>Ga0209761_1003070_pt1 | contig 11013 bp, 13 predicted proteins | sample GraSoi013_1_40cm_4_FD_185818 | JGI IMG/M metagenome (GOLD analysis project Ga0209761, IMG submission 185818) | Grasslands soil microbial communities from the Angelo Coastal Reserve, California, USA - Sample 09_25_2013_1_40cm (SPAdes) (version 2) | ecosystem: Environmental > Terrestrial > Soil >... | reverse complement strand
GGTGTACCGCGTCGTGCGGCCGGCGTCCGCCGACGCGGTGGTGCAGCTCGTCCGGAGCGCCGGGCAGGAGGGCCGCCCGCTGAGTATCGCGGGCGGCCGGCACGCCATGGGAGGGCAACAGTTTGGCAGCGAGACGACGCTCGTCGATATGGGGTCGATGCAGCGGGTGCTCGGCTTCGACGCCGCCCGCGGTCTGATCGACGTCGAGTCCGGAATCGAGTGGCCCGAGCTGATGCGCTATCTGGTGGACGCGCAGCAAGGAGCCGCGCGGGCGTGGGGCATCCGCCAGAAGCAGACCGGAGCGGACCGTTTGAGTATCGGAGGTGCACTGGCGGCGAACGCCCACGGCCGCGGCCTGCGGCTCAAGCCGTTCATCGGCGACGTCGAGTCCTGCGTGCTGGTCGACGCCGCCGGGATCCCCCGCACCTGCAGTCGCGAGCAGAACGCCGAGCTGTTTCGACTCGCGATCGGCGGGTACGGGCTGTTCGGCGTGATCACGTCCGTCCGGCTGCGCCTCGCGCCGAGGGTGAAGGTGCAGCGCCAGGTGCAGATCCTGGATATCGAGGAGCTCATGCCGGCGTTCGAGCAGCGCATCGCCGCCGGGTTCACCTACGGCGACTTCCAGTACCACACGGACCCCGACTCCCCCGATTTTCTTCGGAAGGGGGTCTTCTCGTGCTATCGCCCCGTCGCGGCCAGCACGCCGATACGAGCGGAACAGAAGGAGCTGTCCCCAGACGACTGGAACGAGCTCATCTACCTCGCGCACGCCGACCGAACGCGGGCGTTCCAGGCCTACTCCCGCTACTACCTCTCGACCTCGGGACAAGTGTACTGGTCGGACACACACCAGCTCGGTCCGTACCTCGACGATTACCATCGCGCCCTGGACCGCCGGCTCGGGGCGTCCGAGCCGGCCACGGAGCTGATCACCGAGATCTACGCGCCGCGGGATGCGCTGACCCGCTTTCTCACGGACGTGCGCGAGCGGTTCCGCGCGCAGCGCACCGCCTTGATCTACGGCACGATCCGTCTCATCGAGCGGGACGACGAGAGCTTTCTTGCCTGGGCCAAGCAGCCGTACGCGTGTGTGATCTTCAACCTGCACGTCGTCCACAGCCCCGCGGGGCTCGAGCGCGCGGCCGCTGAATTCCGGCAGCTCATCGACGCGGGGATCCGTTACGGCGGGAGCTATTACCTGACCTACCATCGGTTCGCGACGCGCCAACAGGTGGAGGCGTGCTACCCGCAATTCCCGGAGTTTCTCCGCGCCAAGCGGCGCTACGATCCCGCCGAGCGATTCCAAAGCGACTGGTACCGCCACTACAAGCAGATGTTCGGAGATCTGCTGTAGTGCGCGCTGCGAAGCAGGCGTGTCTGCCACGCTCAAGTGCCGGACACGTTCTTACACTTGCCTGCCGCATCATGACGGCGCCGGCATTCGCGCCTACCGGCTCACCTTGGTTGGCGCGGCGATCGCCTCATTGTCGGCCGGCAGTGCGTCGCGCGCCCCGAGGATATTGGCGACCGCCTTGAACGTGACCTTCCCAACTCGGGCATCGTCGGCAGTGAACGTGTAGCTGAAGGCGAATTCCGTCGTACCGTTCTTGGGGTTCATGGGCACGAACTGCGTCAACGAGCCGAACTGCTGGAGGCCCCGGGAACGCTCCGGAACAGTTGGACGTCGACGGTCTCGTCGTACCGTTTGCTGGTGATGCTCACGACGATGCGCCGGGTCTGACCCGAGCTGGCCGCATTCGGCGTCGCAAATCGCGTGATCGCGACGTCGTGGGTGCGGACGTTTACGGTCTGGGAGGCGACCGCCGTGCGACCGTCATGCGTCGTGACCGTGAGCTGCACGGGGTAGTCTCCGTCCACGGCATAGCGGTGCGTTGGATTGCCGCCGGTGCCGGTCGTCCCATCGCCAAACGTCCACGCTTGCGGCGCGAAGCCCACTCCGCCTGGGTCGAAGGACTGGTCGAAGAACTGCACGACATCAAATGCCGAAGCATCAAACGGAGAAAATCCGAAGCTGGCGACGGGCGGCGGCGTGACTTCGACGCGAAACTCGAGCGGGCCGCGCTGGCCGAACAAGCCGCCCACTTGGAAGTAGTAGGTCGTGTTGGCCACCGCGCGGAAGGTCGATTTGTTGCCGAACACGCCACACCCGATTTCGGTGAGGTTCGCCACCGAGGTCCCGGTGTAGGCGGCGACCACGCTCGAGAAGCCACCACTGAACGTGTTCGCCGAGATCGATCCGGTCGCGGCCGGAGTGAAGCGGTACCACGCGCTGCTGCTCACCCCCCCAAAGGGTGTCGCGCACGACGGTGAGGCCTCGCCCCCCTCTGTCCCGGCCGCCGTGAGGTCCACGGCGTCGCTAAACGGCAGTGCGCCAATCGCCGCCGCGTTGCCGAACAGATCATTCGGCGGCGGTGGGAACACCTCGAGACGGAGCTCCACCACACCGCTCTGGCCGAACATGCCGTCCACCTGGATGTGGTACGTCGCCCCGGCCTGCGCCAGGAAGGTCGCGTCTCTCACGACGAACGGGCTGCGACAGGTTATTTCAGCCAGGCCGCCCACCGAGCCGCCGCTGTACACGCCGACCACGGTCGAGAACGGGGCATTGACGCTCGCCAAGAGCATCGCGGTCTCTGTCGGCGTGAACGTGTACCACACCGTTCAAGCGCCCGATTATCCCGAGGTTGCCCGCGCGCGCATCAAGGCGATGTACCGGCAAGTCGGGGATCTCAGTGCGGACGAGCAGGGCCTCGCCTATCGTGGTGTCAATATCCGGCACCTGGTGATGCCCGGCGCCCTCGATGAAACACGGTCCATCCTGCGCTGGATTCGGGACGAGCTTGGGTCCTCGGCACACGTCAATCTTATGGACCAGTACTATCCAGCCGGTCGCGTGAACGAGCGGCTCTACCCGGAGCTCAACCGGCGCTTAACCGGCTCGGAGTTCGCGGAGGCGCGGCGCATCGCGTGGTCGCTCGGGCTTACGCGCTTCGACGAGCGGCGCCCGCACCGCCTGCTCAAGCGCCGGCTGATCGTCGGGTGACCAGGTGCGCGCCCGCTCGGCGCGGCGGGGAGCCAAAGTAGGTCACGACGGCGGGATCGTGAGCTCGATGACGTCGCCCGGTTGAACCATGATCCTCTCGGTGCGCGGGTTCGCCCGCCCGCCGATGGGGTGGAACTCGAATTGCAGGTCGGTTCCGGTCCCCACGACCTCGGGGCGCAGCATGAACAGGTGCGTGGACAGGCCCGTGACCATGCCGAGGCGGATGCGTTGGCCGCCTCGCACCAGAAAGACGTCCATGTCGAGGTAGTTCTGGTTCTCGACCTTGACCGCGGTCTCGGCGCGCGCGGGCGCCGTGCCCGGCTTCGCCGCATGGTGACAACCGGCGGCGAGCAGGCCCGCGACGAGCGGCACGATGCATCTCATCGCTCCTCCACGGGGCGCCCGACCATGCCGAGGGGTTCGCCCGCGGAGATGGCCGGCGTCGCGACGACATAGAGCATGACGCCGGCGAACGGCGCCGCGATGGCCGCCGTCGTGTCGCCGAAGAAGTCGGTCACCACTCCGATCACCGTCCCTTTCTGCACGGCGTGGCCGCGCTCGACCAGCGGATACCAGATGCCGGTCCCCGGGCTGCGCAGTACCTCGGTGCGGTCGAACCACAACGGATGCCGCACCAGTTCGACTTCGCCCGGCAGCATCTTGAGGTAGCGGAGCAGGCGGAACACGCCCTGCACATTGCGGGCGACCATGTCCTCGGCGGGGACGCCGAGGTACCCCGCCTCGGTGGTGAGGGCGGGCTTACCGCGCAGGTGTGCCGTGTTCTGGGTGTACACCGAGGCCCGGAGGTCGTGCGGCCGCGCGGTATCGATGACGATGTAATCGTTGCCCCACGCGAGCGCCATCTGCCGCGCGATCGAGTCGGCGCGCGCATTGAGCCCGAGCGGACTCCAGTAAGTGTACGGGCGCAGCGACTCGTTGCCGTCCCCTGCGTGGATGTCGACGAGGTAATCCGCGCGCTCGATGATCTCGCGGGTGATCGCGTCGGCGATCCGCTCGGACACCGTGCCGTCGCGCTTGCCCGGATAGACGCGGTTCAAGTTCTTGCCGTCGATCGGACTGTAGTAGATGGTGCGCCGCAGGAACGACGGCAGGTTCGCTACGTGCACGAGCAGTACCGTACCGGAGAGGCGCGCCGGATCGAGCTCGCGCCGCACGCGCTGCAGCGCGATGACAGGCGCGACTTCGTCGCCGTGCGTCCCGGCGATGAGCGCGAGCGTCGGTCCGGGAGCCTGGCCGCGCACGATCGTGAGCGGCACGCGTGTGCCGGAATCGACGCCGGCCGGGACATCGATGAAGCCCGAGCCCTTCTCTCCGGGGCGCGCGGCGGCGGATCCGATGCGGAGCGTTCCCGGCTGTTGCGCCGGGACACGAGCGGCGGCGACGAAACCAACGACGAGCAAGGCGAGCGATCGCATAGACTCCCCGTGGTCGGACGGGATGGTGGGACTCTAATTTACGGAGCCCGCGTCTGGCGCGCCGCAGCCCCGGTCCCTAGCTTGGCCTCCCATGATCGAATGGCTGCAGACCCGGCTCGGCATCAGCCCCGAGCTCCAGTTGCGCCTGTTCGCCACCTTGGCGACGATCGTCGGGCTCTGGCTGGTGCACCGCATCGCGCTGGGGCTGGTGTATCGCCGGGTGCGGGACCCGTGGGGCCGCTACCGCTGGCGCAAGGGTCTGACGTACGTCCTGGTGGCGGCGGGCGTCGTGATCGTGGGCCGGATGTGGATCCCTGGCGTGCAGGCCCTGGCGACGTTCCTCGGGCTGCTGTCGGCCGGGCTCGCCATCGCCTTGAAGGATCCGGTCGCCGACCTGGCGGGGTGGGCGTTCATCATCTGGCGGCGCCCCTTCGAGGTGGGGGACCGTATCCAGATCGGCCTGCACGCCGGCGACGTCATCGACCTCGGTCTATTCCAGTTCACGCTCAACGAGATCGGCGCCTGGGTAAATGCGGACCAGTCGACCGGGCGCATCATTCACGTGCCGAACGGTAAGGTCTTCACCGATCCGGTCGCCAACTACAACAAGGGCTTCCGGTACATCTGGAACGAAGTACCGGTGGTGGTGACGTTCGAGAGCGACTGGAGGAAGGCGAAGCAGATCCTCACGAAGATCGCCATCAAGCACGCCGAGCACCTCACCGCGCAGGCCGAGCAAGAGCTGCTCGCCGCCTCGCAGCAATACCTCATCAACTATCGCAAGCTGACGCCGATCGTCTACACCAAGGTGGTGGACAGCGGCGTGCAGCTGACGATCCGCTACCTGATCGAGCCCCGCAAACGGCGCGGCACCGAGCACGCGATCTGGGAGGACATTCTCACCGAGTTCGCCACGTGTCCGGACATCGATCTGGCGTACCACACGGTGCGAGGGTTCAAGAACACGGACGAGGGGAAGCCGGCGCTGCGGGCACCGTCGCTGTCGCCGGGCGCCCTGGAGCGCGTGGACGAGTGACCGCGCGTCGCGCGCGGACGGTTCAGATGCGGTCGAGTCGCTCGACCGTCCGCTCGTTGTGGACGTTCCCCGTATTGAGCGTGGACTTGGGCTCGATCAGCAGCACATGCACTTCGTCCGGGGCGACGGGCAGGTGCTCTACGCCTTTCGGGACGATGGCGAATTCGCCTTCGTTCACCCACACCTCGCGGTCGCGCAAGCGGAGCAGCAGACGGCCTTTCACCACAAGGAAGAGCTCGTCCTCGCGCTCGTGGTGATGCCACACGAACTCGCCCTTCAGCTTCACGAGCTTGACGTACGAATCGTTCAGTTCGCCCGCGATCTTCGGGCTCCAGTAGTCATCGAACAGACGGAACTTCTCCGTCAGGTTCACGCTTCGCATCGGGCGTCTCCCATACGGATGCTCCTCAGACGGTGGTCTGGCGAACCGGCGGACGACCGGACGGACGGGTAGGGACGTCCACGCTCGGTCGGTCCGCCGTTCCGGCCGATCGGGCGATCGGTAGCTTGTGCGAGAACTGAATCCACACGACGGCTCCGACGATCAGCGCCATCGCGACGAAGGTGCGCGCCGTCACCGGTTCGCCCAGGATGAGCCAGCCGAGCAGTACGGCGATCACGGGGTTCACGTACGCGTACGTCCCGACGATCGTCGGGGAGGCGTGACGCAGCGCGTAGGTGTAGGCGCTGTAGCCCAGGATCGAGCCGAACACGACCAGGTAGACGATGGCCCCCGCGCCCTTCGCCGTCAGGTGCCAGCGGCTCCACTCTCCCAGCGCGGTGCCCAGCAGCGCGACCGCCGCGCCGCCCGCGAGCATCTGCAGCGCGGCGCCGACGTACGGGCTGGTCTCGGTCTTGTGACGCTTGCCGTAGACGGAGCCGAGCGACCAGGACGCACTCGCGCACGTCAGGGCGATCGGGCCGCGCAGGTCGGCGCGCAGGATCTCCGCCGGGTTGGCCCCGACCAGCAGGCCCGTTCCGAGAAAGCCCAAGATCAGCCCCGCGATCACCCGCCAGCCGAGCTCGCCCGAGCCCCCCGGGATGATGGCGTCGAAAAACGCCATCCACAGAGCGACGGTCACGACGAAGATGCTCGCCGTGCCGGAGGGCGTGTATTGCTCCGCCCACACCACGAAGGCATTGCCGCCGGCGAGCAGCAGCACACCGACGATCCCCTGAGTGCGCCAGTCGGAGAGGCGCCGGGGGAGCCTGTCGCCCAGCGCGAGCGCGAGCCCGAGCACCAGGAGCCCGGCCACGAGAAAGCGCAGCCCCGCGAACAGGAAGGGTGGCAGCTCGCCGACCCCGACCTTGATGGCGAGATAGGTGGATCCCCAGAACACGCAAACGACGAGGTACGCGACGAGCGCCTTGCCGCGGAGGGCCGCCATATCAGTCGAGCTCCACGGGGACGAAGCCCGGTTTTTCGAACACGGTCCCGAGCACGATCGTGGTGCGCGTGCTCATCTGCGTCTTGGCGGCCGGGCCGCGCAAGTCCCGCAGGATCCCCTGCAGACTCTCGAGATCGGGCGCGGCCACCTTGAGGATGTAGCAATCCTCGCCCGCAACGTGATGGCATTCGAGGACGCCCGGGTGCTTTTCCAGCTCGCGCATGCGTGGCTCGTCGCCGATGTAATCGGAGTTCGCGTAGCGCACCGCGACGAACGCGGTGACCGGGAAGCCGGCGCGGGCGCGATCCACGCGCGCGTGGTAGCCCGCGATGTGGCCCGATTCCTCCAGTCGCTTCACCCGCTCCATCACCGCAGGGCGTGACAGCCCGACCTCGTCGGCGATCGCCTGGTAGCTCGCGCGTCCGTCGGTCCCGAGAATCCGCAAGATTTTGCGGTCGACGGTGTCCAGGTCATGCCGGCTTGTCATTTCGGAGTCTCCATTCCACGATTTCCTACTATACGTAGTTCCTACACGTATTCCCTCAACGCTTCATAAGCATACGTAGTTTCACGGTTACGATCTATCCGTTTCTTGCCCACCAATTGTCCTTTGATAGGGACAACGTAAGTCGTTAGTATTCCACCATGTCCGGCACGGTTGCTGCGCTGCGGGAGCTCGTCCGCACCTTCCCGTCGGCACTCCTGGGGTACTCGGGCGGGATCGATTCCGCCTTCCTGGCGGTAGTGTTGCGCCAGGAGCTGGGGCCGGATCGGATGCTCGCCGCCATCGGGCGCAGCGCCTCCTACCCCCGGGTCCAGTGGGAGGCCGCACGCGCCGTGGCCGAGCGCTTCGCCGTCCCGCTGGTCGAGATCGACACCCACGAGCTCGACGATCCGCACTACCTCGCCAATCCCACCAACCGGTGCTTCTTCTGCAAGACGGAGCTGTGGAGCCGGTTGCTCCCGGAGGCCCGGGCGCGGGGACTCGCCGTCGTATGCGACGGGACGAACGCCGAGGACCTGCGGGGGGGGGAGCACCGGCCGGGCTACGCCGCCGGGACGCAGGCGGGCATCCGTTCGCCGCTCGCCGAGATCGGGATGACGAAATCCGCGATCCGCGCGGCGTCGCGCGAGCTCGGCCTGCCGACGTGGGCTGCGCCGGCCGCGCCGTGCCTCTCGAGCCGGGTCGCATTCGGTCTCGAGATCACGCCCCGGCGCCTCGATCAAGTCGAGCGGGCGGAGGCGCAGCTGCGGGAGCTCGGTGTGACGGGCGACCTCCGGGTCCGCCATCACGGGGAGCGCGCCCGCATCGAGGTCGAGCCGCGATGGATTCCTTGGCTCGAGGAGCGCCTCGCCTCCGTCACGCGGCGGCTCAGCGAGCTCGGCTTCGCCGTCGTGGAGGTCGATCCGCGCGGTTACCGCCGTGGGAGCTTGCTGCGACAGCTCAGGCCGCGCGCTTGAGGCTCTTCGTCGCGCTGAACGTCCCTTCGCAGGTTCGGCAGGCTCTGTGGCAGGTGATGGCGCCGGTGCGCGAGCGCGGGCTACCGGTGAAGTGGGTGCGCCCGGAGGGCATCCACGTGACGCTCAAGTTTCTTGGCGACGTGCCGGACGAGTGCGCTGCGGAGCTCTCCGCCGCTCTGGGACGCGCCGCCGCGGGTGCGCGCGCCCTCGCCCTCGCCCTCGGCGGCTTTGGTGTATTTCCCGATTTCGCGCGCCCACGGGTGATCTGGGTGGGCATCACCGCGGAGCCGGCGCTGGAAATCCTGCAACACCGGGTCGAACAAGAATTCGAGCCGCTCGGCTTTCCCACCGAGGCGCGCCCGTTCCGCCCCCACCTCACGCTCGGTCGCGCGGGCCGGGAGGCCCGGCCGCGCGATTTCACGGGGCTGGAGGCTGCGCTCGGCGCCCTGCAATTCGCGGAGACGCTCGTCATCGAGTCGTTGGATCTGATGCAGAGCACGCTCCAATCCGGTGGTGCGGTGTATCACCTGAGACACAGTGAACGGCTGTCTTAAAGGCCTCGTGCGGCTCGGCTGCCTCGCCATCGTCCTGGTGGCGGCGCTCGCGGCTTGGTGGTTCCGCGAGCCGATCCTGCATACGGGGGCACGCTGGTTCGGCCCTCGTTCCACCAGGCTCCCGCCGGTAGCCGACACCGCCGTGGGCGCCCCGACCCCGAAGGCCTTGTCCAGCAGCCAGACGAAGATGGACCGGCTGAAGCGACCGAGCGCGCCGGACTCGGTGGTGCTCTCCGCCAACGAAGTCGCCGCCATGATCGGCAGCGGCATTGACTGGAGCGTGCGGAAGAGCTTCGACTCGTTACGGGTGGAGCTGTTGGAGGGCACGGTCGCCGTGTACTGCCGGCTCGACACGCGCGTGATCCCCCGGGACGCGCTGGGCCCGGTCGCAGGGTTCCTCCATCCGATGGAGCCGTTGCGGATCGCGGGACCGCTCAGCATCGAGCGTCCGGGGATCGGGCGCTTCATGATCCAGGAGCTGAGCCTGCGCGGCATCGCGTTCCCCGGTCCCATGGTGACGCAGCTCGCGCAGCGGGTCGCCGGCGCCGACTCCACCGGCGCCGTCCCGCTGCGCGTCTCCCCCTCCTTCACGGACGTGGCCATCCATCCCACGGGCATCGTGCTGTATCGCACCAAGCGGGGGAAGTCGTGAGCCGCCGCGTCCTCGTCGTCGATGACGAGAAGGGCATCCGCGAGGCGTTGCAACAGGTGCTCGAGTACGAAACGATCGACGTGCAGACGTGCCCGTCGGGTGGGGAGGCGCTGCGGCTGTACGGCGAGTTTCGGCCGCACCTCGTGTTCCTGGACGTGAAGATGCAGGGGATGGACGGTCTCGAGACGCTGCGCAAGCTGCGCGAGCTCGATGCCCATGCCCAGGTGGTCATGATCTCCGGTCACGGCACCATTCAGACCGCCGTCGAAGCCACGCAGCTCGGCGCCTACGATTTTCTCGAGAAGCCGCTCGACACCGATCGCATCCTGCTCACGCTTCGCAACGCGCTTCAGCACGTGGACTTAGAGAGCGAGAACGTGCGCCTCAAGGCGGAGGTGCACGCCCAGTACGAGATCGTCGGCTCGAGCAAGGCGATCAAGCAGGTGATCGAGCGGATTGAGAAGGTCGCGCCCACTCAGGCCCGCGTGTTGATCACCGGAGAGAACGGCACCGGCAAGGAGCTCGTGGCCCGGGCGATCCATGCCCTGAGCCCGCGCGGCGGAGGGCCGTTCGTCGAGGTGAACTGCGCAGCGATCCCGTCCGAGCTGATCGAGAGCGAGTTGTTCGGTCACATGAAGGGAAGCTTCACCGGGGCGTTCGCCGACCGGGCGGGGAAGTTCGAGCTGGCGGACCGCGGAACGCTGTTCCTGGATGAAGTGGGCGACATGAGCCTGTCGGCGCAGGCGAAGGTGCTGCGCGCGCTGGAGGAGGGCGTCATCTCGCGGGTCGGGTCGGGCAAGACGCTCGCGGTCGACGTGCGCGTCATCGCGGCCACGAATAAGGACCTGAAGGCCGAAATCGCGGCGGGGCGATTTCGCGACGACCTGCTCTATCGTCTGAACGTGGTGCCGATCGAGGTGCCGCCGCTCCGCGCCCGGCGCGGCGACATTCCGCAGCTCGTGCAGCACTTCGTGGAGCAGCTCACGCGGCGGGGCGGGCTCCCGCCCAAGCAGTTCGCCAAGGAGGCCGTGCAGCGGCTCGCGGCCCACGACTGGCCGGGCAACATCCGCGAGCTGCGCAACGCGGTCGAGCGACTCCTCATCCTCGCGTTCGGACCCGTGGTGAAGGCGGAGGAGGTCGACCGCCTGGCTGGCATGGCGACGGCGGAGGGGGGACGGGGGACGGGAACCGCGGATCTCGCGGCGGCGCCGTGGGTGCGCGCCGCCACGTTCGAGGAGTTCAAGCAGGCGGCCGAGCGGTCCTTTCTGCTGGCGAAGCTCAAGCAGAACGACTGGAATGTCTCCGAGACCGCGCGCACATTGGAGATGCCGCGCAGCAACCTGTACAAGAAGATCGAGCGCTACGGGCTCACCCGGGAGGTGTAGTGGCGGGGATCGAGAAGGACCGGGATTGGGACAAGGA
>Ga0209761_1003067_pt1 | contig 11016 bp, 7 predicted proteins | sample GraSoi013_1_40cm_4_FD_185818 | JGI IMG/M metagenome (GOLD analysis project Ga0209761, IMG submission 185818) | Grasslands soil microbial communities from the Angelo Coastal Reserve, California, USA - Sample 09_25_2013_1_40cm (SPAdes) (version 2) | ecosystem: Environmental > Terrestrial > Soil >... | reverse complement strand
AAAAGCGATACCGCCATAGCCTGGAGCTGGCTAAGCAGCGCTATGGCCACTAACAACCCGACCGCGAGGAGTAAAGCGGAGCCGTGAGAAAGAGTGCCGGCTTGCCGAATGAACACCCCGAGCAACCTGGGCAGGGGACGCGAGCCAATCCCACTGTCCACCGCGATTTTGAGCGGCAAAGGCATCAGCAACGCTAGGGGGGTTGCGAGCAGGCTGAGCAGGAAGAAGCCGGCAATGTGGGCCCAATAGGGCTGCGCCTGGCGGAGCAGCCGTCGGAGAAGTACGAGGTCGCGATTTTTAGCGATTGCCATTGCTTACCTGTTGAACTCTAGTTACATCAACGAGCGGGCGGCGCTCGCCGAAACGCCCGCTCAGCGCAGGCGGGGCAGCGGACGGTGGCGGGTCCCCGCGGGCGGCGTACTCCGCCGCTCTGCAGAAGTACTCCGCCAAGAGTCGCGGCGCGTCCGGGACGCCCTTGAACCCCGGGATGCTGCACATGTCCACGACGTACGGCTCCCCCTTGCTCTCGACGACGTCGACGCCATAGAGATCGATGCCGAACGCTTGCCCGCAGCGCAGGGCGATAGCGCGCAGTTCCGGGCCGGGCGTGAAAGGCTCTCCGTTTTTTTCCGCTTCGGTGCGGCGCGGGAAGATCTTCTTGACGCCGAACACCTGGTCGCCGATCACATAGATCTTGCGGTCGCGCCCTTGGGGCGGGTGGTAGCGCTGGGCGAACAACGGCGCGTGCCGGTCGTACGGCACCGCTGCGAGCTCGGCGGCGCTGTGAACGATCCGGACGCCGTAACCTCCGCCTCCCTGATGCGGCTTGAGGATCAGCGGTCCCGCGTCGAGCAGCGGACCCAACTCCCCGGCGTGCGACGCGACATGCGTGGCGGGTGTAGGGATTCCCGCGGCCTGCAGAATTCGGAAGGAGATGATCTTGTCGCGCAGCGCCGCAGTCACCGGATACGGATTCACAACAACCGCGCCCAGTGCGTGTAACGCTCCCGCCAGACTGAAGGCGAGGCCGCTCGTCTTCCGCAATACGTACAGGTCGTGCTCCACCCGGACGTGCGATAGGTCCACGGCCTGGTCCACGGGGTAGACGAGGTCGACGTCCACGCCCGCCCCAGCGAGGGCCCGCATGACGAGGGACGTGTAGCTCCTGCTGTGGAGCGAAGTGCGGGGAAGCAAGAATCCAATGCGCAGGCTCTTCATGACAGCGTCTCACTCAGGATCCCACCCATGATCTCCTCGGCGTCGAAGTAAGCCGCAGCGATCTCGCGGGCGGCGCTGCAGTGCCGCTCGTAATCGGTATTGATAGTGTCGAATGCCGCGGCCGCTTCGTCGAGCGACGAGAACCGGAACATGCCCTCGCCGTCGGGGAGATAGGCGCTCGGTCCGGTGTGCTGGACGATCACGGGCTTCCCGCTCGCGAGGTAGCACACCGTCCGGTCGCTGACCCAGGCGTTTTGGAGTCGGACGAAGAATGGCTTCGCACAGCTCCACTCTCCCCGCGACTCTTGGATGTAGGCCTGGTATCGCTCCGCGGTGCAGGCGACCTCCCGGGCATCGCGGATCCGCCAGCCGTGGCGCTCGAGGAGGCACCGGTCCTCGACGTCCCCCTCCGCCAGCAGCAGCGCGAGCTCGAGCGGCTGGCTCGTCATCTCAGGGAGTGTCGCGTACTCGAGGAAGGCCACGCGCTTGTTGTTGTCGTAGCAGACTTCCTTCCGGTCTTCGTTCACCTTGACCCACTTGCCCGACCACCACCCGGCGACGGTGGTGAACGCCTCGCAGCGCGGGTCGTGGACATAGGGCCAGAGGTCGAGGCACACAGGTGGACGGATGTGCACCCACCGGAGGCCGCAGTCAGGAAACCGTGCGGCCTGTGTCCCCACGGTTTCGCCGATCGTGAAATAGACATCGTGGGAGGGGACGCGGAGTTGTCCGGTGCTGATCCAGAGTTGTGTGAGCCCCGGGTCGATGTCCACGAGGGCCGTGCGGTGCGCGCAGGCGAGCATTCGTGGGTCGATGGCGTAGTGAAAGTTCAGCATCAGATCCGCACGCCTCAGTACGGCGTCCGCCACGGCCTGAGTCACTCCGACGTACTCGATCGGCGCGTCCGCGCCGTCGCCCAGCGTGTACAGGAGAACCCGCCCGCCCAACCCGAACTGCTCCATCCGCTGGAAGAACGTCGCCATGGCGCGCGCGTCGCGAGCGGGGTCTTTTCCGTGGCGGAACTGCTCGAGCCAGTAGACGTCGCACCCCAGCCGCCGCAGCCCTTGGGCGTACTGCATGTACACCCAGAAGTGCCCGCCCCCTTGCGGGAAGTTCGCGACGTCGTAAGGCGACAGAACGATGGTGGCCATCAGTTGGGGAGTGCCGTCTCCAGGGCGTCGAACCAGCGCTCGACCTCGGCGAGCTGCTCCCAGCCCCACGTCGCGCGCTCCTCGAGCAGCGCCACGCCGGGCCAGATGACGCGATTGGCGTACCGCGCGTACTCCGCGGTCTCGAACAGCGCGTTGAGGTCGTGCGTCGGAGGCAGGTGCCAGCCGGCGCGCCCCACGGCGCTCCGGTAGGCCTCCAGAATCCACGGGCGCTGGGGTCTCGGGAACCGGTAGAGGAACGTCGAGACGTCGTAGCTCACCGGGCCCACCGCCGCGTGATCCCAGTCGATGAGCCGCGCCGTGAAGCCGTCGGTCGTGGTAGCGACGAGCGCGTTCGTGGTCCAAAGGTCCCCGTGCAGCAGCGTGTCGGGGCCGCCGAGTGCTTCGAGCATCTGCACGCGACGGGACAGCTCGGCCTGGAGCCGGGAGAGCCGGTCGAGCAGGCGATCGCGCAGCGCGCACTGTTCCGGCGTCGGCTCGACCCGGGGCGGCGCCAGCCCCTCGAGGACGGCGATGGCGTCGCGCACGTTCGCCGCGAAGAACGGCGCGCCGAGGCCACCGCAGTAGTGGCGACACTCCGGCAGCAGGGCGTGGCGCGCGGCGCGGGTGTGGAGCTGGGCAATGAGATCCACCACTGCGGCCACGTGCCGGTGATCCGGATACGAGGGCTCCAGGGCCCCGTCGCCCAAGTCTTCGTACACGTGCCACACCCACTGTCCCCGCCGGTCCGCCACCGTGGCGAGGAGGTGGGGGCAGCGATCCCCCAACCCGATGGCCGGAAGCCAGCGCCGCGCCACGAGCTCGTTGCGTCGCCCGAGCCACGGGTCGAGGCGCTTCAGCACCACGGAGCGCGCCTGGCCGACCGATCCGACCCGCAAGCGCCACACGCGGGATTTCAGCCGCGTGACCTCGGCGGGGCCGGCGCCAGCGCCAGCGTCGAGGAGCCCCTGCTCGAGGGCGTGGCACAACTCGCCCGCGCCCGGCTCGGGGGTGTCGATGATGGTCGAGAGCAAAGCCGCGCGCAGGCTAGTCACGCGATTCCTTCCAAGTCCAGAATGGCGTCGCCGATCCGGCCGTGCATGACCCGCAACCACGACATAGGCCGACTCAGAAACGCTGCCGAGTCGTATGCGAGCTGCGGGCTCATCCAGCGGATCCCTACGAGCTCGAGGAAGATCCGCCCCACAACGGCAAGCCGCCGCACGTCTTCGAGCCGCACGTCGGGCCAGCTCGGCCGGATCGCCGACCAGTAGGTCGTCAGGTCGATCTTGGTGAGATCGGCGGCCGGCACGCCCCACCCGGCCGTCTCCCAGTCGATGACGTAGAGCGCGGGCGCGCCCGCGCCATCGCGGATGTACAGGTTCTTCCGTCGCAGGTCGCCGTGCACGAGAGTCGAGGGCATGCCGGTACATGCGTGCTCGACGGCGGCCCATGCGGCTTCGAGACGTTCGAGGTCGGACACAAGCCGGCGCAGCGTCGCCACGTCGTCCAGGGTGAGCGCCGGGTTGGCGAGATTCGCGCGAATGGTCTGGAGGTCAACCAGCAGGTGGTCCAGGTAGCGGGGCGGCCCGCCGTCCGGCAGGTCGCGCACCGCGGCGACGTGGGTCGCCGCCGTGTGCATCAGCCCTACCCAGCGGCCTGCGAGCGCCCTCTGCGACGGATCCGTCACCGCAAAACGCTCGCGGCCGATGTCCTCGAGGAACAGCCACACGAACTCCGAATCCTCGACCCGGGAGCCGTAGTAGCGCGGCGACGTGACGGGCAGGCGCGGCAGGATTCGCTCGTATACTATCCGCTCGATGCGAGCCTTCGCCATGCACGAGCGCTGGGCGATGATCGACGCACCGCCCGGTCCCGCCCCGACGAGGCGGTAGGTGGCCGATTTCTTGCCCTGGCGCAGCACTTCGATGTGCTCCGGATCGGGGGGGTCCTGCGCGAGCCCCCGCCACGCCGCGACTGCGGGGTGACACCGGAGTTTTCCCCGGGGGACGAGATCGCGATGATCGGCGGTGGCCATCGATTATCTTCTGAACCCCAGTTGCATCAATGACCGGGCAGTCGCAGCCGAGGCGCCGGCGCTCGATCGAAACGAAATCAAGCCAGGAAACGTGCCGACGAAGCCCAAGACAATGGCAGCGAGAAAAGCTCGCTCCAAACCCGCTGCCACGGACAACAAGAAGAAAATCAGAGGCAGCCCCAAACCCAGGACAGAAAGTTTCGGCCAGAATCGAACGCGCACGAATTGTTTCTGCCCGGCGTGGTCCTCAGCCAACATGAGGATTCGCACGGCGCCGAAGATGCCTCCGCTCACTTCGAGATCCCAGTTGTCGTAGTCACCCCCCCGCCGGACACTCTCCCCGTTCGCGCGGAGGGCCGACTCGACCGTTTGGAGCCACGCGGTGGATGCTTGCCAGGTTTCGCTCCAATAAGACACGGTCCGCGAGCGGGGAAACGTTCCACCCGAACCGTTGCGGCCCCGCCCGGGCGTCAGCTTGTATTTCAGCCGGCCCCACAAACGGGCTAGAGGTTGAAGGACGTGGAGGAACGCCGTCAACAATTGCAACGGCCAACGACCCAATCCTGTTGGGGAGCCGGCGGCGAAGCGAGCCCGCGATACGTTGCAGCCCACGGCAACAAGTGGCAGGCCCGCCGCCAAGAGCGCCAGGGGCCATGCCGTCATCAGCGGCTTCCACATGCAACCCATCGCGGAGAGCCCTGCGAAGACAAGGAAGATCAGGAACCATTCCGGCATGACCGGCAAGACGTTGAGCAGCCCGGGCGTCGGCGGATAAACTTTCGTGTAGCCGGCGGTGCCCCAAGTCCCCTGGTAGATTCGCCCGCGACCCCAACCCAGTGTGCGAAGCAGGCCGTTGTTGTATATGCGGCCGGCCCAAGCGACGTGCCCGAATGAGTTGTATTTTTCCGGCCATTTCTTCTCCAACATCGCCTCGGCCTTGCCGTAACCAACCTGCTGCTTCCAGAAGGCGCGCGCCGAGTTTCGTGTGTGGTGCCAGACGACAGCCGCGGGACTGAAACCCAGTCGCCCGCCGCGATCTCGGATGCGCCAGCAGACGTCCACGTCGTCTCCGGCCACGCGGAATTGAGTGTCAAACCCGCCGATCGCCTGAAGCCATGCCTTTCGAAAGGCCATATTGCAACCCGGGATGTGCTCGGCTTCCGTATCGGATAGGAGGACGTGGTTCGGGCCGCCCGGGGAATTGGCGATACAATTTGCCGTCTCTCCATCGTCCGGGAACGGAATGTTGGGACCGCCGACCCCCGCGAAGTCGGATTTAAGAAAAGTTGAGGCCAGATAGTTGAGCCAGTGCGGGTCCGGACGGGTGTCATCATCAATGTAGGCGATGATTTCTCCCGTAGCCGCTTCCCACCCCGTGTTTCGGGCGGCGCTCAAGCCACGGTTTTCGGTCCTGATCAGTCGGACGTTATGCTCCCGAACAATTTCCGCCGTTTGGTCCTTTGACCCGTCGTCAACCACGATGACCTCGTAGTTTGGATACTTCAGTTGCTCGAGACCCTCCAGGCAGTCTCGAAGCGTCCGCTGCCCGTTGTAAGTGCAGACGACTACCGAAATCTTGGGCCAGCCGACGTTGGGAGCGAAGGGCGATTCGGCAAAAGCCGTTCGCACCGTCTCGAGCGCCGGCTTGGGTCTTCGCTGTCGGTCGGTCAAACCGAAGTCCCAATCTTCGACGTCGCGGCCGCGCGAAAACCACTCGTCAGTCCACGCAAAGATAAAAGCGCCGGCACAGCCTGCCGCAAAGGAAGCTCGGACCTGCCTGTCGAGCGTCTCCGCCTGCGCCGCCGTGCCGTTACTGCGGCTGTCCAATCCGATTTCCGTCAGGACCAGCGGACGATTGCCGGCAAGGTTCTGGAGCCGGGCGAGATAAGCCTCGAATTTGGGCTGTGACTCGAGATAAACGTTGAAACAGAGCAGATCGAAGAAGGACAGGTCCAGGTACTCCGTGGTCGGGTAGTTGGCATAAGAGAAGAGGCCTTCGGGATCCTCATTCTTGGCCACGGCGTAAAGCTCGCGAAGGTAAAGCTCGACCGAGCGGGCTCCGTGCCAACGGACCACGTGCGCGGGGATTTCATTCCCCAGAGTGTAGCCCAGGACAGCAGGGTGGCCCGCACAAGCGCGGACGGTAACCTGCGCCTGCTTCCGAATATCGCGGACAATTTTCCGGTCGTCGAGGAAAGCGTAGTCACGCTCCGCCTGGAAACCGACCATCACTCGAAGGCCCTCCGCCTGCGCAATGTCTAACAGCCAGCGGGGCGGCGGGGCGAACGTCCGAATGGCGTTGATTCCGTTTGCCGACATCTGGGCGAGATCGCCCCGAACGGTTTCGGGACTGAGATATACGTTACCGGTCCTGTCCGGCCGAAACGGCCCGTATGTCACGCCGCGAGCGTAGAACTTCTCGCCTCCGACCGACAAGAACTTCCCGTTCAGGCGGGCCGCCGAGTGGGGCGTAATCGGACGTTGTGTCGGCGGGACGACGCGGAGAATGTCGCAGCTGGATTCGAACAGGCCCGGCGCATGGCCCGGCCAACCCGTAGAGGGTTGCTCGTGAGCGTTTTCTTGTCCGCCGACTTGTGTTTCCGGCTCGTTCATCGTCCGTTCCCGCGGGTCAAGCCGCCCATGCTGTGGGCCTTTGTTTCTCTCGAGTGCCAGTTCCAGGCGGTCTCGACAATCGCGTCCAGGCTGGAAAATTGCGGCTGCCATCCCAGGAGCTGGCACGCTTTTCCGGAATCCGCCACCAAGACGGGCGGGTCTCCCGGACGCCGAGCGGCCTCCCGGACCGGGACGCGGCGACCGCTCACTCTCTCCACCGCTCGGATGACCTTGCGGACCGAATGGCCGTTCCCTGTCCCCAAGTTGACCGCAGTGCTCTTCCCACCTCCTAGGAGATATCTAAGGGCCAGGAGGTGGGCCCGAGCGAGGTCAGTAACGTGGGTATAGTCGCGAATCGCGGTGCCATCCGGAGTCGGGTAATCAGTCCCGAATACCTCCATGTAGGGCCGCTTGCCGAGCGCGGCTTGAATCGCGATGGGGACCATATGGGTTTCGGGGTCGTGCTCCTCTCCGATCTCTCCTTCCGGGTCGGCACCTGCCGCGTTGAAATAGCGTAGGGCCACCCACTTCAACCCGTAAGCCCTTCCGTACCAATGGAGCACCCTTTCAACGAAGCGCTTAGACTCACCGTAAGGATTTATAGGGTCTTGGATGTGATTTTCTGGGATCGGCATCTCCGCTGGCGTCCCATAGGTAGCGCAGGTGGAAGAGAAAACGACGTAAGCCAGCCCAGCGTCGATCAAGGCGTCGAGCAGGTTTAGCGTGTTGATTACATTGTTACGGAAGTACTTACGCGGGTTCTCCATGGACTCCCCCACGTAAGCGCTGGCCGCAAAGTGAATCGCCGCGCCAACTTTGTGAGTTGCAAGAACCTGTCGAATCAGGCCGGTATCCGCCAAATTGCCTTCGACTATTGGCCCCCACTTTGCCGCCCATCGGTGGCCCGTACTTAGATCGTCAACTACGACAGGAATTAGACTGCAATGCGACAAAAGCTTTGCCGTATGGCTTCCAATGTAACCCGCGCCGCCGGTAATCAGAATTTTCACAAACTTCTCCCTCCTGCCCGGGGCAAGCTTGCCAGGCGAACTCAATCGTTTCGTTTAACCGAGGAAACTACGTACCACGCTGAGTAGTGAGTGCTCAACTCCTCCGCGGCGGGTTAACGATCATTGAGTTGAGGTTGTGGACTGGCATCCGCACCTGATCGTCCGTTGCACGCCCTCTCATTCGCATTCCAAAAACAGTCTTTTTCTAAAGCCCACCCTACGTCCCGTCAATCAGGCGGATACCTTAAGTGGCCACGTGAAAATCCCTAATTTACTGGTTAGGTAAAACCGAATAGTAATCGAGATTGTACTGTGTCATCGGTACGGCGTGCGGAAGAATCAACGGGAGGAAGACGGAGAGCTGTACGGATGATCGTGAAATCGCGGAACGGATTACGGTACGGTAATGATCTGGCTTGTACAGACTACCAATGACTTACAGGGCCGCCCGCCTCTTGTAAGTCGTTGCATTTACTTAACGGAATTGTTCTTTCACGGCGGTAACACCGGTTCAAATCCCGTCGGGGACGCCAAACCTTTTCAAGCATTACGTCTGCTTCCCTCCGGGAGCGAGGTACACTGAAGGTACACTCATTGTCGTTTTTTGTCCTAATCATGCTCACAACTTTACTCTGCGCGGCCCATTCTGCGGCCTGAGGGCCTGTGAGTAGATGTCGAGTGTGATTCGCGGAGGCGTGAGGTAACAGCTCCGGGACCACCTTGACGTCCTCGCCGTTGGACTTGAGGATCGTTGAATAAGTGTGCCGGAACGTTTTCCCTTTCGAGCCGAAGGAGTTTGAAGCCTGGGTTTCCCTACGTGCCCTGTTTCATCTATCTGCTGTGTATTCTCAGTTCCACCGAGTTACCTCGCAGCCCTCACAACAATAACGGTCGGATCCGGAATCGAGCTTCGCTGTAAAAGGGCGCTTGCGGCGTGCAAAAACCCTCTGGTTCGCTTTCGGCACAGTTGCCTCGGGGTAAGCCCCAGGGAAATCCCAAGCGGAAGCCAGGGGAGAGTTCGGAAGAGGCGATTTTCCTTCCTCTCGCCGCTGCCTTAGCGTGGTAGACGCGTTGTGGCGGGCCTAACTTGTACCAGTTTGTACTTTTTGTGAGATGGCTTTCCGATCTTAAGTCCTTTGGAAAGAACGATCGGGGCGAGAGGATTCGAACCTCCGACCTCTTGGTCCCGAACCAAGCGCGCTACCAGGCTACGCCACGCCCCGAAATGTCAAACGGTGAGGTGTTGAGTGACAGGTGGAAGCCAAGACCCGGCCAGACCACATCCGCAACCCTGCTACCAAGCACCCGAGAACTGATTTATGGTCGGGACGGCCGGATTTGAACCGGCGACCACTTGCACCCCAAGCAAGTGCGCTACCAGGCTGCGCTACGTCCCGGAAAGGTCTTTAGACGCGCGATACCTCTGCTGAGTTTGGCCACCAAAGCCTAACCGTTCGACGCTATCACTTCCGCGAAAGTATTGTCAAGACAGACTGAAGCTCGCGCCTGATCGCTTTGAGTTGCGAGCCGTCCGGGGCGGACTTGCCCTCGCGGTCCTCCCTGGCATGATTCGACAGTTGCTTGCGGGCGCCCTCGATTGTGAACCCCTTCTGGTAGAGGAGGCGGCGGATCTCGAGCACGAGCTCCACATCCTGCCGCCGGTAACGACGGTGACCCGAGTGGCTTTTCACGGGCCGCAGGCTGGGGAACTCCGTTTCCCAGTACCGCAAGACGTAGGCTTTGGTCTCGGTCAGCTCGCTGACCTCGCCGATGCGGAAGTAAAGCTTATCGGGAATTTGCACTCGCCCTGCGGACTTGTCGGCTTGCCGGCTGGCGCGGGACGAGCGGAGTCGCGACATAGGCCCCCAGTGGCCGGTCAATGCTAAGTTCCTTGACGCCATCTTAGAAAACCGCAAAGAGAGCGTCAAGCGGGTGCCACGTGATCAACCCCCTTTGAGGGATCCGAGATCCAGAAACGCGGCAAGCTTCGTCGCGCGGCCCTGAACCTCGTCGCCACGCCACACGTTTTGGCCTGAGGCGTTTCGCAGACCGAAGTCGGTGAGCTATACTGTCCGCCTTCCCGGGAGAGGCGCCACCCCGAAAACAGCGCGTGGAGACAGCGAAGTATGGGCCAGTTCATTGTGGGAGTCGACGTCGGAGGGACGAAAGTTGCCGGCGGGCTCTTGAGTCCGAAAGCGCGCCTGCTCCATTCCCGCATCGTTCCGACCCGGGCGGACAGAGGATTCAAAGCAAGCTTCCGGCAAATCCTCAACCTCATCGACCACATGGTCAGCCGGGCGGGAGGGAAAGAGAAGGTTGCGGGCATCGGGATCTGCGCGCCCGGCCCGCTCAGTCCGCAGAAAGGACTCATCATCGAGGCCCCCAACCTCCCGGGTTGGAAGAACATTCGGTTGGCGAGAATGATCGAAAAGCACTTTGGCCTGCCGGCCAAGGTGGAGAATGACGCCAACGCCGCCGGGCTCGCGGAGGCGCTCTTCGGCGCGGCCGTCGGATATCGCCATGTTTTCTATGTGACGGTGAGCACGGGGATCGGGACGGGGATTATCATCGACCGAAAAATTTACCACGGGAAGAATGGCGTGGCGGGTGAGGGCGGACACGTCTCGATCGACTATAAGAGCCCTTACCGGTGCGGCTGCGGGTCGCTGGGATGCGTCGAAGCGTTGGCCGCGGGCCCCGCGATGGTGCGGCGCGCGCGCGTCAGGCTCGAACAGGAGCACACCACACCGAGCCTTTTGCGGGATCTCACCTTTGGCAACCTGAGTCGTCTCACACCGAAAACGATCCAGGCCGCAGCGCGCGCGGGTGACACGGTGGCGAAAACGATTATTGATGATACAGGCTTCTTCCTGGGAGTGTGGCTGGCCGGGATGATCACGCTGCTCGATCCGGAGGTCATTGTGATCGGCGGTGGCGTGGCGCAAATTGGCAAGCCGCTCTTCGACAAAATCAGGGAGACAATCCCCCG
>Ga0209761_1003065_pt1 | contig 11018 bp, 6 predicted proteins | sample GraSoi013_1_40cm_4_FD_185818 | JGI IMG/M metagenome (GOLD analysis project Ga0209761, IMG submission 185818) | Grasslands soil microbial communities from the Angelo Coastal Reserve, California, USA - Sample 09_25_2013_1_40cm (SPAdes) (version 2) | ecosystem: Environmental > Terrestrial > Soil >... | reverse complement strand
ACTCGAGAATCGCGGATAAGCCCCGGAGTATTGCGTTCCCGCCACAGCCCCACCGTCGCCGAAGCACCGCAGCGCGCGGCACCTCTCTTGCGGCCCCGCCACAACCGGCTGCAGCACTTTCCGGTGGGGTCCATCACAGAGGGGGATTCCAATGAAACGTTGGCTACTCGCCGCCGCACTGGTCGTCGGCGCGGCGTGCGACACGCAGCGCGACGCCGCCGCTCCGCAACGCAGCGTCGATCCCGCGCTCACGGCGGCGCTCGCGACCGTCACGCCGAGCGACAGGCTCGTCGTCATCGTCAACTACGACGAAACGGTGACCACGTCGGATGCGATGAGCGCGGCCATCATGAACGTCGGCTCCGGGGTGATCCAGTTCAGGAACCTGGACCTCGTTGCCGCGCTCGCTACGCCGGCCGAGATCACCGCGATCGGCGCGCTGCCGGGCGTGCAAGGCGTGTACGCGAACAAGCAGCTCACCTGGGAGACCGCGATGCTGCACGAGAGCGTCCCGACGATCCGCGCCGACGCGGTCCAGGCGTCGGGCATCACCGGCAAAGGGATCGGGATCGCGATTCTGGACTCCGGCATCGACGGGCTGTACAACCCCGACCTGCACTACCCCGACAAGACCGTCCAGAACGTCAAAGTTCTCTTCAACCTCACGGATCTCTTCACGTTCAAGGGCTCGATCAACAAGACCGCGAAGGCAGCGGACCTGTTCGTCGAGAACCTGCCGAACAGTGAGACCTCGGTCGGTCACGGCACGCACGTCGCGGGGATCACGGCCGGTCTCGGGACGGCGTCAGGGGGCTACTACACGGGTGTCGCTCCCGGCGCGAAGCTGCTCGGCGTCAGCACCGGCGACATCCTGTTCATCTTCTGGGCCCTCGCCGGGTTCGACTACATCCTGGACCATCAGACGGCCTACAACATCAAGGTGGTGAACAATTCCTGGGGGACCAGCGGTCCGTTCGATCCCAAGGATCCGATCAACAAGGCGACCAAAAAGGTGCACGACAAGGGGATCACGGTGGTGTTCGCGGCCGGAAACGACGGCCCCGACCAGAACACGCTCAACCCGTACAGTGTGGCGCCGTGGGTGATCGGCGTGGCGGCGGGGTGCAAACTCGTGACTCCGGACCCCACGAACTCGGCGGTCCACTGTGCCGACCAGACCGGCCAGAACCGCCCGGCCTGGCTCGCGGACTTCTCGTCGCGCGGGATCGCGGGCAGTCCGCTGTACCACCCCGACGTTACCGCACCCGGGGTACACATCGTGTCCACCCGCGCGTCGACCGGGACGGTGCTCAACGCACTCGACGCGAACCACGACTTCGACTTGACCAGCAGCTGCGCCATCAGCCTCGCGAACGAGCAGTATTACACCTGCGCGTCCGGCACCTCGATGGCCACCCCCCACGTCGTGGGCGTCGTGGCACTGATGCAGGAAGCGGCGGGCGGGAGCCTGACGCCCGATCGGATCGCGTCGGTCCTGACGCAGACGGCGCGCCCCCTCCCGGGGTTTGCGGTATGGGAAGTGGGAGCGGGGTACGTAGATGCGCTGGCGGCTGTGAACGCGGTCAGGAAATAGCGTCACTCAGAGGGGCGGCGCGCGCGGCGGAAACGGCCCCGGAGCAATCCGGGGCCGTTCGCATGAGTTACCTGAGCCGCGCTTATGGACTCCTTGGTTATCCACGGACTGCAAGGGAGCCATGCGCCCGTCTTCGCCACTCGACGACCACACCGTCTTTGTCCCCTTTCTCGACAAGTCCGACAGCTTCGCCCTCGGTGTCGAGCTCGGCGAGTTCCTCGGCCCTGCGACGCACGGCGTCGAGGTCATCGACGGGGAGTTCAGCGCGCGCCTCGAAGCGCAGCTGCTCGTCGCCGCCGCGCGGCTCGGCTACGTACGCCAGGAGTGGCGCCGGCTGAAGAACGGAAGCTATTACGGCCTCTTCCTATCGCAGGCTTGCGGGGCCGAGCAGGCCGACGACTGAGGAGTCTGGGCGAACGGAGGGCACAGGACTCGAACCTGTACGGGCTTGCGCCCAGCGGTTTTCAAGACCGCCGCCTTACCAGTTAGGTCTAGCCCTCCCGATTGCTGCCCCTGAAGTTACGCTGCGACGGCCCGGCGAGAAGCCTTTGCAGCCCGTGGTCCCCGAACCATATTGCAACCCAACTGACAGACTTGGAACCCCGAGGCGCGAAGTCGTGCGGCTCACCCCCTTACGCTCACACGCCAATCGACACAGGCAAGCACGCCGAAAGCCCGGGACACAGATGGCAGGCGGCCACCCTCTCCACGTTGATCGCCGTCGCATTGGCGGCGTGTAAGGGGACCGAGTCCCCGCGGCAGTTCACGCTGACTGTGCAAGGAGCGGGTAGCGGTACGGGGAGGGTGACCTCAGCCCCGGCGGGGATCAACTGCACGACCACGGCGGGGACGACGAGCGGGACGTGCACGACGAGCTACACCGGCGGGACGTCGGTGACCCTCACGGCCACCCCCGCGGCAGGCGCGGTGTTCAGCGGTTGGAACGGATCCGGGATCAGTTGTCCCGGCACGGGCCCCTGCACGGTCACAATGGACCAGGCGCGGAGCGTGCGCGCGACGTTCGGGCAGCAGCAGTTCATGCTGACCGTGCAGGGAGCGGGGAGCGGGACGGGGTCGGTGACTTCCGCCCCACCCGGGATCAACTGCACGAGCTCGGCGGGGACGACGAGCGGGACGTGCGCGGCGACCTACGCGAGTGGGACGTCGGTGACGCTGACGGCAACCCCCGCGGCGGGCGCGGTGTCCGGCGGCTGGAGCGGATCAGGGATCGGCTGTCCCGGCACGGGCCCCTGCACGGTCACAATGGACCAGGCGCGCAGCGTCACGGTGACATTCGGGCAGCCGTTCACGCTGACCGTGCAGGGCGCCGGCGGGACGGGCGCGGTGACCTCCTCGCCGGCCGGGATCAACTGCACGATCAGGGCGGGGACGACGAGCGGGATGTGCCGGGCGAGCTACATCAGCGGGACGTCGGTGACCCTGGCGGCCACCCCTGTGGCGGGCGCGGACTTCAGCGGGTGGAGTGGAGCGTGCACGGGGACAGGGAGTTGTGTGCTCGACATGACGGCAGACCGCGCGGTGACGGCCACGTTCATCGGGCCCCCGGGGCCAGCCGTGCTGGTCCTGACGCCGAAGTCCCTGATCGTCGATGCCGGCGCGGCCGCGGGGACGATAGTGGCCGTGAAGGACGAGAGCGGCAACACCATCCCGAACCCGACGGTCACGTATGTTAGCCGGAATGCTTCTGTGGCCTCGGTCTCGGGAACCGGCACCGTCAGTGGGGTTACCCAGGGGCAAGCGGTCGTCGTGGCGACCGCTCAAGGCGGAATCAATCCATCAGATTCGTTGCTCGCCGTCGTGGCAGTGCCTGGAGGGCCGGTGCTCATCACGGATATCGCCCAGTTCTCATACAAGACAGACACGGTGTTCACGGTAACCGTGATCATGGACATGCGATCGTCGGCGGAATTGCTCGGGTCCACCAGCGTGAGCGTCACATGGGATCCGTCGGTTCTGGTCTACCAGGCTCATGGGGACGGCGGCAGCGGCGTGTCGCCAGCGGTGAACACGTCGTACGCGGCGAGCGGGTTGCTGACGCTGACGATGGCCGACGCGAACGGGTTCGGAGGTCGGGTCGAGCTGTTAAGGATCACCTTCAGCGCCGGCTCGGCCTCTGGTAACACCGGGCAGCTCTCGCTCACCACGTCGGAGGTGACCGGAGCCGGGACATTCACGGATCTACTGGCGAGGACGGTCGCGGTGACGCAGCCGCTGTCCACGCGCTGAGCGAGGCCAGGTCCCCCATGCGTGGCCTCCGCACGCTCAGCCGGCTCGGGCTCGCTGTCATCGCGCTCGGTTGTCGGGACGACCCTCGCAGAGTATTCACGGAGACGGCCGCCCCCGAGGCCGGATCGGTGCTGTTCCTGACGACATCGGACCAAGCCCCGCCCCCCGGCTCTACCGTTACGGTGACGGCAAACGTCGCTCCCATTCCCGACATCAAGGCCATCGGGAGCTTCGCCGCCCACCTGCGCTATGACACCGCCGGCATCACCTTCATTGCCGAGTCCCGGCTGCCCTCGGGCATGCGCGTGCTGAACCCGCAGCCCGGTCACATCAGAGCCGCGGGCGCGGCCGTCGAAGGTTTTGCAGATGGAAGGCTCTTTGCGGTGACGTTCAGGGTCACGGACCCCGGAGCCCTCACCTCGATGGAGCTGACGCTCGATGAGATGACCGGAACGGACTTCGGGAATCGCCTGCCGGCGAATCCCCTCCACCGGAGCGCCCGCCTTGGGTCGACACGAAGGTAGGTCGCCTCTGAGCATCCGCGGTCTCGCCATCCTTGCTCTGGCGCCCGGTTTCTTGGCGGCCCAAGGCCCGCCGGAGAGGGAGAATCCCCTCGACCGGTGGAACTACTTCTACCGTCAGCGGGCATATCCCTCTGAGAAGATCCCACCCAACGCGCTGCAGCTGGCCCGAGCCACTTATCGAGCGCGCTGGCCAGCTGCCATCCGGTCGCAGCGCGTGCCAGTGACAGCGAGTACCGAGGGCTGGGCCGCCGTTGGTCCGACCGCGATTGCGCTTTTCTTAAGATCTGCCGGTCGCGTCACGACTGTCGCGATCGATCCGACAAACTCGAACACGATCTACGCGGGGGCCGCCCAAGGGGGCGTTTGGAAAACTGTGAACGGCGGTGGGGACTGGACGCCACTGACGGATGCGCAATGCTCGCTGGCCATGGGCGCATTGGCGGTAGATCCGATCACGCCGAGCATCGTGTATGCCGGCACAGGAGAAATGCACTTCTCGGGCGATAGCTACTACGGCTGCGGCGTGCTCCGGTCGACGGACGGCGGGGTTACCTGGACACAACTAGGCGGCGCAGTCTTCGACACACAAACGGGTGGGGCGCGCATCAGTAAAATCGTCGTGGACCCCGCCACGGCAGGCTCTGCGAGCAATTCGACCGTGTTCGCCGCGACGAGCTTTGGACTCTACAAGTCCGTCAACAGCGGAGGCGCCTGGAGCCGACTGCTGGCGGCGCCGGTCACCGATGTCCTCCAGAATCCGTCTAATGGCTCTGTTCTGTTTGCGGCGGTTGGGTGTCCTCAGGCCGCCTGTCCCGCTGCTTCGCTGGCCAACGGCGTGTACAAGTCAGTCGATGGTGGCGCCACCTGGAGCCATCTATCGGGTGGCTTCCCAAGCTTCGACGTCGGGCGAATCCAACTGGCGATCGCGGTATCGTCACCCTCGATGCTGTACGCCGCAGTGCAGGACGCGTTCGGATCCGGAGGAAATGACGGCGCTCTGCTTGGGCTTTTCAAGTCGACGGACGCCGGTGCTACATGGACCGGTCTGGGTCATGCGGGTCGATTCTGCAGCGACCAGTGCTGGTACGACCTGGTCGTCTCAGTCGATCCCACGGATCCCAATGTGGTGTACGTCGGCGGCGTGGGGTTGTACCGCTCAACGGACGGGGGCGCCACGTTCAGCTACATCGGAGGCCCGATCCACGTAGACCAGCATGCTCTGGCGTTCGACCCACGAAATCCCGCCACGATCTTCGTGGGGAACGACGGTGGGGTCTATAAGTCAACGGACCGGGGCCAGAGCTGGGCGAGCCTCAACACCAATCTCGCCATCACGCAGTTCTACCCGGGCATTTCGCTCTCCCCTAATTCGGCGCCGGATATCCTGGGCGGCACGCAAGACAATGGCGTGGTTGAGTACACCGGTACGTCGGTGTGGGCGGCGGTGCTCCACTGTGACGGTGGCTTCACAGCGATAAACTTCCAGACGCCGACCACCGCATTCGCAGAATGTGAGTGGTTTCCCCCGTACGGGGGACCTCAGCGACGGGACGGCGGGTCGGGTGGGTATTTCTCTCTTAAGGCGAATAGTATTGACTTCAACGAGCCGGCCCTCTTCATACCACCGCTGGTGATGGATCCGGTCATTCCACAGGTCCTCTACTTCGGCACGTCCCGGCTGTATCGCACGGTCGACAACGCGGAATCGTGGGGCGCCATCAGCGGCGACCTGACAAGGTCCGGCGGGATGAGCTCCCAAAAGGGAGTCTCGGCTATCGCCATCGCGCCCTCGGACCCGCAGACGATCTACGTTGGCACGAGCGACGGGAACGTCCAGGTGACAACGAATGGCGGCGCGACATGGACGCCCGTGATTTCCGGGTTGCCGAATCGTTGGGTCACGGACATTGCCGTGGCCTCCTCTGACCCACAGCGCGCGTACCTCACGGTCTCGGGGTTTGGCAGCGGACACGTCTTCAGGACCGTGAACCGCGGCGGCAGCTGGCAGGACATCAGCTCCAATTTGATCGACGTGCCCGTGAATGCCATCCTGCGTCTGCCGGGGAGCGACGAGCTCTACGTCGGTACGGACCTCGGAGTCTTCCAATCTGGGGACGACGGGTTGACCTGGGCCCCGTCAACGACGGGAATGCCGAACGTCGCCGTGCTCGATCTCGCTTTTCAGAACGTGACCCAGACGGTCGTCGCGGCGACGCACGGGCGCGGCATGTTCGCGCATACAGTCGCGAGCGTCGGGGTCCTGCGCGGTGACGTAAGCCTCGACGGTCGTGTCTCGGCAATGGACGCCCAAGGGATCCTGGCCGGGGTCGCCGGGCTGCCGCTGCCGTCAGGGTGGATCGCCAACCCCAACGGGGACGCCAACTGCGACGGACGCACCGCCGCGCTCGATGCGCAGATCGTCTTGTCGTTCGTCGTCGGGCTGCCCACGTCCCAGTTCTGCGTCGGTCAGGTCAAGTAGCGAACTTCCGCCCGTCACCGATCGGCCAGCGGGATCAAGCCGTAGCTCGTGTTCTTGAAGACCGAGTCGGCCAGCAGCAGCGCGCGGTTCGCCACCGCCGGCTTGGTGGGCCGCAGCGCCTGCGCCAGAGACTGGTACAGGAGCCCGTAGGTCGCGAGGATCCCTTCCGACGGCCGGTCCACCCAGCCGCGCGGCCGGCGGCGCCCGGCGGCGTCCGCGTGATACACCCCGAACGCCAGCGCTTCGGTGCGCGGCATGTTCACGAAGCCGAACACGGACAGCAGCTTGATGCTGTCCGACGCGGCCAGCTGCTGCTGGCGCAGCTTGCGCGCGAAGCCTTGCCCCTCCAGGTAACCCGTGAGGCCGAACTGGTCGGCGTACGGGCCCACGGTGCGCGAGTAGTAAATCGGCCGCTTACCGACCTGATCCTTGATCGCCTCGAGCACGATCACGTCCGCGCGCTCGAGATACTGGCGGCCGAGCTGCTGGGGATCGAGCGTGACCGCGACACCGCTGAAGTTCACATACCGCTTCTGATCGAGCCAGTACACCGGCTGCAGGCTCGCGACCTGGTCGTCGCTGTAGTCGAGCAGCTTGCCGGTCGGCTTCGGCCACCCGCGGCGCTGGTAGATGCCCGGCGCGCTCGAGGAATCGAAGGTCGCCAACGGCCGTCGCTGGAGCTGGCGCACATACCAGTCGGTGTTCGCGAGCGACAGGTTCACGACGGTCACGTCCTGGCGGACGTGCTCGACCTCCTGCGCGTACCACAAGGGGAACGTGTCGTTGTCGCCCGCCGTCACGAGAACGCCGTAGGGCTCGACCGACTGCAGCAGGTCGAACGCGAAGTCGCGCGCCAGCGTCTCGCCCTTGCGCGAGGCGGTGAGGTGGTTCCCCCACAACGGGATGAGCGCCAGCACCAGGACCGGCGTCGCGAGCGTCCAGCGACGGGCGCCGTCGGGCACCCTGAGCTCCATGGCCTCGCTGATCCATTCCATGAGGGTCGCGAGCCCCATCGCGACCCACACGCCCCACAGCGCGAACGACGCGATGAAGAAGTAGTCGCGCTCGCGCACCTCCCGCGGCAGCTGCTTCTCGGTCTGCCACGAGTAGCCGTACTTGAAGTTCAAGTAGAAGATCAGGAACAGCGTGAAGGTGGCGACGAGCGCGGTCATTGCGATCGCCCGGCGGCGGTCTGCCACCCAGTGGCGCACGGCGCCGAGCACGCCGAGCGAGCCGAACACCACCGCGAGCCCGGCCTGAATGGACGCGGGAAAATCGCGTCCCCACTGCCAGCTGAAGTACTGGAACCACATCCCGAGCTGGGCCCAGAGGGTCGCTTGCCGCTCCCACACGGGCGGCTTGCCGTACTGCTGGCGGGTGAGCACGTCCCACAGCGCCTGCAACGTGGTCGGCTCGCCCTCGTTGATGGGCGGGAACTGGGCGGCGCGGATCGGGAGGAAGAGATAGACCGACACGCCCACGATCGCGACCAGCAGCACCGCGAGCGCGAAATCCCAGTTGCGCGCCTGGACGAACGCGTACGCCAGGGCGCCGAGGAACAGCACGGCCGCGAGTTTCAGGGGACCGGCGTTCTCGAGCCCGCTCGCCACGATCAGGGCGTACACGCTGCAGAACACCAGCCACTGCGACCACTCCACCCGGCGCGCGGCCTCGTCCGACGGCCGCTGGTCTTTGAGGAGCGGGAACAACAGCACCACGACGGCCGGCCCCACGAGCACGCCCATCATGTGGTTCGTGGAGGTGAGGGCGAGCAGGAACACGATCATCAGCAGATGATGATCATGCCCCTCGCCGGCCGGCTGATCGTCCCAGCGCACGATGAGCCACAGCACCAGGGCGATCGAGAGCAGCGACAGCGTGTAGACCTTTTCGTTCACCACGGACTGGTTCCAGACGGTGAACGCCGTCGCCGTGATGAGCGCGCCCGCGAGGGCGGCGAGTCGGCGCGGCAGGCGCGCGGGAACCCACGCCCGCATCCAGCGCTCGCTCACGAGGAACCAGCATCCCGCCGCAATCGCGCTCGTGACCGCCGCCAGCAGGTTGATCCGCGTCGCGTACCCTGCCGCCAGCGGCAGCAAGCCCCAGGTGTGCGCGATCAGCACGAACAGCGGGTTCCCCGGCGGGTGCGGGATGCCGAGCACGTGCGCGGCGGCGATGTACTCCGACGTGTCCCAGAACTGCGTGGTCGGCGCGAGCGTCGCGACATACAGGACGAGGGCGCCCAGGGTCACGAGGCCCGCGAGCAGATAGGGAGGCCGCTCCGTTTCGACGTACGGCGTCTGTGGCTCGGTCATGCTCGCTCGATCGGGGGGGATCAGTTGTCGATGGCGCGCCCGCCCGGGGGGGGCGCGTAGGTCGTGTTGGCGAGGATCGCATCCCGCAGGGCGATCGCCCGCTCGGCGCGCGGCCGATCTTCGTCACGGAGCGCCGCGGCGATCGTATCGTACGCGAAGACGTATCCCAGGAGGCTGTTCTGCGAGGGCACGTCCACCCAACCGCGCGGTCGCGGTCGGGCGGCGGTCGCACCCCCGCGATACACCCCGAACACGAGCGCGACGGACCGCGGCACGTTCACGAAACCGCGCCCATCCAGGAGCCGCACGCTCTCGCTCACCGCCACGGGGCGGGGCACGAGGCGGCGCACCAGCCCTTCGCCAACCAGATAGGAAGAGAGACCGAGCTGATCCGCGTAATTGCCCGTGGAGGTGGAGAAGTAAATCGGGCGCTTTCCCAACTCGTCCCTGATGATCTGCAGCACCGCCAGGTCCGACCGCATCAGGTACGGGCGCCCCAGCGCGCCGGGGTCGAGCGTGACCGCGATCGGCCCGAGGTAGCCGGTGGCGGGCTGCGCCAGCGGCACGTACTCGGGCAGCGTGTCGGCGGGGCTGCCGAGATAGAAGCGGCTCATCCAGGGTGCGGCGGGGCGCGGCCAGGCGTGGCCGCGGTACAGGTCGGGCGCGCTACCTGCATCAAAAGTCGGCGGTGCTCGCCGCTGCAGCTGCCGCAGATACCAGCCGGTGTTCGCCAGCGACAGCACGAGCACGCTGACGTCCTTGCGGACGCCATCGACCTCCTGCGCGTACCACAGGGGAAATGTGTCGTTGTCACCCGCCGTCACGAGGAGCGCATAGGGATCCACCGACTGCAGCACGTCGTGGGCGTAGTCGCGCGCCAGGGTCTCGCCGCTGCGAGGCGCGGTGAGTCGGTTGCCGGCGAGCGGGACGAGCGCGAGGAGGAGCACGAGTCCCGCCGGGGCCAATCGTCTCACGGGTGCAGCCGTCGGCGCTCGCGCGGCCATCGCCTCCTCGATCCACTCGATCAGGCTCGCGATGCCCATCCCCACCCACACGCCCCACGCGGCGAACGACGCGATGAAGAAGTAGTCCCGCTCGCGGACCTCATGCTCCAGCCCCGGTCCCCCGAAGGGCTGCGAATAGCCCCATCGGAAGTTGAGATAGAAGACGAGCGCGACCGTGAGGGTCAGCATCAGCGTCGCCATCGCGAACGCGGCCCGGCGCTCGGCGCGCCAGTGACGCCGCGCCCCCAGGAGCCCCAAGGCGGCGAACAGGACCGCCAGCGCCGCTCGCATCCCGGGGAGCCAATCCCGGCCGAATTGCCAGGCGAAGTATTGCACGTAGTTCAGGAGCTGTTGCCCGTACAGCACGAGCGTGTGGCCCGGGTTGTCGGGGCCGGGCGGATACATCGGGTTGTCGAACACCGAGGGCTTGCCGAACTGTTCGCGAGCGAGGACGGCTTTGAGGGCCGGCCAGGTGGTCGCCTCACCCTGGTTGAGGTACGGGTCGAAGTGCGCCCGAATCGGGACGAAGATGTTGACGCTCGTCCCGACTGCGACGACGAGCGCGGCCGCAACGAGGAACCGCGGCCTGAGGAGCGCGCGCGGGTCGGTCAGCACTACGTACACCAGCACCGCCGGTGCCGCGAGGACGCCCATCAAATGGTTGGTCGCCGTGAGAGCGAGCAGGTAGGCGATGAGGACCAGGTGATGATCGCGCCGGGCGCTCTCCGGCTGGTCCGCCCATCGCATCGCGAGCCAGAGCACCAAGGCGATCGTCAACACGCTCATGGTATAGACCTTCTCATTCACCACCGACTGGTTCCACACGGTGAACGCCGTGGCTCCGACGACGGCACC
>Ga0209761_1003064_pt1 | contig 11020 bp, 6 predicted proteins | sample GraSoi013_1_40cm_4_FD_185818 | JGI IMG/M metagenome (GOLD analysis project Ga0209761, IMG submission 185818) | Grasslands soil microbial communities from the Angelo Coastal Reserve, California, USA - Sample 09_25_2013_1_40cm (SPAdes) (version 2) | ecosystem: Environmental > Terrestrial > Soil >... | reverse complement strand
AGAATGTGATCGAGCGTGCGGTGATTCTATCAACAGGGCCGGTATTGAAAGTCGCCCTAACCGAACTGAAACCTCGGGCCACACCGACCAGCCTCAAGAAGCACGAAACACTAGAAGAGGCCGAGCGAAAGCACATCCTGGCGGTTCTCCAGGATACCAATTGGGTTCTCAGCGGGTCGAACGGCGCTGCGGTTCGTCTGGGCATGAAGCGTCCCACACTGCAGTTCCGCATGCGAAAGCTAGGCATCTCCCGCCCCGGTAAGTCAGTCAGCACTTCTCTTCCTCCTCTACTGCAGGCCTCATCAGATGCTAATCGATTGGCAGAGCGCCAACCCGCTGGCACGCGTAAGTAGGCATCAGGCTCCACCAGGCAACTAACCTCCTCGCTGATCTCTTTGCGTACCGATGGGTTAGCTAACGGTCGCCGAATTTAAGTGGCGTGGCACAAGGAATGCATTCCCTATCGGCGGCAGCTAATTGGAAGCGATTATGTTTCGAACTCAACAACCAAGCGCCACGTGAACGGGAGAGAGACATGCAACCGAAAGCGACGAACCTACGGAATAGCGGCTGGATTCCAAATCAAAATGAACATTCTGACTTCAGGCCGCAGCGGCGACTAAGGGCGCTCGCGCCAGGTCTTCTTCTTATGAGTGCGCTCGTTCTCAGCGGCCTGCTGGCCGGCTGTTCCAGTTCGGGGCAGGCAAACCCTCAAGGGCCGACTTCGGTGAGTGTGGCGGAGGTTGCCTGCAAGCAGTTCGACGAGACAGATGAGTTCACGGGGCGGTTGGAAGCGGTGAACACGGTGGAAGTTCGTCCGCGAGTTTCGGGCTATCTGGAGAGTGTGCATTTCAAAGAAGGAGCCATCGTTCGCAAGGGTGGTTTGCTGTTCCAGATCGATGCGCGGCCTTTTCAGGCAGAGGTGGACCGCTGGAAGGGAGAATTGGCGCAAGCCAGGGCGCAACTGGCACGCGCGCAAAGCGATTTCCAGCGTGCAGAGCGTCTGCATAACAACGATGGAATGTCTGCCGAAGAGTATGACCGCCGGGCTTCCGCGCGCACCGAAGCCGAAGCCCGAATTGCCTCCACTGCCGCGGCCCTTCGTGGCGCGGAGCTGAATCTGGAGTTCACGCGAATCACGGCGCCGATTACCGGCCGGGTCGGCAGAGCCGAGGTGACCGAAGGTAACCTGGTGGCCAGCGGACCGGCGCAGATAAGACCTCTTACGACTGTGGTCTCGCTGGATCCGATCTATGCCTATTTCGATGCTGATGAACAGACCTATTTGAAATACGCGCGCCTCGCAGGGTACAGCAAAGGCGCAAGCGCAAATGAAATTAATAGCAAGGTGTTTCTGGGGCTGGGCGACGAGGAGAGCTTTCCACATACCGGACGCCTGGACTTTGTCGACAACCAGGTCAGCTCATCGACGGGAACGATAAGGATGAGAGGGACATTTCCGAACAAGAACCTGGCGCTGACGCCAGGCCTGTTTGCGCGGCTGAGACTCGAGCGCGGCGGCGCGTATCACGGATGCCTTGCAAGAGACGAGGCCATCGGTACCGACCTGAACCAGAAATTTGTGCTGGCGCTGGGGAAAAACAACGCGCTGGACTACCGCCCAGTGAAGCTGGGTTCCATCACCGACGGCTTGCGAGTTGTGCGTGACGGCCTGAAGGAAGGCGACCTCATTGTCGTCAACGGACTGCAGCGGGTTCGTCCAGGAATGCCGGTCGCGCCGGTTATGGTCGCGATGGCCGACGATGCGCACACCCCGGCAGGAGCAACGCCCGCAAACAGCAAAGCAGAGAAACCCGGTTCGGCCGGAGAGCAGCGGTGACACGAGGCTGAAATGAAGATTTCGAATTTCTTTATCGAGCGTCCCATTTTTGCCGGAGTGGTCTCAATCATTATTTTTGTTATCGGCGCACTGGCATATCTACGGCTGCCGTTGAGCGAGTATCCGGAAGTTGTTCCGCCCACCGTGGTGGTTCGCACCTCGTATCCGGGCGCAAATCCGACCGTGATCGCAGATACGGTGGCTTCGCCTCTGGAGCAGCAGATCAATGGCGTTGAAGGCATGCTCTACATGTTTTCTCAGGCCACCGCCGACGGCGTGATGACGCTCACTGTGACGTTTGGCCTGGGCACGGACTTGGACAAGGCGCAAGTACAGGTACAGAACCGCGTCTCGCAAGCCCTCCCCCGCCTCCCCCCTGAGGTGCAACGTCTGGGTGTGACCACAGAGAAGACCTCTCCTGATCTGCTCATGGTGGTGCACCTGCTCTCACCGGACAATCGCTATGACACGCTCTACCTCGCCAATCTTGCAGTGTTGCAGGTGAAAGACGAACTGAACCGCATCCCCGGTGTCGGAGATGTGCGGGTGTTCGGCGCCGGTGATTTCAGTATGCGCGTCTGGTTGAACCCCAACCAACTGGCGTCACACAACCTGACGGCGACCGATGCCGTCACGGCGATTCGCGAGCAAAACGTTCAGGTGGCAGCCGGCGTTCTCGGAGCGCCTCCTACTAATACGGGCAGCAATGCGTTCCAGCTTCTGGTGAATACCCAGGGACGGCTGAGCACGGACAAAGAGTTCAGCAACATTATCGTTCGGGCTGGAACCGACGGCCAGATCACCCGCATTAAGGACCTTGGCCGCGTGGAACTCGGTTCCAGCAGCTATGCGCTGCGCAGCCTGCTAGACAACAAATATGCCGTGGCAATTCCTATTTCTCAACGTCCGGGATCCAACGCGCTGGCAACTTCACGGAAGGTGCGGGAGACCATGGCGCGTTTGAAAAAGTCGTTTCCGGAGGGAGTCGACTATGACGTGGTTTATGATCCCACGGTTTTTGTTCGCCAGTCGATTGAAGCAGTGAGCCACACCTTTGCAGAGGCACTGGTGCTGGTTGCACTGGTGGTACTGATCTTCCTGCAAACCTGGCGGGCCTCGCTCATTCCACTGCTGGCCCTTCCGGTATCACTGGTGGGCACGTTTTCGATCATGCTGGCGCTGGGCTTCTCTCTGAATACACTTTCATTGTTTGGACTGGTGCTGGCGATTGGCATCGTGGTTGATGATGCGATCGTGGTCGTCGAAAACGTGGAACGACACATCGAGAGCGGCACTCCCACCAAGGAAGCCACGCGGCGCGCTATGCAGGAAGTGAGCGGGCCGATCGTTGCGATCGCGCTGGTGCTCTCGGCGGTATTCATCCCCACGGCATTCATCAAGGGACTTTCGGGAGAGTTCTACAAGCAATTCGCGCTCACGATCGCGATTTCGACTTTGATCTCGGCGTTTAATTCGCTGACTCTGAGTCCGGCGCTGGCAGCGTTGCTTTTGAAGCCACACGGAGCAAAGAAAGATGGACTGACGCGGGGCATTGATTTTGCCTTTGGATGGTTTTTCCGGCCGTTTAACCGCTTCTTCCGCTGGGCTTCCGGCGGCTACGGTAAAGCGGTGGTACACGCGTTGCGTTCGAGCGCTATCGCGCTGATGGTTTATGTGTTGCTTGTCGGGCTGGCGGCGATTGGTTTCCAGCGCGTGCCGACGGGATTCGTGCCCTCGCAGGACAAGCAATACCTGGTTGCATTGGCACAGTTGCCTAACGGCGCCACACTGGACCGCACAGAAGATGTGATTCGCAAGATGTCTGATGTGGCACTCAAGCATCCGGGCGTGCAGAGCGCCGTGGCGTTTCCGGGCTTGTCGATCAACGGATTTACCAACAGTCCCAATTCCGGCATTGTGTTTGTGACTCTCAAACCTTTTGAAGAGCGCACTACCCCGGAATCGTCTGCCAATGCCATCGCCACCCAGCTCAATCAAAAGTTTGCCGCAATCCAGGAAGCCTTTATCGCGATCTTCCCGCCACCGCCGGTGCAAGGACTGGGCACCGTGGGAGGTTTCAAGCTGTACCTGGAAGACCGGGCAGGGGGCACTCTGGAATCTCTATATAAGGAGACGACAACTACGCTGGGCAATGCGAGCAAGACGCCCGCGCTGGCAGGATTGTTCTCGACCTTCGATGTCAACGTACCGCAGATTGACGCGCGCGTGGACCGCGAAAAGGTAAAAACTTACGGGATCGCGCTCAACGATATTTTTGACACCATGCAGGTGTACCTGGGATCGCTCTACGTGAATGACTTCAACCAGTTTGGCCGGACGTACCAGGTGAACGTACAGGCTGAGTCGCCTTATCGATTGCGTCCGGAGGACATCGTACGTCTCAAGACCAGGAATGCCGCGGGAGAGATGATCCCCCTTGGTTCCGTTGTGAATGTACAGCCGAGCTACGGTCCCGACCGGGTGATGCATTACAACGGATTTCCGGCGGCGGACATCAATGGCGCTCCGGCGCCGGGCTACAGCTCTGGCCAGGCGGAAACCGCGATGGCACAAATGTTGGATAGCCAGCTGCCCAATGGAATGAAGTTTGAATGGACAGAGCTGACCTACCAGAAAATTCTTGCCGGAAACACGATGGTCTACATTTTTCCGCTTTCGGTTTTCCTGGTGTATCTGGTGCTTGCCGCGCAGTACGAGAGCTGGTCCCTGCCGCTGGTGGTGATCCTGATTGTTCCGATGACCTTGTTTTCCGCGATTGCAGGTGTGTGGCTGCTGCACGGTGAGAACAACGTCTTTACCCAAATCAGCTTGATCGTGCTGGTGGGACTGGCTTGCAAGAACGCAATTCTGATCGTGGAGTTTGCCCGCGAAAAACAACTGGCAGGTGCAGGCCGGGTCGAGGCCGTTCTGGAAGCATGCCGCCTGCGGTTGCGACCAATTCTGATGACGTCACTGGCCTTTACGATGGGCGTGGTCCCGCTGGTGCTGTCGACCGGGGCAGGATCGGAGATGCGCCGGGCCATCGGCATCGCCGTGTTCTTCGGCATGCTCGGTGTTACTGCCTTCGGGCTTATCTTGACGCCTGTCTTCTACGTTGTCATGCGGAGATTCGTAGAAGGACTCGAACAAAAGAAATCGGAAGCGAGTCCAGGTCTCTCGCCTGCAACCTCGGTGGAGGGTTGAACCGGTGAAGGCTGGTCGCGCAAACGTAATTATCCTGCTTAGCATGCTTCTGTTGATAAGTGGATGCGCGGTGGGTCCGCATTACAAGCCGCCACAGACTCCGGCGGCGCAATACCATGCGGCAGATCCGCAACTCGTAACTGAAGCGCCTTTTGATGCGCGCTGGTGGAAGCAGTTTGATGACCCGGCGCTTGATTCGCTTGTGGACCAGGCGCTGGGCGCGAACCACGACATCCGCATCGCACTTGCAAGGCTGGGTGCGTCGCGGGCTGTCCATGATGAGAGAAAACTGGACCGCTATCCGACTGTGCCAGCTTCAGCGTCATATCAGTACAGCAAGGAGCAGATTCCGGGCTTCTCCGATCAGCGCCGCACGATCAATACTTTCAGGTCAGGCTTCGATGCGTTTTGGGAGCTGGACGCATTTGGAAGAGTGAGCCATGGAATCGCCGCAGGTCGGGCCGATACCCAGGCATTCGCCGCGGACCTGCGCGATGTGCAGGTGAGCGTAGTTGCTGAGCTGGCCCGCAACTACTTTGAGCTGCGGGGGTCGCAGTGGCGTCTGGCGGTTGCCGAGCGCAGCCTGCTGAACCAGCGCGAGACACTGCGGCTGACGCAGTTGCGCCGGGACGCCGGTGTAGGTGAAGAGCAGGATGTAGCCAGCGCCGCCGCGCGAGTCGGGGCGATCGAAGCTACGATTCCACCGCTGCAATTTGAAGAGTCGCGTGCGAGCTACCGGCTGGCAGTGCTGTCCGGAACCCGCCCGGGTGAACTCAAAGCTGATCTTTCGGCGCGGAATTATCCACCGATTGCTAAACCTCTGCCCATTGGGAACCCGGGAGAGTTGTTGCAGCGGCGGCCCGACGTGCGTGCTGCTGAAAGAAGACTGGCTGCGGCCACTGAGAGGCAGGGAGTCGCTGTCGCAGGCCTGTTTCCACAGGTGAGCGTCACCGGATTCCTGGGCTTCCTTGCGGGACGAGGAAGCCTGTTTCTTCAACCAGCTTCGGCGGCTTGGTCGGCGTCACCTGGATTGTCGTGGTCTGCATTCGACCTAGGCAGGGCGCGCGCGCGCGTACGCGGCTCCAATGCCGCCGCCGAAGAGGCATTGTCGTTTTATGAACAAACTGTCCTTCGGGCCCTCGAAGAAACCGAAAACTCACTGGCGAATTACCGCACGCAACAGGCGCAGCTCATTAAGTTGAACGATCAGGCGCGCGAGAGCAAACGCGCAGCCGATATAGCGCGCCTGCGTTACCGCGAAGGCGTGGTCGACTTTCTCTCGTTGCTCGATGCCGAGCGGACGCAGTTGCAGGCAGAAGATGGCGTTGCTCAAGCCGAGAGCCAGGTTTATGTGGCGGTGATCGCGTTGTATAAGGCGTTAGGGGGATTCCAGGTGCGATGAGCGGGAAAATCCAACACGGAGGTACGGAGCACGAAGAAGTCAGGGAGAGGGACGGACAGCAGGGATCGAACAGAATTGGAGGAATATGGTGAGCCATCTATTAAGCGACACAGCGCTGGATGCCCTGTTTCGCAAGGCGCGCACTCACAACGCTTGGCTTGACAAGCCGGTGAGCGACGACCTCCTGCGCAAGCTATATGACTTGATGAAATGGGGACCGACCAGCGCCAACTGCTGCCCGGCACGAATCCTTTTCTTGCGCACGCCGGAGGCGAAGCAGAGGCTGGCGCCTGCCTTGGCTCCAGGAAACCTGGAAAAGACCATGAAGGCTCCGGTGACTGCGATCATCGCGCACGAAACAAAATTCTACGAACAATTGCCAAGGCTGTTTCCTCACAATCCAGGCGCGCGCGAGTGGTTCTCCAACTCGCCGGAACTTGCGGAGATCACCGCCTTTCGCAACGGCACCCTGCAAGGCGGCTATTTCATCCTCGCGGCGCGCTCGTTGGGGCTCGACTGCGGCCCTATGTCCGGCTTCGACAACGCAAAAGTAGACGAGGAATTCTTTCCGCCAGGAAAAGTAGAATCCGAGTCGGATCAGGAAGTGCCCTTGTTGGGCCATGTCAAATCCAATTTCCTGTGCAATCTTGGCTACGGCGATCCATCGAAGCTTCTTCCGAGAAGCCCACGCCTTGAGTTCGACGAGGCGTGCAAGCTGCTATGAAGACCGGGTGAAGCACAATGACCCATCGGTGGTGTGACTTGGCTGCGCACAACAAGAGCTAGCAGAATAATGTGTCGGCATCGCCCGAGGTGCCGTGGTAATCGCAACGGACGCCGCGGCTGAACTCCAGGGGAAAGCGCCTCGCGTCCGCGACTTTGTATCCGAACGGTCGGCCGGGCTCCTGGGCTGACGCGCGGCTCAAACGTGACGCGCACTCTGGGAAACCTTCTTCGGTCTGATTCCCTCTTTTTCTCTCGACATCCCGAAGTGACATCACCGCTCCCATGAGCCTCCGATCTTCTCAGGGAAGCAGGCTCACGGTGCATGTTTTTCCGGACCGCTGTCGATTTTCAGTTGCTCAAGCGTCGTGTCAATGAAAGGCGGACGACAGCTCGAGCAGTCTGAAGCCCGCGCCCGTGAAAACGCGTTATCTGCCGTGCCAATCCGTGGGCAGACTGCCAAACCGCCAGTATGCGGATGCTGGCACTGTGGTCCTCTCCGCGGCTTGTCATTTCCTCGATCTCTCTGCGCATCAGCAGCTTAGCTGATCGCGGAAGCACTTCGGTGAAATGGCACCATAAGTGCACTTCCTTTAACCGACCAGCGAGTGATGGAAATGAGGAGGATGGCATGGGATTCAAAACAGGTTTCGAAACCAATGAGGAGAGAGACCGCTTGATTCGCCTGGCACTGAACGGAGACCGGGAGGCGTTGGACCGGGTATTCGCCTCCTACATGCGCCCGCTCTACCTGGCTGCTCTGCGTGTGCTTCGCAGCCCCCAAGATGCCGAAGACGCGCTCCAGGATGGATTGCTTGCGGCCTTCCAGCATTTGAGAGAGTTCCAAGGGCGCTCGCAGTTTTCCACTTGGTTGACCCGCATCGTCATCAACGCTGCGTTAATGCGGTTGCGCACAACGCGCGGCCGGGTGGTGACGTCGATTGACGAGGAACTCCTTGGTCACGATCACCTATCCCTTGCGGTCAAACTCGCTGATCCCAAGGCCAATCCTGAGGAGAAGTATGCGCAGGAGGAGCAGTTTCAGATCCTGGAACACAGGTTGCAGAGTCTCCCGGCAGTACACCGCTCGGCTTTGTGGCTCCGCGATGTCCAGGGGATGTCCACCAGGGAAGCCGCTGAAGCCCTGGGTGTCGCGGAAGGCACTCTTAAAGCGCGGCTCCACCGCGGCCGCCAGAGGATCAGCAAGCAGGTCCGTGAGGCTTTGGTTCAGCGCGGACCCTTCAACCACGCTGCAGCAATGGCGAACGAAGTCGTAGAGCCGGCAGCGTAACGGAGATCAACATGTACAAGATGTCTGACCTCGTCTCACAAATGTTCGTAGCTTTTTTCCTGATCGCCTACTCGGCGTTGTTCATTGCGCTGGCGTGGGGGGCACTGAGTGGCCGACTCAGTCCCGCCGTCAAGAAAGGCCTGGCGCTGGCCTTGGTGCGGGCGATCCGCCGGGCTCATAGCCCTCGTTCCAAGATTGTCGTTGCTTTCCTGAGCGTGATGCTGTTCTCGGCGCTGATCCTTGGGGTTATTTCTGGATTTGCCCAGGAACCTAAGGCTGGTCCACTTGAACCGGCCGGGGCTTCGATCGAAGGGGCCGTTACGTTGGCCGGTCAGCAGGGAGAATCCCTGCCTGTTCCAGGGGTCCTCGTGAAGTTGACCAATACCTCGTCGCAGTCGGAGTCCTTTTCAACCACAACGGACAGCGATGGCCGTTATCAGTTCACACGGTTAGCTCCGGGCGTCTATACCCTCGAGGCAAGCCTGGAAGGTTTCAGAACGTTCACTGGGAGTGTTGTACTGAAGCAGGCAGAAGTCGCGGTCGAGAACGTCAGTTTGGGGCTGGAGAGAGTCATTCAGCAGGTCGAAGTCCAGGACAAGGCACCGACGGTGTCTACGCAGGGCACAGACTCGACCGCCACCGTCAGCAGCCGGCAGTTCACAACACTGCCGCTCGCCGAGCAGAAATTCAAAGCAGCTCTGCCTCTGGTCCCCGGTGTTGTCCGGACCCGGGATGGAAAGCTGAACTTCAAGGGGTCGGCCGAGAATCAAGGCATGCTGCTCGTTGACTCCGCGCAAACCGTCGATCCTGTGACCGGGAGTTTCTCGATTCCGATACCTCTCGATGCCATTCAGACGCTGAGCGTATACAAGACTCCCTACAGCGCGGAATACGGTGGGTTTTCAGGCGGCTTGACCACCATCGAGACGAAGCCACCCTCGAGTCGGTGGGACTTTGGGGTGATGGACTTCATTCCCGGTTTCCGCGGTAAGAACGGTCAGGTCGTCGGCATCTCGGATTGGACGCCCCGCCTGTTTTTCGGGGGGCCTATTCTGAAGAACAAACTGAACTTTTCAGAGGCGTTCACCTATGAGGTGAGAAAGAGTCCAGTTCGCGGGCTGGCTTGGCCTCACAACGAGAGGAAAGCGCAAGGTTTCAATACCCTGACCAGTTTCCAGGCAATCCTCTCTCCTCGGCACCTGTTGTCTGTAGATGTAAATGGCTTCTCCAACCGAACCCAGTTTGCGGATATCAACGCGCTCGTGCCGCAGCCGGCCTCGTCGGACGACGGGCAGCGAGGTGTGTCCATCGGGGCCGCGGACAGCTACCAGTTCAACTCCGGCGCGCTTCTCACCACAGTATTCCGGTACACCCGATTCGATAGCAACGCGCACGGCCAGGGGCCGATCGACATGCTCATCACTCCGGATGGCATGGGAGGAAACTTCTTTAACGCTTGGACGAGGACTGCCAATCAGTTTGAACTCCTGCCGATCTACCAATTTCCTCAAAAGGCATGGCTCGGACGCCATGAGCTGAAACTGGGTGTGGATTTCACCCACCGTTCTTATGATGAGCGGGGCGATTCACATCCTATCCAATTGCTGAGACAGGACGGGTCGCTGGCCGAACGGATTGACTTCCAGGGTGGCGGGCGTCTCAAGGCCCAAGACACTGAAGTTGCTGAGTTCGTCCAGGACCACTGGACGCTCAATGGCCGTCTGGCCCTGGACCTTGGCGGGCGATTGGCGAGTCAATCGATCGGGCGTTCGGCAGCCTTTGCACCCCGCGCCGGAATCGTCTATTCGCCTGGTGAAGACCACAAGACCATCATTCGGGCTGGCGCTGGCCTCTTCTACGATCGGGTCCCGCTGTTGGCCGCGGATTTCGTCGACAACCCGACGCGAGTCGTGACGTTCTATGACGATAGCGGAATTCCGATCGGATCACCGGTCACCTTTCAGAATGCGTACGTCCGAACAGTCTCCGGTCTCGGACTTGTGCGGACGGGCCGTAATCCCGACACTAGCGCGCGCAATTTCACCTGGAATTTTGAGGTTGACCGCGAGGTCTGGAGAAGCACCGTCGTTCGTGTCAGCTATCTCTACAGTCAGACTCAGGACCTTTATGTCGTGACTCCCCTGGCGGGTACTTCCGGAGGAGCCTCTCTGCTCGGACTCACTAATACTGGAGGCTCACATTACCACGAGCTTGAAGCGACCATGCGTTACCGGCCGAGCGAGCGAAGCGAGCTCAATGTGTCCTATATCCGCAGCCGCGCTCGTGGCGACCTGAATACACTGGCCGACATCTTCGTGCCTTTCGAGCAGCCGGTCATCCGTCCGGACGTGACGAGCAATGTTGCATCGGACATCCCCAATCGTGTGGTGAGCTGGGGAGCGTTTCCTCTGCCCTGGAACCTGACCTTGAGTCCCGTGGTCGACGTTCACTCGGGATTGCCGTACTCGAACGTCGATGTTCTGGAGGGTTATGTGGGCACCCCCAACAACCAGCGCTTCCCAGCGTTCTTCTCGCTCGACCTGAAAGTGTATCGCGAGTT
>Ga0209761_1003063_pt1 | contig 11021 bp, 10 predicted proteins | sample GraSoi013_1_40cm_4_FD_185818 | JGI IMG/M metagenome (GOLD analysis project Ga0209761, IMG submission 185818) | Grasslands soil microbial communities from the Angelo Coastal Reserve, California, USA - Sample 09_25_2013_1_40cm (SPAdes) (version 2) | ecosystem: Environmental > Terrestrial > Soil >... | reverse complement strand
GATCAGCATGGCGTTCTTGCTTCCGACGGCCGCGGTGGTTCCGGTTCAACTGTCGCCGGTTCTCATCGCGGAGTTATTCGCAAAGACCGTGAGGGCGGTGAGACAGCGCGTGGCCGTCGCGTAAGTTGACACTATGGCTGTATGTTTGCAATACCGGTCAAGCACGGAGGGTCCATGAACCGGCGGATGGCGGCGTTCATCAAAGACGACGACGGCAACGACATCCTCGAATACGCATTCCTTGCGGGCCTCTTGTCGCTGGCCTGCTTTGCGGCGCTCAACGCCATCGGCGTGAATATCAAGACTATGTTCGGCGCGCTCTCGGCGAAGTTCGACACCGTACTGCCATAACGCCCGCTCGACACTCGCGACTCGACCATCCCTCGGCGCCCGCCGCTTACTGCTTCTTCAGCGCACAAGCATCCACACATGAGCCCGACGATTACAGGGCTTGTGACGGGCGTTGCCGTACTTTGGAAAAGCGCTTCACTCATCGCGAGCGATTCTCCCATTCGTGGCACACACGTCGCCTAAGACGGAAAAACTTTTGGCTGTGCGTTTGCAGTATGGCTGGGCAGCGCGCGGCAATGAAGCCGCGAACGCCATTAAGGGGTAGCAACAATGGGCAGCTTCACGCGGTTCATCCACGACGATCAGGGCGCGGACCTTATCGAGTACGCATTGCTCGCCGGACTGATCTCGTTGGCGTGCGTCGGGGCGCTGACCACGATCGGCACTGACATCGGCACAATCTACAATGCAATCGCGACCAAAATCGGCAAGGTCGTCGTAGCGCCATAGTCTGCGCCGAAGCAAATCTGAGAGGCGTGACTCACATGAGCTGGGCTGACATCGCCGCCATCAGCATTGCGCTGATCGCGTGCGTCTTCGACCTTTACAGCCGCCGCATTCCAAACGCGCTGACGTTCGGCGCAGCAGCGGTTGCTCTGGTCGTCGCGGCCGCGGTCGGCGGGGCATCAGGTGCGTGGTCGAGTCTGATCGGCTTGGGTATAGGACTCGCGATCTGGCTGCCGATTTACGCGCTCGGTGGAATGGGCGCCGGCGATGTGAAGTTGATGGCGGCGATCGGCGCGTGGCTCGGGCCGGCCGACGCGTTCTATGCCGCCATGTTCGCAGCCATGGCCGGGGCGGTCCTCGGAGTCGCCCTCGCGGTGGCGCATGGCTGCGCGCGGCAAACCGCGTCGAATGTGCAGCTCCTCCTCGTGCACTGGCGTGTCGCAGGCTTCACGCCACATTCCCAACTGACGCTCGCGACGGCGCGCAGTCCGCGGCTTGCGTACGCGGTCCCGATTCTCGCCGGAACGGTGGTGGCACTATGGCTCCATTAGGCCGCCGTCTGCGTTCGGAGCGCGGCGCGGAGCTCGTCGAGTTCGCGCTCGTCATGCCGATTCTGATGCTCGTCCTCGCCGGCATTCTGGACATGGGGTTCCTCTTCAAGAACTACGAGGTCGTCACCAACGCGGCGCGCGAAGGCGCGCGCATGGCCTCGCTGCCCGGCTGGGTGGAAGACGACGTCAAGGCACGCGTACGCGATTACCTCGCCGCGGGCGGACTCAACGCCGCGGTGGCCACGACCACCGTCGAGCAAATCGTTCTCGTCACCGACATCGCGACGGGCCGCACCATCAACGGCATCAAGGTGGCTGTGACGTATCCGCACAGCTTCATGATCCTCGGTCCGATCTCGCAGCTCGTTAAGGGCGCGGCCGTGACCAACGACATCAATCTGACGGCGGTCGCGACGATGCGGACCGAAGTGGCAGCGGGGCTCTGATGACTCGGCGAACGCGAACCTTCATCGTCTTGACCGTCGCGCTCGTGACCGCAACCGTCGCGAGCGCCAGCGTCTACCGCGCGGTGAGACGGATTCCCGTCCGGGAAGTCGAAGTCGCGCACGAGTTCGTCGTCCTCGCCGCGCGTCCGCTGGGGATCGGTACACAAATCACGGCGGCGGATGTCCGGCTCGTGGGATGGCCGTCCAGTAGTCCACTGGCCGGCGGATTCAAAACGATCAAAGACGTGGTTGGCCGCGGTCTGGTGACGGCAGTCAGCGCGAACGAGCCGCTCATCGAATCGAAGCTCGCGCCGCGCGAAGCGGGTGCCGGATTGTCGCCCGCAATCCCGCCCGGTATGCGCGCCATCTCGGTGAAGGTCAACGAGGTCATCGGCGTCGCCGGCTTCGCCGTGCCCGGCGCCCGCGTCGACGTCGTCGCGACCGTGCGCCATCCCGGCGATGCGGTCACGCGAGTGCTCGTCGCCAACGTGCAGGTCCTCACCGCGGGCACGCGATACGACCAGGAGAAAGCGCGCGACGCCAAACCGATCCCGTCGACCGTTGTGACGCTGATGGTCACGCCGGAGCAGGCCGAGCGCATTGCGCTGGCGTCCACGGAGGGCCAGGTCACGCTGATGCTGCGCAATCCGCTGGATGTCGACGAGCCCGCGACGCCGGGCGCGCGGCTCGCGCGCCTCGTCGACGACACGGCGTCCGCTGTCCCACGTCCGCTGCCGGCTCTCGGTACGAAGCCCGAGCCGAAACCGGCGAAAGCGATCACCCCGCCACCCCAGCCCCGGCCCTCGGTGCAACCGCCTGTCTACAGCGTGGAAGCGATTCGCGCCGGCAAGCGGTCCATCGAAACGGTCAAGTAATGAAGGCGCTGCGTCTCGACCTCATCGGCGTGGTGGCCGCAGCAGTCCTCAGTGTGGCCTCACTCGCACCCGGGCAGACGCCGGCGACCCCGGCGCAGCCGGCACCCGCTCCGCCTGCCGCGCCAGTCGCGCCCGGACCTCAGCATCCCGTCCTGCTCGTCGTCGTGGGCGGGTCGACCGTCGTCCAAACCCAGGCGCCGATCACGCGCATCGCGGTGACGAACCCCACGATCGCCGACGCCACGGTCCTCGATCCGAAACAGATTCTCGTCGACGGGAAGACCGCCGGCGACGTGAGCCTGATCGTGTGGACCGGTTCGCAGCTGCAGCAATACAGCGTCGTGGTCTATCCGCCGACGCCGACGCTGCAGCGCCAGCTCAAACTGTTGTTCCCGAACGAAGAGATCCAGGTGAGCGTCGCCGACGAGGCGATTGTGCTCTCGGGAAAAGTCTCGAGCAATGCGGTCGCCCTTCGCGCGATTGAAATCGCGGAGAAGAGCTCGTCGAAGAGCAAGGTCATCAACATGCTCGATCTGCCGGGCGGCAACGAGAACCAGCAGGTGATGCTGCAGGTTCGCGTCGCGGAAGTCGACCGGCGCGCCATCACCGAGTTCGGTGCGGCGCTCTTCACGGGCACCAACGGCTACAAGGACTGGGTCGCACGCTCCTCGACGCAGCAATTCGCTGCGCCTGGCTTCGAGGGTCACGTCGGCCCAGGCACAGGCGCGGCCGCCCAAAACGACGGAAAGCTCACGTTCAGCGACTTCTTGAATCTGTTCGTGTTCAACACGAAGTACGACGTCGGCGCCGTCGTCAAGGCGCTCAAGGCACGCGGGTATTTTCAGAGTCTCGCCGAGCCGACGTTGATCGCCTACAACGGTCAGGAGGCGAGCTTCCTCGCGGGTGGCGAGATTCCCGTGCCGATCGTACAGGGCGTCACCGGCACGGTCTCGGTCAACTACAAGGAGTTCGGCGTCCGCCTGACGTTCCGTCCGACGATTGCCGGCGACGTCATCCGGATGAAAGTGAAGCCGGAAGTCAGCTCGCTCGACTTCGTGAACGGCATCACGCTGTCCGGCTTCAGGATTCCGGCGCTGACGACGCGACGCGCGGAAACCGACGTCGAGCTGCGCGACGGCCAGTCGTTCGCCATCGGCGGTCTCCTCAACAACATCGCGCAGCTGGATCGCGCCGGCATCCCCGGCCTCGGCGACATCCCGATTATCGGCAATCTGTTCAAGAGCCGCGCGGAGCGGAAAGAGCAGACCGAGCTAGTCGTGTTGATCACGCCGCGCCTGGTCCGCCCGCAAAACGCGAACGAAGTCGCGCCGCTGCCGACGCGTCCCGATCATTTCCTGACGCCGCCCGAGATTCAGAAGATCGATGGAAAGCCGGCGGCTCCCAAGCCTGGTTCCGACAACGGCTCCTCGCCATCGACGCTGCCTGCCACGCCGCTGTCCAGCGATCTTCCAGCGGCCACGCCGCCCACGGTCTGCGTGGCCTTCTGGTGCCGGCAATGACAGCGCACTGGCGCTCGGAGCGTGGGGCGGTGCTCGTGCACGTCGCGGCGGCGCTGGCGACCTTCACGCTGCTGAGCGCGTTCGTCGTCGACCTCGGGATGCTCCTGGTCAGCCGCCATCAGATTCAGAATGCCGTCGATGCGGCGGCGCTCGCGGCCGCGACCGCGCTCAGTCTCGACAGCTACACGAATCGCGAGGCCGATGGACCGGCGAAGAGGGCGGCGCTCGCGGTGGCCCAGGCCAACCTGGTGTGGAACGAAGCACCAAGGGTGACGGCCGCCGACGTCACGTTTCCCGTCTGCGCCGACTCATGGGACATCAGCGCCAGCGCGCAGCCGAAATACGCGTGCGTGCAGGTGGATGCCTTTCGCGACGAGGATCACGCCAACCCATTGCCCAGCATCTTCGGTCAGTTGATGGGCATCCCGTCGATGAGCACCGCCGCGACCGCGACGGCGGAAACCAAGGAAGGCAATGCAACCGATTGTCTGAAACCGCTCGCCATTCCGGATCGGTGGAGCGAGATGTACCCGGCGCCAGGCGCATGGGATCCGGCGTCCACATTCGACAAGTGGGATCCGTCGAACTCGGCTGTGGAACTGCCGTCGACGGACCTGTACAAACAGGCGACGGCGACGGCGTCAGGCACGGGTCTGACGTTGAGCGTCGACTTTGGCACGCAGGTCGTGTTGAGGGCAGGCTCGGTGGCGACGCCAGTCTCGCCGATCTCGCCGTGGAAATACTTGCCGATTGAAATCCCTGACAGCGTGTTCGGCGCCAACAACGTGTTGTCCAACATCAATCGGTGTACGAAGTCGACGGTCAAGATCGGCGATTCCCTCAGTCTCGCGGCCAGCGGCGTCAGCGCAACGGTCGCGGCGGGCATGCAGAACCTGATCGACCTCGACCCGACCGCGACGTGGAACGTCGACGACGGGCGGGTTGAAGGCAGCTGCGCCGCCGCCCGGGCGCGTTGCGCTTCGATGAGCCCGCGGATCATCGCGCTGGCCGTCTACGATCCGATCGCGCTCGCCGACAGCAGCGTCACTGGCGCCACCAGCGTCGTCGTCGCGAATCTCGTCGGCTTCTTCATCGAATCGGTTGCGGGGACCGACATCACCGGCCGCATCGTGAGACATCCCGGTCTGATCAAATCCGACGCCCCTGTCCTGACCGACGATTCGTCGTTTCTCAGGGCATCCCTCTTGGTGAAGTAACCATGCCTGTCCAAGCCACCATCATTGGTTCTCAGGATCGCAAGCTCGATGAGCTCGTGCGCGCCTCAGGATTGAGGCCGACCGTGGCGTCGGCCGTCGATCTCCTGACGCTCACGCATCCGAACTCCGTACAGCCGGACGTCCTGATCATGGACGTACGTCCGCACGGCCAGATTCCCACCGCTCTGAGCGTGCTGAAGCGTCAGCATCCGACGACGAGTGTCATCCTCGTCGCGTCGGAACTGGCGCCGGCGCTGATGCTGGATGCGATGCGGGCGGGCGTGAACGAATGCGTCGCCGAGCCGCTCACAGCGGAGCAGATCGGCGCCGCGATCGGCCGCATCGTCGCGCAGCGGACCGCGCCGGTTGGCGGCCAGGTGTTCGCGTTTGTCGGCGCGAAGGGCGGCGTCGGCACCACGACGCTCGCGGTCAACGTCGCGACCGCGCTCGCGCTCAGCGACGAGAGCACGCTGTTCATCGACATGCACGCCGCGTACGGCGACGCAGCCGTGCTGCTTGGGACCGAGCCGCGCTTCTCGCTCGTCGACGCCCTCGAGAATACGCATCGCCTCGACCTGGCGTTCTTCAACGGGTTGACGGTGCAGAGCGAGGCTGGCGTCGCGCTGCTCGCGTCGTCGGATCACGCGCCAACGTCGCCAATCGACGTGCATCGGATCCGCCTGCTGCTCGACTTCGCGGTGCGGAACTATCGCTACACCGTGCTCGACCTGCCGCGATCCAATCCTGCGATGATGGACGCGCTCGAGGCGGCGGCGGACATCATCGTCGTCACCAATCAGGAGCTCGCCTCGGTCCGCGGCGCCAGCCGCGTCGCCGGTGCACTCAGCCGCCGCTACGGCCGCGAAAAGGTGTCGGTCGTGGTCAGCCGCTTCGACAAGAGCGCCGACATCGGCAGCAGCGACATCGAGCAGGCGGTCCATGCTCCGCCGCGATTCACGTTTCCCAGCGACTACCGTCTCGCACTTCAGGCGCTCAATGCCGGACGTCCCTTCGTGCTGGACAGCAGTAGCAAGCTCGCATCGGCGGTGCTGACCTTCACGCGGACGCTCAACGGCGACGCGGGGCCGGAGCCGGCGCCGTCTGCGCCTGGCGCGTTGCGCACGCGGCTCGGCGCCCGATTGGGCGCGCTGCGCTGGATGACCTCGTAGGGAGCTCCCATGGACATCGGGACGACCGTCACGGCGACGACGAATGCCTCGCTGGACACGCGGCGCCCTGACTATCAGGCGCTCAAAACGCGCATTCATCAGGAACTGCTCGCCGTCCTCAATCTGAATCGACTGCCGCAAGTTGGCCGGCAGGAAGCGGAGCCGGAGATTCGCTCGGTCCTGACGGGCCTGCTGACGCGCGAGGGGCAGACGATCCCGCTCAGCCTCTTCGAGCGCGAGTGCCTGATCGCCGACGTCATCAACGAGTTGTTCGGGCTGGGGCCGCTCGAAGCCCTGCTGCGCGATCCGGATGTCGCGGACGTGCTCGTCAATCGCTTCGATCAGGTCTACGTGGAACGCCACGGGCGGCTCGAGCCGACGACGGTCACGTTCAAGGACGATGCGCACCTGCTGCAGATCATCGAACGCATCGTGAGCGGCGTCGGGCGGCGCATCGACGAATCGAGCCCGATGGTCGACGCCCGCCTCGCCGACGGCTCGCGCGTGAACGCGATCATCCCGCCGCTGGCGCTCGACGGCCCCGCGCTCTCGATCAGGCGGTTTCCGCTGGATCGTCTCGACGCGCACGATCTGATCGGCCGGCGGACGCTCACACAGCCGATGCTCGACTTTTTGCAGGCGGCGATGGCGTGCCGGCTCAACATCGTCGTCTCCGGCGGCACCGGCGCGGGCAAGACGACGATGCTCAACGTGCTCTCGAGCTTCATCAACGAGCGCGAACGGATCATCACCATCGAGGACGCCGCTGAGCTCGTGCTGCGGCAGCGGCATGTGGTGCGGCTCGAGACGCGTCCCGCGAACATCGAAGGCAAGGGCGGCGTCAAGCAGCGTCAGCTGCTGATCAACGCGCTGCGTATGCGTCCCGACCGCATCATCCTCGGCGAGGTGCGCGGCGACGAAGCGCTCGACATGCTGCAGGCGATGAATACCGGCCACGACGGCAGCTTGACCACCATCCACGCCAACACGCCGCGCGACGCGCTGTATCGCCTCGACACGATGGTCGCGATGGCGAACCTCAACATCCCCGAGCGCGCCATCCGCCAGCAGGTCGCGTCGGCGGTGAATCTCGTCATCCAGATCTCGCGCTTGTCCGACGGTACACGCAAGGTGACACAGATCTCCGAGATCACCGGCATGGAGGGCGACATCATCAGCATGCACGACATCTTCGTGTTCGAGCGCGACAGCGTGCGCGACGACGGCAAGGTGCTCGGGCGCTTCAAGGCGACGGGCGTCCGTCCGAAGTGCGCCGACCGCCTCGCGACGGCCGGCACGCGACTGTCGCCGTCGCTCTTCAACCACATCGAGGTCGTGGCGTGACGATCGTCGTCTTCACGTTCGTCCTGACGATGACGATCGTGTTCGGCAGTTACTGGGCGCTGGTCATGCGCCCGGAAGCGCAGACGGCCGGACGGTTGCGCCATCGGCTGCGCGTGAACTCGGCCCGTCCGCAGGGCGCGCCGTCGGTCATCAAGGGCGGATCGGTCGAAGAGCGCAAGGACGGTCTGCTGAGGCGCTTGCACCGACGGTTTGCGGTTGCGCCGACCGCGCGTCTGGTGGAGCGCGCCGGCATGGACATCGACGCGACCCGCCTCGTGTCCGGCACCGCCGGGGCGCTGACCTTCGTCGTCGTCGTCCTTCGCGCGGTGCAGCCGAACTGGTTCCTCGCGCTGTGCGCCGGCGCGATGACGCCGTTGGTGCCGTACTTCTATCTGCGGCATGCGGCGCGGGCGCGGCTGAACACGTTCGAGGAGATCTTTCCCGACGCGATCGATCTCATGGCGCGCGCCCTGCGCGCCGGCCACGCGGTGACGACGACGCTCGCGATGATCGCGGATGAGATGCCCGATCCGGTGAAGTCGGAATTCCGCGTCGTGTACGAGCAGCACAACTACGGCCTTCCGTTTCAGCGCGTGATGAAAGATCTGGCGACGCGTGTGCCGCTGATCGACGTCCGCTTTTTCGTGACGGCGGTGCTGATGCAGCGCGACACCGGCGGCAACCTCGCCGAAGTGCTCGACAACCTCGCCACGGTCACGCGCGACCGCTTTCGCACGCGCCGCCAGCTCGACGTGCTCACCGCGCAGGGCCGCATGACCGGGTGGATCCTGGGCGGCTTTCCGTTGGTCCTCGGACTCGTGCTGTACCTGCTGAAACCGGATCACATGAACGCCTTCGTCAAGGATCCGCTGGGACTCCGTCTACTGGAGCTCGCGATCGCCCTCCAAGTCATCGGCGTCGTCGTGATTCGCAAGCTCGTCAAGGTGGAGTACTAGGCGATGACCGGCGAGTTCGTCGTGAGCCTCATCGCCTTGTTCGTCTCGGTTGCCGTGGTGGCAGGCACCCTCGCCACGCTCGTCCTGCGGCGCCACGCGCCGGAGCGCAAGCGCCTGCGTGCGCTCGCGCAACCCGCCGGCGAGCGCCTCTGGCGCGAGCCGCGGTCCCTCACCGACGCGCCGAACCCGCTCGCCGAACGGATCTCCAGAATCGTTCCGCGCAGCGCCGAGCGAATGAGCGAAATGCGGCAGCGCCTCGTGACTGCCGGTTACCGGTCGCATGCGTCGCCGGTCCTGTTCGCCGCCTCACAAATCGTGTCATCCATCGCGATTGGGATGGTCGTGCTCGCCATCGGCGGCAACGTTCCCGTCGCGCTGCTGTCGGTCATCGCCGGGTTCCTGCTCCCCGGCTTCTGGCTGTCACGGCAGATCAAAAAGCGCGGACGCGCCATCCAGAACGGCCTCCCCGACGTGCTCGATCTGCTGATCATCTGCCTGGAATCGGGATGCAGTCTCGATCAGGCGGTGCTGAAGAGCGGCGAGGAGCTCGCGGTCGCCTACCGCGCGATCGGCGATGAGCTCACGGTCGTGACCAATGAAATCCGCGCCGGCACCGCGCGCAGCGAAGCCCTGACGCATTTTGCCGATCGCACGCGCGTCGAAGACGTCCGGTCCGTGGTGGCGATGCTGGTCCAGACCGATCGCTACGGCACGAGCGTCGCGCACGCGCTGCGTGTGCACGCCGATCTGCTCCGGTCACGCCGCCGGCAGCGCGCCGAGGAGCGTGCCGCCAAGGCCAGCGTGAAGCTCGTGTTTCCGCTCGTGTTCTGCCTGTTTCCCGCGTTTTACCTCATCGCGCTCGGGCCCGCCCTCTTGCAGGTTGTGCACGTGTTCTTCAGCGCCGTTGCCAATTTCGAATAAGCGGTCTTGGTGGAGGAGTCATGAAGGGGAGGATGAGAGTCATCGGCGCGTGGGTGTTGACCCTCGCCGCCGCGATTACCGCCGTCGTCGTCGACGCGGACAGGGGCCCGAGCGGCAAGCCGTTTCCCTATCTCGATCCCGCGTTCACTCAACAGCTGTTCGGATCGACCTCGTCGTTCAAGATCAGTTACGGAAATCTCGGCGGGGTCGCGGTCCTCCCTAACGGCGACGTGGTCGTTGCCGAGTGCGTGACGAAAGACACGCGGCTGCACAAATTCCTGGCGGCAGTGACGATCGAGAGGCACGACACCAAGGTTCATCCCGAAACGATCATTCCCTCGGCGGGCGGCTGCGGTCTGACCTACCACCCTGACGGCTCGCTGTACCTCAACATGGACGATGGCACGTCCGGGTTCGGCGTCGCCAACGTCAACACCAACGGCACCACGCGCCGCCTGTTGGGACCTCGCGGCAATGCGCTGGGGATCGCCGTCGATCCGATCACGAACCATCTGGTGTATGCCGGCCGAACCTGCAGACCGGGTGCAGGATCGACGTGCACGCTGTTCGATCTCGATCCGGTCACCGGCGTGGCGACCAATCGCGCCGTCCTGAGCAGTTCGGTGGTTGGGTACGTCGACGGCATCGCGTTCGATCCGACGGGCGGCTTCATCTTCCTCGCGAACCGTTTTCCGCAAAAACGTCTGACCATCCTCGACCGCTCTGGCGCCATCGTCCAGCACGTGGCGATGACGTCTGAACCGATCGGGATATGGTTCCACTCCGACTCGCCGGCGTTCGTCGTCACGAACAACATGGACGGGTCGATCTCCCGGTTCGACTTTCCGGGCAACGTCTACGCGCAGCCGCCGGCGGTCACCAAGTTGGCGGATCAGGGATTCCGCGGCGATCTCATCCAGGCCGGAGCGGACGGCTGTTTGTACGTGACGCAAGGCGGCTCGCGCTACGACAACGGCGACGTAGAGGACGGGAACACGGAAAACAGCATCGTCCAGATTTGCGCCGGCTTTGCGGTTCCTCCAGGCCTGACGCCCGCTCCGCCAGCCGGCACGCTCGACGGCACGGTGACCGATCTGGTCACGACGAGCCCCATCGCATCTGCGACCGTCCTGCTGTCGGATGGGACGACGACGACGACGACCGACAGCGCCGGCCACTACTCGTTCACGCTGGCGCCCGGCACCTATGACGTGACCGTCACGG
>Ga0209761_1003062_pt1 | contig 11022 bp, 10 predicted proteins | sample GraSoi013_1_40cm_4_FD_185818 | JGI IMG/M metagenome (GOLD analysis project Ga0209761, IMG submission 185818) | Grasslands soil microbial communities from the Angelo Coastal Reserve, California, USA - Sample 09_25_2013_1_40cm (SPAdes) (version 2) | ecosystem: Environmental > Terrestrial > Soil >... | reverse complement strand
GGAACCGTTGCGCACGACACGCCCCTCGATGACACCCGCCTCGACCACCGGGATGTCGAGACTCCGGAACCGGTTGGGACCCGGCACGATGCTGGTCCGCGCGAACAGCGGCACGAGGAGAGGCGACTCGAGCGAGAGCGAGTCGATGCTGACCATGACGGGCTCGAACGGCACGAGGTCCCAGACACGATACGCCCCGGCAGAGTCGGTCCGCGCGGACAGTGACCCGACCAGCACGCGGGCGTTCACAATCGCCGGCTCGCCGGCGTCGCGGCTGCCGTTGGCGTTTAGGTCCAGGTACACGCGGCCCGACAGTCCCGAGCGCTCCAGCGAAGGGCCGGGCGCGACGCCCAGACGGTCAGTGCGACGGTTCCACAGGACGGATCCCTGCACGAACTGCGTCGCGGTGACCGGCTGCCCTGGTGGCGCGGAGGCAGAGGTGACACTTCGCAGGGCCGAGAAGTACGATGTGATGGTGACCGTGTATGTGGGCCCGGCGTCCCCGCGCTGCCAGTGGGCACCGACTTCGACCCGCACCCCGCGCGCGACGGGATGTGCCGCGAACGCCGACCAGGACACCAGGCCGGCCTGGCGTTCCACTTCGGTGCTGGTACGCAGCAGCGTCTGACTGAGAAAGGCGCCCCACCGAGGCCGCGGCATCATGAACGTCGATAGCCCCGCGAACTCCCGGTCGCCGCCGATCGCCTGGCCATGTTCGGTACGCAGATAGGGAAGGATCCGGACTTCGTCCGTTTGCAGCGAGGCGCCCAGACGCGTCCGCGTCAGCACCCCGGCGTCGCTCCGGATCCGCTCGAGGCGGCCGTCGAAGAAGAAGAAGCCATGGGTCGTGGTGGGCCGCCAGAATCCGGTGAGGGTCATCTGGTCGCGCAGGCCCGGCACGGCAAGCACCGAAGCCGAGTCATGCGCGAAATGCATATACTCCCCTTCGAACCGCAGATCCACGGAGGGCTCGTACCGGAGCGCTCCCCGCGCGAAGCCGGCGCCGACGAGCTCACCTTGTGTCGACCAGGCGTTGGTCGGATTGCCCACCACCGCCACGTAGGGGTGCGTGCGATCGGGCAGCGAATCCCGCCAGAATTGATCGACGCCGCCCTGCACCGTCCAGCGCCGGCTCGCCCCGTACCGGAGATCGAGATTCCCCGTCGCGTTGCAGGTGAACGACGGCTGCGGGCAGCGGCCACCGGAGAGGCCGTATTCGAGCCGCCGTGCAGGGAGCAGCTCGTTCAATACGCGGTAGGTGCGGTTGAACTCGCGGACCTCACCGAACGGGCCGTACGCCACAAAGTCGACGGGATTCTCGCCGTAGCGCACCGGCAGATCGATCGCGAAGCCGCCGCTCGCCGTGGCCGAATCGAACGCGACGAGCTCACCGCCGCGGTATGCCTCCACCGACCAGCCCGGCTCGAGACTCCCGGCGTAGCGGAGCGAGCCGACGAGCGACGGGCGGACGAACGGCGCGTTGGTCATCGCGATGCCTTCGAGCGCGCGCGAGCGCGGGCCGGACGACGGCACGTCGCCGAGATGCAGCTGCTTGACCCACCGATTCTCGCGCCAGACGCCGGTCCAGGACGCGTCGATGTGCACGCGACCGAGCTCCGCTGGTCCGACGCTTTGGCCGAGCATTGCGAGCGAGCCCCCGCCGACGTCGGCGCCGACGCCGACGCCGTAGGTCGATCCCGCGAGCGGATCAGTCGAGGGGGAAAAGAGCGAGTAGTCGATCACGACCCCATCCCACGACGGACGCTGCAGGCCGAGGATGATGTCGGGACGAATCCCGTCGGGACGCCGCAAATACGCTTCCCGCGCCGCTTCGCGGCGCAGTCGGCGCGCGATCGGGAGAGTGCTCGGATCGACGACGGTCGCCGTCAGATCCGACCAATCGACCACGAACATCACACCGAGCAGGTCGCCGAGTCGCTCGCTGCCCACGTACAGCTCAGGGGGGGAGGCCTCGAATCGAATGAATTCGCGCTCGATGTGCACGCGACGATTGCCGTACTCCATCGAGTCGCTGCGTGGATCGATCACGATGCGCCGGTTTCCCGGATCGACGGTCGCTTCCAGCCTTCCATCCGGCGTCAGCCGGTGACGGATCTCGGCGAGCTGAAAAAACTGTGAAAGCGGCAACAGGACTTCGGACCGGACGCGATAGGCCTGGACCGTGGTGCCGGTAATCCGGCCGATCCGGAGATCGATGACGACCGCTTCGGGTGCAGTATCTCGCGGAACCTGATGGAGGGACACGTGCAGCGCGGCCACCAGCAGGAGAGGCGCCTGCACGAGGAACATGGGTTACTGGTAGATCAGCGAAACGACGACGTTGCCTTGATAGATCCCGGGCTTCGCCGCAGCTGCGGGGTTCACGGTGCCGCCCAGCCAGATGTACATGTTCGGATTGGCGGTCGGACCGAATCGCCCGACCGCGCCCGTCGCGGGATTGAATGGCGTTCCCGCGGCCGCGTTGTTATTGGCGCGGTTCCAGCGCGCCGCTGTGGCATTGAAGCTGATGGGCATCGTGGAACCGGGGAGCGCCTGAATGTTCGTCAGCTGCGTGGGCAGCGTGAAGCTGACGGTGACGAACGCATTGGCACTACCCGTCACCTGCCACGCGCCCGCGCTAGCCGCGGTGGGCTGCAGCGTCGTGGCGACGCCCTTGATGACCGTCCCGAAGTTCAGGTCGCGGAGCGTGGCGATCGTCATCCCCACGGTGACGACAACGGCGTCGGCCGATACGGATGAACCAGCCTGCGCAGCCGCGCGACCGGTCAAGCCAACGCAGGCCGCCAACAGCAGGGCCCTTCTCACGGAACTACCAGCTGCACCGAGTCGCGAACAGCAGGAGCCTTGAGCACTACCGTCGGATCGAGATCATCGCGCTCGGCGACGACTTCATAGCGCAGCCAGTATCGCCCGCGCGGCAACCCGGGCTGCAGAATCGCGGTCGCGAGTCGCGGCTGCATCGAGAAATACACGCCTATGGGAGACGCAAAGGTCGTGACGACCGAGTCACCGACCCGCTGCGCGTGGACGGCACCCGTCGAGTCCACCAGCGTTTCGCGAATCATCCCGATGAAGGCCGCGTTGCCGCGGCGCTCGAGCTTGCTCCGGGTGATGAGCGAATCCCCGACGATTTGCGCACGGACCTGGGACAGCGTCACCCCCGTGCTGACCGGCCCCTTGCGGTAGTTCACACCGATGATCGTGCGGACCTCGAGCGTGAGGCCAACCTGAATCGCCGTCGTATCGGAGACGCCGGTGATGGGCACGCGGCCCGCCTGCGCCGCGATCACGAGACGGAGCCAGTATTCCCCGTCCGGTAAACCGGCGGGCGGACGTGCCAAGAGCCGCACCGTCTGGCGCTCGCGCGGTCCGACCGTCAAGCGGCGCGGGAAGGCCTGAATCCATCCGAGCGCCGAGACGGTCGAATCGGCGATCAGGGTGTCGAGCTTGATCCGGCCGGTCGAATCGGTGGTCGGATATCCGAAAATCGTCGAGATCATCACTTCGACCGCTTCAGTGCCGGGATTGTACAGCAGCACGGACCCGCTGCGCAGGCGGTGATCGATGAAGACCGCGTGCGGCGCGACCATGACGCCTTGCGCCGCCAGCGACGCGGTGCCGAGGGCCAGCGTGACGGCAAGGGCGAGCGTGCGCATCACAGGACCGTGACCGTGAGGATGATCGTGCCCGTGTACGCGCCGGCGCGCTGGTTCGTCGCCGGATTCGCAGTGGCCCCGACGAAGACCGACGCGCTGCCATTATTGGGAAATGTTACGGTAGTCGGCTGCCTCGGGTCGAAGCCCACTTGACTCCCAATCGCCTGAGTTGGCGAGTAGCCCGCGTCACTCGCCCCGAACATGATGGGCATCAGCGCGCCACCGGGACCGGTCATGCTCAGCGGCAGCACGAATGACAGCAACACGGGACCACCCTTCGGACCTTTGACGTCGAACTGCCCGCTGTTCGCGGGATCGGTGCGCAATACGACGCGCGACACACCCGGCAGCACGGCGCCGAACGTCACGCCACGCACCCCAATAACCGTGAGCGGCTTGCCTTGTGCCAGCAGCGGCACGCCGCACAGCATCGCTCCGAGCACGACCAACGATTCCCGTTTCATAGGTTGCACGCGTCTCCTTGTGACAGCGCCGGCAGAGGAATCTGCATCCTCTGCCGGCGCGCCATCAGCTCGACGCCAAACTCCAGTCGCTTAGTAAACCACCGTCATCGTGATCGAACCCGTATAGACACCTGCCGCCTGGTTCGTCGCCGGCTGGACCTGGGCGCCAATCCACACCCACAGGGCACCAGAGGCGTTGAGGGTCGGGCCCGCGCCAGCCGCCGGAGAAAAGGCGGTGCCGCCGGTCTGGGCGCTGTTCTGTGCATGCACCCCCGTGTAGCTCACGATCGGCATCGTGTTGCCAGCCGAACCGAGCGTCGCGGGAAGGGTGAATGAGATGGTTACGGGGCTGCTGGCCTGGCCCGTGACGTCAAAGCGGCCGGCGTTCGTGAGATCCGTAGCGGCGACCGTCTTATTCACGCCCGGGAAGACGTTCCCGAAGCTCAACTGCTGTGCGCCAAGCACGTTGATCGGCGTCTGGACGTTCGCCGTCGCCGTGATGCTGGCATTGTTCGTCTGGGCCTGGAGCGCCGTGCTCGTCAAAACGAGAGCGGCAACCACCAGGGACAACTTCGTGACGCTGCGCATTTCATACTCCTGTGTTTTGTGTCGAGCTATTAGTCAGTTGGATGGGCCATTCGGCTCCTCCGCGCTTCCGGAGGCCGTCAGGGCAAGGCTTATGCCAACCGCCAAGTTGTTCGGCACTGTCAAGTTTTTTGACTAGAGTGCCCGGAAAGGCGGAAGCCAAGATAGGACTTTGACTTAACCGATGCAATACGTCAGCGGTGTAACAATTGTCGACAGTTGTCGATGCTCCTGTCAGCTGACGCATATCGTATAAAGGTCAGTTATGTAAGAAGTTACGTCGTTACAATAGCCCGGCACGTCGCCTGCCTTAGTGAGAAGCCGAAATCCAACGGCACTCAATCAGGGAGCAGGCGATGCGGTTCACACTCGGAGCGGTTCTGGTCGTGGCGGCGCTGACGCTGGTGGGGCGGGATGCAGAAGCCCAAGCCCGTGGCAGCCTGCAAGCCACCGCGACCGTGGTGGACACGCGCCAAGGCTTTGAGGCTCTTACGGCTGTCCGGCACGCGGTTACGGATCCCAGGATCGAGAGCCAGCGTGCTGTCGCGACAGTGGCTCAGATTTCGACCGAGCGCCCTGTCTCGAAGCCGAGCACGATGATCGTGACGGTCGACTTTTCGAGGAACTAGCTAAAGGCCGGATTCCCGCTGGACGCGCCGCGACGTCGTGCGGCATCGTGTAAGATGGACAACCTTGCCCATGCCCTCGTCGGCGCGGCGCTCGGCCGCGCGGTCGCCGATCGCCATGTCCCGCGGGCGGGCCTGGTCGGTGCGGTTGCCGCAAACATGCCGGATTGGGCCGAAACCTTCTTCGGTTACTGGGGATGGTCCCGCGCCGATTTTCTCGTTCAGCATCGCGGCATCACGCATTCGCTCGCAGGTGCGCTCGTACAAATCCCTGTGCTCATCCTGATAATCGGACTCGTGGCGCGGGCGTGGACGCGCTGGCGCGGCTCCGGCTCCATCCCGCCGTGGCGCTGGCTCACGCTCTGCGTGGCGATCGCGTTTCTCAGTCATTTATTCATGGATTGGCAAGGCTCGTACGGTTGGCGCCCGTTTCTCCCCTGGAGCAGCAGGTGGTATTACCTCGATTGGGTCGCCATCGTCGATCCTTTCTTTTGGCTGTTGCCGTTGGTCGCGCTGGCCTGGGGCAGCGAGCGCCACTGGATTCCGCTCAGCGGACTCCTGGTGATTGGCGGCTTCATCAGCCTCCTGCTCGTCTGGCGTCACGACGTCGTCGCGTCCTGGGTACTCGCGCTCTCCGGTATCATTTGTGTCGTCGCGATCATCGGATGGATTCGCTACTGGTTCGGCCCGGTCGCGCGGCAGCGCGCCGCTACGCTCGCGTTGCTGCTCCTTGTCCTGTACACCGGCGCGCAGGCAGTTGCGGCGGGAAGCCGAAAACGTGAGATCCAACAGGTCGCCGCGCTCCGCTTCGGCACCGGAGCGTCATGGGCGGCGCTGACAAACGTGGGTCGACCGTTTACGTGGGAAGCGATCTATGCCACCGCCGACTCCGTCGCGAGTGACGACTGGTGGATCGCACGGCATCTGCGCCAACCGGCCGTCGTGCACGCCCTCGACGACACGCCCGATGGCCGCGCGATCGCGCAGTTCGCCCGGTTTCTCGCGGCCGAAGTGGACACGACAAACGCCACGATCTATCTCCGCGATGCGCGTTACGCGCGCGGGGGACGAACCGGGTGGGCCGTGATGAGTATCAGGATGAAGTGAACTTGAGACCAGAGCCTCGCCGGTCCCGCAGCTCCCGACGCGGCTGCAACGAGCGGCGCTCCACCCGGCTGCGGCGTTCCGTGCGCCCCCGACGTTCGACGACGACCGGGTCTGAGCGCGTGCGGCGCTCGGTGACGCGTCGGTCCAGCCCGGAGCGTCGATCGGGCCGGACACGGCGCTCAACCTGATGGCGGCTGGGGCGGTGCTCCTTGTCCATCCCGATGAATTTGCCGCATCCAGGAAGTTCGTGCCAGCCGAACTCACCCACTACATTTCTCGCCCGTGAGCACGCCAGACCGGCGGTCGACGCCTCCCAGAGTGACAGCCGTCACCGGCTCCCCCGCTCCCGCGCAAACTCCGCCCGCGGGTCTGCTCGACGACGCGCTGCGGGCACTCGAACCGGCGTTTCGGCTCGACAACCTCGTGGCGCTGTCGTCGGATCGCGCGCTCTATCACGGCTGGGATCGCGTGCTGAAGCGGCACGTCTCGATTCGCGTGCATCTCGCAGCCGAGGCGCCGGGACGCGCGTGGTTCATGCGCGAGACCGAAACGCTCGCACAGCTCGACCATCCGGCGATCCGGCATGTCTACGCCGCCGGCGAGATCGCGTCGTTCGCGTATCGCACCGCCAACTGGATCGAAGGCGAAAGTCTCGCCGACGCGCTGCGGCGCGGCCCGCGCCCGATTCCGCAGAGCATGTCGCTCATCCGTGATCTTCTGGCCGCGCTCGAGCACGCGCATGCGCGCGGCATCATCATGCGCCGCATCGTGCCGTCGACGCTGATGATCAACAGCGGCGGCCAGGGCGTGATCACCGACCTGCGGTACTCCAACTGGTGCCTGCCTTACCTCCCGGCGATGCCGACCGACGACCCCAGCGCGGCGTATATGGCGCCCGAAGTCCGCGCCGGCGAGGCGGGGGAGCCCGCCAGCGACGTGTACGGTGTGGCGGCGAACATCTATACGGCACTCACCGGCAATCCACCCGACCCCGATCCGGCGCGCATCGTACCGCCGCGCCAGCAGCGCCAGGCGATTCCCGCCGCCGTCGAGCGCGTCATCGTGCGCGCGTTGTCGCGCGTGCCCAAGAATCGCTACTACACGGCGACCGAAATGCTCGAGGACTTCGTGACGGACGCCGGGACATTCCAGGTGCTCGCCGCGGCGCCGGTCGTCACCGAGTCAGGCTTCGAGCGCCGCCTGCGGCGGGCGCTCGGCGACGACTACGAGCTGCTGGAGGAGATCGGCGCCGGCGGGTTCGGACGAGTCTATCGGGCGCGTGATCTCGCGCTCGAGCGCGACGTCGCGATCAAGGTCCTGCATCCGGCGCTCACGGCCGATCCCGGGGTGCTGGAGCGCTTCCGCCGCGAGGCGCAGCTCGCCGCGCGGCTCCGGCATCCCAACATCGTCAGCATCTACGACATTATGGGCCGCGCCGGACTCACGTGGTATGCGATGGAATTCGTCCCCGGCTCGAGCCTGGCGCAAGTGATCCAGCGTCAGGGAACGTTTTCGATCGAGCAGACGGAGCGGCTGCTCAATGAAGCGCTGTCGGCACTCGAACACGCCCACAGCATGGGCCTCATTCACCGCGATCTGAAGCCGGAGAACATGCTGATCGAGCCGGACGGCCGGCTGCGCATCACCGATTTCGGACTCGCCCTGGCGCTGCGCGGTGGGGCGCGGTTTGGCGGTGCGACGTCGCGCAGCGGCACGCCGCAGTTCGCCGCGCCGGAGCAGCTCCTGGGCGAGCGCGTCGACCAGCGGGCGGACCTGTACTCGCTGTCCGCCGTCGCCTACTTCGCGTTGTTGGGCAGGCCCCCCTTCAGCGGGAAGACGCCCGAGCAGATTCTCGCCAAGCAGACGGCCGACGACGTGCCACCACTCGCCGCCGAGCGACGCGACGTGCCGCGGGAGCTCGAGGATGTGCTACGGCGTGCCCTCCGCAGCGAACCCGCCGAGCGGTTCCACTCGGCGAGCGCGTTTCACGCGGCGGTGCGAGGTGCGTTTGGAGGATTCCTGCGGCGCCTGGCCGCGTTGTTTCGACCGGAGAGCTGACCTCACCCCTTACCGCCAGCGGAAGATCTTCAGTGCGATCACGAAGCTGACGGCACCCCACGCCACCACAATGGCGATCGGGATGCCCAGGGTCGTGATCGCCGCGCCGTCGATCATGACGGCGCGCAGCGCGTCGTTGAGCGCGGTGAGCGGCAGCGCCTTCACGAACGGAATCATCGCGTTCGGGAAGCGTGAATAGGAGAAGAAGGTCCCTGACAGAATCCACATCGGCAGCATCACGAGGTTCATCAATCCCGAGACGCCCTCGATCGTCTTGGCCCGGCTCGCGACGAGCAGGCCGAGACCCGCGAACGCGAACGACCCGAGCAGGGTGATGCCACCGAGCGAGGCGAACGACCCTCGCACCGCGACGCCAAACAGCAGCCACCCGAACCCCACCAGCGCCACCACTTCCACGATCAGAAAGACGAGCCGCGAAAGAATGAAGCTCAGCAGGTAGTGGCTGCGGCGCATCGGTGTCGCCATATAGCGCTTCAGCAGCTTCCGCTGGCGCGCCTGGACGACCGAGAACCCGACGCCCCAAATCCCGCTGCCGAGCAGGTTCATGCCCAGCAAGCCGGGAATGAGGTAATCGATGTAGCGCGACCCGGGCGCGACGGCGCGGTCGTCCCGCACGGCCACGAGGTCTGTGCGGCCCCGCGCCCGCTGGAGCACATCGTCGACCTCGAGGCGCGCGAGACCGCTCTCGGTGCGGGTCGAGTCATAGCGATAGACGACGGGATCGCCCGGAACCACGAGCAGCGCCACCCGACCGGTCTTGAGGCGCAGCCGCGCGGTCGCCGTATCGAGCACGGTGGCGACGAGGCGGGGCGAGGCGAGCGTCGCGGCCAAAGCGCTGTCGCCGGCCCCCACGACCACACCGACCTGCAACTTCCCGGGACCGGTGTTGCGGAAGGCGAGGCCGAGCGCGAACGCAAGCACGATCGGAAAGCCGAAGACCCAGAACACCGCCTCCGGCTCGCGGTAAAACTCGCGCATGCGCGACAGCGCGAGCTGGTACATCGGATGCTCACGTATCACGGAGCTGCCGTCCGGTGAGCGCGACGAAGACGTCGTCGAGCGTGGCGTGATGCGTCGTCAGCGACGAGAGCTCGAGCCGCCGCTGCTGCAACAGCGCGAGCAGTGCGGGCAGCGCGCGGTGCAGCTCGATCACCGTCAACGAGAGTCCGACGCCACCCACGCCGGGACGGACCGCGGTCACGCCGCCGAGCCCGCGCACTCCGTCCGTCAGGTCAGCGGGGGTTCCGTCCCCGACCGCGAACTCGATGACGTGCTCCGCGCCGAGCGAGGCGATCAGCTCGCGCGGCGTCCCAAGCGCAATGACCTTGCCGTGATCCATGATCGCGACGCGGTCGCACAGGCGCTCGGCTTCCTCCATGTAGTGGGTCGTGAGCAACACGGTCCCGCCGTCCGCGCGGAACCGGCGGATGATTTCCCACAGCTGCCGTCGCGACTGCGGATCCAGGCCGGTCGTCGGCTCATCGAGGAACAGCAGCTCGGGTTTGCTGACGAGCGCGCACGCGACGGCGAGGCGCTGCTTCTGACCGCCCGAGAGCGTCACGACGCGCGCCTTGCGCTTTTCCTCCAGCTCGACGAGGGCGAGCACTTCATCGACGGTGTGCGACTGCCGGTAGAACGATCGGAACAGCGCGAGGACCTCGCCGACCTGCAGCTTGTCGGCGAGCTGGGTTTCCTGGAGCTGAATGCCGAGGCGCTCGCGCAGCGCCCGCCCGGCGGCGCCGTCGCGCCACGGCGTCCCCAGGATCTCGACCTCGCCCGAGTCCGGTACCGTCAGGCCCTCGAGGATTTCAATGGTGGTGGTCTTGCCGGCGCCGTTGGGGCCGAGCAGCCCAAAACACTCGCCTGCGCCGACGGTGAGGTCGAGGCCCGCCACGGCCACGACGTCACCGAAGCGTTTCGCGAGAGCGCGACAGTGGATCGCTACGATTGTTTTTTCTCGGTCTCTTTTTCGGGCGGCGCCTCGTGGGCCATCTTCAGCGCCTGATCGAGCTGTATCGTCATGCTGTTCACGCCATCCGCCAGCGCGCGCACCTTCATGTTGATCCCCGTCCCTGCTCGGTTCGCGACGATCGCCAATGAGCCGGCCACGTCCGGCAGTGTCCCAAGATTCGCCGTAAGGGCGCGCTGGCGCATGTGGGACAGCTCGCGAGCGATGGTGCCGCAGATGTTGTCGATGATTTTCGGCTTCGCGGCGCGGTTCGCTTCGAGCTCGGCGACCAGCTTCTTCACGTGATCCACCGTCCGCACGTACCCCTGCAGCTCCTCGATGCGGCGGATCTGATTCGCCGACTGTTTCTGCACCACGGTTAGTTCCTCGGTTCCAGCGCCTCAGTGCGGGCGTGCCCGTCGACAAGCGAAAGCGGCGTCACACCCAGGAGCACCCCAAGGGTCGGCGCGATATCGACCGTGTTCATTCGCCCGGCAAACGTGCCGCGCCGCACCCCGCGGCCCCAGAAAATGATC
>Ga0209761_1003061_pt1 | contig 11023 bp, 8 predicted proteins | sample GraSoi013_1_40cm_4_FD_185818 | JGI IMG/M metagenome (GOLD analysis project Ga0209761, IMG submission 185818) | Grasslands soil microbial communities from the Angelo Coastal Reserve, California, USA - Sample 09_25_2013_1_40cm (SPAdes) (version 2) | ecosystem: Environmental > Terrestrial > Soil >... | reverse complement strand
TCCGCTCTACTACGGCGCCCTGACAGTACTCTTCGTCCTCCTGCCGCGGCTGGTGCATTGGTCCGCACCGGCCTTCAGCACCTTGCAGGCGAATCAGAGCTGGTACTGGACCTACACAGTGAACGTGCTTGCTGGGCTCACACCCCACCGCGGCACCCCGCTCAACACGGTACACTTCTGGTCACTGTCGATCGAGGAGCAGTTTTACCTGATCTGGCCGCTCATAGTGTGGGCGTGCAGTGCTCGGGCACTCCTGCGACTGGCCGTGCTGGCGGTGATCAGTGGGTTCGTCTTTCGCCTTGGGCTCGTGATGCAGGACCCCGTGGACACCACTCCCGCCTATTTCCTGACGCCGGGTCGACTCGACGGTCTCATGACGGGCGTTGCGCTGGCGGTCGTCGCCCGTATGCCAAGCGGCCTTGTCCGCCTCAAGGCCTCGGCCCCCCGAGTACTGGGATTAGGTGTCCTGGCGCTTGGTGCCTTGGCGGTACTCCGGGGAGGCTTGGATCCCAAGGACCCCGTCGTGGCCGTTGCAGCCTTTCCTGGGGTCGCGGTGACATACGGTGCGCTGCTGGTAATGGCGCTGACGCGACCGCCCACCAGTCGCTTGGTCCGCACGCTTCGCAGTGGCTGGCTCGGCAAGTGGGGGAAGTACAGCTATGGCATATACGTGATTCACTACCCACTATTAGGGGCGATCACATGGAAGACCACTTTCTATCAGAACGGGGTGGCGGTGCTCGGCGGGTCACGATTGCCGTCCGTGCTGCTGCTTGCGGCTGTCGGGATGTCGCTATCATACACGTTCGCATGGCTGAGCTATCACGCCTATGAGAAACGCTTCCTTGAACTGAAGCGCTACTTCCCGGGCCACTCTGCAGCCCACCGCTCCGCGCCGCACGAAAGGGGCGCTGCCACGGGTCAGCCAGCTTGCTGAACGATGGTGGCATGGATCGTACGCCACTGTATCGCGACGTCCGCGCGTAGCGGTGACGCGTCGTGATCGCAACGACGCCTCTCCCGGGAGGCGGGCTTACGTATCGTCCTAGCAGTCGGCGCAACCGCATACGGGACACGAGCGTCTACGGCGCAGGCGCGACACCCGAGGCAGTGTTCCGCCACCACTGGATTGTCTGCGCTAGACCCTCTCGCAACGAGTGGCCTGGCGACCATCCGAGCGCGCGCAGCCGGCCGGAGTCACCGCAGATGAATGGTGGCTCCCAGTCGCGGTAGGGCACGGCACCAAAATGAATGAAATCTGGACGTCCAACCAGCTCACCTATCGTCTCCGCTAACTGGCGTACGGTAACTAGTAGTCCTGACGCGATGTTGTAGGTGCCGGTGGCATTTCGATTAGCGAGCGTGAGCAATCCGGACGCGACGTCAGCAACGTGCAGGTAATCCCGCACCTGCTCCCCTGATGTGGCCGGAAACGGCTGGCCGTTCAGGAGCGCCTTGATCAAGCTGCAGTGTTACCATCGCGAGCGGCCGAATCGGGGACCATGTTGTACTGCGGTTCATCCTGAGCGCGCTCAGAAACGACAGTGCCCCCGCGCCGCTCCTCGGAAGATAGGCGGAGGCCACAAGGTGAGGCGGACTGATGCGAGAGCGCAACACCCGGGCCGTTCGGGGTCGGTTCCAGCGCTAGCGCGGCTGGCACCTGACTTGCCCGGTGCCGGAGGCACGGGTAGGGCTCGATTCGTGCTCCAGTAGGGGAGGCGGTCACGCAAATGATGTTCAGGGAAACCCAACTCCCGAGCGTCTACATCATCGAGCCCGAGCGGCGCGAGGATGACCGCGGCTTCTTTGCACGGGTGTGGTGCCAGCGGGAACTGGAGGCGCACGGGTTGAACTGCCGCGTGGCGCAGGTCAACGCCGGGTTCACACACTGCAAGGGTGGCCTCCGGGGGCTGCACTATCAGCTCCCCCCGCGGCCGGAGGCGAAGTTCGTGCGCTGCACGATGGGCGCGTTGTTCGACGTCATCCTCGACCTGCGGCGCGAATCGCCGACCTACAAGCAGTGGGTCGGGGTGGAGCTTACCGCAGAGAATCGCCGCATGGTGTACGTCCCCGAGGGGTGCGCCCACGGCTATCAAACGCTCGTCGACAATACGGAGATGTACTACCAGACGTCGGAGTTCTACGCTTCCGACCTAGCCCGCGGCGTTCGGTATGACGATCCCGCGTTCGCCATCGCCTGGCCGCTGCCGATCGCGAGCATTTCGGCCGCCGACCGGTCATGGCCGGACTATCCGGCCGCCCCGCTCACTGAGCGCGGCGCCGGCGGGACAGTGAGGCTCGGTCGATGATCATCGTCGACGCCGCACTGGAACGGCGCGAGCGGGAAGGACGACCGATCCGGGTCGGGTTAGTGGGTGCCGGATTTATGGGGCGCGGCATTGCGCTGGAGATCCTGACCCCCGTCGTGGGCATGCGGCTCGTTGCCATCGGAAACCGCACACGCACGGAAGCGGCGCGCGCCTACCGCGAGGCCGGGGTGGACGGCGCGACGTCGGTTGACTCGGTCGCCCAGCTGGAGGCCGCCATCGCGACCCGGCGGTACGTTGTCACCGACGACCCGTTGTTGCTGTGTCGAGCCGAAGGGATTGACGCCATCGTCGAGTGCACGGGCGAAGTGGAATTCGGCGCACGGGTGGCGATGGAGGCGATCGAGCACGGCAAGCATGTCATCCTCATGAACGTCGAGCTCGATGCGACGGTGGGCCCCGTCCTGAAGGTGTATGCGGACCGCTACGGAGTCGTGATCACCAACACCGACGGCGACGAGCCGGGCGTCGCGATGAACCTGTACCGGTTCGTGAGGATGATCGGCTATCGCCCCGTGGCTGCGGGGAATTTCAAGGGGATGATCGACCACTACCGGACGCCGGACACCCAGAAGGCGTTCGCAGAACAGCATCACCAGAAGCCGCGCATGATCACGTCGTTCGCCGACGGGACCAAGCTTGCGATGGAAGCGACTATTCTGGCCAACGCCACGGGCTTCCGCGTGGCACGGCGCGGGATGTACGGGCATCGCTGCGCGCACGTCCGCGACACGCTGACTCTGTATCCGCTGGAGGAGCTGCTGCACGGCGGGCTCGTGGATTACATCCTCGGCGCGGAGCCGCACACCGGCGCCTTCGTCCTCGGCTACAGTGACCACCCGACCAAGCGGCACTACATGAGCTACTTCAAGATGGGTGACGGCCCGCTGTACGCCTTCTACACGCCGTACCACCTGCCGCACCTGCAGATTGTGCCGACGATCGCCCGCGCGGTCTTGTTCCGCGATGCCACGGTCGCTCCGCAGGGCGAGCCGGTGTGCGACGTGCTCACCGTGGCGAAGCAGGACTTGGAAGCCGGCGAGGTCCTCGATGGCATCGGTGGCTTCACCTGCTACGGGACGATTGACAACGCTGACGTGGTCCGCCGGGAGAACCTCTTGCCGATGGGGTTGGCGGAGGGATGCCGGCTGACCCGCGACGTGGCTCGCGATCAGCCGATCACGTATGACGACGTGGTCGTGCCCCGGGGGCGGCTCGCTGACCGGCTTCGGGCCGAGCAGTCGGCGAACTTCGCCGAGGCCATCCATGCATAGCGCCGCGGCAGGGGTTGAGCCCGCCGTCGGCGCCGTGGCCACGCCGGCCCAGCGGGTCGTCGCGCGGGACTTGGACTACATGTGCGACGCTCTCCGGGACGAGCTGCCGCGCCTGTCCGACCAGAACTTGCTGATCACTGGCGGAGCGGGGTTCCTGGGCTATTACCTCGTGCAGCTCGCCCTGCACTGGAACCGACGGCCCGGTAGCCGGCCAGTTCGGGTCACCGTCTTCGACAGCTACGTCCGCGGGATGCCGACCTGGCTGGAGGCGTTTCGAGGAGACCCGGCCCTGACGTTGGTCCGCCACGACATGACGGATCCGCTTCCCCCGGACATCGGCGAGTTCCAGTACATCGTCCACGCGGCCTCGATCGCCTCACCAATCCACTACCGCCAGCACCCGATCGAGACGATGGACGCTAACGTCAACGGCCTGCGGGCACTGCTCGAATACGCGCGCCGCCAGCCGCCGCGTGGCCGACCGGTGGCGGGACTCCTGTTCCTGTCGAGCAGCGAGATCTACGGGGATCCGACCCCGGAGCACATCCCCACGCCGGAGACATATCGGGGCAACGTGTCGTGCACCGGGCCCCGCGCCTGCTACGACGAGGCGAAGCGGTACGGCGAGACGCTGTGCGTGAGCTTCGCCAAGCACGTAGGGACCCCCGTCAAAGTCGCCCGGCCGTTCAACAACTACGGCCCCGGCTTGAAGATCACGGATCGCCGGGTGCTCCCGGACTTCGCCCGTGACGTGCTGGCGGAGAGGGACATCGTGATGCTCTCCGATGGGTCGCCGAAGCGGACGTTCTGCTACGTCGCCGACGCTGTGATCGGCTACTACAAGATTCTTGTCAATGGACGTCCTGGCGAGGCGTACAACATCGGAGTCGAAGGGCCCGAGATCTCGATCCGCGACCTGGCAGAGATGATGGCCGCCGAAGCGCGTGAGCTGTTTGGGTACCAGGGTCGTGTGGTGCAGCAGCCAGCTCCTGACGGGAGCTACCTCGCGGACAACCCCACACGCCGCTGCCCGGTGATCACCAAGGCGAGGACGGAGCTCGGGTATGACCCCGCCGTGTCACTGCGCGAAGGCCTGCGACGCTCGCTGATCTGGTACGCCGAGCATCACCAGGCGCACGAGGGGTGAGATGAGAGTCTCGGTCATCGGCAGCGGGTACGTTGGACTCGTGACGGGCGCGGGTCTCGCGGAGAAGGGGCATCGCGTCGCATGCGTGGACGCGGACGCCGGGAAGATCGCCCAGATCCGTCGCGGCGTGCCTCCGTTCCACGAGGCTGGGCTGGAGGAGCTGCTACGGCGCAATGGCGCGCGGCTCGAGGCGACCACGAACCTGCGTCAGGCGGTCCTCGAGAGCGACTTGTCCTTCATCGCCGTGGGCACTCCCGCCCTCAACGGGCAGATCGACCTTAGCGCCGTGCGGGCGGTGTCGTGTCAAATCGGCGCCGCCCTCCGTGACAAGCCGAGCTACCACTTGGTCGTGGTGAAGAGCACCGTCGTGCCGGGAACCACGGAGGACGTGGTGCTGCCGCTGCTCGAACAGGCGTCCGGGAAGCAGGCTGGCGTGGCCTTCGGCGTCGCGACAAACCCCGAGTTCCTGACCGAGGGAGAAGCCGTGCGGGACTTCCTGTGTCCCGATCGGCTCGTGCTGGGTGCGCTCGACGCGTCGAGCATGGCCGGCCTCGAGCAACTCTACACAGGCTTCGACGCCGTCGAGCGGATCCGGACGAACCTACGAACGGCGGAGATGATTAAGTACGTCGCGAACTGCCTTCTCGCCACCGCCATCTCCTTCTCGAACGAGATCGCCAACTTGAGTGCCGCACTGGGCGGGATTGACATGGCCGACGTGATGCGGGGCGTCCATGCGAGCAAATATCTCACGGTCACGCCCGGCGACGGCCGGCGCCTGCGGCCGGAGCTCGAGGCGTTCCTGTGGGCCGGCTGTGGCTTCGGGGGAAGTTGCCTGCCCAAAGACCTGCAGGCGCTCATCACTCACGGCGAGCAGGCCGGCCAGCCGATGCCGCTGTTGCGAGCGGTGGTCGAGGTGAACGAGCGGCAACCGGAGCGGGTGATTGCGCTCGTGCGCAAGCACTTCCGGTCGCTCACAGACGTGCGGGTCGCTGTCCTCGGGCTCGCCTTCCGCCCGGGGACGAGCGACATGCGCGAGTCGCCCGCGATCCCGATCATCCGCCGGCTGCTCGCGGAGGGCGCGAGGGTGAGTGCGTATGATCCGGCGGCACGGGACGAGGCGCTCGGGATTTTCGTCGACGGCCGCGTCAGCGTGTGCGAAGACCTCGACTCGGCCGTCGCGGATGCGGACGTGGCGGTACTCGTCACGCGGTGGGAGGAGTTTCGCCGGCTCCCCGCCGCGCTGCGCGCCACGGGACGCTCGCCCCTGCTCGTCGACGCACGGCGCATGCTCGAAAAGACCGCCTACGAGCGGTACGAAGGGATTGGCATATGACCAAGTCACCGCTGCCGTCACTCGACGATCAGCGGCGTTACTGGGACGAGCGTTGGGACCGGCAGCGACTCCCCAACGACTACCAGCGGCGACGGGGCGACACGGTCCTCGCGATTCTGAGGTCGCTGCGACTCACCAATCCCGAGATCCTCGATTTCGGCTGCGGCACGGGCTGGTTCACGGAGGAGCTGTCGCACTTCGCAAGGGCGACGGGGATCGATCTCTCGGAAACGGCGATCGCCTACGCACAGGCGACCTACCCGCACGTGCCGTTCATCGCGGCCAATCTGTTCGAGACGCCGTTCTCGGGTGGGCAGTTCGATGTCGTCGTGTCACAGGAAGTGGTGGCGCATGTCCAGGATCCCGAAGCGTATCTCGACATCATCGCGCGGATTTTGAAACCCGGTGGATACCTGATCATCACGACGGCGAATCGATTCGTGATGGAGCGGTGGGACCACGGAGCTCCCGATCCGGATGCCCACATCAAGCTTTATCCCAACCGCCGGGCGTTCAAACGGATGCTGCGCCGCCGGTTCCGCGTGCTGCACACCACGAGCATCATGCCAATCGGGAACCGGGGAGTCCTGCGGTTCGCAAACTCCAGCAAGCTCAACACGGCGCTCAGGTGGCTGATCCCGCGGCGCTACGTCCAACGACTCAAGGAACGGGCGGGGCTCGGCTACACGCTGGTGGCACTCGCCCAGAAACGGCCGATGAGGATCGGGGTCTTCGGTCACGTCGGCAACCAGAACCTCGGCGACGAGGCGTTGATCGCCGCGGTGATTCAGAACGTGCGACGCCGCCACCCCGAGGCGGAGCTGCGCGGCTTCACGGGTCGCCCGCACGACACGGAGCAGCGGCACCACATCCCCGCTTTTCCCATCAGCCGATTGAATGGGCGCGCCGCGACCGCCCCACAACTGGGACTCGCCGCCGACCCGCCTGCCGGGCCCTGGGGCGAGCTCCAGGCACGACTGAAGCGCGTTCCCCTGCTACCCGTCCTGGTCCGGGCGGCGCGGCGCGGGGGACGCGGGCTGTTGGCCGTGCTGGAGGTTGCCTTCCTCGCCAGATCGTATCGCAATCTCCGCGGCACGGACCTGCTGCTCGTCGCCGGCTCCGGCCAGCTAAACGACTACTGGGGCGGGCCGTGGGGCTTTCCGTTCAGACTGTTCAAATGGTCGCTGCTCGCGCGCGCCGCCGGGACAAAGGTGGCGTTCCTGAGCCTCGGCGCCGGGCCGCTGCGGACCCGGCTTGGCAAGTTCTTCATCAAACAAACGCTGCGGCTGGCGCACTACCACTCGTACCGGGACTCCGATTCGCGGCAATGCATCACCGAGCTCGGCCTCCCCGGAGACCATCTAGTGGTTCCCGACCTCGTCTTCAGCCTGCACTTCGGCGACGTCCCGCGCGACACGGTCCGGGCACGCCCCCGGATGGTGGGCATTAACCCGATGCCGGTCTTCGACGACTCGTACTGGCCCGAGAGCGATCCCCGGGTTTACGGTCATTACATCCGGACCCTCGCAGCGTTCGCCGACTGGCTCCTGGAGAAGGGCTACCGCGTTCGATTTTTCGCGACCCAACTGCTCGCGGATCACCCCGTGATCAGCCAGGTCCGTGCTCTCATGCGGCAGGACGTCACAACCCCGCGCCCGGAGTGCGTGGTCGCGGATCGGATCAAATCCTTCGACGAACTTGTGTCGCTGATCGATTCTCTGGACATCGTGGTGGCGACGCGGTATCACGGCACGCTGTTCTCACTCATCCGGCACAAACCCGTGCTCAGCATCGCCTACCACCGCAAGTCGATGGAGCTCATGGCGCAGCTGGGGCAGGCCGAGTACGGGATCGATATCGGGCGCTTGACGTTGGAGACGCTGCGGGAGCGCTTCGTCGCGCTGGAAAGCCACGGCGCCCAGTTTGTGGAAGCCGTCCATCGCCGCCTGCCGGCTGTGCGGGAGGCGCTGGAGACGCAATACGACCGCGTGTTCGCCCTTCTCGACTGTGGCGTCGCCGCCGCAGACTAGCTGCTCGCACGCCTACTGCTGCGTCCGGCCAGGATGCGAAACGCGATGTGAAGCAATGAGTTGCCAGAACACCAACGTGCGCACACCGCTTGCGCTAGCCAGCAGCGACTGAGCCGGGTCCCTCAAGAGCGCGAGGTGCCATGAAAGTCGTCCTGTTCTGCGGTGGTCTGGGGATGCGGCTTCGGGACTACGACGAGAACATCCCGAAGCCGATGGTGCCGATAGGCTACCGCCCGATCCTCTGGCACGTGATGAAGTACTACGCCCACTTCGGGCACAAGGACTTCATCCTCTGCCTCGGCCATCGCGCCGACGTCATCAAGAACTACTTCCGGCATTACGACGAATGCGTCTCGAATGACTTCGTGCTGAGCCAGGGTGGGCGGCGACTCGAGCTCCTGCAGAGCGACATCGGCGATTGGCGGATCACGTTCGTCGACACAGGGATCAACGCGAACATCGGGCAGCGCCTCAAGGCGGTCGAGCCCTATCTCGCCGGCGAGGCCGAGTTCTTCGCGAACTATAGCGACGGGCTCACTGACGTGCCCCTGCCGGCGCAACTCGAGCGTTTCCGGCAGCACGATCGCAGCGCGAGCTTCCTCTGCGTCCGGCCGCCCCTGACCTGTCACTTCGTCATGGCGCGGGACGACGGAGAGGTGACGAGCGTCCAGGACGTGGGGCAGACGGGGCTGCGCGTCAACGGTGGATTCTTCATTTTCCGGACGGAGATCTTCGACTACCTACGGCACGGCGAGGACCTCGTGGTGGACGCCTTCCAGCGGTTGCTCGCTCGGCGACAGCTGCTGGCCTACCGTTACGATGGGTTCTGGCAGGCCATGGACACGTTCAGGGACAAGCAGCGGTTGGACGACATATACGCGCGAGGCGACGCGCCGTGGGAGGTGTGGAAGCGCCCGCCGCCCGTCGAGGCCCCAGACGTCGGGAGCGCTCGGCTGCCGATTGGGCTGTCGCGCGGGCGCCGCCGAGCGCTGCGATCGCGCTGATGCTCGCGCTGGACCTCGGGCGCGGCCTCGATGCCCCGCTTCGAGTTCTTTGCCTCGGGGCGCATTCGGACGACATCGAGATCGGCTGCGGTGGGACGGTATTGAAGCTCGTGTCCGCCCGCCCGCACGCCATCTTTCACTGGGTGGTCTTCAGCGCGGAGGCGGAACGGGAGCGCGAAGCACGGTACAGCGCCAGCCTGTTCCTCTCGTCAAGCTCTCGACATCAGGTCGTCGTGAAGCGGTTTCGCGATGGATTCTTTCCCTACGTCGGAGCCGAGCTCAAGGAGTACTTCGAGGAGCTGAAGCACCAGGTCTCGCCAGACGTGATTTTCACCCACTATCGGGCAGACCGCCATCAAGATCATCGCCTCATCTCGGAGCTGACATGGAACACGTTTCGCGATCACCTCATCCTCGAGTACGAGGTGCCCAAGTATGACGGCGATCTTGGGTCGCCGAACTGTCATGTGCCGCTCGACGAGGCGCTGTGCCGGATGAAGACCGAATACCTCGTCGCTGCGTTCCAGTCCCAGCTCGGGAAGCGGTGGTTCTCGGCCGACACGTTCCGCGGGCTCATGCGGATCCGCGGGATCGAGGCTGGGGCGCCCGCCGGCTACGCCGAAGCGTTCTACGCGCACAAGCTCGTGGTGAGCCCCAACCATTGCGACAGCTCATGACCCGCACCAGCCCGCGAGTGAGCATCGGGGTGCCCGTGTACAACGGCGAGCGGTACCTCGCCGAAGCCTTGGACTCGCTGCTTGCCCAGACCTTCGAGGATTTCGAGATCATCATCTGCGACAACGCCTCGACGGATCGCACTGGCGAGATTGGCCGCGCCTACGCCGCGCGGGACACGCGGGTCCGCTACGTGCGAAACCGCAGGAACCTCGGGGCCCCGGCCAACTACCGGCGCACGTTCGAACTGTCTCGTAGCGAATACTTCCGGTGGGCGGCGGCCGACGACCTCTCCGCGCCACAGTCCCTGGAGCGCTGCGTGGAGGTGTTGGATCGGGAGCCGGCCGTGGTCCTCGCCTATCCGAAGACAAGATTCATCGATGAGCACGGCCGAGTCATATCGGACTACGACGACCGTCTGCACCTCCAGTCGCCGCGGCCTAGCGAGCGCTTCCGGCAAGTTCTGGAGCGGCTGGCACGTTGCAACGCGATGTACGGCCTGATGCGGGCGGATGTCCTGAAACGAACAGGGCTGTTCGGCGATTTTCTGAACTCGGACGTCGTGTTCCAAGCGGAGCTGAGCCTCTATGGCACGTTCTGGGAGGTGCCCGAGTTCCTGTTCTATCGGCGGTTCCACTCTGGCGCCGCGAGCAACATGAACCGGGCCCAGATATACGCGTTCTACTTTCCCGATGACCCACACCGGATGCGGATGCGGGATTGGAGACATCTCTGGGAGTATCTGCGTGCGGTGAAGCGCGCGCCGCTGGGCATCTCCGAAAAGCTGCGGTTGCACCTCGTTCTCGTGCGCCTCGCGGTCGGCAGTCGCGGCAGACTGGCCCGAGACCTTTTCGGCGCCTCGCGGCAGCTGCTCGCTGGTATCTTCCGTTAAGGACGCAGCCCCCAACCTTCCGATGCTCTTGTGCACCCTCATAGGCTGCGAGTCGAGGTCGAGAGGATGACGCCGGCGCGGGGGCGAGGCCTCATGTTGTCGCGCAAGCGCAACACGTGGCCCGCCGCCCGGCCCGCCGGAGCGCATGGCATGGCCCGTGCGACGCGGCCCACTACGACTAGCTGCCGAGACCCATGCGGCTCGCCATCATCTCGGATATCCACGCCAACGTCGACGCGCTACGGGCGGTCCTCGCCGACATTCGGGCGAGCGACGTCCAGCATGTCGTTTGCTTGGGCGATCTCGTCGGCTACCACACTTTCCCGCTGGAGACGCTC
>Ga0209761_1003060_pt1 | contig 11024 bp, 13 predicted proteins | sample GraSoi013_1_40cm_4_FD_185818 | JGI IMG/M metagenome (GOLD analysis project Ga0209761, IMG submission 185818) | Grasslands soil microbial communities from the Angelo Coastal Reserve, California, USA - Sample 09_25_2013_1_40cm (SPAdes) (version 2) | ecosystem: Environmental > Terrestrial > Soil >... | reverse complement strand
CCGTGAACGTGCCCCAGGCCGCTGAGGTGCTCGGCCAATACATGGACGCAGGATTCGGCGGGTTCACCTTCAACAACAATGTGCTGCAGACGAAGGAGTCGATCGCGCTCGCGGGCGAGCTGATCAAAGTCGTGCGAGGCAGCGCAGTACCCGTCTAGCTTTTGTAATTCTTCTCCCCGGCCGTAACCGGAACGCGGAGGAAGTTTTCTGGCGGCGCGAGGGGGCATGCCCAACGCGGGCTATATGCACACGAAGCGTTGTAGGCGTAGTTGAAATCGAGAACGACCTCGGATGAACCCGGCGTGATCTCCAGCACGAGGCCGTCCGTGTTCTTAGCGGTGTCGAACAGGTAGCGTCCGGCGCCGTATGTCTGATGGGGTGCGGTGAGGTCTTTGAAGGGCACGAAGAGCCCACCGGCGTATTGAACAAGGCTGAGCACCGTCAGCCGGCACGGCTGACCCGCCAGTTGAAAGTTCAGCTGACCAGCCCTGCGGTAGCGGATCGCGCCATCCTCGCCGCCGGTGTCGATGACCAGCTCGGATCCGTCGCCGGCTTCCATCCGTGCATGGACCCGATACGCAGGATCCTCCGGGAAGTAGTGAAGGCCGGTGAACGAAGCCCGCTCATCGGGCTCGATCGGCGACTGGGGGTGGGTTTTGAACAGCTCGTCGCGGCCCTCCCTGAACCTCTGCAGCGCGTCGGGGCCGCCGGTTCGATAAAGGTCGCCAACCCTTCGGCGCCAATCGACCAGGTCGAGCAGGCGTTGGGGGTCACTACTCACCAGGTGTCCCAGTGGACGATCGGTTCGAGCGGGATTCGCTCCGCGGGTTTGAACTCGCCGCCGTCGTGGAAACCGACCGTGATCAGGGCCGCTTGCGTGTACCGCTCGAAAGGAATGCCGAGAAGCTCTGCCACCTCTCGCTCGTACTTGAGGTGCAGCGTCGTCCACGCCGTGCCGAGACCGCGCGCGCGGGCGGCCAGCATGAAGCTCCACGCGGCCGGCAGGATCGAGCCGTATAGTCCGGCGATCTCCAGGTTGGTCACGCCAGGACGGTCGACGCGGCCTCTTATGCACGGGATGACCATCGTCGGTACCTCGTGCATGCGTTCGGCGAGGTACTGCGCCGAAGACGCGACTTTCGGCATCTGCTTGCGGCGCGGGTCGCCCTCCGCGTATTGCGGGCCTTTGCTGGCGGCATAGGGGTACCACGACTTCCGGTACAGATCGCCGATGACGCGCTTTTTCTCCGGGTCGGTCACGATCATCCACTGCCACCCTTGCGAATTGCTGCCGGTCGGCGCCTGGACGGCGACCTCGATGCACTCGAGCAGCATCTCGCGCGAGACCGGGCGGTCGAAGTCGAGTCGCTTCCGCACGGCACGGGTCGTGGTCAGTACCTTGTGTAACTCCATCACTTGACCCTGAGCTTATAGCTCGCCTGCGGTGGAAGATTCGCCGGCGCCTGGTGCACGTCGTCCTCAGTCGCGCCGAGGACCGACAGCTCGAAATGCCGGCCCGTGTCGCCTTCCAGCGCCGGCGTTAAGCCGGTCGGCTCGGCTGGAAGTATCAAGACCGGGGCCGGTGCGATCCTGGCCGGCCGCGCGGCCGCGTCGGATCTGAGAACTCGGAAGTGATAGATGCCGACCGCCACCGCCACCAACACCGCGGCCGCCAGCGACGTCCGGTTGCTCTGGGCGTCCGGTGAGTTGAGGTCGAACACGAGGAGCGTCTGTCCGAGCGCCGACAGTCCAAACGCCAGCACCGCGAGCGCGGCAATGCTGACGAGGTAGAGGTAGAGGCGCCGGAGGATCACGGGCCGAACGGTACTACCATGGGTGCGTGATCTCTCAAGAACTGCTCGAGATTCTCGCGTGCCCCAAGTGCCACACCAAGCTGGAGCTGAAGGAGCCGGATCACCTTCGCTGCCCGCAGTGCAAGGTTCTCTATCCCATCGTCGACGGCATCCCGGTGCTGCTCATCGAAGAGGGGAAGCCGGAGAGCGGATCAACCGCCTAAGTCAGTGCTCCTCCCCTCACCGGCGGCGCCGCTGCGCGGCGCGGCCGAAGCTCCCCGCACGGCGGGGAGCATTCAAGCCGCGCACTGCATATGGCTCGTGTCGATCGGCGATTGACTGCTGTGGGCCTTCTGAACTGCTGACGTGACCTCGCCTTCGGTGAGCGCGTAGGCCTGGTCGGGCTCGCTGGCCGAGGTCGCGAACACGATCCCCAGCACCTGACCCTGCAGGTCGACCAGCGGACCTCCCGAGTTCCCGGGCCTGACCTGCGCCTGGATTACGAAAATCTCGCGCGTCACGGGTTTCTGGTTGTAGATATCGCGGCCCGCCGCCTCGACGGCGCCGTCGACGACCGCCGGCTGCACCGACTCCCCTCCGCCGCCCGGGTAGCCGATCACCGCCCCCTTCGTACCGCGCTCCGCCGGGGCCAGGTCGAGAGCCGCGCTGGCGTAATCCGGCACATAGAGGAGCGCCACGTCGCGGTCGGGGTCGAAATAAACGACTTCGGACCTCATGACGATCCCGCCTGCCGTTTCGACTCGATGGGTGCCCGTTCCAGATACGACGTGGGCGTTGGTCACCACATAGCCGCTGCCGATCGGAAATCCGCTACCCGTCACCAATCCGCCGCACCCGGTGCCGGTCACCTTGACCACCAGCTGCGACGCGTGCTTCACACCAGGTGTGTCGACCGACGCCGGGATTGGGAGTGGGGCGGGCAGAGTGGGTTCGAGCCCCGCGAACACCGGCGGGAACGTGACCCCTGACAGGATGCCCTGGACCCGCGCGAGAAACGCGGGCGGGCGTGGAGCGAACGCGTCGAGGGTTCGCAGGACTGTCGAGCGCTGGATAAGCTGCGCGACCTCCTGGCTGGGGCCGCGAGAAAAGCTCAGGCCCAGAAACCAGCACATGGTGAGAACCGCGATCGCCGACAGCAATGCGCCCCCGATCGAATCAGGCGTCGTGTGCAGGCCCTGGCGCAGGATCTTGCGGCGGATCGGCTCGCCGGCGGCAAAGCCCAGGCTCGACCCGAGGCTGCCGCCGATGACCAGGACAAGCACGGCACCGAGCGGGCGCGCGACCGGGTTGTGGATCCCGATGTAGTCGAGGAGCGGGCCCGCCGCCGTGGCGCCGAGCACAACGCCGACGACGAGGCCGACGTACTGGGCTAGTGAGAGCCAGAAGCCTCGGCGGTAGCCGTTCACCAGGCCGATCCCGGTGGCGACCACGATCGCCAGGTCGATCAGGTTCGGGTTCAGGTCTCTAGCGTAACGGGCAGGGAGCTACCGCCTACCCGGGCTCGCTAGTGCCCGCCTTCCTGGGACTCGGCTTCTCCGGTGTCTTCGGAGGCGCGGTTGATGCTGTCCTCGTGCAGCACGTACCAGCCCAGCCCCGTGACACCGAGGAGCCCAACGAGGAACGTGATGCTCATCGCGAGCCAGGCGGTGACCCATTCACCGGCGAGCAGCATCGCGCTAGACCTGAGCCGGCACCGGCGCAGGTTCGTACGGATCCTCCCCTGCCTCTCTCAGGTCGCGCAGCGGCATGAAGCTGCGCACGGGCGGAACCTTAGCGAAGTTGTAGGGCGGCGGAGGCGACGTGGTCGCCCACTCGAGCGTGTTGCCCTTCCACGGATCATTGCCGGCGATCTCGCCGCCGTACCAGCTGCGGATTATGTTGATGAAGAAGAGCAGCACCGAGAAAGCGATCAGGAACGACGACACGGTGATGATCATGTTGGTCGTGGCCCAAGCGGGGTTCGCGTAGGTTGCGATACGTCGCGGCATTCCTTCCAGACCGAGCGTGTGCATGATCAGGAACGTCCCGTTGAAGCCGACGAACAGCGTCCAGAAGTTCCACTCTCCGAGCGTGCGATTCAGCATTCGGCCGGTGATCTTCGGGAACCAGTAGTACAGCCCGGCGAAGATCGTGAAGACAGACCCGCCGAACAGCACGTAGTGGAGGTGGGCGACCACGTAATACGACTGGTGCAGCTGCGTGTCGACCGGCACCGAGGCCAGGTAGATCCCGGTGATGCCGCCGATGAGGAACGTGGCCAGGAAGCCGAAGACGAACTTCATGGGCACCGTGAACTCGATCGATCCCCACCAGGCGGTCGCGATCCAGTTGAAGAACTTGATCCCGGTCGGGACGGCGATCAGCATCGTCATGAGCATGAAGAAGCCCTCGACCCAGGTGTTCATGCCGACGGTGAACATGTGATGAGCCCACACCGTCATGGATAGGAACACGATCCCGAACAGCGCCGCGACCATCGAGATGTAGCCGAAGATCGGCTTGCGCGCGAAGACCGGGATGATCTCCGAGATCATGCCGAATCCGGGCAGGATCATGATGTAGACCTCGGGGTGGCCGAAGAACCAGAACAGGTGCTGGTACAGCACCGGCCGGCCCTGCGTCGTGAAGAACTGCGTCCCGAGCTGGCGGTCGAACTCGACCAGGATCATCGCCGCGGCAAGCGGCGCGCCCACGATCAGCAGCAGGATCGAGGTGGAGATCTGCGCCCACACGAAAAGTGGCAGCCGGGTCAGCTTCATGCCCGGTGCGCGTAGCGCCACGATCGTGGTCAGGAAGTTGGTCGAGGCCATAATCCCGGAGATCGCCCACACGATGATGCTCAGGGCCCAGAAGTCGACCCCGAGGCTGTGCCCCTGGTAGGCCTTCTCGGTCAGCGGGGCGTAGCCAGTCCAGCCGGCGTTCAGCGCCCCGCCCGTGAAGAAGCCGCCGTAATAGAGAAGGATTGACACCGGGATGAGCCAGAACCCGAGCAGGTTCACTCGCGGGAACGCCATATCGCGCGCGCCGATCATGATCGGGACCATGTAGTTGGCGATCCCGGTCAGGAAGATCGTGACGAAGAAGAAGATCATCGTCACCCCATGGGCTGAGATGAGCTGGTTGTAGGTCTCGTGATCGACCACCGACAGGTTGGGCTGCGCCAGCTGCAGCCGGATGATCAGGGCGAAGATGCCGCCGATGATGAAGCTGAGCAGCCCGGTGACCATGTACATGATCCCGATCAGCTTGTGATCGGTGGTCGTCAGCCACAGCGTGATGGGCTTCCAGAAGGTGTCGTCGTACGCCTTCGGCTTGGGCAGAACCTGAACTGTGGTCGCCACTACGTATCCATCCTAACTTGGCTTGGGCGAGGCGTTCTGCGTCGCCAGCTGCTGCCGGACCCATCGTTCGTAGTCGTACTGGCTCATCGACTGCACGATGATCTGCATGGTGCTGTGCCCGGCGCCGCAGAGCTCGGCGCATTCGCCGCGCCACGTGCCGACCGTGTCGATCTTCAGCCACGTGAAGTTGTCGTAACCGGGGACGGCGTCGGTCTTGCCTGAGATGGCCGGCACCCACCACGAGTGGATGACGTCGGTGCCCTGCAGGCGCAGGCGAATGAGCTTGTTCACGGGCACCACGAACGGTGTCACGTCCCCGGCGAGGGTCCCCTCCTGGTGGACGGTGAAGCCCTCCGGATACGTGTAGCTCCAGCCGAACTGGTGCCCCGAGACGGCGATCTCGAAGTCGTAGGTGGTGACCGGTTGAAAGTCCTTCTGCAGCTCCGCGAAGCTGTAGCCGGCGATGGCCAGCACCACGATCAGCGGGGCGGCGGTCCAGGCCCATTCGAGCCTGGTGTTGCCGTGGATCTGCGGCGGGATGTAGCCGGCGGGCTGCTTCGACCGGCGGTACCTGATGACGACCCAGAGCAGGGCCAGCTCGACCCCGATGAAGATGATGATCGCGGGGATCGAGATCCCGATGTAGGTGTTGTAGATGCCCTGGCCGTTCGGTGACACCGGGGCGGGAAAGATGGGCGACACGCCACCCGGCGCCTCGCACGAGCCGAGCGCGAAGGCCGCGGGCAGCATGGCCAGTGGCCACAACCGCAACAGCGACCGCGCAGTCACGGCGCCCAGTATATCGGCGCCGTGAGATCGGGCTCCCCGGGCGGCAACCCTCCCACTGATAGAATCCGAAATCGAACGTGGCGGCATCCAGGCAGCCTCGATATGTGGACATCTCCAACCCTTCCCTCGCCGTCGCCTGCCCGCGCTGCGGGCTTCTGACGCCGAGGTTTCTCGACCTGTGCCGCAACTGCGGCTACAAGCTGTGGCCGTCGAGCTATGCCGCATCGGCGGCATTCCAGGCGTGGCGTGCGGCCGACCCGGCGCGCGCCGCGGCCTCGCGTTACGACATGGAGATTCCGCAGCATGTCGAGCTCGTGGTCGACTTCGACGCCAAGGCCCGAGAGCTGGGGATCCACATGCCGCCGCCCAGCAGGTGGCCGTTCGTCATCTGCGCAGGCGCCCTCTTTCTCGGCCTGGCCGCGATCCCTTTCTCACCTGAGGTCCGCATCACTCTCGCGATCATCGGCGGGCTGATCTTCCTCATTGGCGTGATCGGCTGGGTGCTGGTCGAGGACGTGAAGATGTACCCGGCCGAGTCGACGACGAGCGGCGAGGCGCATCACTGATGGCCGTAGCGACCTTGCAGCGCCACGCGGCCGGACCTCAGTACCCAGCGATCAAGCCCGGGATGATGGGGATGTACATATTCCTGGCTTCCGAGGTGATGTTCTTCGGGAGCCTGTTCGCAAGCTACTTCTATCTATACGGCTCGCACCTGGTGTGGCCGCCTCCGCCCCCGTCGAGCACCCCGGAGTTCTACGTCAACTGGTGGCCGATCCCCTTCGTCAACACGATCGTCCTGCTCTCCAGCGGTGTCACCTGCCATTTCGCATCAGACGCCATCGCCCACGACAACCGGCGGCGATTCTTCATCCTCTGGATCACGACCATCGTCCTGGGCTTCGGATTCGAGGCCGGCCAGCTCTACGAGTTCATCCAGGCCTTCGGCCGCGGCTTGACCCTCACGGCGAACACCTTCGCCAGCGCCTTCTTCACCATGACCGGCTTCCACGGGCTGCACGTGCTCGGGGGATTGATCCTGATCCTGATCATCCTTTATCGAGCATCACGCGGCCAGTTCTCGTCACAGCATCACGTCGGAGTCGCTGCGGTGACGCTTTACTGGCACTTCGTCGACGTGGTGTGGATCTTCCTCTTCGGCATCCTCTACCTCGGGGTCACTGCGTTCAGATGAGGACCCTTGCGGTGGCTCTGATGGCGGCGTTTGCGTTCGCGCTGCTGGCCGCGTGCGGCGGTGGGGGGGTGGCGCAGCCGGCCGGATCCATCAAGGTCTCCATGTCCGACTACAAGTTCGACCCATCGACTATCTCGACGCCCTCGGGAAAGGTCGTTTTCTACCTGGTCAACGGGGGCACCGTATCGCATGACCTCGTGATTCGTGACGGTTCCGGCAATCGAGTCAAGGCAAGCGAGCTCGTCTCGGCGGGCGACAGCATCGTCTTCACGGTGGACAGCCTCGCCGCAGGCACCTACACGATCTTCTGCGACCAGCAAGGGCACGAGGCCCTTGGCATGAAGGGGACGCTTACGGCGACTTAACTTATGAGAGGAAACCCGAGCGGTTTCCTCTCATCGCCGGGCGCTTCGCGCGCGGCTGCTCACCTTCCGATGAGGTTGAGATTGTTTAGTTGCTCCTCCAGGCAACGCATGGTGTGGTTATGCGGCGCTGGCCGCGGCCGGGGTAAACCCGGCCGCCAATGCGACGATGCTATGGCGACTTAGTAGGGCTCGGGCTCGGCGATGGGCTGGGCGAGGGTGTGGGCGTCGGTGACGGCGCTGGGGTCGGTCCAGCCTTGATGCTGATGAGCTCGACCTGGAAAATGAGCGTGGCGTTGGGTGGGATGATGTATGCGCCCGACTGCGGGTCCTGCTTTCCGGCCGAGCCGTAAGCGAGTGGCCCAGGGATGATGAGCTTGCGCTTGCCCCCGACCTTCATGCCCTGAATGCCTTCGGTCCAACCGGGGATTACACAGGCGTAGCTGCCATCGGCGGGCGCGTTAGCGCAGAGTCCCTGGTCCTCGCTAATGAGGATGTGGATCGCGTCGCGGCCGCTCTGCCGGCTGGTGTCGAACCGAGTTCCATCGGTCAGCCAGCCCGTGTACTGCACGGTCGCGATCATGCCCAGCCTCGCAGTGTCTCCCGTGCCCACCTTGAGGTCGATCATTTGCAGGCCGTCTGGATATGTCACCACCGGCAGGCCGCTGCCGGCGTTGAAGTCGTCCGTCCCCGGTGAGGGGCTCACGTGCGTGCCTGGGCTTTCGTTCGCCACCGGCCCCGAGGCCGCATACGGGTCCGCGTAGCCGCACGCGGCCAGCGCGAAAACGCCGGCGAGCGTCAGCGCCGCAAGTGGCGCTTTGCTCACGTGGATTTGATGTCGATCGAGGTCATCCGGTCGCCGACCTGGATCGAATCGATGACATCCATCCCCGCGGTCACCTGGCCGAAATGGTTGTACACGCCGCTCGTGGCGAGAAACGGCGCGTCGCCCGTCGTGATGAAGAACTGCGAGCCGCTCACGCCGGCCGAGCTCGAGGCCATGCCCACCGTGCCGCGGGGCCACTTGGACGAGTTGGTCTCGTTGGGAAGCTTGTAGGCGGGGCCACCAGTCCCGTTGCCCAGCGGGTCGCCGCCCTGGACGACGAAGCCGGGCACGACCCGGTGAAAGGTGAGGCCGTCGTAGAAGTGATTCTGAGAGAGATAAACGAAGTTGTTGACCGTCTGCGGAGCGACGTCGGGATCAACAAAAGAAATCGTGAAGTCGCCTCGAGATGTATGGACGATCGCCGTGTATTTCTTCGCCGAGTCGATGATGGTCGGCGGGGGCGTCGTTCGTTGTTCCATACAGGTGACGATCCCATTGTCGCAGCCGGAGGTAGCCGAAGGTGTCGAGGGCGCCGGCGCCAGCTCGGCGCATGCGCAAACCACGATCATCACGCTCGAAACCGCGAGGACCCGAACCACTATTCGACCTTAGACGATCCACAGAGCTGAACTTGGTTCAGCGCGTGGGTGGTTCGCGTGTCCCCAAGGCCAGTAGGAGCGCCAGCACCAGCGCCAGTCCAGCGGTCACGGCCAGGGCATTCGGGACGCCACTCGTGGCCGCAATCCCGCCGCCGACGAGCGGACCGAGAAAGAATCCAAACGCCACCGCGCTCGCGTTGAAGCCGAAGACCGTGCTCTGGGCCTCGACCGGCGTTTCGAGTCCGATCATGCTCGCCGTCGCGGGCACGATGGCGCCGTACAGGAGCCCCGCGACCCCGACCGCGATCACGATCACCGCCGCGCTCGGCGCCACCACCAGCGCGGCGACCGTGGCGGCGAGGAGGATGGCGGCCAGCGTGATCGTGCGCACGTAACCGACGCGACGCGTGATGGTGGTGTAGCCGATCGCGGAAGCGCTGCTCGAGAGGCCTGCGGCACCGAACGCAAGGCCCGTCGCGGTGGATGCGGCCCTGCCGACCAGCTCGATGAGCTTGAGCACGACCAGCTGCTGGGTCGCCGTGTTCACCACTGTGACCAGGCCCTGCGCGCCGATCAGCATCGCCAGGGCCCGCACCGCGCCAGGCCTCTGCTTGATCAACGCGAGGACTCCCGGCCGTGAGCGGTCCCTGGGCCGAAGGGGGCTCTCGCGCACCACGATGAGGACCGGGAGCATCGCGATCATCAGCAGGACCCCGCCGCCCAGAAACACCAGCCGCAGTCCGAAAGCCGACGCGGCGAGGCCTCCGACCACAGGCCCGACGGCGCTGCCCAGCGCAACGGCCGACGTCACGACCCCAAGCGCCCAGCCAACCCTGTTGCGCGGTGTTTCGGCGGCGACCAGCGCAGTGGCGGCGGCGACGGTGCCGCTCGTCGCTCCCTGGAGGAAGCGAAGGATGACGAGCTGCAGCGGAGTCTGGACGAAGAAGATCACGCCCACGGTGATCGCGCCCCCGACCATCGAGCGGATGAGCATCGGCTTGCGCCCGAAACGATCGCCGAGGACGCCCCAGATCGGGCTGGCGACCGCCATCGCCAGGCCGGACACGCTGCCCGCGGCGGCGGTCCACAGGTCGAGGTCGCGGGCGTTGTGGACGCCGAGGTCCTGCGAGATGAAGATCGACAGGAACGGAAAGGCGAAGCTGAAGCCGAAGATGGCTGTGAACTCCGCGAACCAGAGCGCAACGAGGTTGCGCCGCCAATCGACTGGTGGACTCACTCCTTAGCGGAGCAGTTCGACAATGTAGTCGGGGGTGATCGGGATGCGATCGATCACCACGTCGGGCCGCCGGTGTGTCAGCGCATCCTCGACCGCGTTGGCGATCGCCGCGGGCACCGGGATCGTGCCGCCCTCGCCGCCGCCCTTGAATCCCTCAGGGTTGGAGTCGGTGGGAGTTTCGAAATGGACGAGCTCCGGGGTCGACACCTCGCCGCTGGTCACGATCGAATAATCGAGGAAGCTCGCGCTGCGAAAGGATCCGTCGGCTTCGTAGACCGCTGATTCGTGCAGCGCATAGCCGAGCCCATGCGCATAGCCACCGTAGATCTGGCCGTGGAGCATCGCTGGGTTGATCGCCTTGCCCACGTCATGGGCGATGACATATCGCAAGACGTCGACGTGGCCTGTCTCTGGATCTATCGCCACGCGCGCGACGTGGCAGCCGCTGGCCATTGTGAGCGGCCGTGCGGGATCGAACTTCTCGAGGACTTCGAGGCCAGCTTCGGGGATCACCTCGGTGGCCGGAATGCGACGCGCGGGAGCGCCGCGCACCGTGATCACGCCATCCTCCAGCATCAGGTCATCGGCGGCTGCCTCGAGCACCTCACCTGCGCGCTCCAGCACCTGCTTGCGCATGGCGAGCGCCGCCTTCGATGTCGCGTTGCCCACCTGGACTGCGCTGCGGCTGCCCGCGGTGAGGAGAGCCAAAGGGACGTGCTCGGTGTCGCCGGCGGTGACCTCGATCTTCTCCAGCGGCCAGCCCAGCCGGTCAGCCGCCACCTGCGCCGCCATCGTCTGATGGCCCTGGCCGGTTGGCGAGGACCCGACGAAGAGCCGCGCGATGCCGTCTTTCTCCACGCG
>Ga0209761_1003059_pt1 | contig 11026 bp, 13 predicted proteins | sample GraSoi013_1_40cm_4_FD_185818 | JGI IMG/M metagenome (GOLD analysis project Ga0209761, IMG submission 185818) | Grasslands soil microbial communities from the Angelo Coastal Reserve, California, USA - Sample 09_25_2013_1_40cm (SPAdes) (version 2) | ecosystem: Environmental > Terrestrial > Soil >... | reverse complement strand
TCCAGCGGGAAGACGTCGTCCGGATCCCGCCGGAGCGACTCGGGGAGGACATCGACGCGGTCGCCCGGGAGCTCACCCGGACCACCTTGGAAGGCAAGATCGGGGCGGACAAGACCCTCACCCTGATTGCGAGCAACATCGAGCGCGTCGGCGAAGGCCGGATCGTCCACGGGGACGGCGCCGTCTACCAGCGCGTGCGGTACGATGCCCTCGTCTTCGCGCCGACCCTGCAAGAGATCGTCGAGGGCACCGTGGTGGAAATCCTTAAGTTCGGCGCGTTCGTGAGATTCGGTCCTCTGGACGGCCTTTTGCACATCTCGCAGGTCATGGACGACCGGGTCGACGTGGACGAAGAGGGCCAGCGGCTGATCGGCAAAGACACGAAGCGCGACCTCCGGATCGGCGACAAGGTTCGCACGCGCATCGTCGCGGTGTCCCTGAACGAACGGGCGCCGCGGGAGTCGAAGATCGGCCTGACGATGCGTCAGCCGGCCCTCGGGAAGCTCGACTGGATCGAAGAGGACCGCGCGAGGGCGGAAGGCCGCGTGAGGAAGAGGAAAGGCTAAGCCATGGTCGTGAAGATCCCGAAGGCATGCAAGAACTGCGGTCACGTGACCGACGAGGACAAGTGCCCCCTGTGCGGGGGCGAGACGTCGAAAGACTGGCAGGGGTACGTCATCATCGTGGACCACCAGCGGTCCGAGATCGCGAAGAAGATGGGCATCCATGTCAACGGGAAGTTCGCCCTCCGCGTTCGCTGAATTCGCCGACGTGACGTTGCGACTCCCGGATTCGCTGCGCGAGTATCTCCGATGGCCGATGGGCGCCCTTGTCCAAGGGCCGAGCATCTTGCCGACGATCGGACGCGCGAGCCCCGTGGTGACGGTCGGGGATTTCTGCACGCTCGACCTCGTCGCCCGCGGCCGCACGCCCGACATCTGCGTCGTCGACTTCAAGACGAAGCGACAAGCGGATCCGGAGCTCCGAGAGGCGCTTCAACAAATCGGATCAAAGGTCCTCCGCGTTACGAATCCCGCAGCGACGATCACGCCGGATGCGTGGCGTGTGCTCTCCGAAGCCTTTAAGTCGAACGAGCGGGTACGCGTCGAAGTCCGAGGCGAAGAGGACCTTCTTGCCCTCGTCTGCATCGCGCTCGCACCCCCGCCCGCGGCGGTCCTGTACGGCATGCCGTCCCAGGGCGTCGTGATCGTTCGGGCGGACGAGACCGCGAAATCGAGGGCCCTCGACGTCTTGCGGCGGATGGAACGATAGCCGATGCAACTCGAAGTCCTGCAGCGAAAGGAGAACCCGCTCCTGAAGCGGGTCGAGGTCACGTTCAAGGCGACGCACAAGGCGGAGCCGACGCCGACGCGAGACGCCTTACGGGCGTTCCTCGCGAAGGAACTCAAGGCGACGAAGGACATCGTCGTCATCGACTATCAGGCTTCGACGTTCGGTCGATATGAAACGGTCGGAGCGGCGAAGGTCTACAAGACGAAAGAGGAGGCTCTCGCGGTCGAACGCAAGCACATCCTCATCCGCAACAAACTGATCGAACCGGAGGTCAAGGAGAAGGAGGCGCCGAAGCCGGAGAAACCGGCTCCCGTTCCGAGGGCCGAGAAAGCGGAGAAGCCCGCCGGGCCGCCGAAGGCCGAGGCCCCGAAGGCGGAAGGGAAGCCCGAGGCGAAACCGGAAAAGGGCGCCCCGAAAGAGGAAAAGAAGCCCGCCGGCAAGGAAGAGAAGAAGCCCGCCGAGAAGAAAGAGGAAAAGAAGGAAGAGAAAAAGGCAGAGAAGAAGCCTGAGAGCAAGAAGAAAGAGGCGAAATGATGGCCGAGGCGAAGAAGGAAAAGGGCACCGCTGGCCTCAAGCGGAAGTTCTACAAGATCGATGGCAACCGGATCACCCGGGAGCGCGCGAACTGCCCGAAGTGCGGGCCCGGCGTGTTTCTTGCGAGACACGGCGACCGCGTGTCGTGCGGCCGTTGCGGCTATACCGAATTCGCGAAGAGATGAGCGTCGGTTCAGGCTCTCAAGAACTGGACCGTGTGTTGTTCTCGATAATCGGAGCATTGGCATTATCCCGGCTTAACCTAGCTGCCTTGAGGTGAAGGCCCCACTCGCGGGGCTCCTCTTCGTTAGCCTGCTGGCGCTCGCGGGCGGCATCGGGGTGGCCTCTGCCGTTTCGTTCGATCGGAGCTACGCCGATCCCGCGAGCGATGTCGTCGAACTGTGGGCTTCGAACATGACGCCTGTGCTGACGGACGGCAATCTCACGATGAGCCCGTTCCCGGACAGCGTGAACGTCCTTCGGATCACATCCGCGGATGCCGGCGCAGACATCGCCTTGACGATCCAGGTCAAGGGCAGCATCGCGGATCTGGACAACACCTCATACCAAATCCGAATCTACACGCGACAGGACAATTCCACGCACTTCCGGGCGACCTATGTGAACGGGAGAGCGATACTGACTTCAAACGCGACCGGATTCGTTCCAATAGACATCAGTCCCCGGGTTACGGTTACACAAGGAACCCTAGTGGTCAACGTCGCGAAGTCTTGGTTGGGGACGATCACCGCTTGGGATCTGGATACGACCGCCACGGAGACTGGAACGATCTACTCGTACCGCGACAGCGGCTGGCAAATCGCCGGCAACCCGGGATCAGAGCCCACCTTGCCCGGAGGCCCATCCGTGCTCGCGAATTGGGCGTGGATCGCGGTTGTCCCCGTCGCGATCGCGATTGCGACGGTCGTCGTGATGGTCCTGAGAGAACGGAAGCGTGGATCCGCCGGGAAGCTACGGAGTCAGCGCGACGAAGTCCCGTCGTTCCATCGTCGCGGAAAGCCTTAATCCGTGGACCCATTTCGGCGCACGAGGGCCTGTAGTCTAGCTTGGATAGGACAGAGGCCTCCGGAGCCTCTGACCTGGGTTCGAATCCCAGCAGGCCCGTGCTATCCCCGAGAATCGACGGCGAAGACCTCATCGCTCCAGCGCCATGGCCATGGCGTCCCCGCCCCCGATGCACAGCGTCGCGAGGCCGCGGTCCGCGTCCTTCTCTTTCATCGAGTGCAACAATGTGACCACGATGCGATTTCCCGAGCAGCCGATCGGATGGCCCAGGGCGACGGCCCCCCCGCAGATGTTGAAAATCTCCCAGGGGATGCCGAGTTCCTTCCTCACGCCGACGCTCGCCGAGGAGAACGCCTCGTTGTGCTCGACCAACTCGAACTCATCGAGCTTCATCCCGGTCCTCTTCATCAGTTTTCTTACGCAAGGGATCGGTGCGAACATCACTTCCTCGGGTTTCACAGCCTGAGAGCAGAAGTCTCGGATCGTCCCCAGCGGGTCGACCCCGATCTCGCGCGCCTTGCGTTCGCTCATCAGCACCGTGGCGCTCGCGCCGTCGGAAATTTGGGATGAGTTGCCGGCCGTCAGCACACCGTCCTTCTTGAAGACGGGCGGGAGCCTCGCCAAGGCCTCGCGGGTCGTATCCGGCCGGATCCCGCCGTCCCGCTTCACCGTAACGTCCTTGCCCTCGACCCGCGTCTCGACCGGGACGATCTCCTTCGCGAACCGGCCGGATTCGGTCGCCTTGTTCGCGAACGATTGCGAGCGCAGGGCGTATTCATCGCACACCTCTCGCGTGAGTCCCAAACGCTCCGCCATGATCTCCCCGCCGATGGCCATGTGGAAGTCGTTGTAGATATCCCAGAGACCATCCGTGATCATCGAGTCGAGGACCTCGGCGTGGCCGAGGTTGAAGCCTTGTCGGGCCCGCGGCATGAGATACGGCGCCCGGGTCATGTTCTCCGTGCCTCCCGCGACGATGATCGCATCGGGGTCGTCCTCGATCGCGCGCACGCCCTCGACCATCGCCTTCATCCCGCTGCCGCAGACCATGTTCACGGTGGTCCCGCTCACGCTCTCCGGAATCCCCGAGAAGATGACGACCTGGCGGGCACAGTTTTGGTAGAGCCCTGCTTGGATCACGGAGCCGAAGAAGAGCTCGCTGACGTCTTTCGGCTCGATGTTCGCCCGGCGGATCGCCTCCCTCACCGCGAAAGCTCCCAGGCGGGGGGCCGGGACCTCCGAGAACGCGCCCTTGAACCGGCCGATCGGGGTTCGCGCCGCGCCCGCGACCACGACCTGGGTCCTCGACGCCACGCTCCCGTGAGCAGCGAACGACTGATAAGTGTATGTCGGCGAAGGCCACCGAACTCTGAGGAGAATCGTCCCGAGTCCGAAAGCGCAAATGGCTTTCCGGTCCAAGTCAGGACGGCGGTGAAGGTCTCATGCGGGCGAGCACCGCCTCAACCACTGCGTCGGGTCGCTCGCGTTGGACGAAGTGACCTACGCCATCGATGACCTGCCGGTCGTAGGGGCCTGTGAAGAGTCGCTCCTTTCCCGCCGACGTCTCCGGAAAGGTCGCTCCGTCATTCGCTCCGTGAAGGACCGTGGTGCCGACCCCGATTCGCGGTAATCCCGCCATGCGGGCTTCGATCTCGTCGTACCGATGGTCTCCGGGCGCATGGCCCCAACGATGGCGGTAGGAGTGGATCGATACCTCGACGAAGTCTGGGTTGTCGAAGGACCGGGCGGTCGTTTCAAACGTCGCATCATCAAAATGCCAATCCGGTGACCATGTGTTCCAGAGCCATCGGCACAACCCGCGACGGTCTTGTTCCAGCGCCACACGTCCTCGCTCGAGGCCGAAGTACCACTGATACCAGTACGCCCGCGCCTGATCATACGAGATCATATCCTTCGGCGTGGACGTGCCGTAGCCAACGGATAGCGTGACGAGCCCTCGGACTCGTTCTGGCCACAACGCCGCAGCAATGTACGCGGCTCGCGCGCCCCAATCGTGGCCTACCAACATGAACCGCTCGATGCCCAAGGCATCGGCAAATTCAATCAGGTCTTGGCCGAGTGCGGCGAGCTGGCCGGATCGGAACGCGGTCTTCTCAAGAAAACGCGTCGGTCCGAATCCTCGCAAGTACGGCGTGAGCGTCCGATACCCCGCGTCGACGAGAGGAGCGACCACCCCGTCCCAGGTGCGGACGTCGTCAGGGAAGCCATGGACCAGGATCACGGGTTCCGCTTGCGGGCTGCCGCGGTCCTCGTACGCGACTTCCAGACAACTCGTTCGGACACGTTTCGTCATGTCGCGCATGGGCCGGGGATACCTAGAAAACCAGACTAAGCCTTTTCGAAGGCCATCTGCCCGAGGATCCGTCGGTCACAACCGCGGGAAGGCGCCGGGAGAAGAGCCGTGCTCGGCTCTCCCGATCTCACTCTTCCGGTGATTCGGTCGGAGGATGGTCCGGCGATCCGTCCCCTTTCTTGCGGGTCGTGTTCTTCGTCAGATCCGACGTGTAGTCGGGGTGCTCGGCTCGCTTGTACGGCTGGGCGGGCTTGCCGCCGTTCGGCTCCGTGAGGAGTTTCGCGAGGTAAGCCGTCAAGAGGGTTCCCGCGCCGGACCCATCCCCGCCAGACGTGACGAGCGTATCCGGCGTCACTCGGATCTTGCCGTCGCGCACCTCCTCCATGACCTTGACGAGGGCGACCCGGTCGGAGCCGAGGACGTCGGCCTGGGCGTGATACGCGTCCGCCTGCGCCTCGCCGACCATCCGGATCGCGGCCGCATTTCCGTCCGCCTGGATGCGCGTCGAGTCACGCACGCCTTCGGCTTGCTTGATCGCCGCCTTCGCGAGGTTTTCGTTGATCTGCACCTGGTAGGACGCCTCGACGACCTTGGGCTGGAGGTTCGCGCGCGCCGTCATCTCCTGGACCGCGATGCGCCGCTGCTCCGCCGTGGCCTGCTGCTCGTACTGCGTCTGCTGCTGGATCGCGATCTCCTTGTTCGTCTGGGTCGCGAGTAGCGTCGGGTCGACGGCGATGTAGGAGATGAGCAGGTTCTGCGCCTCGACGTAGTACTTGGCAAACTGGACCCGCGCGCGGTTCAGAGCCTCCTCTTGCAGCTGCGACCGGCCCTGCACGAACTCGAGCGCCTTCTTCTCCCCGGCGTTGTTCCGGAACGACGCGTCGATCAGGGGGTGCACGATCTGCTGGATCAGGTTGAACACCGAGCCGAACCGGGCGATGACGAAGGCCGCGTTCTCAGGAAGGATGCGGATGACCATCCGCACGTCGACTTCGAGTTTGAATCCGTCCCTGGACGTCACGAGCAGTTGGCCGAAGCGGAAGAAGGAGAGGCCCTTCTCACCCTGTTCCGTCAGGTAGGGATAGTTCGATTCGTCGACGGCAGGATCCGACGGGCGACGAGAGAGACTCGGGGCGTCTGGCCGCTCAGAGCGAGCCCAGTCGACCATGATGGCCGATGTCGGCACGAGGTACGCCGTGAACGCGACCCGGTTCAGGTTGTACTTTCCCGGGGCCACAGGATTCCGCCAGATTCCCCGCCGGTTTCGATCCGGGACGAGCAAGCGTTCGACCGCCGCATGGATGGTCTGGTCGAAGTCCGGGCTGTCCGTGACCGGCACGGGCTCCATGTCGACCTGGTCGAGCTCCTCCCCGATGTTCGACCGGAGGACGGCCACGAACCCCGGTGGGACTTCGGCGACCTCGTCGATCTGGACCTGGAAGAGCGTCGGATTGATGTAGTACCGCCCCGGCTGCAGCGTGTCGAGCTGCGGGCCTCGGAAACCGCCGCTGTCCAGGAACGCCTGGCCATCCTGGAAGAAGTTGTGCGACCGGGCGATCGGATGCGCCGCTGTCGACGAGACGTCGGGCTGGGGCGCCACGATGAACTTGGGCGGAAGGGGCTGGCCGTCTTGGGCGGTGACCACGCCGACCTTCCCGGACGCGACCTCCGTCGCGGGCTGCTTGGCCACGTAGAACAGGAACGGGTTGATCCGATACGTCCCGGGGCGGATGATCGCGACCTGCGGGCCCTTGAACCCGCCGTTGTCGAGGAACGCCTCGCCGTCCTGGAACTGGTTGCACTCGACCTCGTCCCCGAGGAGTCGTCCCTTCGGCAGCGGACGCCCGTCGATCGCCTCGACCGTTGCGATTTCCGTCTCGGCAACCTGGACGACCTTGGACCGACGCATGCTCCAGACGACGGGCATCCGCCAGTACAGGCCGGGCACCAACGTGGCCGCCTGCGTCCCGATCTCGCCATGTCGGGCGATGACTTGTCCGGCGGGCATCTTCCGTCCGCCGAGCCTCTTAACCAGAACGCCGACCTCGCCGGCACGGATCAGATACAGGCCCTTCAGGAAAAACACGAAGGTCGCAACGAACGCGAACCCGGTCACAATCACGACGACCTGAGTGATGTCGAACATGTCCCCCACCCTCTGCCTCCGATCCACAATATGCATTCCCGAAGGCATCAGCCTTGTTTGGGCTTCCCGCGGGGATGCCGCATGCGCACGCGATTGGACCGCAGATCACAGGTTATGCAGCCCGAAGAATTTCCTTCACGGTCTCCGAGTCGAAGGGGTTCTTTGTCTGTTCCGCTCTTGAATCTCCTTGGCTCGAAAACGGACGATTCTTCGCACTAGGGCGGACGGAATCGGCTTGCCGATCGGAAATTGGACTGAACCTTTTCCTTGTTTGTACGGCGACAGTTCCTTCTTGAAGGCTTCAATGCCCGAAGGGATCGGATAAAATCCGATGTGATTCTTGAACGCCGCGAAGTAGACCAGCCCTTTGCCATTCAGTTTGAACGTAGGCATTTGATAGCTGATGGTCTCGACGGCCTCCGGCGCGGCTTTACGGATTGTCAGCCTCAGGCTCTGAAGGATGCCTTGCACATCCGTTGGGGAGGCCTTGATGTACTCGTCGATCGTCTTGAATTGCTTCTTGTTGCCATCCATTCGATTCACTGGGCCATCCTACGGCTGGCTTTTCAGGCTTTCGCGGCCCGCGTCGACCCGGAGTTGTCAGCGGTCCGTTCCGGCTGGTAGCGCAGGATCACACCACCTGACTTCAGCGGCCTCGCTTCGAGCAATTTCATCCTGATGCGCTCCGAATTCGCTTTGAACAACGGATTCCCGCGGCCCAAGAGCAAGGGAGTGAGCGCCAGATCGAGTTCGTCGAAGAGTCCGTGCTTCAACAGCGTCGAAGAGAGATCGGCGCTCCCAAAGACGAACAAGGGCTTTCCAGGCTCCTTCTTCAGCTTGATGACCTCCTCAACGACGTTGTCCTTCACGAGCCTCGTGTTGTTCCAGTCCGCCTTCTTCAGCGTCCTCGAAAACACGACTTTCGGGATCGAGTTCATGAAGTCGGCGACTTCGCCCTTCTGGGTCGGCCAGTACGAGGCCATTCCTTCATACGTCACCCGGCCGAACAACAGCATGCCCGTCGACTTCGATTGCTCGATCGCATACTGCTCCAACTCGTCTCCCCAGATCGTGTCGTGCCAATCGATTTCCCAACTCTTCGGGCCTTCAAACAAGCCGTCCAGCGTGACCAGATTCCACATGATGAGTTTGCGCATTCCCTTCACCTGATTCCAACGAGGTCATTCGCCCGCGCCGGATATACCCGCGGTCGGAGCGGCGCGTGGACCTCCGTCCACCTCGGGCCCGGTGCGGCGATGTGATCCGAGCCCTTCATTCGGGATCTCCCGGCTCTCCGACCGAACCGAACTCATGCGTCGGCCCGTCGACGAACGCGGGGACGCTCTCGCTTCGGAACCGGAGGGCGATTCCAAGTCCGACCGCGCCCAGCACCGCGGCCCCGAGGAAGGCGTATCGGAACCCGGTCAGCCCCAGCTGCGGATCGAACGTGCTGGCGACGGTCAAAACCAGGGACAGGCCAAGGGGGAAGCCGAGGCGCTGGGAAGTCTGGATGAGCCCCGAGGCCAGGCCCTCCTCCCCGGGCTTCGTGCCGGAGAGGCCTGCGATCGCGAGGGCCGGGAATCCGATGCTCGCACCGAGCGACCACAGAATCGTCCCCGGCAGGATGCCGAGATACCCGGTGGCGACCGGCAGAGGCGCCAGCATGGCCAGCCCCAAGGTCACGAACGCGGTGGAAATGACGAGGACCCGTTTCAGGCCGAGCCGGTTCATGAGCCATGAGGACCCCCAGCCGCCGACGAAGAAGAAGATCGCCGCGGCGGGGAGGAACGCCAGACCCGCGTCCAGGGGGGAGTAGCCGAGGATCCCCTGCAAGTAGACGGTCAGCACGATGAGCGCTCCCGCGGAGGAGCTCACGACGAGCGAGAGGACATTCGCGGTCAGGGTCGTCCGGCGGCGCAGGAAGGCCAGCGGCATGAGCGGCGCCTTCGACCGGTATTCGATGGCCAAGAAGGCCGCCAAGGTGAGGGCGGAGAGGCCCAGAGGAAGTGCCGCCTGCATTGTGAAGAGGCCGTCGGTCGCGGCAATCGTGAACGCGTATACAAGGAGGATCAACCCGGCCGTGACGGTCACGGCGCCGGGGATGTCGAGACGCTTCGACGTCGTCCGTGGACCGTTCTGCGCGATGAATCGCTGAGCCAAGATCGTCGCCACGGCTCCGATCGGCACGTTGACGAACATGACCGATCGCCACCCGAACGCCGCGGTGAGGATGCCGCCCGCAATCGAACCCGCCGCGAACCCCGCCGATAGGATCGAGACGAGGACCCCGAAGGCTCGGTTGCGCTCCTTCCCTTCGGGGAACGTGGCCGCGAGAATCGCCAAAGCCGTGGCGGTCGTCATGGCGGCGGCGATGCCTTGAATCGCCCTCGAGACGACGAGGGAGAGGAGCGATGGCGCAAGTCCGGCCGACAAGGACGACACGGTGAACAGGACGATTCCGAAGAGGAAGAGGCGCTTCTGGCCGTAGACGTCGCCGGCCCGACCGCTCACCATCAGGAATCCGGCCAAGGTGAGCCCATACACACCGGTCACCCACTGGCTCTCCGCGAGGGGAGCCAGGAATTCTCGCTGGATCGTGGGGAGCGCCACTTGAACCACGGAGAAATCCACGACATCGAGAAACGCGGCCGCGATGACCACCGCGAGGATTAGCCGCGCGTGTGGGCCGACGGTTCGCCCGGCCGGCTGCTCCTGATCCTGGTTGTGCTCGGACCTCGTTTGATGCATGTTCCCCGTCACCGAATTTCGCTCCCGGTTAGGCCGTTCCCGGCGTCCGATGCATCGGTCGTTCATGAATCTGCGTTCGGGTCGCTCCGAAGACCTTAGTATCGGCCCGAAGTTATCCGCTCGATATGGAGTCCACCGGCCTCGCCCGGTTCCTCTTTGAACTCGCCTCCGACGAACGACTCGGGATCCTCGACGCGGTCGGGGAGCGACCGCTCCGCCACGCGCAGATTGCGCGCCATCTGCGGATGACGGTCTCCGAGACCACACGACATCTGAATCGCCTTACATCCGCCGGTCTGGTCGCCAAGAATCCGCAAAGCCAGTACGAGCCGACGAACCTGGCCCGGCTCGTGTCCGGTGCCTTCCCGTTGTTCCACTTCCTGCTCGCGAATCGCGAGTTCCTCCTGAAACACGAGGTGCGGGTGGTGCCCGCGGAATTCGTCGATCGGCTCGGCGCGTTGAACGGCGGCACGTTCGTGACAGGAATGTACGACGTCGCAGCCGCCCAAGAGAGGTACCTGCGATCGGTAAAGCAACGGATCTGGGTCCTGACCGACCAGTTGTTCGAGGTGGCAGTGCCGGTCATGCGGGAAAAGGCGGCGGCCGGCGCGGATGTGCGCGTGATCCGATCCCGCGAGGGGCTTCAGCGCGAGACGAGCCGGCTTCCGCCGGTCCAGCGAAACTACCCCGTGCGCCTGGTTCCGGAGGCTCGAATCTTTCTTGCGGTCCTCGACGACGTAGCGGGCGTGTGCTTCCCGACCCTCGAAGGAAAGGTCGACATGGAGTCGATGCTCCTCATGACTGACCCGGCGGGACATCGATGGGCTGAGGACCTGTATGCGCGGCTCTGGAGTCAGGCTCGGGAATGGCTTGGTCCACAGACGCCTCCTTGACCGACGAGGGTCGCTCGCGGGCCGACTCACGTTTCAAATCCGGCTCGTTCGACACCTCTGCATGGTCGCGCC
>Ga0209761_1003057_pt1 | contig 11029 bp, 14 predicted proteins | sample GraSoi013_1_40cm_4_FD_185818 | JGI IMG/M metagenome (GOLD analysis project Ga0209761, IMG submission 185818) | Grasslands soil microbial communities from the Angelo Coastal Reserve, California, USA - Sample 09_25_2013_1_40cm (SPAdes) (version 2) | ecosystem: Environmental > Terrestrial > Soil >... | reverse complement strand
CTTCGATGAGCACATCGGATCTTCGAGAACTAATGTTGTGGCGGGCCCGGAGGGATTTGAACCCTCGACCACTCCCCGAACGAGCCCTCATCAGACTCGCTCTTCAGGTTAAGAGCTTCAGCCTACCCGAGCCTGCTGCTCTACCTGGCTGAGCCGCCCGACCGGACCCCGAATGGTCCGGTTTACGGGCCCAAGGGACCCGCCGAGAGCCCGCGAGCCCCGGATTTCTAATAAAGATTGTCGGTCCGCCTGATGCGCTAATTATCAACAGTCACAAGCTTAGGAGATTGACGCTCGGGGACTGTTCCTGTCCCAATTCTCTCACGGTAACACAAGCCTTCCGCGGCACCGTTCGCACCCAACCCTCGAGAATAGTATCGGCCGTCGACACTAGATGATGAGGCTACGCACAGTCACCCCCCTAGTTGCCCTAGTTCTGACTCTAATCCTCGCGCAGGCACCTCTAGTCTCTGGAGCAGCCTCGTACGCTCTATCGATCAGTCCAAACGTTCCAGTCAGCCTCGGAACTAGCATGACATTCACCCTAACCATATCGGGGGGAACCCACAACTCAGCTTACACTGTCCTCTTCAATGTTGTAAAGCCCAATGGAACCGGGTCCGCTCTAGCCACCAAGGTTATCACGACGAACAACGCGGGAGCGGGAAGCCTATCCCTCAACTACCCAGACCCCTCTTTCACTTCGTTGAATGGGACTGTTGCTACCGATGTGGGAGGCGTCTACGACGTGTACGTCAACCAGACCTCCCCCACCAACATTGGCCAGGTCCAGAGCGGCCAGTTTACCGTAAGCTCGAAGCTGACCGTGGTCCTCTCCCAGCCGGTGGGTGGAACCATTGTACAGAGGTTGCAAAATATTGTGATCAGCGCCACTGTCTCGGCTCTGAGCGGTCCCGATAACGGGGCCATCGTCTACGCCAACACACCTGGAAATGGACAGATTCTCCTTCTTCAAACAAGCCCGGGGTCCTACTCTTACAATTATCAAGTCTCAAGCGCAGATCCGACTGGAACATGGATTATCATTGTCCAGGCTAGCGATAGCATAGGCAACTCGGGAAAGAGCACACCGGTCAATGTTACCGTTACGAAGAACGACCTGATTGTCGACTCACTCATAACCTACAACTCGCAGGGACACCCTTCAACGAGCTTCTCGGTCGGCGACACTATCTACGCCTCCTTTGTGATACGGTACTCTTACGGCACTAACAACTACCTAGGCTCGGGCCAGTATGCAGTCCAAGTGAGAAACCCCTCGGGAACAGTGGTCGCAAATCTCACCGCCGCTTATGACTCCTTCCGCCGCGGATTCTATACAGGCACGGGCTATCCGGTTTCAGCCTTCGACCCAGGTGGCACTTGGACTATCGGAATGTCCGCGAACAGTATCAACGATGGATTCGGAAACACAGGCCCTGGCCTCTCCACCTCCGTCCCACTACAGATTGCAACCTCGCCCCTCAGCTACTGGCCATTCGTGGTTGCGGGCATAGTGGCCGTTCTTGGGGGAGTCGTCACCGTCAAGCGATTCGACATGTATCTCGAAGGCTTCCAACACCTCGACCAGTTGATGGGAGGGCCTCTCCCGAGAGGATCAAGCATACTATTGCTGGGAGACGCCGGAAGCGGGAAAACAATACTCTCCTACCAGTTGCTACATGAGGAGTTGGACTCTGGCAAGCTCTGCGCCCTACTGTCCTACGACGCTTTTCCCGAAGATGTTCAAGCTCGAATGAACGAATTCGGATGGGACATAGTCTCCCACCTACGCAAAGGCCGCCTAAAGATTATCGACTGTTATTCCAGCCTAGCTGGGCAAGGAGAGGGGGCGATAAAGGACCCCTCGGACCTTACTGAGCTGAACATACAGGTAACCGCGTTTATCGGCAGAGCAAAAGGCGCGCCCGTCACTGTCGTACTCGATTCGCTAACACCAATATTCAACGGGGTCGAGGAGAAACAGGCCATCAACTTCATCCAAACCCTCGGAGCTAAGGTAAAGAAAACAGGAGGCTTGTTCATACTAACCGCATCCAAAGGAGCCATCCCCGACGAGTCAGCGGCCAAGCTGAAGACGATGGTGGATGGCGTCATAGAACTCAGCATCATCAGAGGTCGGGGGAGGGCTCACAGGTTTCTATCAGTGGTCAAAATGGAGAGGAGGACAATATCTTCAAGTTCAGTCGCGTTCGAAATCGACCGCACCAGAGGTCTCGTCTTCCGAGTATCTCGATTCGGACTAATGAAAAAACAGCTCGTCAGCTTTCTAAGAATGCGCGAGGGTTTGGCACACGCCAAGTCGACCCTTAGAAGACCTGAAGCCCAGGCCGGCAGAGGATCGCCGACAACTCAACGCTGACCCCGAACCCTGAGAAGCAGATTTAGCCCTGAACCGTTTCCAAGTGCACTATGGACTCGTTCGCATTCATAGGACTCGGGTTGAATGACGAGAAAGGCCTCACCCTGGAAGGCCTAGAGGAGGCCCGACGCGCAGACAGAGTATTTGCAGAATTCTACACCAACCCGATGCCGGCTCTCGATATGAAGCGCTTGGAGAAGCTCATCGGCAAGAAGATCCACGTGCTCAACAGGACTCAGCTGGAGGAGGAAGGAGGCCGAGAACTGATAAGATCAGCCAAAGAAGACAGCGTGGCCTTCCTAGTGCCCGGCGACCCCATGATCGCCACAACGCACATCTCATTGAGACTCTCATTGTCCAAGGCAGGAATCGGATCCCGAATAATCCACGGTCCCTCGATAATGTCGGCAGTCTGTGGCGCTACGGGACTCCAGAGCTACAAGTTCAGCAAGACAGTCACTGTCCCCTACGACCCGCCTCTTCCAGCCTCGATTCTAGAGACAATCTCAGACAACTACGGGCGAGGCTTGCACACTCTGCTTCTCCTTGACGTCGAAGCGGATCTGAACAAACAGTTGACCATAGCCGACGCGCTCGCAAAGATCACATCTGCGAACCCCAGCTTGGAAACCCGTCTCGCCGTTGGAGTCGCCAGACTGGGTTCTCGCGACGAGAAGGTCAAAGCATCCAGGATAGGACGCCTTGTAACAGAAGACTTTGGCGGCCCTCCCCACTCGATCGTGGTTGTCGGGAGGCTCCACTTTATGGAAACCGAGGCGCTGAGGATCATCTGCGGCGCACAGGATTCAGACCTGCGTGAGAATAGTTGAAAGAGAGCGCGTCAGATAGAACTGCGAAATATCTAGAGTCGACCTCGGCCGCATTGAGACGGTTGAAGGTCAAGAAAACTCCAGGAACAATCGTGGGATCACAAGTTCAGTACGTGCTGGAGCTTGTCCGAGGATACACGAAGGACGCTCGGCATTATGCGGAAAAACGGAAACCAGTCACATCGCTTGTCTGCATTGCATACGCAGAGGGATTATTGGACGCGATGAAGTTTCTCGAACTGGTCGACTTCTAGAATAGCCCCAAAGTAACACTCGCCTGATATCGCCCGGAGACGGTTTCATATCGAATCGACATGGTCGACTGTGCTGCGTGCAGAAGAATCATACACAGAGACGAACTCGTCCTCGCAGCCTTCAGTCAAGAGGGTAAGAGGACATACTTCCATCAAGACTGTGAGCAGAAAGCTGACTACATCTCTCGATGGAAAGAAGAGGCTCCATGGGCGTTCAAGTCAATCCGACTAACAGTCCCCGACTGGCAACAGTGCAGCCCGAAGAAACACTTGGGCGTGTGGCAATCAATCTTCATAGCTCGGAGAGACGAGGACATCTGGTGTCCCGACTGTGGCCTAAAGATCGCTCGACATGAAGGTCTGAACTGTCCGAAGTGCAGCTCTCCAGCAATAGTAGTTGGCGTAGAATCGACCAAGATGGTCTTCACGCACAGAGAACCGCTCTACAAGCTCTTGGTGCATTGTACCCAGAAGGGAGACGACTCCATCAGCTATGCTATCTCAAGCGGATTCACCCCAGTGACCATAACCGCAAAGAGGAGTAGCGAGCAGGCCCCAGAACAGGGTTCGCGAATGATGCTAGAGTACAAACCAAGAGAAGACCTGAAGAGAGGTCTGAACGTCTAACCGTCCGACCAAAAGGGAATTATTTCTCCGAGGAAAGCCCGATCCCGCTCAATGACTCGATTGGAGACGTATTGTCCAGTATGCAACCGAGACCTTGACCCGCGAGGCACTTGTAGAAGCTACGGCTATTCATCCAGCTGCAGCATGGATTAGCCGCCCGGCTATCGCTCGAGACTTGCCCCGTTTCCGGCATTGACACGAACGTTTGCATGCTTTCACCGATTCGACCCTGGAAGGTCGAATGATGGTTCGTGATACATTGTCTGGCAGGCTTTAGGGCAGACCGTTTACCTTTTTTAGTAGATAAGCGTCACAGCGGCTACGAAGATGTCTCGAATGGAAACGACAGACCTATCGTTCGTAGCGGACCGAGTGCAACCTCAGACGTGGACGCTCTTCCAGTCTCTCAGAACGCGGATGAGGCAATTGAGGGGCGTGACGATGAAGGTGCAGTACGAGAAGGAGAGTCGAGAACCTACCCCCGCATTCTACTATGAAAACAGACTACTCTTCCACGTTCACGCAAGAGGGGAGGAGATCAATGCGACATTCCACGCGGACCAGCGCGCTAGAAACAGAATAGTTGAGGATCAATCCCTAGATTGGAGGCTGAGGGACCAAGTGAACAAGCGCACTTGGGCCGCGTTCACCCTTCGAAACCTGAAAGACCTCGCGCCATTCATGGATCTAGTCAAGGCCAAATACGAACACATCAATCAAGAAGCTACGGGCAAACAACCGGAACTTCGACCGATCGCATTCTGAAACTGTAGGACCTACACCACAATCGCCGAACATTGAATAACGCTATCTAGTCGCGTTTTTAACAATCCGAGCCATTCCACGCCTGAGAACGTTCTTTGGCTCAAGATTCCCGTCTCAGCCCAAGACTATCGAGGCTGAAAGAAACACTCTCGACAAAACATCTCTCGGGAACAGATGAGAACGTGCAGGCTGTCGTAGCTGTTCTCCTCCAAGAGACATCTTCTGACCTGAACATTCTCCTCATACATCGAGCAGAAAGAATCGATGACCCTTGGTCAGGTCAAGTCGGGCTGCCCGGAGGAAGGGTCGCACGGTCAGACCCCTCGGCAAGGGCCGCGTTGAGGCGAGAGGTCAGCGAGGAAGTTGGCCTAGACTTGGACAAAGAAGGCGCCGAACTCGGAACCCTGAGTCTCGGCTCGCCCATGAGACGTCTTGAGATGAAAGTCCAGCCCTGGGTCTACGGACTCCGCCACAGGCCTGAGATCAGAACTGGACCAGAGGTTCAAGAAGCCTTCTGGGTTTCGCTCGCTCGACTCCCTTCCCTCAGAACTACAACGGAGATCGAGATCCGAGGCACCCGTCGAAGCGTAGAAGCCTTTCTAGTCGACGGCAGGGTCGTGTGGGGCTTCACACATAGGGTCTTAGAGGAGCTTCTGTCAGTTCAAGACGAAAACTGATTACTAAGACACATGAGCCATGGGAAGAGTCAACGGATCAGCCGCTACCACTGGCTCCCTTCTGGAATAGCCGCGCAGATCGAGGGTAACTCTCACGAATCCCAACCGCCTCAGCTCCCCATCGACATCATCCATAATCCGTTCGTCAAAGAAGAGCTTCCTCTCCTCGGGAGAGACCTCAATCCTTGCTAGCCCATCGCTGTATCTAACCCTCAGATTCTTCGTCCCAGTCAACCGCTTGATGCGCAATTCGGCTTGCCCAATCATTCTGAGCTTGTCGGAAGTAATCTCCTCACCGTGTGGAATGCGTGACGAGAGACAAGGCATTGCCGGCTTGTCCCAGACTGGCAATCCGAGTATTCGAGCTGACTCTCTTACATCAGCCTTGGAAAACGAGGTCAGGAGCAGCGGGCTGACTACTCCCGCTTCTTGAGCAGCTTTGAGGCCTGGGCGATCGTCACCGAGGTCGTCAACATGGGTGCCGTCAAGAATCGATTCGAAGCCTAGACCGTCAGCGAGATTTCGCAGTTCAGCATACAAGGTCTCCTTGCAGTAGTAGCACCGGTTGGCAGGATTAGAGAAGTAGTCGGGATTCTGCAACTCATCCGTTGGAATTGTCAAGTGCCGAATGCCTATGAGCCTCGCGGTCTCCTTCGCAATTTCAAGCTCTTCAGGTGGAAGCGATTCAGACACTCCGGTGACAGCGACTGCAGACTTGCCGAGAGCCTTCTGGGCCAAGAGCGCCACTAGGGAGCTGTCAACGCCGGCCGAGAGGGCGACCACCGCTCCTCTCAGCAGCCGAATTAGCCCGGTGGCTTCCTCAATCTTTTCTCGGATTCTCGGAGCAGCTGGTTCGATCATTTTCACGGAGAATGATTGAGCATTGTAATTTAAACTGTGTACAAACAGATGGTTTCATGGTCGCCAGCCGAGACTTGGTCAGGTTTTCCGATACTCAGCTATCGAAGAGACCCAGCAGCCTTCTTGCTATAGAGAAATTGCGAGATCTCGCCAGGCTAGATGTTGGCCGGGAAGTGCGTAAGGGACTGCCGGAGGTAATTCTGGCGGAGGGAAAGGACGCTCAAGAGGTCGCAGAGATTGTCGAGGCTATGGTCAAACGAACTGGGCGAGCAATAGTGAGCAGAGCCAACACGAACCATCTCAGAAAGATTCGCGCCCGTCGAATATCAAACGTTCGAGTCCAATTCTTCCCAAAGGCGGGAATGATAGTGATCAAACGCGGGTCTTACGAGTTCAGAAGCAACGGGGGCAGAGTTGGTCTCTTGACCGCCGGCACATCGGACATTCCGATAGCTGAAGAGGCAAAAATCATCGCGGACGAAATGGGCAGCGAAACCCGAGGATTCTATGATGTAGGCGTCGCGGGACTCCATAGGCTATTCAAGCCCCTAACGAAACTGCTTAGATGGGATGCAGACGTCATTCTCGTCATCGCTGGCAGAGAGGGAGCCCTCCCAACCGTCGTTGCAGGCCTGGTTGACGTGCCAGTAATTGCCGTTCCAACCTCCCGAAGCTATGGATTCGGCGACCGGGGAATAGCCGCCCTGGCCGCAATGCTACAATCATGCTCCCTCGGGCTCGCAGTCGTCAATATTGACAGCGGTGTGGGCGCCGGCTCGATCGGTGCCCTAATCGCAAATAGAGCAGCAAAAGGTCGACGAGCAAGGACAGGAGCCTAGAACGTTGGGTGTTGACCTTGGAGATCTTATTCCGAGACAAAAGACGGGTCTGGATGAACTGTCAGGCAAGACGTTCGCGGTAGACGCGTACAACGCTCTCTACCAGTTCCTCGCCATAATCCGAGGGCCGACCGGGGCGCCTTTGATGGATAGGCAGGGCAGAGTTACTAGCCATCTAAGCGGCCTTCTCTACAGAACCACCAATCTTGCTGAGCGTGGAATCCGTCTCGTCTACGTATTCGACGGCATCCCGCCAACCCTCAAGGAGACCGAGATCAAACGACGGCGAGCTGTAAAAGAAGAGGCGATCATCAAGTATGAAGCGGCGGTCACACGAGGCGAGGTTGCCGAGGCCAAGCGATTCGCCCAGGCAACAGCCAGCCTCAAAGACATCATGATCGATGATGCCCACAAGCTCCTTGACTATCTCGGCGTACCATACGTACAAGCTCCTTCAGAAGGGGAGGCTCAGGCAGCCTACATGACAAGCAGGGGAGACGTGTGGGCAGCAGTAAGCCAAGATTATGATTCACTATTGTTCGGTGCCATCAGACTTGTTAGAAACCTGGCTATTACTGGAAAGAGAAAGTTGCCTATGAGAGAGGCCTATGTCCAAGTGGACCCGGAGATGGTTGAGCTAGAGAAGACATTGGACGCACTCGAACTCACCCGAGAGCAACTGATAGACCTAGGGATATTGATCGGTACCGACTTCAACCCAGATGGATTCAAAGGGATCGGGCCTAAGACAGCACTCAAGCTTCTGCGAGAGAACAGGAGCATCGAACAAATAGCGTCAAAGAATCCCGAATTCAAGACGCCACCTAACCTGCAAAGAATACGACAGATATTTCTCAAACCTGAAGTAACAGCTCACTATTCCCTCCGCTGGACCGAACCGCAAGCCGAGAACCTCGTTCGATTCCTCTGCGGAGACCGCGACTTCAGCGAAGAGAGGGTGAGGACCGCCGTAGAACGAATGAAAAGAGCTCCAGTCACGAGCCAAGGCAAACAGACTCTTGAATCCTTCTTCAGCAACGGATAGACGAAGAGTCAGAGACAAAGCCCTGAAGCGTTCTTATCCCATCCTTGAGCCGGTGCGGGATAGCTTGGCACGTAGAAAGACCGTCCTTGCGACCGGGGTCTTCGATCTCCTTCACATCGGCCATGTCAGGTTCCTCGTAGAAGCCAAGCGGAGAGGCGGACCAGGAGCACGACTGGTCGTAGTAGTTGCCCGGGACCGAACAGTGCTCAATCGAAAAGGACGGAGACCTATCATACCGGAGCATCAGAGGAGGGAACTTGTCGCTTCTCTTAGAGCCGTAGACAGCGCCATTCTGGGCCATCAGAGCTTCGACATGCTCGGAATCTTGAACGAAGTGAGACCGGACATTATCTGCGTCGGTTATGACCAGCAGGAGATCAAAAAGGCGGTTAGGAAAATCGTAAAGACCGCGGGGCTAAGCATCCCGGTTGTCCAGATTCCCAAGTTCGGTCAGGACAGTCTGAACAGTAGTACCAAGGTCAAGGACAGAGTGGCAAAGGAATGGGCGAACGATGATTAGCCCTCGAAGGGCACTCTGACATCGACAGCATCGCCATCCTTTAGATGCAAGCGTTTTCTCAGATTCTCCCGGGCGATGATCTCGATCACGTCCTCCTTGTAGTGGGCCCGGATGGGAACGACTATTGCTCCTCGCACCTTTTGGTCAACAATGGCCCTGTAGCATCTTGCTCCCCCGTAGGTTCGCTCCTTGTCGGCAAATCCCTCGATGTCCACGAACGGATAACTGTCCAGCTCTCGACGTTGGCTCATGCTTTCCTGGGCGACCCGGAGGTTTAGGGTTCCGGGAAAAGGGTCCAAATCGAGCTTGGACTTGAATTGTCTCCTGTAGCCCTCCATGCTCATGTAGTAGGAGCCCTCCGAGAGACCCGAGAAAACGACGGCCTTCATCACAAGCTCCCTCTTCGGAGCCTCAAAGACATGCTTGAGAACCCGGTACATTTCTGTCAGATTGGCGAGACCCTCTTTCGTTATTTGTACGCGTTGAACTCTCCCCTCCCCTGATCGCACTATCAAGCCCTGCTTTTCCATGTCGATCAGTCTACGGGACGCTGTCTGCTGGGACAACCCCAAGCCCTTGGCGACTAATCCCGTGCTCAAGGCCACTTCTCTCTCATGCGCTCCCATTTCCACTAGTTTGTAAAGGGCCATGAGGTGAGCGGCTTTCAGAGGTCCGGGCTCCCTTTCATACGTACAGAGTCGAGGTGTGCTTGTCTCAGCGGTAGAGGATGACTGTTAACCGTACAGTCTTCGGTCAGTCGAACGGCAGTTTCAAGGGATATCCTATGCCCCACGCTGACATAGAATTTCTTGCCGTTATCCACAGATATTATCCTGCCTATGTCCCGGCCCTCTGGATCGACTATGCTCTCCTTCTGAGGCTTCCCATACAGGAGAGACTTGGCCACGCCAACGGTAGGTTTTTCGACCGCCAATCCGAAATGGCTTGCTAAACCGAATCTTCTGGGATGGGCAACTCCTTGTCCATCGACAAAGAAGACATCCGGGGTCAACCGTAATTTTCGCGCAATACTAACCAGGAGAGGACCTTCACGGAAGCCGAGGAAACCTGGGATGTACTTCTGGTTCGCTGTTTCTTTCGCACCGGCCTTCTCCACAAACCTCTTCTGCTCAGCGTCCCAGACCACCGCGGCAACAAAGGCAGACTCCCCGTCGTAGGCTACATCCATCCCACACATGAGCCGAGGTTTGAAACCGGAGTTATCGACAGGCACAACCTTGGATGCCATGTCTCTTTGTAACGAGGTGGCTTGAGCTACGGATTGGAAACGGAAGAGTTCGTCAATCTTCAATTCTTTGAACGGGATCCCAATCGTTTATCGAGTCTGTTCAGCGCCTCTTCAAGAGAGAAGCGCCGCACTTCTGTGACAACATCGCCTCTCGTAGACTCGATTATCCGCCGGGCGGCGTCCATCTTGACCCTGAATGTGGGAACGATTGAAGTGTGGTCCAAGGTTTGTAGATCATCGTAGATCCCTTCCATCCCATCAAGCAGTTTTTCTGCCTTTTTCACGTCTCCTCTTCGAAGACAGTTTAGGGCCATTCGGCGAAATTCGCCGATCGCGTCCAAGAGTCCAAGAATGTAGCTCCTATGATCAGACCTTAGCTCTGAAATTGATGGGATCCTGTCGGTTTCGGCAAATGTTCGAAGGGTCGTAGCCTCCACGTACTCTTGAAAGGCGACGACCACTCCTTGAGAAGTCTTGAACTCTGAGAAGTCGTTTGACAGTGTGTCGATCTTGTTCAGGGTTTGTTCGACTTTGGCGATCCCGTTTGCCGCTGAGTCCAGATCGCCCCGATGAATGTCTAGGATTGTCGACCCAGCGAGCCTTGTTGCAGCTCTTGATAAGCTCAAGATCTCCTCCCGAACTTCATCAAAGTGCGTCAGTTGTTTCTGAATAGTGGCGAGGTCTTTCTTATTCAGCACGAAAGTCAGCCGACGATTGTCCGAGGGCGGATAATATAACGGAGTTTCTCGCTGGCGTCTATCTGAGCTTTTCTGACTCTTCCTTTATCCCATCGTGAGTTATGATCATGAGGTCGACACCGTCGCCGCTCGAAATGTCCCGGGCGATGGCCGACCTTATCGCTCTAAGTATCAGAGGCTTTGCCTCTTCAACGGACAGCCCCTCGCGATATTCCGACTCAAGGACTCCCATTGCGATTTCTGCGCCGGTACCAACTGCTGCGAACTTGTCCCCCAGAACT
>Ga0209761_1003055_pt1 | contig 11030 bp, 16 predicted proteins | sample GraSoi013_1_40cm_4_FD_185818 | JGI IMG/M metagenome (GOLD analysis project Ga0209761, IMG submission 185818) | Grasslands soil microbial communities from the Angelo Coastal Reserve, California, USA - Sample 09_25_2013_1_40cm (SPAdes) (version 2) | ecosystem: Environmental > Terrestrial > Soil >... | reverse complement strand
GTTGTGGAGTAATTCTGAAGATTTTTAGTGCTTCAAGCTCACGCTCTATGTCTTTGAGCCTATCTTCCAATGACCCTCTTGAGACCATGCATAATATTGATCAGAAATATTTATAGGCAATTCATGACTATCTAATGGGCATAGATGGCTGATTATCGTCGACATCTGACAATTAGTGAACAGAGGAATATTCTTTCCAAATACAAGAATCATCGTGACGTAGAGGGAGGAATTTTTGTTCCATCCAAACGACGTAAACTTTTAGGAGTCAAAGCAGAGTCAAGGAAGGGAATTCACGAAGACACAGCAGATTTTTGGAGTGATGTGCGAAAATATGTTAGACACGCTCTAACAGATTTGCAATTAATCTCAGAAGTTGCACATCCAGAACAGCTCAAAGAAATTTTCCAACTTGTTCCTTTTGGAGTCAGAGAGAAAGATCAATCTAAAGCATCTTTAGCTGATGTGCTAGAAACTCTTTTCAAATATACTACGCAATATAAGAAAATAGCATCTGGATGGATTCCTGTTAGACCTCAAGAGCATATTATTTGGAAGGCTCACCTTGCATCTGAAATCGTACAAAAATGTCTGCAATTCTATAAGGACAGTGGTATGATAACATCTAAAGCGCATGAAAGATTGGTTGAAGAAGTAATAGATATGGTGGGAACTGAATTAAGTCACGTGATAAGTCGTGAAATGAAGTTACCTTATTATGCTAAATCTTGACAGTTTCATGATGCTTATCATTGACTTCAAACTCTTTTATGAAAGACTCAATTCTCTTACATTCTTCCTTCAATCCAAGTATCTGAAAATTGTTTAGATTAGTTTTTGCGCTTTCATACCACTGCTGAAAATCTTCCTTTTTCGGTTTTTCTAGTTTAAGTATTCTATGCCCTAGATGTTCCATTTCATAGGAAATAACCTTGGTAAATACAGAGAAGAATATGACAAGCAAGACTATTTGTTGAAGTGTTACATCCTCTCTCATTGAACGACCTTGTAACCAACCCTTTAATCTCATCAAATCGAGCATATCTTGTTCATATTTATCATCAAGAACGCGAAACTTTACAAACAATTTCCCCATGTGGGTATTTGTTCCTATAAAGATGGCAAATCCTATCACCATTCCTATTATAATATACCATGCTTGTTCTTTTGGAGCATATCCAATAGCAATTAGACTTATCCATGTGCCAATTCCAAATGCGATCCCAGCAAGCCAATTGTTTCTGGCTTCTGTTATTGTTCTCTCTATTTTGTCATAGGTTTCTTCGATTTTACTTCTTTCTCCTTCATGATACTCCATCGTATTGGTGAATGAATCTAAGAGAAGCCCAAGCTTCCATCTGATTTCTTCTCTATCAGCTGACATTATACTATTGATCGATCTAAAGTAATTAAAGTCGGCGTGACAAAAAGAAAAGAGAAAAAGAGGCAAACCGATCGATAAAGGATATGACAGATAAGGCTACAAGACAACAAATCCTTGAATTTCTTCGAGATGTTTACAAACGTGACTATGAAGAAATAGCGACAGGTGACGAAATAGCAAGTGCTTTAAATCTACCTGTGGAAGAAGTTCGTGGAAATCTTAAGTACCTAGCTGCAAAAAATCTAATTGATTCATCGGAGGTAGATCTCGGTGGTGAATTGGGATGTCAAATTAATGCAAATGGATTAGATGAATTGGAAAGATTTGAGGAAGTCGACGATAATAGTGAAACTAAATTATCAAAAATAGGAGAAAAAATAAAAGAAGCGGGTTTAGAAAAAGAAAGGCGGAAGGAAGTAGCAGAGCAAAAATTTTACGGCGCAGTAATTGAATTACTCGATTTTCAGCGCAGCGAACTTAAACGACGAGAAGAAAATAATAAAGAAATAGCGGAAATAAAAGTGAGGCTAGAACAATTAGAAAAGATCTTTTCAAATCCCAAAGACCAGTTAATCGCTAATGTTTACCAACCAGCTTACGATATAATGAAGGAAATTTACGATAATCGAGAATCCCTCAATTACCCTCCTCAAAATCCATGGAAATCAGTAACCCCTTCTTGGCGTTATAAAACTGAACTTGGAATGCAAAAACTGTTCGAGGGATATGGTAAAGAACTTAAGAAGTATAACGAAATATGGGTAGACTTTGGCAATAAGTTCATGGAAAAAAAAGACAAGATTGGTGAAATATTAAGACCAATTTTTGAAAAACATGGATTGCTTGACCAAAGTGGAGATGTGAATTTTGGTGGAATTAAAAATCCTCCTAGAGAATGGCTACACAACTGCCAAAATGTAATTTTTAACGATAATATTCATAATGAAGATGAATTCTATCAGATTCTTAAAAAGGACGCGATAAAGAATTATGGAGATAAGTATTCACTGTTCTTAGATGAATGGAAAAATAAGTATCCAAATATCTTTACCGATCTCTTGAAAGTGATTCCAGAATTAGTGAAAGAATTGGGAGCTAAATATTCCTACGCGGAATTCGATAAACAAAGAACAATTCTAAAGGAAAGTATTGAGAAACTAACACTAGCATTAGAAGAAAAATTAAAATGATTCACACCTAAATGCGACTCGGAATCTTATCATTTAAGTATTAAATATTCCGAAATATACTTCTGTTAATTATACGGGTGTTTGTTATCCGTGTTAACTAACGGGTGTTTTTCGTTTGCTAATATAATTAATCCAACAGCTGGAATTAACTCAAGACGTAAAGGTATTCCACCAATTTGGTAATTTTTAACAAAATCCATCACTCCATATTTGTCCATATAAAGTTGACCAATTAACAAGGGAATTACTATCTTGGCTTTTTTCTTCATTTTCTTTTTTACTTTGGATGTTCCTCTTCTCACCTCTGTTCCAATCTCTTTCATAAAATGAGACCGCCATAACATCAAAAAGAATTTTTCCCGTAATTTCTCTGAAACGTTGAATGAGTAAATCTAGTTCTATTGAATCTCTTCCGATTTTTTTTAGGTCGCCTATATATCCAGTTGAAGGGCTTGGTTGGTATTGTCCGAGAATAGCCCGTGTTATCTTTACATATTGGGCTTTTTCAGCTTCACTTAGAAATTCGAAGTTTCTTTGTTGTGGTTCTAGCCAATCTTTTAGAATATTTGGTAAGTTGGCAAATTTATCCTTAGGTTCATAATTAATTACATGATAAACAGTTTCTGGTATGATTACATGATGATTGTCAAATTCAGATTGTTGTAGAAGATTAAATGTACTTTTCAGGTTTTCAAGAGACGTAAAACAACTAGGATCTAAACATAGATACTTACTATCCAACAGATTTGGATTTGGATGCTAACTTAATCAGATTTTCTATTTTGCGTTGACCTAAAGTCTATCTTGTTCTTGCAGTCCCAGAATCCTTCTTGCCTTGTTGATAGATCCTAAAACAATCATGCTTTCTTCCTCTCCAGACACATTATCAGGTATAGAAATTCCTAATTTGTAATCTCCCTCTTCGTTAAAGCCATCCATAAAAGTGGCATGTCTGATCACGCATTTTCTAATCAAATTTGATACAGTTTCACCACAAGCATTGGCATGTTCCGTAATTGCATCAAGTTCTTTCTTGCTTATTTTTGCAGATATTGTTGGCATGTTTACCGCGGTCTACCTCAGTCTACCTTGGTTTACCTGTTCCGAGCTTTAAACTTTACGAAACGACAAACAGCATGATTCTACGAACAAAACGGGGGTAAACCATTTTTTACTCTTTGTCAATAAAAAGGCGTTCCCCCCCTCCCGTGCGTAAAAATTTCGCAATAACTAGCGTTATGATGTCGTTATGATTTGTTGGAGAATCTTTAAGATCACTTTTTTTCAATCAATGTATAACCATTACTATTTTTTTGATAAAGTAATGCCGTTGGTTCTATAAGATTTGTTTGCTGATGAGGCGATGTTTTTGTAGAATTCTGATAAGTTAGCACAACCGAGAATTGTTTGGCATCTTTATCCGGTAAAACTAGGAGAGGGCCTTCGGTTACTTTCATAGTCGGATTTGGATAACCCAAATAATTCGACGTTTGTATTTCTTCGAATGGCGCATTTTTATCAAAGGTTACCTTCGCATTGAACCCTGTTGCAACAAGAGTTACATAACCAATACTTTGGCCACTATTTCTTCCAATTATGTCAATGTAATAATTTTGCCCATCGAACTGTAATTCCTTCTTTGGATAATTATTCTCAAAATCTCTGAATGATATATCCAATATTGGCCTGTCTTTCCATGTCTGATCAGTTACTTGAATCTCAAAGGGATTGACATGCAGAAATCCCAATACAGCTATTACAAGTAACCCCATTCCAGCTATAGCCCCAATGGCAATCCAACGATCAGCTACGGAGTGACCAAAAATATTTCTAGATTTCCCAGTATGTCCAACTTCTGTTGTATGTTCTGCTTCTTTCTTCTTTGCATCATCAAGTCTTCTAAATTCATCGATGCCAAGTTCAGTAATATACATGGATATTGGATGGGCAACGCCTAATGTTCTTAAACCATTCACGAATGTTTTGTTATGTAGATATAGCATGTTTCCAAAAACTATATCGCTGTTAACTTTATCCAAACCTGATCCGGTTATTATCTCATCGACGTTAAAGTAATACATCGGCTGACCCGCGAAGTGCTTTTCATGTAAAAACTTTAGAATCCTAAATATTATTTCATCATTATCCACATATGAGGTCCATATGGAATATAGATAAACTCTATTATCTTTGTTATTACTAATTGATGGTTTCTAAACCTCATCTTTTCTAAAATGATTCATAGAAATAGGAGTTGAATCAATCATTTTTCCATCGTTGATATCTTTCAGCTGCTCAAACCACATTCTCTTTCTATCTGCATTTAGATTCACAAGTCTTTCAACCGTCTTGAACTTGCCAATCTCTGAAATACTGTCAGACAAAATCGAAGTTCTTAGCCTTCCAGTGCGCAAGACCTTGAAGACCTGATACAAGTTTCCGTCTTTTACTATTGTATCCAGATGTTCAATCGTTTTTTCTCCTAGTTTTCCTATGCCTCTTTTCTTCCATTTTCCATTAAATCGATAGATTCCATTTTGTAAGACATAAACGTCATTTGCTGACTTTTCCATCTTGAAACTTCCTAGATCAGGGGAATCAATCTGCAATTCCTTTGTAGTGATAATAGAGTCAGTAGCGAAAGATACCACGTTACTTTCAAGACCGTTTTTTACTACAAAATCATACAACATAGCCCTCACAAACCCCGTAATCGTGGAAGCAATTATTGGCGAGAATAGATTCCCTATCCTTGCATTTACTCTCTGAGCCGTCTTTCCGTAGATAGAATTTAGTATGACCTTGAGAGGCAATTCGAGAGGATTTCCTTCTTGTTTGAGTTTCTGTCTTTTTGAATATATCCTGTCTACAAATTCCTTGTACGGATATGATATCTCATCTGTGCAAAATTGCCACGACTCAACTATATTGTAATAATTTGGATTTTCACAAGATTGTAACTCCGCAAGAGTGCAATAGGTCTGGAATTTTCCGCTTGGAAAAATCAGCTTTCTATTTGATCTAAAGGGAAATGGTGGAATGTATTTTGTATCTGGAATGTCTGCTTCTATTTTAAAGAATCCAAGTCTTGCATTTTGATAAATTGATTTTCCTTTCTTCCATTTGCCTCGAGTAAAATCCGGAATGATTGAAAATGCGTAAGGATATGCAGAATTTATGTCATACAAAAATGCAGTTCCGATATAACCACGCTTTAGGATTTCAAATCTTCCACCATCGTAACAGTTCCAAGCTATTTCCTGAATTTCATATGGTATTGAATCAAATTCTGGAATAGGTAATTTGTTATTTAGTATGACTTTTTCTGCCAAATATCCAGAGCTAATCCAGCGTTGCGGATAGAAATCAAATGCCAAATGAAATAACTTTATCCAGTGTTCTGCAAGTTCCTTTGCACATTTACAATCTTGAATACAGTAATTTCTTATTTTGATGGGATTGTGACTATAAAAGTTTCTTGAAAACGAACTGCGTTTGCTTTTAAATTCGAGATATTCTGAATCTAGTTTTTCAATGTTGCTTTGATATGCATCTATTAGGCTTTCCTTGTAGTATTGGGCTATATCAAAAAAGATTGAACTATGGTGACCTTTCTTGATTGCTAGTTTTTTGCTTGGAATGTACTCGATGTGATAATTACCAAACTTGAACCGTAACCTCCGCGTCTTTTTATAAATTTCGAGTCTGTCGCCTAGAGTCTTTAGTATGACTTCAGCGTCAAAGGTAATATTATAGAAAAAGTTCCAAGAACCTTGATATCTCTTTGAAAATAGCCATTTTATGAGTCTCTCAGGCGTGATTTTGTCCTCAAAATTGCTCTCAGAATCGGCTATTACGAGTATGTTTCCCTCTTGGTCTGTCTCAGTATCTACGGCATGAACCGGTCTTAAGTCTGAAGTGGCGAGGCGCCTGTCTTGTCTCACGTTTGTCTTGATGTGAGATAGCCTGAGATAGTCACTTATGGCGAGGGATTCTGCCATATTGCATCAGGGATGTCTGTCTCTCGTCCTTTTCTTCTCTCCGCAAATTGTTTTCTGATTTGAGAATATTTTAGATTTGGAAAGTTATCGCGAATCATTCTAAGATACCTATGATATTTTTTGAGTTTGCTTGAACGTGTATCTGGCTTTGAAATAGTTGTTTCCGGTTCTAGTTCTTGTTTTGTTAGCCGTTCTAGTTCACGTTGTAAACGTTGCCGTAATAACCTTACTTCCTTTATTTGTGGAAGCTCTCCCAATGCTTTGATTTGTTCACTAAGTTTATCTTTATCAAATGTTACCATATAATCACCTTATTCAAAATAAGAAGAGAGAGTTAGAAAACTAACTCAAATCTTCTTATTGGATGTCCGTTCTTTGATGTTCCAAGCCAAGTCTTGATCTTGAATTTCTTTCCAACTTTGATTTTGCCGTCCTTGATTGCTTGGCTCCAAAGTTGCAGTAGTTGCTTGTTCTTGGACTCGAAGCTTTGTAGAGGAATATTCTTTTCTACTCCATCTACCTTAGCTCTTATGTTGGTCGAGAATTCAGTCTCGAAGGTTTCAAGTTCTAAAACTTCAACCTTTATGATGTCTGGGTTCTTTTCGTCTTTGGATTTGCATTCTCCCCAATGCAAAAATGGAGGGTAAAGAGATTCGCTCATTCTTTCACCTCCTGCTCTGTTTGGATGGGAGTCAGCTTGATGTACCGTTCTCCTTTGTCTTGTACTAATTTGACATTAACAGATGTAGCTTCTAGGCCACAGTTTGTTAATGCTATTTTAGGCAAAGTCACAATTTTTGAAAAATTTTGTGAACTTATTGCCCTATTCCCAAAGTCAGTAACCATTCGTTCCGAGTCGCTGTTGGGGTTTTTTTGGCGTTTTCTATCGCCATTATTTTTTCTATAGTTCATGAATATAATTTCCAAGAGCTACGTTATGACGACTTTAATAGCTCAAGTGTACTACCTTCATCGATGCCTAAATTACGAAGAAAGGCCATTTCCACAGAAAAACAAGTGTACTACCCAAAGAAGAGTCGTACTAATGCATTTAGAATTTTAAAATTGCTCGCACAAAAAGGGCGTTTATCAACAAAACAAATTGCAGCAGATCTTGGAACAAAGTGGGCATATCCACATAGGAGAATAAAGTCAATAATGACCGAACTTGAAGAACTAGGTTATTGTGACGAATATCGTTTAATCTTAAATACAAATGCCTTATGCGAATCATGTAAAGAATCAAAAAGATTTCTTGTTAAGGGTTCTTCACTGAGCAAGGGTTTAGAAACGCTTGCTAACAATATAAAATTCAGAGATGAAGCAAGTAAGAAAGAAGGATTCGATCCAACTCAATGGTTCAGTTGCAAGAGTGGTCATGTTCTAGGTCAACTAATCTCTCCTCGGTGTTTTGCATGTGATACTACTGTTATGGGGCACTTTCAAGATGAATACAAAATACTACAAGATCGTTACTGGACTCTCTCCAATAACGGTAAACTAGCATTGTTTCTTTTATTAAAATCTAAATCTCTATCAAACTTTATTGCTAAAAATATTGATCATAAAATAATCGAACTTGTTGATGTGTTACTAAAAAGCCAGAAAAAAGATCTTGTAAAAATACTTTACTACAATCTACAACAAACCACCATATCAAACCCTAACTTACAAAAGGTTGCAAATGATTGGTATATTGAAACTAGAAATAAAATATTGGATATGAAATTAGATGAAATTGATAACCCATTATCAGAATATAAAAATAAATATCGTTATGCGATTTTTTCTGAAAATGTTTCTAGGCAAAATTCATCCATTAATCTCTGATTTTTTTCCTTCTTCCTCATCACCAAAATCAAACTCGCTTGAACCGGTGATTAGGTAGTCAATGGCTGCACAAAGCCACTCATTGATAGTGCATCCTGCTTTGTTGCATCTCTCCAATAATTCATCATGTGATTCTCTCGATATTCTTGCCGAAACTGTTCTAGACATCTGTTTACCATCGTTTACCACGATAAACAAGATAATAAATTCAGATTATGATTCTAGTAATAACCCGTTTTTATTATACACTTCAAATGAAGTATCAACAAGGTATCATGAAAGCGATAGTTTCAGTATCAAAAACGTACATTCACAGAGGAAATCACTGGCATAGGTCAAAGACCAAAAAGCGTTGGCATATCTACTACTACGATGAGGAAGGCACATTCAGGACTGAGAAGGTAAACTGGCTAGCGGCGATGTATTACAAGACTCAGAAACGCCATAGAATACGTGGCATTTGTCAGAATTGCGGTCAAACATGGCTATTTTTTGTTAAATCTAGGCGTGAAAAACTAGAATGTCCTAATTGTGAATAACGAATTCAGGATTCATTACAACTTTGTGCGTGAGCATGGAAGCATAAAACAAACACCAGCTGAAAAGGCTGGAATAAAATTGGAACTAGGTCAAAACAAAATTGAAAATTTGATTAAGATGGCTTCTAAAAAATAACTCCTGAAAACTTAGGTTAAATCTGATTTTAATCAATCCCTATATGCAATTATGTGATAGTAAAGGATTAGTTGAAACAAAATTTCACCTTTGCTCTTATTGTAATTATTGTCATAAACTTAATTTCTTTAAATCTCTTAATCCAAGTTTATGCCGAAAAAACACTTCCACCACTTAGGCAAATAAGAAATGGAGTCTTATCAGAAAATATCGTATGTCCTGATAATTTTGTGTTAATGCAGAAACAATCCAAGAATGAAGTGGCGTGTGTTAAGCCACAGACATCACTCAAGCTAACTGAAAATGGCTGGGCTAGGATTGAGAAAGTAGTAGTTTTTTTCATTGATAAAACAGAATACAAAATTGGTGAGAACATTACTATAACAATGAAAAACATGGGTCAAAAAACAATACAAGTTGGTGGTGTTCCCGTAGGTTTTACCATAGTTGATGAAAAAGGGAAAGTGGTTTGTACTTGGCAAGGTGTTGCTGAAGCAATAGGCATTATTAGATCAAATGCAACAATAACTCAGATTTGGGATCAAAAAGACTGTACAACAGAAAAGCAAGTAAAATCTGGTATTTACTCAGTTACATTCGGTTACCATATATCGAATCTAAAGCCTTTCCGCATAATAAATTGAATTTCCTAAACCCCGAAAGTTAGTGCCAAGAAGTTTGTACTCATAAATCCCGATAAGTTAGTGAAAGTAAATTTCAAAATGTTTATTACTTGAATCACAAAATTCTGCTAAATTCTGAACTGCGATCTTGGCTATAGTAATTTCTTGACACGATTTCAAACCATCAAAGGTTTTCTTTCCATGTTTGAAATCATACTCTCTTTCCCTTTGAAATTCTCGTTCTAGTCTCTCAAGAAAATTCTTCTTTATTCTATCACTTAGTACAACTTGACCATCCTTAGTCCAAGCATAGTCCTTGAGTAATAACTTGTGTCTCCAATCATCTGTATTTGCAACGTGATATACTGCCTTCTCGACAAGCCATCTGAAAGGTTCAATGTTATCATACACAAGTGGCTGAAATCCAGTATGGGAACGATGATTGAACCCAAAGTATGCATCTAAACCAATTCCATTGATAAACTTGTAAATCTCACCAGCTAGAACAGCATAACCATAGTTCAATAACGCATTAATTGGGTCACTTGCCCTTCTGTGAGTTATTCTTATACTAGAATTGTTCCTAGATTCAAATTTGTGTCTAGGATCAAACAAAGTGGCATAATATCGAAAATAGACATGACCCGCTCTTGATTCAATTTTATACGGTTCTAGCGAATTATCAACTTGATTTAGATAATTCTTCAAAATTTGTATCGTTTGTTTGGAATCATCTTTTTGAAGAGATTCTAGAAACTTAATCTGTGACTCTAGTTTTGCCTTCAAGAATTGCTTTGTCAGATACTTGCATTTTTCAGGATCTCTAAAGGTGTCATACTGACCCATTCGGTATCTCGAAGCAGTCATGGAATCCATTAGACCACTCATCTGAGAAACTGGTTTTCCTTGTGAATTTACAAGAATCACGTTTCGATTGTTCTCGTTTAGTAACGCTAGGGCATCAGTCGAAATGTAGCCTTTGCCTGATATGACAATTTTTTCGTAAGGTAGTTGTGTGATAAACCATTCTTCTTGTTCTTGGGAATCAGAATAAGGATAAGTTCCATTTTTTAGAATGATTTTACTGTCTTTCAAAGAAACTGATAAACCGTAGCCTGAGAGGAATTTTACGTTGTAGTGATTAGTTTTTCCTTTTAGAGTCAAATTTACGTCTTCGAGTTTTTCTTAAAGGGACAAATTTCAAATCCATAAGTGGAGTTTAAATCCAATAATACTTTTTTTTGATCTTCTGACAAGTGAGGAATAAATTCACCATTACTGTCGTATTGGCATGATTCAGGCACTGAAAAACTACAAGATCCTTGTG
>Ga0209761_1003052_pt1 | contig 11033 bp, 4 predicted proteins | sample GraSoi013_1_40cm_4_FD_185818 | JGI IMG/M metagenome (GOLD analysis project Ga0209761, IMG submission 185818) | Grasslands soil microbial communities from the Angelo Coastal Reserve, California, USA - Sample 09_25_2013_1_40cm (SPAdes) (version 2) | ecosystem: Environmental > Terrestrial > Soil >... | reverse complement strand
AGGGCAACGTCACCACCCGCGACAAGGTGATCCGGCGCGAAATCCTGCTGGACGAAGGCGACCTGTTCAACAATCGCCTGTGGGAAGTCAGTATCCTGCGGTTGAACCAGCTCGATTACTTCGAGCCCATCAAACCCGAGCATGCCGAAATCAAGCGAAACCTTAAGGACGGCACCGTAGACATCGCGCTCAAGGTCAAGGAAAAGGGTAAGCAGTCCATCGGCCTGACCGGCGGCGTCAGCGGCATCGCCGGCAGCTTTATTGGCCTCAGCTACCAGACCAATAACTTCCTGGGACTGGGCGAGACGCTCACCTTTTCCACCGAATTCGGCGACCGGCAGCGCAATTTCCTGTTCGGTTTCACCGAGCCCTATCTGTTGGACCGGCCCATCTCCACCGGCTTCACTCTTTTCTCCAGCCGGTTCAGTTTCAACCAGTCCCGCGAGACTTCCTTGCTGATTGGGCAACGCATCCAGCTCAATCCGAACACGACGCAGAATTACAACCAGAACAGCAAGGGTTTCACGGTTTTTGCGAGCTACCCGCTCCGGCGTTTTTCCTTCACCCGCTTGGGAGTCACCTACGGGCTCACCTCGACTAACATCGATGCATTCAGCGACGCCTCGCGCATTCTGTTTGAAGCTATTCAATTCCGTGGCTTTGCCGGGCCATCTGCACTGCGCGGGATTCGTTCGAGCCGAATCACGCCGACGATCACCTACAACACCGTGAATAACCCGATTAACCCCACCGGCGGCAAGAGCCTGTTCTACTCGCTGAGCTTTGAGGGGGGGCCGTTGGGCGGCAACGTCAACGCCATCACCAACATTCTTGAAACCAAATACTTCCGGCCGATCAATAAGCGGCGCAATGTGCTTGGTTTCCGAGTACTGACTGCCTTTGCCACCGGGTATCGTGACCGCGTGCTGCCGCCGTACAGCCGTTTCTATCTGGGCGGCGAAGACACCGTGCGGGGCTTCGACATCCGCACCATCGGCCCAGTGGGGTTTATTCCCGCCTTGGTGCCCTTGTCACTTTCCTACCAAGACCCGACGCAACTCGACGCCTCCGGAAATCCACGCTTTTTTCAGTTGACCGTGCCGACGCTGGTTTACAACATCACATTTCCTGGCGGGGATTTGCAGGGTGTGGGCAATCTCGAGTACCGCATTCCGATCGTCGGGCCGGTAAGTGTGGACCTGTTTCTGGACGTGGGAGCCAATGGCACCCTGCGTCGCCAGCAGTTGCAGTTGGATACCAGCGGGTTACAGCAGCTCCAAACCCGGTTCCCGGGCTCGACGATCAACCGCGCGATCGGCTTTGCTCCCCACTCAAACTTCAAGCCGCGGATTTCAACGGGGATCCAGTTTGTAGTTCAATTACCCGTGGTCAATGCCCCGTTTCGGCTTTATTGGGCCTACAACCCGGTCCGGTACCATCAAACGATCATCGCGCCGACAGCCACGTGCCAATCGGGAATCACCGACTGCGGTTTCTTCATCTCGCAGAGCGACCAGACGCACTTGAGACAGATCGGCGTGCTCGATTCCCAGATTCTTCCCCAGCTCAGGAGCCGGGTGCCGCAGAGCGTGAACTTCTTTGACCCGCTGCGCACTTTCCGGTTCACGGTTAGCCGGACGTTCTGAGGCTCGGGGCTTTTTAAGGGGCGGTACAGAGGTGGCTGGAGGTCAGGCAGCGGCCGGGTGAACAGGCAGATTCAAGAGATGACCCGCTTGCTGAATTGAAATCGGATGGTTCGCGGAGGCGATGGCATGAGGTTTGGCGCTGCTCACCGCAAACTCTGGGGGTCGGTAAGCTGTCTCGCGGTTTTGTTGGGCCTGCTGGTCGCGGGTTGCGGCGGAGGGAGCAGCAGCCCCCCGGGGGGCGTCACCGTCGCCATCAATCCCAGCATCGTCAGAGTCGTTGTGACCGGCACGCAACAGTTTGCCGCCAATGTGACCGGGACGGCAAGTGCAGCCACTATTGCTGCTTCCAACGGCGCCGTCCGCGCCTCCAACATCGTCACAATTACAACCACCTCGCCCCACGGTTTCACCCAGGGGCAGACCGTCGTGATCTCCGGGGTCACAGACACCAGCTTCAATGGCACCTTCATCATCGCCTCGGTCCCCTCCACGACCACCTTCACCTATTCGCAGATAGGCTCGGATGCCACCAGCGGCAATGGGTCCGTTTTCAACATCAATGTGAAGTGGTTTGTGAACGATGTGGAAGGAGGAAACGCCACCTTCGGCACGATCACAACCGGAGGGTTGTACACGGCGCCTGCGGCGCTCCCTCCCGCCGCCACAGCCACCATTGCGGCCAACGGCGCGGTGCGCGCATCGAACACGGTCACCATTACGACCACTGCTGCACACAGCTTTGTGGTGGGGCAGACGGTGGTGATTTCAGGAGTTACCGACGCGAGCTTTAACGGCACGTTCTCGATTGCCACCGTGCCCTCGACCACGACGTTTACCTACTCGCAGACCGGCGCGAACGCCACCAGCGGTGGCGGGACCGTTTCGTCGTTCGCGGTCAAGGTCAAAGCGGTCAGCATCGCGGACAACACCAAGAGCGCCACCGCGGTTGTCAGTATTGATTCCGGGATTCAGATAAGCGTCAAGCCGACGTCGGCGACAGTCGGCACCAGTGAAAACCTGCAATTCATCGCCACGATCACCGGAAGCTCAAACACCGCCGTAAAGTGGTTCGTGAATGAAATCGAGGGCGGGAACGCGACGCTCGGCACCATCAGCACGAACGGGTTGTACACCGCGCCCGCAACCCCTCCTAACGTGACTCCAGCCACCATCGCAGCCGCACCCACCGGCGCGGTTCGATCTTCGAACACGGTAACGATTACCACCACCGCGGCTCACAGTTTTGTGATCGGCCAGAGCGTGGCGATTGCGGGGGTGACCGACACCAGCTTCAACGGTACATTCACGATTGCGACTGTACCCAGCACTACCACCTTTACCTACGCCCAGACCGGCCCCAACGCCACCAGTGGCGGGGGCACGGCCACTCCGGCCTCAGCCACAATCACGATCAAGGCCACTTCGACCGTGGATGCGAGCCGATCGGCTTCTGTCTCGACGAACATCGTCACCGCAGCCGATCCCACACTGACCAGTATCAACCCGAGCGCCGCCGCGCAGGGCTCCCTTTTCCAGGATGTTTATCTAGCGGGGACGAATTTCATTTCCACCACCAAGGTCTTCTTTAACGGCGCTCTTGTGGACACATCCCGAATCGCAGCCGTCAGCGGCTCGCTGCTACGGGTCCGCCTGCCGGACAGCGTGCTCGCGACGGCCACGCCGCCTGCGGGCGTACCGATTACGGTGCAGAGCCAAAGAGGAACTCCGGCGAATCCCACGCCGCAGCCTTTCAGGATCCTGGCTGTGCGCCCGGCGCTGGTGGGAGCGTCGCCAGACAGCGGCACACAGGGCGGCGCGGTCGTCAACTTCAATGTCAACGGCGGCTTCTATGGTGCTCCCGGCCCGCCGCAATTACCGGCGGTGACAGCGGAGTTTGATGGCTCGTTGCACGCTGCCACGATCAACAGCGCGCGGCAGTTGAGCGTGGTCATCGGAGGCTCAAGCGGCTCAAGCGACCTGACCTCCCCCGGATTGATCTCCTTCGCCGTGCGCAATGCCGCCGCGGCGCAGCAGGTGGCGGTGGCGAACTTGGCGGTGCAGCCTTCCCCTGCGAACATACCTTCGGCGCCGATTACGACGCTAAGCGCCGGCACGCAGCCAGGGGCGGTCGCGATCAATACGGCCACCGGAATCGCCGTTGTGGCTAATCGTGGCTCCAACGACATCACGCTGATTGCTCTGACGTCGCCTGCCCCTGCCATCTGCAGCCCGCCCCCGGCCACCTTTCCGGGCGTCTGCGTCGCCTCGATCCCTGTCGGGACCTCACCAACTGGCGTTGCTGTGGATAACGTGCGCAACCTCGCGGTCGTGGCGAACAATGGCAGCAACAGCGTTTCGATCATAGACTTGAGGACCGGTACAAATGTTCCTGGGAGCCCGATCCTGGGCAACATCAACGCCAAGCCTTTTTCCGTGGGGGTGAACCCACAGACCGGGCTGGCGCTGGTTACCTACCAGCCGGTCGCCCCGGCACAGGGAACTAATGTCGCTTCCATCATCGACTTGACCTCAAGCCCCCCAGCTGTTGTCGGTGCCGTGACTGTCGGCGACGGCACGACCCCACAAGTTGCCGTTGAGCCCCGCCTGAATTGGGCCCTCGTTTCCCCCGGCGGCAGGGTCGGGTCGCTTTCGATTGTAAGTCTGGGAGGCCGGCGCTCCCTCGCGATCGCTGCGGCTCCGACCGGGGCCGTGCGCGCCGGGAATGTCGCGACCATCACGACCACAGCGCCGCATGGGCTCATCACCGGACAAACGGTGCTCATCACCGGGGTGGCCGACAACAGCTTCAACGGCGCGTTCACGGTCGCTTCGGTGCCCAACTCTACGACGTTCACCTTCGCGCAGACGGCCGCGAACGCAACGAGCGGTGGCGGCTCCGCGCTTGATCCAGGGCTGCAAAATTCGAGTGGGATTACTGCAAACGGTGCTTTGCGCACGGCGAACGTCGTGACCGTTACCACGACTGCGCCTCACGGCCTCCTCACGGATGAGGCCGTTCTTATCACGGGGGTGGCCGACAACAGCTTTAACGGCTACTTCACCGTGTCGTCCGTTCCGAGCGCCACGACGTTCGCCTACGCGCAGACAGCCGCGAATGCAACCAGCGGCGGCGGGGCCGCGCTCTACTCGAATCCTCTAGCCACTGTCGTGGTTGGCAACGCGACCGGCATTGCCATCAATCCGGAGACCGAGAAGGCGATGCTGGCCGACCCGACCACAAACACGTTGACGTTTTTCAGCGTCCTCGACCAGACAGTGACGAGCTTCGTCGTGCCGGACAGCTGCGCGAGCACACTAACGTGTGCGTTTGCTGCCGCCGTAAACCCGCTGACGGATACCGGTGTGAGTGTGAACCCAACTACAAACAAGGCCAGCATTGTTAACCCGCGGGCGACCAATTCGGCAAGCCTTGTCATAGCCACGGTCGATGTTGGCACCGGCCCGAAGGCGGTAGCCATTGATCCCGGCAGTAATCTGGCTGTGGTGGCAAACGAGGGAAGCAACAATGTCTCCATTCTTTCACTGGGTGCTGTGAGCGGGGCGACGGCAATCCGGCCGCTGCACATCACGCAGCTCGCCTTGCCCAAAGACCGGCAGTTTAATCCCTCCAACCCGACCGCGACGCTGGTCTCGACTGCCGACCTGACGCTCACCATCATCGGCAAGGGATTTGTCAGCGGCTCGCGGTTGCGGCTGGATGAGACTCAACTCCCTGCGCCGACCAACGTCACGGATCGCCAGATGACCGTAACGGTCTCCGGTGCCACGTTTCTCACCAGCGCGCGCCGCTACGCCGTGGATGTTCTCAACCCCGGCGGCACACGCTCAAACGTCACCGATCTAACGGTCATTCAGCCGGTGGATGTGACCAGCACCGGCTGCACAGCGCCGGCGCCGCGCGCCGTGGCCATTGATGCGGAGCGCAACCTGGCCTTGGTCACCAACACCGGCTGCAAGACCGTCTCGCTGATTGACTTGACAAGTGGCGCCGTGACAGCAAGTAGCCCGGTCGCCGTGGGCAGCAATCCCCAAGGTGTCGCGGTCATCTCGCGGTTGGGCAAGGCCGTGGTGACTAACCGCGGCGATAACACAGCCTCGGTGATTGACCTCACCAAGAGCCCACCCGCAGTGAGTTCCCCGGTCACCCTGGGCACCGAGCCCATTGGTGTGGCCATCAATCAGGACACGGCGCAGGCGGCCGTGGCCAATAGCGGCTCCAACACCGTGAGCCTGTTCAGCACGGACACGGGCACAACCACCCCTGCCGTCACCACGGTTTCGGTGGATCAGCGGCCGGTGGCAGTGGCCATCGACTCCATTCGCAATCTGGCCTTGGTCGCGAGCTCGAGTGGCAGCCTGAACCAGATTGACCTCAGTCAGGGGGCGCCGGCGGTGGGGCAACGCTATTTTTGCCAGCAGAATCCCACGGGGGTGGTATTTGACGCGGCGAGCAATTTATTCGTGGCCGCTTGCGCCCTGGGCAATAGTCTGACTCTTGTGGATCCTGTCGCGCAACAGTCCGCCTCCCTGCGCGTCGGAATCAACCCCACGTCAATAGCCAACAACTTCCACAGCAGTACGCTGGTGACGGTGAACACCGCCAGCAACACCATGACGGTGGTAGATTTCCTCGATCGGCGAGTGCGGGCCATCCTGGGTATGACTGGCTCGCAGCAGTTCTCTATAGACATCCACCCGCGCAGCAATCTGGCGGTCATTGCCGACGAGAACAACAATCGCGTCTTGCTGGTGCCGCTGCCGCGGTAGGAGCCACAGGGATGACGAGGAAGAAAAAGTAGAGGGAGAAAAAATCTTTGGTGCGCCGGTTAGCCTCATCCCTCTAGCCGCCTGGTACTTAGGCAGTGGATTTGGCAACAGCGCTGGGCTGACCAAGGCGCACCCGGTAATTGCTGGCTCGCCGAGACCGTTTCGTATTCCCCTGAGGAAAAAGCGCTGCTATAATGTGCGATTTGTGCTCTACGGAGTTTTGGCATAAGGAGCGAGAATGAAAGACTATTATCGAGCGATCGCCCTGGTAACTGTTCTGCTCGTCGCGGTGATGGCGGCGTGGACACAGGGCGGGGGGAGCGCCCCGGCGGCCCCTCCGACGAAAACCGGCGTTCTGAACGTGCGACAGGCCATCGTCAGCACCTCAGAAGGCAAGCAAGCCTCGGCGGAGCTGCAGTCGCAGTTTTCGCCCCGGCAGATCGAGTTGGAAAACCTCAACAAGCAGATCGAAGATGTGCGAAGCCGGTTGAGCGCTGGCGCGCGAACTTTGAGCGATGAGGAGAAGACGCGGCTGACTCGCGATGGTGAGAAGCTAGCACGGCAACTCCAGCGCAAGCAGCAGGAGCTCGAGGAGGAAGTGAACACGGCCCAGGGCGAAGTTTTCGACCGTATCGGTCGGAAGCTGCTCGATGTGCTCGATCGCTACTCGCGCGAAAACGGCTACTCGCTTGTGCTGGATACTTCCGCGCAGAGCACCCCAGTGCTGTACGCTTCCAGCCAGGTGGACGTCACGCAAGACATCATTCGACTTTACGACCAGGCGTACCCCGTCAAGGGCGGCCCGCCGGCGTCGGCGACGCCGCGGCAGCCCGCCGCTCCGAAGCCGGCGCCAAAGCCGCCGTCAAAGTAGGGCAACATTGACAGCGCGCTGATGCACGCTGCACGCTCGACGGCCAAGCAAGGCCCATTCCTCGTGAAAGGAGTGGGCCCGCCGCTTCCGGCGGAAAGACCCATTGCTCTCAGGCGACTGGCCAAGCCTCTATCAGAACACGCTTCAGCGTGGACGGGCCTGCACCCCTGGCAGGAAAAGCAGCGGGCCGGTAAGGGCTCTTCTTAATTCCCTCCGAACCAATACGGTTTTTCGTCTGCTCCCTTTCTGGCTACCACGCGGTGGACAGGGTGGACATCCCGCTTGCTTTTGGGCCACCCTGGAGCTATACTGAGTTGGCTCTGAAACCGGACGCAAGTTTCAGTGGGCGTGAGCCCACTTTTTTGTTGGCCGGGAAGGATCTCGAACCGGGGCAGCAGTAGGGGTATCGGAGCGTGGGCTAAGTGGTGGCGTTCCCCGCGGAGCATGCTCAAGTCGCGAAAGCCCTCTGCTGCACATGGCTGGCGTCCGGGCCTGCCGGAACAGGCGAGCGGACCTGTCATAGTGGCACTGGGAAAATGGACCTGGAGCGGATTCGCGAGGCTGCTGAGCGCGTGGCGCGCTCGGAGGGCGTGGAAGTTGTTGATGTCGAATGGAAAGTCGGCAAGCAACGCTTCCTGCGAGTGTACATCGACCGGCCTCCGGGGCCCACGAGCCAGATCCCGGCCGGGTCGGCGGTGTCGGGCATCAGCCACCGCGACTGCGAGCGGATCAGCGAGCAGTTGAGCGTGATCCTCGACGTCGAGGACCTGGTGCCGGGGCCGCAGTACATTTTGGAGATTAGCTCGCCGGGCCTGGACCGCAAGCTCATCAAGCCGGCCGACTACGAGCGGTTTGTCGGGCGGCTGGCGAAGATTTGGACCAGCGAGCCTGTGAGGGATTTGAAGTTCTTCGAGGGTCGGCTGGCGGGCCACGCCGACGGCATCGTGAAGATCGCCGTGAAGGGTCGCGAGCAGGAAATCGTCGAAGTGCCTTTTGCGGCGATCCGCAAGGCAAATCTGGTAGTGGAGTTTTAGGGGTGAGGAACAATGGCCAGTCTGCTTTACCAAGCGATTGAGCAGATCAGCCGGGAAAAGCATATCGAGCCGGAAATCATCGTGGCGGCGATTGAAGACGCCATGGCGGTCGCCGCGCGGAAGTATTACAAGACCGAAGAGGATATGCGCTCAAAGTTCAACCCGGAGACCGGCCAGGTGGACGTGTATGCGGTGCGGGCGGTGGTCGATGAGGTGACCGACCCGAAACGCGAGGTGAGCCTAGCTGAGGGCCGCAAGATCAATCCCGCAGTGGAGGTGGGCGGTGAAGTTCTGATTGCCAGGCCCACTGACGTGCTAGGCCGGATCGCTGCGCAGACGGCCAAACAGGTGATCATGCAGAAGGTGCGCGAGGCCGAGCGCGACACCATCTTCAACGAGTTTAACGGCCGGGTGGGCGAGCTGGTGAACTGCATCGTGAAGCGCGTCGAAGGCCCGGACGTGATCGTGGACTTGGGTCGCACCGAGGCGCGCTTGCCCAAGCGCGAGCAGTCGAGACTGGAAACCTACAACTTGGGCGACCGGCTGCGCGTCGTGATCCGCGCGGTTGAGCGCGCGTCGAAAGGCCCCCAGGTGATCGTGTCGCGCGCCGATCCCATGCTGGTGCAGCGGCTGTTCGAGATGGAAGTCCCGGAAATCTACGATGGCACCGTACAGATCCGCGCGGCGGCCCGCGAAGCCGGCGAGCGGACCAAGATCGCCGTGCAGAGCCGCGACAAGGACGTGGATCCGGTCGGCGCCTGCGTGGGGATGAAGGGCATGCGCGTGCAGTCGATCATCCGCGAACTGCGGGGCGAGAAGATCGACATCATCCCGTTCAACGAGGACACCGTCACCTTCGCGCAGAAGGCGCTGAGCCCCGCCAAGGTCACCCGTGTGCAAATCGTCGATCCCGAGACGCGGCACCTAGAGGTGATCGTCGAGGATACGCAGTTGTCGCTGGCCATTGGCAAGAAGGGGCAGAATGTGCGCCTAGCCAGCAAGCTGATCGGGTGGAACATCGACATCAAGAGCGAGGAAGAGAAGCGGCAGGAGATTGAAGCGCAAATGGCCGCGCTGACCGCTCCCGGCACGCCGCTCTCGGAGCTGAAGGGCGTCGGGCCAAAGACCATCGAGAAAATCGAAGCGCACGGCATCTCTTCGATCGAAAAGCTAGCTGATATGACCCCTGAGCAGTTGATGGAAATTCCGGGCATCGGCGAAAAGATGGTCGAAAAGATCCAGCAGTCAGTGCGGAGTTACTTCGAGGCGCCCGAAGCTCAGCCAGCAGTATCCAGTGAGGGCGCTGAGGCAGCCAGCAGCGCAGCCCCGGCCGGCGACGCTGAATTGGCTGAGGCTCCCGAGCAGTCGGCTGGGGAGGCGGGGGAGGAAAGCGTCGAGGCCGCTGCGTCCGTGGAGGAGGCACAGCAACAATTGGCGGCAGAAGCTGGCGCGGAACCGTCGGAGACTGCGGAACCCGCCGAGGCAGCCAGCAGCGCAGCCCCGGCTGGCGACGCTGAATTGGCTGAGGCTCCCGAGCAGTCGGCTGGGGAGGCGGGGGAGGAAAGCGTTGAGGCCGCTGCGTCCGTGGAGGAAGCACAGCAACAATTGGCGGCAGAAGCTGGCGCGGAGCCGTCGGAGACACCACGCGAAGCCGCAGTGGAAGCCGCGCACGACGTCCACGCCGCTGACGAGACCGCGGAACCCGCTGAGCCGCGAAAGGAAGAAGAATAAGTCGCCAGGTGGATGAACGACCCCAACCAAATTCGCATTAACGAGCTGGCCCGCGAACTCGAGGTCAAGGCCAAGGCGATTATCGACTACTTGCCCGAGGCCGGCGTCACCGAGAAGAAGACTCACTCCAGCTCGATTGAGTTGGCTGCCGCGGAAAAAGTGCGCAAACACTTTCGCGACCTTGCCGACGCCGAAGCTGCTGCTGACGCTGCCGCCGCGGCGGACAAAGCCGCAAAAGAAGCCGCAGCCAAAACGGTTCGATCGAAACCTCAACCAGTGGCGCCAGCGCCTGCCGCAGGCCCAGCAGCGCCGCCGGCAGCGAAGCCCCCAGTGCCCGCTGTAGTGCCGGCCGGTCTCAAACCGGCCGCTGGCGCGGTTCCGGCAGCAAAGCCCCCGATTCCGGGTGCTCCGGTCCCGCTGGCAGCCAAGCCTGGGACTACTCCTGCAGCGGTCAAACCTGCCGCCACCGGCCCGCCAGTCGCAAAGCCCGTCGCCCCTGGACCTCCAGTGACGAAGCCCCATGCGCATCCTGCACCACCACCACATGCGCCTGCAGCCCCGAAGCATGTAACAGTTGCCACACAACCGGCAGCAAGAATTCCAACGCGTCCTGGCAGCGCCCCCCCGGTGGCGGGGGTGCGTCCGGCAACGCCGCCGGCTGCAGCGCGTCCCGCGGCCGCCGGTGCTCGGCCTGCGTCGTCTGCGCCCGGCGCGCGGCCCGCGCAGACGGGCCTGCCGCCATCGCGCTTTCCACAGCGCCCCGGGGCCCCCGGCCGACCTATGCCTGCACGGCCCGGTCAGCGGCCCATGCGGCCCGGCGGGGGTCCGCCCCTGCCGGAGAAGCTGCCGCCGAAGGCGGAGCCCGGCAAGCCGATATACGAACGCAAACCTGCAGCCCGTGCCCGGCCGACCATTGAGAAGCGCTTTGAGGAAGGCGAGCGCAAACTGCATCCGGTCCGCACG
>Ga0209761_1003051_pt1 | contig 11034 bp, 7 predicted proteins | sample GraSoi013_1_40cm_4_FD_185818 | JGI IMG/M metagenome (GOLD analysis project Ga0209761, IMG submission 185818) | Grasslands soil microbial communities from the Angelo Coastal Reserve, California, USA - Sample 09_25_2013_1_40cm (SPAdes) (version 2) | ecosystem: Environmental > Terrestrial > Soil >... | reverse complement strand
GGTGTTGCTGCTCGCCCACGTCACCGTCCGCCCGGTGAGCGTGTTCCCAGCCGCGTCCTTGGTCACGGCGGCCAGCTGTGCCGTGCCGCCCACTGAGAGAGTCGCCGACGCCGGACTCACCGTCACCGACGCTACCGGAACGTTCGTGACGGTGACCACGGCGGTCCCGCTCATCGTCTCGCTCGTGGCCGTGATCGTCGCCGTCCCGGCGGCCACGCCCGTCGCCAGCCCGCTGCCGCTCACCGTGGCGGCGGCGGTGTTGCTGCTCGCCCACGTCACCGTCCGCCCGGTGAGCGTGTTCCCGGCCGCGTCCTTAGTCACAGCGGTGAATTGCTGAGTGGCGCCCACCACGAGACTCGCCGACCCCGGACTCACCGTCACCGACGCTACCGGAACGTACGTGACCGTGACGGCGGCGATGCCGCTCTGGGTCTCACTTGTCCCCGTGATCGTCGCCGTCCCCGCCGCGTTCCCGCTGACCAGGCCGCTGCCGCTCACCGTGGCGACGGCGGTGTTGCTGCTTGCCCACGTCACCGTCCGACCGGTGAGCGTGTTCCCGGCCGCGTCCTTGGTCACAGCGGTGAATTGCTGAGTGGCGCCCACCTGGAGGCTCGCCGACCCCGGACTCACCGTCACCGACGCTACGGGGATAGTGGTTATCGTGACGGTCGCCGTATCGCTCACCTTCCCACCGCTCTGAGTGGCTGCCACGTAGTAGGGACCTACCGTCTGCCCCGCCGTAAAGAACCCGCCGGCGGAGATGTTGCCGCCGGTGGCGGCGTAGACCACACTTATCGCAACACTATCGCCGTTCTTCCTCCTGCCGTAGGCGGCGAACTGCAGCGCTCCCCCAAGCAGTACGGAGGCGCTCGCCGGCGTGAGAATGACCTGTGTCAGCGGGCCTCTGTTCTTGACCGACGAACTACCGGAGATCGTCGTATTGGTAGCGGTTGCAGCCGCTGGAGCCGTTGCCGCCACCTGCGCGGTTGCCGTCACCTGATAGCTGCCGACGATCGAGTCCGCTGTGTACAGACCGCTGCTCGTGATCGTTCCCCCCGAAGTGCTCCAGCTCACGGCGACGGCGACGCTTTCGCCCGCCTGCGTGCGACCGTACGCCACGAACTGTTGCGCCTGGTAGGGATCTAGCGTGACTGAGTCGGGAGAAGTGACGACCTGCACTACGGGGCCGGGCGGGGTGGGGCTGGTGAGGCGCAGAGGCTTCTCGCACGCCGCAAGCAGCGCGGCAGGGAGGGCGACGGCCGTTTTTGAAAGCGCCAGGCGCTTTGACAGCTTGAACGTGAACGGCATGGGTCTCCACTCCTCCAAACGAAAAAGAGCCGCCAGCGTCGACTCACAGTCGATTGCGCTGGCGGCCCGGCGGACGTCGCGAGCAGTGGCTCGCCTTAGTCCCGTAGCTCTGCGTCACCGCCTTTCGGCGGTTTTGCTCTGAGCAGCGTATGGCTCAGCGTGGCGTCGGTGCAACAGGTATGCCGCCTGTGCAGCACTGGAGAGGAGCCGAGGCGCGACTGAATGACTTAGGAAATCGCCAGATTAGGAAACTCACCAAATTTGTAACATCAATATGATTGCAGTTCGCAAGTTTATTTGCATTTCGCGATACGCTAGGCGGTCTCTAGGCCGCTCATCGCCGATGTGCCCGAGGCCATCCGATTGCGGTCAAAAGTAACCGAGGCCGCGACAAGCTCTCGCTCGCCGCGGTACCTGTGACCTTGCGCCGTCCGCGCATCGGTTGGACGCTCGGAGCTCAGACTGGGGAACCATCACCGTGCGGCTCGTGGTGTCCAGCAAATCGATTCCCGGCCTTCATTGTCAGGTTCTTCGCACGGGACATGCGGGCGCTGCTCGAGGCAGACGTCGCCGCACGCGGTGGACGCCCCAGCCACTGCGCGGGAGATGGCGCTCGTGCTAGCTCACCCGGTCAGGATCGGCGATGCCCGCTATCGCCTGGGCAAGAATCCTCTGCGAGAGGTCGATGCCACGGCGCCGTTCCGGCGCCTCCGACGCGACCTGTTCAAGCGCGTGGGGACTCTTCGCGAACAGCTGACCCCCAACCAAGACGACGAGTCAACCACCCCCGCATCCGGTCCGGCGGGTCCGTGAGACTGGTTCCCGACGTGTTCTTCACTTGTCCTATGGGCTCGGATAACTGCGAGGCACGCCTCCTTTGATCGTCCTCAAACGACCCCCGCCTGGCGTCCCCGTCTCGCGGGGCCCGTCGTCAACGCGGGAGGTTCGGCCCCTCGGACGACCGCTCAACATCGCAATCCTGACCCAGTATTATGCCCCGGAAGTCGGTGCAGCGCAGGTCCGCTTGGCCGCGCTGGCGGAGGCCTTCACAGCCCGGGGCCACCAGGTCACGGTGCTCACGGCGATGCCGAACTACCCGCTGGGGCGGATCTACGCGGGCTACCCGCGTCTCCTTCTCCGTGAGCGCGTCGCTGGCGTGCGCGTGATTCGGACCTACATCTTCCCCACTCAGCGCGCGAACCTGCTCCATCGGCTAGCGAGCTACGTGTCGTTCGCCGGGTCGTCGGCGCTGGTTGGCACGTTTCTTCTACCGCGGCCGGATTACCTCCTGGTGCAGAGCCCGCCGCTGGTGTTGGGCTTGACCGGCGTGTATCTGAGCTGGGTCAAGCGCACGCGCATGGTGTTCAACGTGTCGGACCTGTACCCGGAAACCGCGATCAGGCTCGGTGTGCTGCGCGCCGGCACGGTGCTGCACCGGTTGAGCGCATGGCTTGAGGGTTTCTGTTACCGGCACGCTTGGCTGGTGGCCGGCCAGACGCTCGAAACCATTCGAGACATCGAGGCGCGGTTTCCTGGGTGCCATACTCGACTGCTCTCGAACGGGGTGGATCCCAGCCTGCTGCGGCCTCCCTCCCCGGCTGGCGGCTCGAGTGGCCTAGCCACGAGGAACGGCCGGTGTGTTGCGATGTATGCCGGCCTGCACGGTCTGGCCCAGGGTCTTCGGCACCTGCTGGACGCCGCCGAACAATTGCAAGGACACCCGGGATGTGACTTGCTGCTGGTAGGCGATGGTCCCGAAAAGAGCGCGCTGGTGTCGGACACCAATCGGCGGGGCCTTACGAACGTTCGGTTCTTGGATCCTCGGCCCCATAGCGAGATGGGGCCCACGCTCTTACAGGCGGATATCCTGATCGTCCCGTTGGTCCGGTACATCCCAGGCGCCGTCCCGTCGAAGCTGTACGAAGCCATGGCCACCGGGCGGCCGGTCGTGCTCATGGCCGAAGGGGAGGCTGCGCGCGTCGTCCAAGAGCACCAAGCCGGGCTGCTAGTGGCGCCCGGAGATGCCGCGGGTTTGGCTAAAGCCCTCCGCCGTCTGGCCGACGATCCCGCGTTGCGCGAGCGGCTAGGACGGAACGGGCGGGCAGCGGTGGAACGCCACTTTGATCGTCGGCGCATCGGAGCGGAGTTCGTCCAGTATCTAGAGAGCGTATCACCGTAACACTCCGGTGTACCACGGACCCGGTCTGAGGCGCGGGTCGCCGTCCTGTGGCACCGTGGTCGCGCGACAATCGGTTCAGGTGAGCTACTTGCGGTGCGCTCGTGGGCCCGGCTTAAGATGCCGTCCGAGCTACAGGCTCACGCACCGGCAGATGGTAGGCAGCCTACCGAGCTCCGCGCTTGCCGCTTCCGGAGCACCGCTATGATATTCGGGCGCAGGGCGCGGAATCGTTCGCGCTGAAGCAACCGAATCCAGAGCAGTTCTATAACAGCGAGCGGAGGGAAGCGCATGAACTCGGCCCTCGAGGGTACGAGCTGAATCGACTCCGTCTCCAAGCCTACAAGCCGAGCGAGGCGCTCAATCGCCTGGGAAGTGTTGACGCGGTAGTGGGTCGAGAATACGTCGTCACTGCACCTCCCCTCGATGAGGCGTATCAGGGGCGCCTTCAATTGTTCGGGAAGTAACCGAGCGGCAAGGGTTGAATATCCGAGGGCGTTCGGCGTATGGAACAGGAACACGCCTCCCGGCTTCATGATCCGCTGCACCTCTCTAAACAGGCGCTCGGGTTCCGGCAAATGTTCGACCACCATGTTCGCCGTGACCAGGTCGAACGTTGCCCCGGCGAAGGGCACGTGGGCGATGTCGGCTACCGCCAGGTGCGGAATGGTCACATGCCTCTTGAGCGACGTCAGGACGCGATCCACGCCGACCACGCGCTTGGGCCTGCGCACGAGCGCCTCCTCGGTCGTCCCGCGCCAGCTGGGCAGGACCTGATGTCCGCAACCGAGGTCGAGCCACGCCGTGTGGGCCTGCACGTACGCGCCGAGAGTCTCGGCATAGGAGTCCTGCGCATCCTTCAGGCCGGGGACCATGAATCGCTCGAGCTGCCAATACACCCGTTCGAGCCATTCCACGCTTATGGCTCCTCCGCTCTCTAGGCGGCGACCCGGCGAGGCTGGAGTCCAGCTCACCGCTCGATCGGTCCGTCCTGGTCCTGGGCAGGCCGGCGGACCGATCGAGCGCTTCAGGGCCGACCCCTGAGGTGAAACCTTCAGGAGTTCCTCGCAGGCAGGCGCTCACGCGACGACGCACGTCTCGCGACTGCGGGGGAGGCCGGTATCCGCGCAGGTCGCTGTGCGACCTGCGCTGCCAGCACCCCCAAGACAAACCAGAATTGCTTTCGGTGGTCCCACGTCAGCGATAACGATCCCACTGCCAGAGCGAGAAGCAGCACCGTCCCGAACCGCCGCTCGAGCGACGGCAAGTGCCGCAAGGGCTTGATCAGCGCCGCTACCATCGCAAGAAAGAAGAAGAGTCCGACGATGCCTTCCTCGACTAGGATCGCCAGGAGAGCGTTGTGGGATGATTCCTGCTCAATGCCAAACGTCTTGCTGCGGAACAGCGGCTCGATGGCCACCCCGAACGCTCCAGCACCCACCCCGACCAGCGGATGCTCCCGCGCTACCTCCAGACCGGCATGCCAGATGCGGGCGCGGCCTCCCAGGTATCCGGCCTCGATGTCGGCTCCCGTACTTCGAATACGTTCCAGAGACGTTTCTGGCACGAACCAAGTCACGAGCATGAGCGACCCGACGGCAAGGGCGTACAGGCCGGCCCTGGTTCGAAAACGCAGGCGCCCTTGCGTCGCTGGAATGATCGTGAGGGCCACGAGCATGGTAAGGAAAGCCCCGCGCGACGCAGTGAGGAGAATCGCCGTGATGGCGAGGGGTACATAGAGCCGCCACAGCCATGCGATGCGCCGGTGCAGCTCCGCGAGGCTGAGGTGCCACGCCATCGGAAGACCGAGCGCGAGCGTCAAGGCGAGTTCGTTCGGGTCAAAGCTCAGGGCTGTGAACCGCGTCGTCCCCCTAAAAGAATCCCCCGACACATAGTTGTACACGATCGCGATGGCGCCAACCGAGACCCCCAGCACGTAGGCACCGAGCAGTGCTTGTCGACGTTCTGGTGACCACGCGATTTCCCAGATCAGCCATACCAACACGACAAGCTGCAGGTAGGTTGTGAACCGCTTTTGGGTTGTGTCCGGATCGATCGACCAGAAGGTGCTCACCCCAGCCCAAACCACAAACAAGATTGCGAACACGTGAAACCAGGATAGCGGCCTGACGCGTCGTCGTGCGAGGATGTACAGCACACCGACGGCCGAGGCCACGATGCCAACGATGCGAGGGATTGAGCCCAAGACCGGGACACGGATGAACACATCCCACGGCAGGACAAGGGCGAAGCACCAGAGAAGGCGGAACGCAGCGTTACCCATCTCCGGCGTGTTTGAGGCATTTGCCGTGCCTCCCTGGAGTCGTGCAACGTAGTGGTTACACGGCGCATTCCATCCTTTCGTGCCGACCTTTCGTGCCGATGCCCGTGGCGACCATGCAACACCCGCTCCGCTGCCTGTGAGCCACACGTGCACACGGATGCAGCCGTCTGAGAACCGGTCTAACCACAGTTCCGTCAGCACGTTCCTTGCACCCGCCACGGCGTGTGGGCGTGCGGCACGAGATGCTCCTGTCACTACCGGGGAAAAGCGGATGAGCCTTGGCTCTGGGTGGGTCGTTGCCGCGCTGTTCTTGGTGCCCCTCTCCTCCGTGTCAGGGCAACGGACAACTCGCGCCCTGAGTGATCCAGTGCTGCGCCCCGGCGATGTGCTCCGCATCACTGTGTGGCGCCATCCCGAGATGAGCGGCGAGTTTGTCGTCGCGCCGGATAGCACACTGGTGCACCCGCTGTACCAGGTCGTGAAGGTCGCGGGGGCACCCCTCCCGGTTGTGAAAGAACGGCTGCGCGGCCTTCTCGCTACCTACGAGCAGGATGTGCAGCTCGTAATCGAGCCCCTGTTTCCGGTGACCGTGGCGGGAGAGGTGCGGGTACCCAACCTCTATCGACTGCCACAGGGGACGACCTTCGCGCAGGCGATCGCGCAAGCGGGTGGGCTGACGGAGCTAGGTCGGTTGGACAGGGTGCACGTCATTCGCAGGGACAGCGACATGGTGATAGATCTGGCCAGAGGGTATTCGAAATACGAAGCCCTGCCGATCGCTTCCGGCGATCAGGTAATCGTGGCGCGTCGGTCTGGTTTCAACTTCTTGCGGGATGCCTTGTATCCGCTGGCCAGTCTGACGGCGGCGGTCGCGGCCGTCCTTGCCTATAGCAAGCGCTGAGCCGGCCGATGTCCGAGCAATTGCGTAGCGAGCCCCCCGCGCCTTCGAGGCGGCTCGCGGACCGAGCGGACCCCGAGGCGTTCGTACACACGGTCGGCCTGGAGGAACTTCTCTCGACTCTGCGTCGGCACGTCTGGTTGGTCCTCGGGGTGGCGGCGGTCGCCGTGGCGGCCACGGGATTTGTGGCGTACACGACGGGGCCGGTCTATCGCGCCGTCGCGGTCATTCGCTTGTCCGATCCGCGGCGCGCGCTGACCGGCGGCGTGGTGGAGGACCCGGGCCCGAGTGCGGACGAGCGGTTCGCCGACCCTCTGTTGTCGCAAGTGGAGTTGCTTACCAGCGGCACGGTCGCCGGTGCCGTCGTGGACAGTGTGCCGATGCTGCGAGTGCTCACACGGAAGTTTTCGCCGAGTCTCCTCGGTGGGGTGGCGGTAGCGGCCGATTCGGCGGCTCACTCGTTTCAGCTCACATTCGGCCGCGACGACTTCGTCGTGGAAGGGCCAGCTGGGCAGCAGCGACGCGCGGCGTACGGCAGGGTTGTGGACCTTGGTGTAATTCGATTCGCAGTGCTCCATCGGCCAAGTGCGAAACAAGGGTTCCTACAGGTGCTCGACCAGGAATCCGCGATCAGCTACCTGATTGCCAAGGTCCGCGTGAGGCCCCGACTGCGCACCGACATCGTCGACGTCGCGTATTCCGCTCCTGACCCGGCTCGCGCGCAGGAGGTCGTCAACCGCGTGGTCGACGTCTTCCGCGCCGCCAGCGCCGACGCCGCGCAGCGACAATCCAAACTGCGACGCGAGTTTCTCGAAGCCCAGCTCAAGGTCAACGATTCGCTCCTCGCCGATGCTCGGCAGGCGCTAACGGAGTTTCAGCGCCGCGCGCGTCCCTATGGCTCGGGCGGGTCCTCGGCACGCGAGCAGAGTGAGCTGCCGGGGCTCGAGCTGGAGCGCCAGCAACTGATGGCAGAGCGTCGGACCGATGAAGCCCTCCTTGCAGCCCTCCGCGACAGCAGCACGAGCCGCAAAGCGATCCAAACCGCGCTCGCGGCACCTGGTATGGGCGCGAGTCCGGCCTTGTCCCAGTTGAGCGCTCAGCTCTTCCAGTACGAGATGGCGCGCGACTCATTGGCGAGTCGCTCGGCGCGGCATCCGGACCTGCCGCGTCTCAATCTACTGGTTTCGTCCACCGAGGCGAAGCTGCTCCGCGCGGTGCAGGCCGGTGTACAGGGGTCCATCGCCTCACTCGACGGCCGCATCGCCGCCATCGACGATTTGCGCGCCCACTGGGCCGGGGGCCTGCAGCAGGATGCCGAGGAGGCGCGGCTGAAGGAACGAGTCGACAACGCGCGCAAAGTCGCGGATGAGCTCCGCGTCGAGTACCAGAAGGCCGGGATCGCCGAGGCGATTACCGTTGGGCAAGTGGAGATCGTCGACCATGCCGCCCTCCCGGCAAAACCGGCGGGAATCGGGCTGCCGGAGCAGATCGCGCTGGGACTGCTGGTGGGTCTGATGCTCGGTTCAGCGGGCGCCTTCCTGGCCGAGCGGCTGGGCAGTACCATAGCCCAGCGGGTGCAGGTAGAGCGGCTCGGCATGTCCGTGTTCGGGGTGATAACCCATTGGGACCGGGACGCCAGAGAGAAGGGTGTGAAGAATCCGGATGCGGTGGTCGAGGCATTCCGCGGTCTCCGCCTCACCCTGGTGAACGAGTATGGCGCCCCGGGCCCGATCGTGGTGACGGTGACGAGCCCGGGGAGCGGAGATGGGAAGTCGTTCGTCAGCTCCAACCTGGCGCTGGCGTTCGCATACGCGAAGCAGCGCACCTTGCTGGTCGATGCCGACCTCCGGCGGGGCGCGCTCCACCGCCTGCTGAATCTGCGTCGGCAGCCGGGATTGACGGACTTCCTCATCGGGGATGTTTCCCGCGCGCCCGCCTTGCTGACTACCGCCTATCCGTTCCTCGACTTCCTTCCCAGCGGCACTCGCCGACGTGATGCGCCTGAGCTGATGGGCTCGGCCGCAATGGTCGACCTCGTGACCAGCCTGCGTTCGACCTATGACGTCATCGTGCTGGATACCGCGCCGCTGGGGGCGGGGGTGGATGCCCTCGCGCTGGCCAAGCTTGCCGGAAACTTGCTGATGGTGCTGCGGCTGGGAAGGACGGACCGGGAGTTGGCCGAGGCCAAGCTCGAGATCCTGCGACGGCTGCCGCTGCGGCTGTTGGGCGCAGTACTCAATGACGTACGGGATGAGTCAGAGTATCGCGCCTACGCCTATTATATGGACGGCTACGCCCTTACGAACGAACCCCCTTTCCGGCCGCTAGGCGGCAAGCAGGGCGCGAGCTCGCACGCGGCAGGCTAGATGACGTTCGCTCTATGCCGCCTGCACGATGGCGCGCCCGCGCCCGCGCCGGCACTGCCTGCGAGCCGCGCGGTAGAACGCGATCGTGCGGCGCAGACCTTCGTCGAACTCCACCCCGGGCTGATAGCCCACCAGCTCACGCGCCTTGGTGATCGAGGCGAGCGAGCTCTTCACTTCACCCGCGCGCGCGGCTTCGTGTTTCGGCAGGACCGGTACGCCGGTCAGTCCGCGAACGCGATCCCACAGGTCGTTGACGCTCACGCTGTGGCCGCTGCCGACGTTGAACACTTGGCCGGCCACGTGGGCCGCGGGCGCGCGGGCGGCGAGCAGGTTCGCGTGCACGACGTTCGCGACGTAGACGAAGTCGCGGGTCTGGGTCCCGTCGCCGTAGATCGTGGGCGGCTCGCCCGCGAGCGCCGCGGCGATGAAGCGCGGTACGACGGCGGCGTACTGCGACTTCGGGTCCTGGCGCGGGCCGAAGACATTGAAGTAGCGCAGGACCACGGTCTCGAGGCCGTACGTCGCATGGAAGGCGAGGCAGTACCCTTCGCCCGCGAGCTTGGCCGCGGCATACGGGCCGAGCGGATGCGCGACATGGTCCTCGCTGTTGGGCAGTACGGTCGAGCCGCCGTATGCCGAGGTGGAGCCGGCATACACCACCCGGCGGACGCGCGCGTCGCGCGCGGCGAGGAGGACGTTTAGCGTGCCGGTCGCGTTCACGGTGTGCGCCGCACCTGCATCGTCCACGGAGCGCTGCACCGACGTGACCGCGGCGTGATGCAGGACGTAGTCGACCCCCTCCATAGCCCGGCGGCAGGTGCTCAGGTCTGCGACGCTGCCCCGCATGAAGCTGATTCGCCGCCGTACCGCCGCGAAGTTCTCGCGGCGACCGGTCGAGAGATCGTCCAGGACCACGACATCGTGCCCCGCGCCGACCAGGTGCTCGACCAGGTGCGACCCGATGAACCCCGCGCCTCCCGTGATCAGACATCGCATGGCGGACCAGCCTCGCATATCCCACGCCAGACGCGTCGGACGGATCCTCCCTACGCGTCGGTGCCGCACGCGAGCCACAGGTGTTTCCGCGGCGCAAGGGGCGATGCCGCGGTACATCACTTGCCACGCCGCCGAGGCGGGCGGCAGGGACGCACGATCTCGTCGGTGGTGCGGAGCGGCGCGGCGAGCGCCGGTTAGGAGAGGGGGTTCACCACCCGCCGCGCCGCAGGACCATCACCGGCACGGTGCGGAGCATGATTCTGAGATCTTCGAATGTCGACTGGTGGCGAATGTACTCGAGGTCGTAGCGTACCTTGCGCCGCACGTCGTCCACCGACGTGTCGTACCCTTGATTGATCTGTGCCCAGCCGGTGATGCCCGGGCGAACGCGCTGGCGCCGCTGGTAGCCTTCGATCTGCTCCCGCAGGTACACGAAGATGGTCGGCTGCTCGGGCCGGGGGCCGACGACGTTCATGTCGCCCATCAGCACGTTGAACAGCTGGGGGAGCTCGTCCAGTCGGAGCTTGCGCAGCACCCGGCCGATCGCCGTGACGCGCGCGTCGTCCGGTTGCGCCCACACTTGGCTCCCCGTGGCGTCCGCGAGTCGCATCGTGCAGAACTTGTACATCGTGAACGGCTGGCCGCCCTGATCGGTGTGCCGGCGGGTGTTTCCCCCCGCGTTCGACAGTGCCCGGCGGTCCAATCCCACGCGGGTCTGCGCGAACAACACGGGTCCGCGGGACGTCAGCTTGATCAGCGCCGCGATGATCAGCATCAACGGAAACGCGAGAAGGAGGCCCACCGTGGCCACGAAAATGTTGAGCAGGCGACGGCCGGGCAGCTCCCGATCGCGGGGCCGGCGCGGCTCGAGCGGTACCAGGGAGAGCCTCGGTCGTTCCGAACGGATTTCAGCGAGTGCCGCCATGGCCTGTACCCGTGGCAAAGTCCGTGCGCGGGCGCGGCTGAACGACGGGGTGACCGAATGCACATCATTCGGTGAGGCTTG
>Ga0209761_1003049_pt1 | contig 11043 bp, 9 predicted proteins | sample GraSoi013_1_40cm_4_FD_185818 | JGI IMG/M metagenome (GOLD analysis project Ga0209761, IMG submission 185818) | Grasslands soil microbial communities from the Angelo Coastal Reserve, California, USA - Sample 09_25_2013_1_40cm (SPAdes) (version 2) | ecosystem: Environmental > Terrestrial > Soil >... | reverse complement strand
CGGTGACGGCGAATATGGCATTGCAGAGGGCCGGGAGAACCGGCGGGAGAGAGGGTTCTCCAAGGCCGGTGGGTGAATTGTCGGTTTTGAGGAAATGGACTTCGATTTCCGCGGGCACCTGGTTCATGCGGACTGGGGGATATTCGTGGAAATTGCTTTGGACCGCGCGGCCGCCATCAATGGTGATTTCGTAAGACATGACGGAACTTAGCCCTTCGATAACGGCGCCGCGAACCTGATTTTCGGCATTGATGGGATTGATGATCTGGCTGCCAACGTCGCCAGCGACCCAGATTTTATTGACTTTGATTTTCCTATTGGCGTCGACACGCAACTCAACGACCTCCGCGAAATAACCGCGATGCGCGAATTGAAAGGCCACGCCCATGGCGGTGTCTTTCGGGAACTTGCGCGTGCCCCAGCCGGATTTTTCGGCGACGAGTTTGAGGACGCCTTGCATGCGAGAAGCGTCGAAATCAATGTCGCCGGGATTAGAAGAGGGCGAGGCGCTGGTTACACGGGGCGCACTGAGCAGGTCAAGGCGGAATTGGACGGGATCTTTGCCGGCGGCGTGAGCAAGTTCGTCCACGAAGGATTGGAAGACCCAGGAGAAGGCGTTGCTGCCGGGAGCCCGGAGTGCGTAAGTGGGTACGCCGAGAGGCATGAGGGAGGCGCCAAAAAAAAAGTCTGGGAGAAATGTGCCGGGAAATTGATTGCCGGCGATGCTGGCGGAAGGTGCGAACTGCTTGCCCTCGCCGAAACTGACGAAATGATTGCGCCAGGCGACGAGTTTGCCGGAGGAGTCGAGACCACCCTTGAGGAAATGGAAACCGGCAGGGCGATAGTGATCGTGGTGAAAATCGTCCTCGCGGGTCCAGAGGAGCTTAACGGGGACGCCGACCTGCTTGGCGATGGCGCCGGCTTCGAGCATGTAGTCGTTGGTGAGGCGACGGCCGAATCCGCCGCCGGCGCGCTTCATGTGCACGACAATGTCGTCGTGGGGAATATTGAGAACTTTGGAGACGAGCAAGCGGCCATTTTCAGGCGTCTGGCTGGGCGACCAGAACTCCAGCTTACCATCGTGGTAGTGCGCGAGACAGTTTTCAGGTTCCATGGGGGCGTGCGCCAGAAAGGGATAGGAGTAAGCGGCTTCAACGGTTTTTGCGGCGGATTGGAGGGCTTTGGCAGCGTCTCCGTCGCTCCGGAGGGTGACGGTGGGTGATTGCTTCGAGAGTTCGTCGGCGCGGCGCGCGAAGCCCTCACTGCTTTGCTGAGCCGTGGGCCCTTCTTCCCATTTGGCGCGCAATTTTTTTCTCGCGCTGTTGGCTTGCCACCAGGTGTCCGCAACGATGGCCACGCCGCAGTGCAAGCCGAGCAGATCGGAGGTTCCGTCCACGGAAAAAGCATGCCGAACGCCGGGCAGAGCTTTGATTTCATCGAAATTGGCGCTGAGGAATTTGCCGGCGTAGACGGGGCACTTCTCATAGACGGCGTACAACATTCCCGGAACTTTGAAGTCGATACTGTAGAGATTTTTTCCGGTGACGATGGAAGCGTTGTCCACGCTGTGAATGGATTGGCCGATGATTTTGTAGTCCTTGGGATCCTTGAGCTTGACGGACTTGAGATCGGGCGGCGTCAGCGTGGCGGCTTTTTCGGCGAGCGCGCCGTAAGTGAGAACGCGTTTTGACGGCTGATGGATGACGCGCCCGGAGGAGGTCTGGCATTCGGATTCGGGAACAGACCAGGTTTGCGCAGCAGCGGTGACGAACATCTGGCGGCAGGCAGCGCCGACGCGGCGCAGCGGATCCCAATTGGTGGGAGTGGAAGTGCTGCCACCGGCGCGCTGTGGGCCGTATTTAGTTTCGTCGAGATCGGCCTGCTCGATGCGGACATCCTTCCAATCGACATCCAGTTCGTCGGCAATGATCATCGGAAGATGAGTTTTGACGCCTTGGCCGATTTCGGGATTCTTGCTCATGATGGTCACGACGCCATCAGAAGATACGCGAAGAAACGCCGCGGGCTGGAAGGCAGCAGGCGGAGCCTGCGGGGCCTGGGCAAGAATTTCAGTGACAGGATCGAAATGGAGAGCGACGAGAATGCCTCCGCCGGCGACAGCGGAGACGCGAAGAAAACTGCGGCGATCGAGGAGCGTGGCTTGCACAGAACCTCCTTGTTGCTTGCGAGAATTGTAGCGGGCGGGCGATACGACCGGCATGGCTGGTATTGTAACGCCGTCTAGGACGATTTGGTTTCACCGTTTTCGAGGGGATGGGCCAGTGCCTGGCGGAGCTTGTCGGGGTCCAGTTCATTTTCCCAGCGACTGACGACGATGGTGGCAACACCATTGCCGATTACGTTGGTGAGGACTCGGCATTCGCTCATGAATTTGTCGATACTGACGGGCGAGGGGATGGTGGTTGTTTGGCGCTCCTTCGCGTGTATGTAGTTCAGATTCAGAGATATTTTTGGCCTCTGGTTTGCTCTCGTTGCATGCCGGTTTCTCTCGAAGAATCTCGGCACTGGAAACCTCGCGAAAGCGTTCTGCTGAAAATTAAGAAAATACATCGTACACAGTGGAAGGAGAAATTGGAGTATCGTGTACAGTTCTCGTACAAAGAGGACACGCGGCGGTGGATGCGAACTCGCAAAGTACGCTAGAATAACAACTTACTCATGTCGGGGCGTAGCGCAGCCTGGTAGCGCGCCTGCCTTGGGCGCAGGAGGTCTCCGGTTCAAATCCGGACGCCCCGACCAGTTTATGTTTTTTGTTTCCCGTCACTTAGCGATGCTCACTTTGGTGTCACTGCTCCTGTGAATTTCTCCCAGACAGGAGGTCCAATTTTGTAAGCCATTCAATTCCCACGACTTCACTGCACAGCGAGCATGGAAAAAACTCACGGGGCAGGCGCGCAAATTGGAAATTATTGAATTGGCGTGAGTTAAGCGGACGCCATCTTGCGAGTGTGGGAAAAAACGTGGGGACCCTGAGCACTTCTTGTCTCATCAATCTGCGGAAAAGCAAATCGATGATTACGTACTTGGGAGTTCATTAAGCTCTGCGGTCCTCATCCACGATCACAAGCTCTTCGGGCTTCATCGTGTCACAAGGAACGCCACTCGGCTTGATGACTATTGCTAATGATTTGTTGAAGCCGGCGCGGAATCTTCCCTGGATGACTGAGGAGTCCAGAGCAGTCCGCGCATGATCACCAAGGTCGCGAGAGCTACCACAAGCCCGGTTAAAGCAAGATAAAGATTCGGCTTGAACGCACCTACGAACGCAAGGATCAGGCAAATGGCGATTACACAGGGGATGATAAAAATCCAGATGATGAGAGAGACAACGAGTGCTTTCACTAAGTCACCCCATACCGGTGCCCTGACCAGCCTTTCGAAACCGTGAGTCTCAAGTCCCAGCGGCCGGGTACACACAAGCTGGCCGGTGACCTAAGTTCCCGGGCGAAAAATGGTGTCGGGAGGCAGATCCGGCGCTCAAGGCCTTTGGAAGCAAGAGGGAGCAATACTGGTGCCAAAACGCTTCACACGGCCTAGCATCCTTTCTAGCGACTTATTTAGCTTGGCGGTGCCAGAGAGCAACTCTAAGTTCAAGTTAGTATCATGCAAATGCGCTCCGAGGGAAAGGTTTTGCCTAGTAGGTGCAAGACTTTGCCAACCATTGACCATTCCATGGATCGACAGGTTGCCTTCCGACACTCCAAGTGGCCCCGGCTCAGCAACTTATGTTCGGTACTACTGCGCCTATTCAGCGCCGCTGAGCGACCCCGGAGCAGGGTATGGCATCAGCGTGGGAGAGGTGCCGTTCGGATCGAGGATCCAGACTTTTCGCGTACGAAAATAGTTTATTAACTGCTGATTCTTCGCAGGACCCAAATCGCGCGCCCACACGATTTTCGAGGCGTCAATGTCCGCCGCGTTGTAAACCCAATCAAAAGTATCTTGATTGATTCCCTTCTGGGCGACGACGAATACCAGATGCAATTCACCCAAGCCGTTCAGTACCGAAGCCACGGCGGGGCGCTCTGGAAATTTGTAATTTTCCGCCGCCCAGGTTTTGAGTCTTGGAGGGGTCAAGGGGATTCCCAAACTTGGGGCTGAGATGCGAACAACTGCAAGCAGAACGCAAGACACCACGATGGCCCTGGTAATTCCCAAGCCCACGGCCCTCGTCCCAAAGTACAAGGGCCGGATATATCTCATCGTCCACAGAACAAACGCGTAGACCAGGGCAGTAATCGGCGCAGCGTAATGCGGCAGGAAAAGGAACGGCAATGCCATTCCAGCGAACGATACACCAGCAGCCAGCAAGAGAAATCGCACGGATGCCGAAAAGTCTGAAAGTTTCATCTCGACGGGCAATGCCAAAAGCAGCATCAGAAACGGCACCGTCAGCATCGGCCCGAGGTAGAAAAGCCAGAAGAAGAAAATCCTGAGGAAGGTGTTGGACAAAGGATGCTGTACGGCAAAATTGAAGAGTTCGCGTTGTGCTTCATAAAATTCCCGTAGCTCGGATGAGGTATAGGAAAGCGCTGACTTGAGAGGCACCCATGGGAAAAGAGGGACACTCGAATATATGGTCTCATGCACTACGTAGGGTGGCCGGAATGGTTGTCCCGTCGTCTTCCAGAAGTAAAACGCCATGGCGGCGACGGTAACAGTTACGATGATTCCGAGGGGCAAGATCACCTGCAGAAGTCTTCTCTGAATCCGCTGCTCATCCTTCCTAAGCAGCCAAACGAGGAGAGCAATTGCAATCGGAACCGCCAAGAACAAGCTCTCGTAGGGGCGGCTACTGAACAGGAGCGCCAAGCCGATTCCCATCCACGCCACGTCCCGGGCTCGCTGTTTTTCCTTGATCCGGGGCAGAGCACCCAGCACCAAAGCGCCGCCAAGCGCGGCAACCGCACCGCCCCAGTAGCTGTTTGCCCAGTAACTGAAGGTTCCAAGCCGAACAACGGCAAGTATGCCCCCCAGCAGCGCCCAACTCGGCGGCATCCATGCTTGCAGCATCCAGCAAATCGCGGCGCACATCAGCGCCGAGCTCAGCAGAACGCCCCAGAACGGATGCCCGAATACTATTTGGCCAATGGCCAAAAATATGCCCTGGGCCGGGAAGTACTTGGAGACGTAGGTGGGAACCTGATTGACGTGAAACGTCTCGAAGTGAACCCACATCGGGTGCGTTGGGTTGGCGAGCCGCCCGTGGGCAAACGTATCCGACATCAGCAGATAACTAAACTCGTCATGTATCGCTGGACCTGGAACCGGAAGGATCGGCCCCACCGCTGCCACGGACAGCGCCCGGCGCTCGGCGAACCGGCTAAAACTAGATTCGATACGCTCGAACCAACGCGATCCGAGATGCGGAAACGCGAAGGCCCACAGAATCGTCGCTATGCCGAGGCATATTTCAATTCGAAGCATTCTGACCCTCTGATCCTTGGGGGGCAGTCACCCCCTGAATGACACAACGCTCCGTATAACACAAACGAGTCATTCAAATTGCGGCAAGTTTTCAGTCAGTTGGTTTTCGAGCAGGGCGAACGTAGCGAGCACGAAAGCGACGAGTATGGGGAATAGCATGGACATTTGGTGCCAATGGAGTAAGAGCATGTAAGCGAATGGTATACACAGAACTATAATTAACGCATTCAATATCAACCACCAACGTGATTCCCTTGACTGCTGGGAAGAGGCGAGGGTCAAAAGAACAGCCAGCAGCATCAGACTCATGTCGTGGGCGAGCACGTAGAATCCTGTAATGAGGGTGACTGTGAGCGCGGCCGCAAAAATCAGTCCCAGCGAGTCATCTTCGTCACGTCGATCCTCCTGCCTCCATCGCCACGCTGTAAACAGTATTAGGAACGCGGAGACTAGCGCTGTTCCGGCATTGATCCATTTCTGGGAAACCCATCCTGTTAGGATCGCTGCCAGGAAACCACGCACTGTTGGCATATCACTGGGACGGATGCTGGCATACGCTGGATTGGAAGGGTGTCTAGCAGTATCGATCATGAGGAAGGCGTAGGACATCACTCCCTGCCACCCAACCGCAAGCACGGATATTGCCGCTAGAAGAAGAGCTACCGACGCAAATCCGGCAGTCAGCTTCCATTTCTTTCGAAGGATGCAGATGAGCACGAAAGGCAGAACGAGCTGAAACCTGAATAAACCTAAGCCAAGAAATACACCGGCCACAAAGTCCCGTTTACGCTTTAAAGCGAGAAATGTTGCTCCATACAAGAGCAAAAGAAGCAGCGACGTTTGTCCTTGGAGCAGTGCGGCCCAAAGAGGGAAAAAAGTGAAACACAGTAAGAGGTAGCGGAACGTCTGTTCGGGAACCGGCGCACAACTCCGGATGAGAAGAACAAAAACTACCCAAATTGAGATGTTGATGACCGCGAGAACGATATAGGCATGGTTGTAAGGAAGCTTGCTGAGCTGGGCATAAAGCGGTATTTCAAAGGGCGGGTGCGTTTCGACCATGACGCCCTTCCGCCCAAAAAGCGCCTCCTGCACTCTGTGCTCCTCTTCCAGGCAGTAAAGCTTCGAACCGTCGCCTCGCCGGAGGATAAGGCCGGACGCATACCGAGTGCTGAAGTCATATTTACGGGCTTCGAGGGTCACCGTCTGCAGAAGTGAGCACCCAAGGAGCAGTGCCACAGTAAAACCAAGGGCAATCCGAATCTCAGCGGAAGTGGGCCCGGTAACGGCCATTTATTCTCCCCTGTTTGGCCTGAGGGCACCGCCCACACAATAACTCAACCTAAACCGAATGAATAAACACAACCGACTGAATAGCACAAATCTCCATGCGAATAGCGGCAAGTTTTCCTTCCGTTTCCAGGCAGAAAGCTATATCCACTTCTTATGCGTTCTTAGACGGTGAAAGGGGCCGGCGTGAATACATCTCCTTCTGAGGAAAGGTTTTGCCTCGTGGCCGAAAGACTTTTCCCTCGATCATCAGTTTATGGGTTTGCAGCTTGCTTTCCCCTCTTCCAGCATGGCATTTGGTTTCAGCAACATACGTCTTGGTTTGAGTGAGCACAACTGGCACCTGGCGTGCTTTACTAGCGATTAACGAACTTGCCGAGGTTGCCTGGTTTCCATGACCAGAATCTTGGCCCGTCCCCCAAACTGAGATCAGAGGCTAAGCGGAGGACCGTGAGCGAGTTACACGTTGCATTGGGTGGCGACTCGGGAACCGAAGGTGCGTTAATTCCTGCGGCATCGGACGCTTGCGCGCCAGCGGCGGCACCGCACGAACAGCAATCGGTCTCGTTGCTGAAGCGCATCTTCACCTTCCCCGCCATGCTGGGAATGGTTCTCGTCGCCACGGTTTTTTATGAAGGGCGCCGTTTTCTTGTGGATCCTGACATGTGGTGGCATATCAAGGTCGGCCAGAGCATCCTTGACACGCATAATTGGCCGACCGTCGATCCCTATTCCTTCACGGTTAAAGGTACTCCCTGGATCGCCTACGAATGGCTTGGCGATGTGTTGCTGGGCGGGGTGGCCCGTTTCGCTGGCTTGCAGGGGCTTGACGCTCTCCTGATCGTCTTGGGTAGCGTCATAATCATTGCGCTGTACTTCTACGGGGCGTTGCGGTCCGGGAATTCCAAAGCAGGTTTCGTCGCTTCCGGTTTGCTCTGCTCGCTCGCTTTGCTGTCTTTCACGCTCCGCCCTCAGATGCTGGGATATCTCTTCATCATCCTGACGCTCATCGTGCTCGAGCGGTTCCGCCAGAACAAACCCCGGGCATTGTGGTTTCTCCCACTACTTTTCTTGGTGTGGATCAATACACATGGCTCGTTCATCATCGGATTAGGAGTAGTTTTTGTCTATTGGGCGGCCGGCCTAAAAGAATTTCGTTTCGGAGAAATTGAAGCGCGGCGCTGGACTCCCGCCGAGCGGCTCCGTCTTGAATTTGTCTCTCTTCTGTGCCTTGCGGTGCTCCCGATCACCCCGTACGGAACGCGCCTCGCTGTCTATCCCTTCGATATGGCTTTCTCTCAGCCAATAAACGTGGCGAATGTAGTTGAGTGGCAACCGATGCCATTCAACATTCCGGAAGGGAAATTATTTTTGGCTCTTGTAGTTGGTTTTTTCGTTGCCCAGATGCTCTTGCGCCCTATTTGGAACCTGGCGGAATTGGCGCTATTTCTTTTCGGCACAATTATGGCTTGCCTTCACGCACGACTTCTGATGCTTTTTGTGCCTTTCTTTGCACCGTTATTCGCCACGATGTTGGCCCGTTGGTTGCCGCCGTATGATCGCAAGAAGGAGCACTACGCTTTGAATGCGTGCCTAATGACGGGCATGGTAGTAGGAATGGTGTGGTACTTCCCCACTCGCGCGCGCATCCAAGAAATTGTTTCCAGTCACTTTCCAGTTCGGGCAGTGGACTACGTGCGAGGTCACGCGATTCCCGGTCCCATGTACAACACCTACGGTTACGGCGGTTACCTGATCTGGGCGCTTCCAGAGCAAAAAGTGTTCATCGATGGTCGCGGCGATCTCTACGAGCGTGGAGGCACTCTCTCCGACTATTCGGAAGTGGCGCGGCTGGAAACAGCGGCTTTTGCTGTTCTCCGCAGCTACCGAGTCCAATCCTGTCTACTCCGTCGCAGCGAACCGCTCGCGACGGTCCTCGGCAATGACCCTGAATGGCACAAAGAGTACTCGGATGATATAAGCGTCTTGTTCGTAAGGCGGAATATAGGTGCAGTCTCGGATGCGCCGCGCGAATCGGCAACAATCGGGCGGAAGGAATGAAGAGCGTGCCCGTAAGTGAGGCTTCGAGGCGGAGGCCCCCTGAGGAAAGCTTTTGCCTCATTGCTGCAAGACTTTGCTTGACATCAGCTTTCATGCGTCGTCTCGTTGGCCTGCTGGTCGTCTTACAAACTCCAAAGTGGCGCAGTTTCAGCAACTTACGTGGAGTGGACCTGACGCGAAACGCGGATGATTTGGTTCGACGCTTGCTCACTAGATAACCAGTATCAGTAATAGTCCCCAAATCTGTATCAGGCATTTACCGGATGTTTCGTCTCCAAGACCACAATCTTGGCGCGGGGACTAGTGTATGTAACTCAAACTTGACAAGGAGATTACGCATGAATTTCATTCAGTTCATTAGCACGTTCCATAAAGAAGAGTCGGGGCAGGATTTGGTGGAGTACGCTCTGGTTCTGATTGCCGTTGCCACTGGCGTTTTGGCGGGCTCGAAAACTCTGTCCAGCGACTTCGGCATCTGGATGGGGAACCTCCAAACCAAAATCAGCGGCTTCTTGACTTAACCGGGCAACGGCGCTTGGCAGCAGTTTGCCATACGGCGCCGGGCCTCCCTTTCGCGGCAATGCGTGTACTGGCCTGGGCAACTCTTCATTTGTTCCAGCCTAGGGACCAGGGGAGATTAGTGTACTTAAACCAAATTTGAGGAAGGAGATTTGCATGGTATTTACACAGTTCATCAGCAAGTTCCATCAGGAAGAGTCGGGCCAGGATTTGGTGGAGTACGCCCTGGTTCTGATTGCCGTTGCCACCGGTGTTTTGGCAGGCTCGAGCACGCTATCCAGCGACTTCGGTGTCTGGATGACGAACCTCCAAACCAAAATCAGCGGCTTCTTGACTTAACCAGGCTACGGCGCCGGGCAGCACTTTGCCATGCGGCGCGGCGCCAGTCCTCGATTTTGAAGTGTTGCCCTTAGCCGACTCGGACGCCCGATGCGGCCGTGGCAAGAGACGAAGTACAACGTTCTTGAAATGATCCTTATGAATTCGGCTCAATTCACCGCGATGCTGGCCGTGGTAGTGGCAGTGTGTGCCGCGTTCACTGACGTTAAGGCCCGACGTATCCCCAACCGGCTAACTTACCCGGCCATTCTGATTGGCTTGGGACTGCAGGGTGCGCTCCATGGGTGGCGAGGGCTGCTGCTCAGTGCGGGCGGGGGCCTTCTTTTTGGAGGCGTCTTGATGCTGTTTCATCTCGTTCGGGCAATGGGGGCGGGGGACGTGAAGCTGGCCACGGCGCTCGGCTGCATGGCCGGTCTCGCCGGGACGCCACAGCTCATGTTCGCTACCGCAGTGGCGGGAGGCGCCCTGGCCATGGTCTTCATCGTTGCGTCTGGGCGGATTGCCGAGACGCTACGGAACACGTTATGGGTGGTGGCATTTCACGCCCAGCACGGACTGCAGACACACCCCACCGTTAATCTTGATAACCCCGGCGCAGTGCGCATGCCCTATGGGCTGGCATTTGCCGCCGGCACATTGTACTGGGCTGTTTCTACGCAGTTCTGGAGGTAATTCATGGGTACTCGACGACTTGGTTTCGCTCTAGTAGCCGCCCTGGTGATTTCGCTGGGCATCACGTCCGTTTTCTATGCGCGCATTACACGCACGCAGGCCAGCGCCCGCCCGAAGACCAAGCGCATCATTGCGGCCGCGGTTGCTTTGCAGCCAGGCACTCCCATTACCGCTGAAAACCTGACGGAGATTGACTGGCCCGTGAATGTGCCGCTGGAAGGGCTAATCGAGAAAAAGGAAGACGTCACAGGTCATGTGCTGATGTACGCCGTGGCGGTACAGCAACCGGTGCTGCGCCGTGACCTGGCCTCCAGCGCCAGTTTGGGCTTGTCGGCCAAAATTCCGGACGGCATGCGCGCGACCGCCGTCAAGACCAATGAGGTCACGAACATCGCCGGATTTATCTTTCCCGGCTCCCACGTGGATGTGCTGGTCACCTTAAAGCCCGACAATAATGCCGCAAGCACGGAGACGCGCACGGTGCTGCAGAACGTTCTGGTGTTGTCAACCGGAACGAAGATAGACCCCGATCCGAATGGCAAGCCCGACAACGTGGGTGTAGTCACTCTGCTGGTAACCCCGGAACAATCGGAAAAGCTGGCGCTGGCGCAGAACCAGGGCACCATCCACTTCGTGCTGCGCAACGGCGGAGACTCGGCGAGTCCGGACGTCCGGCCGGTTGATATTGCTGAATTGGCTGGAATAGCAAAGAAG
>Ga0209761_1003048_pt1 | contig 11047 bp, 11 predicted proteins | sample GraSoi013_1_40cm_4_FD_185818 | JGI IMG/M metagenome (GOLD analysis project Ga0209761, IMG submission 185818) | Grasslands soil microbial communities from the Angelo Coastal Reserve, California, USA - Sample 09_25_2013_1_40cm (SPAdes) (version 2) | ecosystem: Environmental > Terrestrial > Soil >... | reverse complement strand
ACTCTCAAACAAAGGGATCAAACAGATACTGGTATGCCCTGTGGGATTCGTTTCAGATCATCTGGAAATTCTCTACGACTTGGATGTGGAAGCAAAAGAGTACGCAAGCGCTCATGGCATAGCGCTCGCTCGAACGTTATCGCTTAACGACCATCCGATGTTCATCGCAGCCTTGGCCGCGGTTGTTAGGCCACTCCTCATTGATCAACCGATCGCGGCTCGCTGAGGCTCATCCCATTAGATGCGTGAAAGAAAGCCCGATCGGAAAGTATACTGAGGAGGACAATACTAAGCGTCACGAAAATGCTCAGCTCAGTAATTCCTTAAGGGTATCATCGATTATGAACGTCTCAGGCATCATCGTCGGAGGTACTCCCAGCTCAGCGAGCCTACGGGCTGTCACGGGACCGATGGCCCCTATCCGGATTTTTCGAAGTCGTGGGACAAGCTCGTCGAGGCCAATGTAGTTTTTTGACATTAGGAATAGGTTTGAAGCGGATAACGAGCTTGTGAACAGGATTGCTTGGACATCATCCCTCCGGATACCGTCTATGAAGCGCTGGAAGCTGGTTGCGTCAGGGGGAATGACCGAATCGTAAAGATTGACCGTATCGACCATCGCCCCGTTCTTCGCAAGCTCTCTGCCCAAGCTGTTGTCCGCTGAGGATGATCTGGCGAGTAGTACTCGTTTTCCCATAAGACCTTGTGCGCGGAGAAAATCACCGATGCCGATCGAGCTGAATTCGTCGGGCAAGTGAACGCCGCGTACCCCCCGCCTCGCTAGGGCTTCCTTTGTTCTTGGGCCAACCGCTAAGAGCTGAAGATCGCCCAGGACGCTCGGAAGTAGGTTCCCGTGACTTCTGAGAATGTCGAGTAAGAGATTGGCACCGATCGGGCTCATCAGTACCAGCCAGTCCACCGAGCCTTCAGTCAAGACTCGGGACAGCTCTCTGACAATTTCTGATTCCTCTCTCGGCCTTAGTTCCACTGTATGAACGATTAGCGGGTTCCAGCCCATCTCTTCTACGACCCGAATCGTATCCTCCCCTAAGCCAGTTGGTCGAGTCACGGCAACAGTATTCAATTGGTCTCTACCCCCGGTAGTATGAGCCGCGCCAGCTCTCCTCAATTTTCTTAGCGCCCTTCGAAATCAGCTCTTCAGCGGCTTCTCTCCCAAGAATCGCTGCTTCTTTGATGTTTCCAGACTTTTTCGATTCGAGCTTCGTCTCTCCGTCATTCGACAGTATGCATCCTGTGACGTGAAGACTGTCTCTGTTCGACGAGGCGAGTGCTCCGATGGGCACTTTGCAGCCCCCTTCTAAGACTTTGACGAGTTCTCTCTCAGCCTCAGCTTGTGCCCTGGTAGGAGGGTCCTCTATTGACTGGAGGAGTTCCAGGACCTTCCTGTTATCCTGACGAGCTATTAGAGCTAGGATTCCCTGACCTGGTGCAGGCATGAAATCATCTAGCGACAGCCTCTCTGCTATTCGATCTGTCAAACCAAGTCTCAGGAGACCCGCCTCTGCAAGGATGACAGCGTCGAACTCCCCGTCTGCGACCTTCTGAACCCTGGTGTCAACATTCCCTCTTATCGGGACCGCCTGCAGGTCGGGCCTGACACGTCTTAGCTGGGCGATGCGGAGAAGGCTGCTGGTTCCTACTCTGCTCCCGTTCCTCAATTCTCTCAGACGCTCACCTTTCCTGCTAACCAGAACATTAGAGGGGGATCCTCGTTGGGGGACACTAGCGATCACGAGCTTTGTGTTGCTTTCAAACACGGGGACATCCTTCAGGCTGTGCACCGCCGCGTCGATCCTTCCGTTCAGGACAGCCTGGTCGATTTCCTTCTCAAAAATTCCCTTCTGATTGATAGAGAAGATGGGCGTTCCCTGGTCCTCGTCGCCCTTCGTCCTGATAATCTTCCTTTCGACAACGAGGCTAGGATCTTTTCTCTTCAGCTGGTCCAGTACGATATCCGTCTGAACGAGGGAAAGTTTACTTCCCCTTGTGCCAACCCTGAGCAGCATTTGCGATTCTACGCTGATAGTTTGCGGAGAGCGCTTCCAATAGCTTCTATGGTAACCTGAATCTCATCATCTGTGTGACTGGTTGCAAGAAAGCATGTTTCGAATTGGGACGGCGGTACAAAGACTCTTGATGCGAGCAGTGATTGGAAGTACTTGTTGAATCTAGTTATGTCCGACGTTTTCGCTGAGTCGTAGTCCGTAACGGGACGGGCTGTGAAGAAGATCTGGAACATTGATGACAGCCCGTTTACTTGGGCTGTTAATTTCCGAGACTCTATCATGTCGTTTATTCCCCTCCGCACCTGTTCGCCTGTTTTTTCCAACTTCGGGTACAACTGTTCCGCTCTTCGTTTCAGTGATTGAAGCGTAGCCAGCGAGGCTGCGACGCTCACAGGATTGCCGCTGTAAGTTCCGGCCTGGTAGACTCCTCCAAGCGGGGCGAGTTTCTCCATGATTTCCCTTCGTCCCCCAAAGGCCGCTATGGGAAGTCCTCCCCCCAAGATCTTTCCTAGTACCGTCATGTCGGGTCTGATCCTGAAGTATTCTTGAGCGCCACCGAGAGCAACTCTGAATCCTGTGATCACTTCGTCGAAAATTAGGATGACTCTGTTCTCTTGGGTGATTTTTCTGATTGTTTCTAGGAATCCTGGTCTTGGAAGGATGGGTCCCATGTTTCCCATTACTGGCTCGAGAATTACCGCGGCAAGCTCATGGGCGTGATCTTCGATCATACTCCTGCTCATTTCTTCATCGTTAAACCTGGCGACCAGTGTCTCCTTTGCCACGTCTTTGCTGATGCCTTCAGAACTAGGAATGCCCAAGCTCAGTGCTCCAGATCCTGCTCTTACCAGGACGCCATCGTGGGCACCATGATACCCTCCTTCAAACTTGAGAATCTTCTGTTTGCCAGTAAAGGCCCGGGCTAGGCGGAGGCTGTGCATTGTGGCCTCAGTCCCAGAATTAACCAGCCGCACCATTCCCATCGACGGAACAAGGCTCCTAATGAGGCTCGCAAGTTCGACTTCCATCTCGGTTGGCTGGCCGTAGATCGAGCCTTTGCGCAATGCCTCCTCGACCGCTTCTACGACTTCATCTTGCGCGTGTCCATCTAGCAAGGCTCCGTAAGCCATGCAATAGTCAAGGAACTCTTCGCCGTCCACAGTTCGAAATCTGGGGCCCTTGGCTGAAGCAACGAACAGAGGATAGGGAGAGTAGTTCCGGACGGGACTGTTTACCCCTCCGGGTATGAGTTCTCTTGCGCGCCTGTAGAGATCTTCCGACTTGGAGGCTAGCTTTGTAGCCATTCCGCTGCTTCCTTAGCGTGGTAGGTAATTATCATGTCCGCCCCCGCCCGCTTGATGGCTGTCAACACCTCCAAGATGGTGGATTTTTCGTCAATCCATCCTTCGCGGGCCGCGGCCTTCAGCATCGCAAATTCTCCGCTCACATTGTAAGCAGCCATGGGCATTCGGAATCTTCTCTTGGCCCGATAGATAATGTCCAGGTACGCTAGGGCTGGCTTGACCATTATCATATCTGCTCCCTCTTTGATGTCCAACTCAATTTCGCGCATAGCCATTTCCGGGTTCGAGTAGTCCATCTGGTAGGTTCGCCGGTCTCCGAACTGGGGTTTGGAGAAGGCCGCTTCCCGAAATGGTCCGAAGAATGAGGATGAGTGTTTCGCCGCATACGCGAGAATCGCCGTATCCTTGAATCCGTTATCGTCAAGTGCCTCCCGAATAGCGGCTACCTGGCCGTCGATCATTGCGGAGGGCGCGACTATATCTGCTCCTGCCCTCGCATGGCTAACGGCGGTGTCTGCGAGACCCTTCAGAGTCTCATCATTCTCAACGAGTCCGTCTTTGACGATTCCACAGTGACCATGGCTAGTGTATTGGCAGAGACACACGTCGGTTCCTATCACGATCTCGTCGTCTAGTTGTTCCTTCAGGCTCTCAATCGACTTTTGCACAATTCCTTCGGGGTCGTATGCACTGGACCCATCATCGTCTTTGCGTCTCGGAATACCGAACAAGAGGACTGATCTGACCCCTCTATCTTTGAGGTCAATTGCTTCTTTCTCGAGTGATGAGAATGAGAATCTGGTTTGTCCTGGCATCGAGGATATGGGAACATTCTTGCTGAGACCTTCCTCAACAAAAAGTGGCTGAATCAGATCGGATTTGGAAACGGCTACTTCACGGACAAGTTCCCGGATTAGAGGAGTTCTTCGGAGCCTCCGCATTCGGAGCTGGGGAAAACTCAGCGGGGCCTATTCTCCTCGGAAGATCCGTCCGGCAGCTGTCAATACTCGCTCATCTTTTCTCTCGGCCGCTCGACGCAGATTCAATACCGGTCCGTCAAGTAGCCTCTCTACGAGAGACACGGTCATGTTCTTCAGCGACTCTTTCTGTTCAATGGTCAGGTCCAGCTTGGAGAGGGTCTTCTTCAGAACCTCTTCGCGAATTTGGTCGGCTCTACGGTAGATATCGGAGACTATCGGTTCAGCTTCCTCCCGTTGAAGGAGAGCAATGATCTTCTCGACCCGTGGTCTCACAAGGACCTCTGCTTTCTTCACCAGCTCCCGGCGCCTGGCCAAGGCATCGTCAGCTATTCCACGAAGGTCATCTATCGTCTTGAAGACTACATCCTCCAACTCGCCTACGTTGGGATCGACGTTTCGAGGATTGGACAGATCAAGAATCATTAGCTTTCGCCTGGTTCTATTGCCCCGTTGAGAAAATGAGTGCTTGGTCAGAACGTAGTTTGAAGATCGCGTAGCGACAATTACCAAATCCATCTTTGCCAGTTGCGATGAAACCGCTTGAAATTCTACCGCCGTCCCACCAAAGGCCCGGCAGAACGATCTAGTTCTCTGCACTGTTCTGCTAGCCACGATAACGTTGCTCATTCCTCTCGATTTCAACGCCTTCATAACCAACATTCCGACTTGGCCCGTGCCTAGTAGCAACACGTGACTATCATCCAGCTTTCCGAGAATCTCCTCGGCGAGCTTCATGGCAGCAGATCCAAGCGATACTGTCCCTCGACCGATTCCGGTCTGTTCTCTAATGGCAGAACCGGCAGAGATTGATCTGTGCACCGTATCCTCTAATAGAGCTGAAGCGGAGCCGTTGGAAAGTGCTTCCGACAGCGAATTCTTCAACTGGCCCACGATCTGGTTCTCACCGATAAGCATCGACTCGAGGCCTGCCGCAAGCCGAACTAGATACTCAATTACCGACTTTCCTTCTCTGGCTTCAACAAGCTTGTTCAGCTCTCCCAGTTTGAACTTGGTTTCGAGTGCCCATTCCCGTAGAACGCTGTCTCGAATCTGAGAAACGTCTTTCGCATCGAGGAAGAGTTCGACCCTGTTGCATGTTTGGAGTATCATAGCGCCATTGAGCTCGTGAGTCCCTCGTAGAAGTCTGTAGAAGGCCGGTACGTCTCGAACACTTAGCGCGTCGAGTGTTGCAAGAGGAGCTTTCCTGTAGCTCACTCCCAAGCTTACTAGCACTGCTGAGGCCGCCGAGAATGGTGTAAGCCGGGAAATGAGAGTTCGTTATTAAGACTTGATCTGTAAAGAACGCGTCCAACCTCAAATTCTTCTCGTGGCTAATAGCTCAAGCGAAATGTCCGGAGAACTAGGATCAGTTGGCTATCGTTTCCAGAACTTCCACCAAGGCGGTTTGATTGCCGCTCCTACTAATCCGATTATTCCAGCCGCGAAGACCAGTATTGCTGGTGTTGCGAAGCTGGTTATGAGGAGCAGTATGATTCCTCCGAACACAGCGAGCAATCCTCCGAACCTCATTGGTCCAGTGTAGATGATTACTCCTGCAATTATCGCCCCGAGTCCCAACAGTGCCTCTAACAGCCGGAGGGATAGAGACATCGGCGATAGTCCACCGCTTGTAAGTGCCGAGTAGCCGATTAAGGCTCCTCCGACTAACGCCAGCAGGAAGCCAACGATGCCGAAGAGTTTCACGAAAGCCCTTCTAGCAATTCGGAACGCGAACATCCCACTCACAAGATAGCACGCCAGGGACCTATCTATAATCCAACATTTTGAACACCCACCCCCGATAAGTTCGGGAGTTGCTGCGGGGGTCTGTCTGAGTGCTGCTAGAGACTAAGGTCCTGTCGGGTTCGGATTGTTTTCATCAGGTCTCCTCGAGTAATCATTCCCAGAATCTTATCACCGTCGGTCACGAGTAATCGTCCAATGTTCTTCTCCGCAATCTTCTGCAAGGCTTCGGCCGCCGAGGCATTCGGGCTGATGGTGACTATTCGCTCGTAAGGAACCATCGCTTGCGCAACAGTCTCCATCTCCCGTTTCTCTGCTGGAATGGATCTGACAGATGACATCGTGACGACCCCTTCCAGCTTGTCGTTCCTGACCACCGGGTAGCCACCGTGAGGATGGATGAGGAAATAGTCAGTCACGAGCTTCTGGACGCTAATGTCAGGCGAGACTGTGAGCAGGTCTCTCGTCATAATATCGCTCACGCTTATCCCATGAAGCGCCTCGGTCATCTCAGTCTGCTTGAGACTCGTCTCGGCCCCCGACCGGATAAACCAGCCCAGGAAGATAATCCACAAGCCGTTGAAGATATCCGCAGTCGCCACCACCAACAAGAGACCGGCGGCAATCATGATCAGTGACAATGCCTCGCTAACGCGTGTGGCGTTTCGCGTCGCCTTCAACAGGTTCTTAGACCGACCCCAGAGACTCCCACGTAGTACTCGACCTCCGTCGAGAGGAAACGCTGGGACAAGATTGAACGCGCCCAACGCTACGTTGATCACAGCATTGTACCCCAGAACTGCGATGACCGGTTTATACCCAGAAACCAATGTACTCACATACCACAGCGCACCTAGAACTCCAGCAATGGCGAAGCTGGTCAAGGGTCCCGCAAGCGCCATGCGAACTTCGAGATCGGCATCTTTCGGTTCCTCGCTCATCTCTGAAACTCCGCCAAAGAAGAAGAGTGTAATTCTTGCGATCGGGAGCCCATTTTTCTTTGCGATGTAAGAATGCGATAGCTCGTGTAGAAGGACGGATACGAAAAGTAGCAAGGCAGAGACTGCTCCAATAGCCCAGTAAGTGACGGCTCCCAGCCCTGGATAGACCGCAGGCAGATATCCATCCGCCAGCGACCAGGCTATCAAGAGAAAGACCAACCATAAGGTCCAGTGAATTCTTATCGGAATGCCAAGTATTTTCCCAATATTCACTGACACGATTCTCTACCTTCCTCCGCTGCCAAGTACTGTGCTAGAACTTGAGCGTTATCCTATTCAGTCTTAGAGACGGATCGAGATGGCCTAACGGGGGGATTGTTGTTAGCCTCGTGCTGATTCATGAAGATCGCCTTCAGAGCCTCCAACCATGCACGCCTCGCCTCGTCAACAGACAGTCCCGAGACGAGGAGAGTCTCGAGCCCGTTCCAGAGAGCGATGAGGGAATTTGCGAGAGGACGGAGGTCCAAGTTATCCCCGACAATCCTTCTCTTTCGGCCCTCCTCAAGGAAACCAGTCAGAACCTCCTCGTATTCTGCATGATTCTGTTTCAGAATTCTTTTCAAAGTCGGGTTACGCGACGCTTCGGAGAGAATTTCGAAGCTCAGTCCCGGGTTCGATGCGGACAGCTTCAGCATCTTGTCGAAGAATTCGGTAGCGCTCTGGATCGGATTTGCCTCGGTGCCAAATGAAGAGTATAGAATCTCTTTGAACGCCTGAGGCGCTGTCTTGCACATCGCCTCGAAAAGATCCTCTTTGCTTGAGAAGTATAGGTAGATGGCTCCTTTGCTTACACCTAGCCGCTTCGCAATGTCGTCCATCGTTGCTTCGTGGTATCCTTTTTCCGCGAAGACTTTGTTGGCGGCATCTAGGATTCGGCTCTTCGCTTCCTCCTTGTACTCAGGGACGACCTTAGGCATTCGGCTCTATGATTAGTGTGCGGGGGCGCTATTTAAAAATGACCGACGCGTTTAAATAATGACTCATCAGTCAGTTTACCCACGCGATAAATCATGCAGAACCAAAACGTTCAGCCTATGACGGCGATGAAAGACAAAGTTGTCATGATCACTGGAGCTAACTCGGGTATTGGAAAAGCGGCAAGTCTGGCCCTCGCGAAAATGGGCGCCAATGTGGTCATGGTTAGTCGAAACAAGGAGAAGGGTGAAGCTGCGAAATCCGAAATTATCAGAGAATCTCAGAACAACTCCGTCGATCTCTTAGTTGCTGACCTATCGTCTCTAGAGTCAGTACGACGCCTCGCAACTGAATTCCAGAAGAAGTACTCCAAGCTTCACGTCCTCATCAACAACGCTGGACTCTTCAACCGGAGACGTAATGTCACAACGGATGGCTTCGAGAATACCTTCGCCACAAACTATCTCGCGCCCTTCCTCTTGACAAACCTCCAACTGCCAACACTAAAGGCCAGCGCACCCAGTCGAATTATCAACGTGTCATCAGTAGGGCACTATAACGGGCACATCAACTTTGAGGATCTCAACTTAGAGAAAGAATATGGTGGATGGAAGGCCTATGGCCAATCGAAGCTAGCCCTCGTCCTATTCACCCATGAACTCGCCAAGAAGCTAGATGGAACCGGGGTAACGGTCAACGCTGTCCACCCAGGAACTGTTGCTACCAACATCTGGACAAGACCCTTCGGTCCAGTTGGCTTCATTACGGCCCTGCCGAAATTGTTCATGGCAAGCCCGGAGCGGGGGGCAGAGACAATTGTTTACCTCGCTTCCGCCGATGATGCAAACGGTCTCAATGGAGAATATCTGGAAAAGTTGAAGGTGAAGAAGTCTTCAGACGAATCCTATGATGAGGAGATTGCTCAGAGACTGTGGGACGTCAGCACAAAACTAACTCATCTTTCCTAGCATGTTCGAAAGACCGATGGGGTAGGAAATTCGAAATGAACAATACTCACTCGAATGATTTAGCTCTCTCGGCACAGAGTGATGTAATCACAACATGTGACTATAGAACGTGCCCGACCATTAAAAGCAACAAGGCGATCAATACCGTAACAGTGGTGAGATTTGATGGAAACTTACAATGGATTGAAGCCCGAAGAAATCGCGGCTATGATAATCATTACGAACTTCTTGAGAATCGCGCGGTAGAGGTCCTCCTCCAATGAGCGACAATCCACCAGCGCCTCTGCTCGGACAATCCGACAAGGTCGTGCAGGTAGACAACCTTTCCAAAAAATACGGCGACAACGTAGCCGTTAACAGCATCTCGTTCAACCTCACAAAGGGCGAGATATTCGCCTTTCTAGGCCCTAACGGGGCTGGAAAGACCACAACAGTGGAGATCCTGGAGTGTCTCCGAAACCCCACCGGTGGACAAGCGCGGGTTCTCGGCTATGACGTGAGCAAACGTTCTGACCAGGCTGAGATCCGGAAGCGCATCGGGGTCCTGCCCCAAGACTTTAACGCGATAGACCGGCTCACGGTCCGTGAGAACATCGACTACTTCGGTGCGATGTTCAAACACCAGCTAGATGCGGACACGCTCATCGAGCTAGTCGACCTGAAGGACAAACGGGACGAGCAGTTCAAGAAATTATCAGGGGGTCTCAAACAGAGAGTTGGACTTGCGGTTTCTCTTGTAAACGACCCTGATGTCGTCTTCCTTGACGAGCCTACCACGGGACTCGACCCTAGAGCTCGCCGGGACGTCTGGGGCGTCATCGAGCGATTGAAGAGCCAGGGAAAAACGGTCTTCCTGACAACCCATTACATGGACGAGGCAGAATACTTGGCGGATATAGTATCGATCATCGACCATGGACAGATAATCGCTACGGGAACACCAGACCAGTTGATAGATACTCATGGAGGGAAAAAGACGCTCATCATCAGAGATGCTGGACAGGAAGGAATCAGACAACTTCCTCCAGGATTACCCAAGGCCGAGCTTAGAAACGCGGGAGACATTGCCATCCCGCTGAACAACGGCGAACTCACAAACATCCTCATGAGCCTAGCACAAACCCCTCTGCACGATAAGGAAATAGAAGTTAGACGTCCTACGCTAGACGACGTCTTTCTCAACCTCACCGGGCGCAGAGTCTCGGAGGAGGGAAACTAGACGTGAGAAGTCGAATCTACACCATTATCAGTGGACATTTCAAAAGCTGGTACCGCAGCAAGAGCAACATATTCTGGACCATAGCCTTCCCACTCCTACTCATCGTTCTCTTCGGAGCGATATTCGGCAGCGGAAGCACAAGATTCGACCTATACGTCCAGAACCAGGATCTGAATGGAAATGTACCGACGCCTCTCTCCCAAGGCTACGTTAACGTACTGAACCAAACCGGTGCTTTCAACCTCCACATGGTCGCGGCTGAACAGCCAGACCCGTTGACATACGTGAAAAACGACGCTCAGCTGCACAATCGCGGGCAGAGACTGCTAGTCGTACCGTTAGGTTTCAACGCCACTGTTATGAGTGGAAAGAATGCGACTATACAGCTTTTCATGGATCAGAGCGACCAGGTCTCTGCATCGCTCCGGGGAATAGTGAACTCAGTCACCGTCTCGTACGCAGCGACGATCACCGGTGCACCCGACCATCTAGTCGTTCAACCAGTCGGCATCGTAACCAGGAATATCCGCTACATTGACTTCTTCATCCCCGGAGTAATCGGTATGACTCTCCTCACCACTGGTGTCTTTGGCGCTGTCAACACGAACGGCAGGTATCGAGAGTTGAAGATAATCAAGAAGCTCGCCACAACACCTCTCAGCAAGATCGAATGGATACTCGGCATGGTTGGATACCAGATGATCTTAGCCACGATATCGCTCGTCGTCATCCTCTTCTTCGGCTATGCCATCTTCGGGGTGACGGTGACGATAGACATTTACACGGTAGGACTGGTTGTTGCAGCCGCCCTCCTCTTTCCAGGCATCGGCATGGTACTCGCAAACTTCGTAAGGGAAGCAGAGAGCGCGGATGCTGCGGCCAACGCGATA
>Ga0209761_1003047_pt1 | contig 11051 bp, 8 predicted proteins | sample GraSoi013_1_40cm_4_FD_185818 | JGI IMG/M metagenome (GOLD analysis project Ga0209761, IMG submission 185818) | Grasslands soil microbial communities from the Angelo Coastal Reserve, California, USA - Sample 09_25_2013_1_40cm (SPAdes) (version 2) | ecosystem: Environmental > Terrestrial > Soil >... | reverse complement strand
CACCTGCATAGCGCGATCCGGCTGATCGCCACCGGCCGCTACCTGGGGCTGCTGCTCGGCCCGGCGATCGGCGGCCTGATCCTGCTCGCGATGGGGCCCGCCCGCGGGATCCTGTTCAACATGCTGATCTACCTGCCGCTCATCCTGTGGCTGTGGAAGGCGCCGTACGGCGGGCGCAAACCTGCGCCAGCCTCGCGCGGCTTTGCCGAGCTCCTATCGATGATCCGGGCGGCTGCGCAGAGCCGCGTGATCGTGTCGATGACGCTCCTCGCGGGCGGCGCGTCGCTGCTGGTGGGCAACGCCTACCAGGCGCAGATGCCCGAGTTCGCGCGCGACCTCGGTCACGGCGACGCCGATTTCACCTACAGCATGCTGCTCGCGGCCGACGCCGCCGGCGCTCTGGTCGCCGGCCTGGTGCTCGAGAGCCGCGGCTTGCTGCCGCCCCACGCGCGCACCGCATTCCTGCTGGCGATGCTGTGGTGCCTTGCCATCGGCAGCTTCGCGGCGGCGACGTCGTATCCGCTAGCGCTCGCGCTGCTGTTCATCGCGGGGTTTTTCGAGCTGTCGTTCAACGCCATGGCGCAGACCCTGGTGCAGGTGCACGCGCCCTCCGAAGTCCGCGGCCGCATCATCGGCCTGTTCGCCATGGCGAGCCTCGGGCTGCGCGCCTTCAGCGGCGTAACGGTCGGGCTCGGCGGCAGCCTCATCGGCATCCACTGGTCGCTCGCCGCGAGCGCCGCCGCTCTTCTCGCTCTGACCATGACACTCTTCTCTCTAACGCTGCGCTCGGCTAGCTAGCTACTTCACTAAAGGAGGGGTATGTCCGTGAACGATCAATGGAATACCGGGCTGATGGCGCACCTCGGGATGCGCATCGTGGAGGTGGCGCCGGAGCGCGTGGTGGGCGAGCTGGAGATCGGCGAGCACCTGAAGACGACCACCGGGGCGGTGCACGGTGGCACGCTGATGGCGTTCGCCGACACCATCGGCGCGGTCGGCACCTCGGCGATGGGCCTGAAGACCGCCACGCTCGAATCGAAGACCAACTTCTTCGCGGCGGCGACCGCGGGCAAGCTGCGCGCCGAATCGACCGCCCTCCACAAGGGCAGGCGCACGCATGTCTGGCAGACGCGCGTCACCGATGACTCGGGCAGGCTGCTGTCGCTCACTATCCAGACGCAGATGATCCTGTGAGATACGCGCTCTATTACTGGCCTTCCATCCAAGGGCGCGGCGAGTTCGTCCGCCTCGCGCTCGAGGACGCGGGCGCCGATTACCTCGACGTTGCGCGCCGTGCGCGCGGCATGCAGGCGATGGAGCACATGCTCGAGAGCCCTTCCATCAAGCGAGCGCCTTTCGCGCCGCCGTTCCTGCGCGCCGGTGAGCTGCTGATCGCCCAGACCGCGAACATCCTCTTCTACCTCGGGCCCCGCCTGGGCCTTGCCCCCAGGAGCGAGGCCGGCCGGCTGTGGCTGCACCAACTGCAGCTCACCATCGCCGACTGGCTGGCCGAGGTGCACGACACCCATCACCCGATCGGCAGCGGCCTCTATTACGAGGACCAGAGGCCAGAAGCAAAGCGGCGCGCGGCGGACTTCAGGACCGAACGCCTGCCGAAGTTCTTGCAGTACTTCGAAAAGATAGAGTTCAGGTCCTTTTCCTACGTCGAGCTGTCCCTCTTCCAGATGATCGAGGGGCTGCGCTACGCCTTCCCGCGGACGATGAGCCGCCTGGAAAAAAATGTCCCTCGCCTGGTCGAGCTGCACGAGCGCGTCGCCGAGCGGCCGAGGCTCGGCAAATACCTGCGCTCGAAGCGCCGCATTGCGTTCAACCAGCAGGGGATCTTCCGCCGCTACCCGGAGCTGGACGCCGCTTGAACGTCATCGCCGCGGTACCATCGCGTTCCTGCCCATGCCCCCGGTCACCCAGGCGCTGATCGTCGTCAACGTCGCCGTCTTCCTGCTGCAGATGGCGACCGACCTGCCGCTCATCGAGTGGTTCGCCCTCTGGCCGGTGAGCAGCGGCCTGGAGGCCGGCCCCGGCTTCGAGCCCTGGCAGCTCATCAGCTACAGCTTCCTGCACGGCGGCGTCGCGCACATCCTCTTCAACATGTTCGCGCTCTACATGTTCGGCGGCGAGATCGAGCGGCTGTTCGGCTCGCGCTTCTACCTCGCGTACTACTTCGCCTGCGTGCTCTCCGCCGCGGTCACGCACCTGATCGTCACCGGCTGGATGGGAGGCACGCCGTACCCGACGGTGGGCGCCTCGGGCGGGATCTACGGCCTGCTGCTCGCGTTCGGCCTGTACTTCCCGGATCGCCGGGTGATCCTGCTGTTTCCACCGATTCCCATGTCGGCGCGCACCTTTGTCTTCGGCTTCGCGGCCCTGGAGCTGTTCTTCGGCATCACCGGGACGGCCGCCGGGATCGCCCATTTCGCCCATCTGGGAGGCATGCTGGGCGGCTGGCTGCTGATCCAGTACCGGCGCGGGCGGTTTCCCTTCAAAAGGTAAACCGCGCTATTTGGCCTTCGCGGCGGCGTCGATGAAGCCGTGCTTCACGAGCCGCAGCTTGTCGTCGCGCACCAGGCCGATGCCGGGCGCGTGAAACTTGTACTCGCTCACACCCAGATCGAGCGGCGAGCTCTCCTTCACCCGCATGCATCGCTGGAACGTTCCGGCTGGCGTCTTGCAGGTGTCGCTGAGGCTCATGATCTCGGCGCGGTCCATCGCCACCCCGGGGGCGATCTCCTGGTAGAACTTCATCTTCGGCTGCGGGCTGCCGGGCATCATCAGGCCGGGACGGTTGCCCTTTCCCGCCAGCCAGGAGCCGTCGGTCTTGGTGACCTTGCCGTTCTCGTAGAAAGCGACGTCTTCGCCGAAATAGAACACGTCCTTCGTCTGGTCGCAGATGGCGAAGTAGTTTCTGGCGACCTCGTGAAGCTGCCCGTCCTTCCATTCCCGTTCCTCGACCACCCGCGTCAGAACGCCGTCCACCATCCGCGTCTCGTTGAGCACCGTCCTGTGCAGCTTCATGCCGCCGCCTTCCAGGACCAGCTGGTGGCCCGGCTCCAGAATGAAGTACTCATTGCGCCCGGTGGTCTGCAGGGTGCAGCTTGAGATGCCGAATTCCTCCTGCCACTCGGGCTTGGCCTTGCCCTGCCCCGTCGCCAGAGAAACCGCCAGGATCGCCGTCGCGGCGAACCCGCATTGCAGTGCCTGTTTCATCATGAAATCCTCCTTGTCAGGTCAGTAGAAAAATTTCGCCACCAGCGCGAAAGCGTTGTTGGCGCGGCGAATGCTCGGCTGGTCCTCGGTGCCCTCGTCCCGGTTGAATGCCTTGCCGGGGAAGAACCATCCCATGCGCAGATCGAGGCCCAGGCGACGCACGCCGAACATGTTGCGAAACCCCAGGACGATGTCGAACGCCTGTCCCACCTGCTTGCTCTGTTGCCCGGGCACCTGGTTCATCAGCGCCGTCAATGCCCACGAGCGGTTTTCATCCGCGATCTTGTGCAGGCGGTAGCGATGAAACACGAAATCCAGGGACGTGGCGTGATCCGGACGGAAGCCGAGGCCGACGGTGGCGACCTGGAGGTTGCTGAGCTCCGTCTCGATGGCCTCGCCGTAAATGTTGAACAGGGCGACGCCGGCAAAGCGGCTCTCGTTCGACTGCAGGCCGGTCTGGCGGAACTCGGTGTTGGTCTTGTCGTTGGGATTGCCGTCGCCGCTGCCAAAGGCATAGCCGAGCGTGACGTTCGGCTTGAACGGCAGGCCGCCGAACCGGTAGGTGCCGCCTACGTCGAACGCATGTCCTTTGAGCCGGTGCGAATCCTCGTCCTTGCCGCGCACCGCCGCGAGCTCGCCCCAGTAGCTCAGGCTCTCCGAGGGCGTGCCTTGCAGGCGCACCCCGGCAAGCACCGGCCGCCCCTCGTGCTTGGCGCGGTCGTCGCGGGCGATCCCATAGACGCCGAGCCGGTGGTTTTCGATCCCGCGATAATCGGCATACAGCATGTAGGTATCGATCCGGTCCTTGACCTGCTGGACATGCGGAGCGAGGTCGAGATCGGTCCAGATCTCGCGCCCGAACGAGACTTCCGCCCGGAACCTGCCTTCGCGGTAGCCCGCGCTGAGCATGTCCATCGACGTGTCGTAGAGCCAGTGCCGGTCGTCCTCGAAATTGCGGCGGCCGACGCTCAGCGAGAACGGCTGTCCGGGACGCCTGAAGGTGACGAAGCCCTGGTCGACGAGCAGCGACCAGCGCCGCTTCTCGGGCGCGAACTGGATCGTGCCGTTTGGCAGCGTCACGCTCGACGGCTCCCTGATCGGGATTTCCCGCTCGAGGACCATCTCGAGGGTTGCCTCCAGCGAATCGGTGGGCCGGTAGACGATGATGCCGTTCACCTGGGGCTTCACCAGGCTGACGTTGTCCCGCATCCGCCGGTCCAGATCCGGGTCGCGGCGGTAGGTCGCTTCCGCCTCGCCGGCGTACGAATATTGGTAAGTCAGGCGCTGCGGCGGCGCGGCCTGCCCGGTTCCCGGCAGTCGAAAGAGCAAGGGCGAGGGCGCTTCAAGCTGCTTGCCGTAGCGGCGGTCCTCGCGCGTCTCGGCAGGCGCGCCCGGCCGATCTGCGTCGTTTATCTGCGCCACGACCGACGAGGGACCCGAGCCCAGTGCCAGGGAAAAAGCCGCGCAGCATGCTTTGCGGATATTCCGCGGCATCGTCTCCGGCCGCGCCTAGTTCGCGAGTCCCAGCCCGCGCTCGCGCTCCTCCGGCGCGCCAGCAGCGAGGTACAGCGCCGGCATCACGAACAGCGTCATCAGCGTCGAGGCGATCAGGCCGCCGATCATCACGATCGCGGTGGGCTGCACGATCTCCAGGCCGGGAATCTGCCCCCGCACTGCGAGCGGCAGAAGCGCGACGAGGATCGCCGCCGAGCTCGTCAGGATGGCCGCCAGCCGCTCCAGCGCGCCGCGGATCACGAGCTCCTCTCCGAACTGCAGCCCTTCCTGCACCTGAAGCGACTGGTAATGGCGTATCAGCAGAAGCCCGTTGCGTACCGCCATGCCGAGCACTGCCAGGAAGCCCACGATGGAGCCGAGCGAGATGTTCCCGCCGCTGACCAGCGCCGCGAGAAGGCCGCCTGCCAGCGCGGCCGGCAGCGCAAGGAAGGCGATGAGCGCAAGGCGCCAGCTGGCGAAGCACGCCTGCAGCAGCAGGAATACGCCGATCGCCACCGCGACCGCGATCCACAACATGCGCTGCTCGGCCTGCTGCCGCTCGGCGTACTCGCCGAGAAGCTTCGGATTGTGCTCCAGCGGGAACTGCATCTTGTCGAGGCGGTCGTCGACTTCTTCGGCGACCGAGCCAAGGTCGCGGCCGGCGACATTGGCGACCACGTCCACGTAAGGCGCGATGCTCTCGTGCTTGAGCACGGTCGGTGTGGGGATGATCCGCACCTCGGCGACGTCGCCGAGGCGCACGTTCTGCCGGTCCGACTTGCCGACCCAGAGGTCGCGAAGATTGGTGAGGCTGTGGCGCGTTTCGGGCGCGCCCCAGACCACCACGTCGTAGATCTTCTGCTCCTCGAACAGGAAGCCCACGGTGAGCCCCGAAAATATGGTCGCCGAAGCGCGCCGCACGTCCCCGGGCTTGACGCCGGCCTTGCCGGCGGCATCCAGGTCCACCTTGACCTGCACGTGCGGCTCCTCGACCTGGTCCTCCGCGCGCAGATCGGCGATGCCGCGAATGCCGGCAAGCGCGGCGGTCACTTCCTCGGCCTTCTGGCGCAGGACGTCGCGCTTCGGGCCGTACAGGCGCACGACGATCGCCGTGCCCGTGCCGGTGAGCACTTCGCTCACCTTGTCGCGCAGGTAGGTGTGCATGCTGCGCTCGCTGCCCGGATAGCCCTCGATGGTTTCCCGCACCGCAGCCAGCGTCTTGTTGTAGTCCGCCGCGGGATCGATGCTGACCCAGATCTGGCTCGAATTGATGCCGACGACCTGATCGCCGGTCACCGCGCGCCCGACGTGCGCGCCGACGTTGCGCACTCCCGGAATCGTCTTGAGCTCGCGGCTCACGCGCGAAGTGATCCGATAGGTCTCCGCATACGAAGTTCCAGGCGCGGTCGTCCAGTTCACCAGCAGCTCGCGCTCCTTCAGGGCGGGCAGCAGCGACTGTCCGAGAAACGGCCACAGGGCAATACCGCCCAGCACGGCGACCGCCGCAGCGAGAAACAGCTTGCGCCGCGCCCGCGCCGCGATCGCCCTGCGTAGAACATCTTCATAGAGGCCGCTTAGCCTGGCGAGCAGGGGTGGGTCGCCCGCGGCGCGCCCGCCCTTGCCGAGCAGCATCAGGCACAGCACCGGCGTGACGGTCAGCGCCACCAGCATCGAAGCGGCGACCGCGAGCAGGTAGGCCAGCGCGAATGGCTCGAAGAACGCACCCGAAACGCCGCCCATGAAGAAGATCGGGGTGACAGCGAGCATGACGATTGCCATGGCGTACACCGACGCGCTGCGGGTTTCCAGCGTGCTCTGGAAAATGATGCCGGCGATCGATGCGTCGGACCCGCGCGCCTCCAGGCGGCGCATGATCCTTTCAGCGTCGATCACGGCATCGTCGATGACCACGCCGAGGGCGACGATCAGCCCGGCCAGGATCATGCTGTTCAAGGTCGCGCCGGCGAGCTGCAGGGCAAGCAGCGCGGCGAGCAGCGAAAGCGGAATGGCGATGGCGGCGATGAGCGCGGTGCGCCAGCTGTAGAGAAGCACGCCGATGACCGCGACGACGAGGAACGCCGCGGCAGCGAGCGCGTACGCCAGATTGGCGATAGATTCCTCGATGTAGGAAGCCAGCCGGAAGACCGTGCTGTCGACCTTCACGCCGGGCAGGCCCCGCCTCAGCTCGGCGAGCGCCTGCTCCACCCCGCGCGTCACCTCAAGCGTGTTCGCGGAAGGAAACTTCTCGATTACCAGCATCAGCCCGCTGCCGTTGTTGACGAATGCGTCGCCGATGAGCGGCGGGTGCGCGAAGGTCAGCTCGGCGACGTCGCCGAGCGCCATGGTTTTGCCCGTCATGAGCAGGTGCTGCGCGCCGAGCACCACCTTCGCCATGTCCTCCGGCGAATTGATCGGCATCTGGTGATGCACGCCGAGCCGCTGGTTCGCGTTGTCGATCCAGCCTCCGGTACCGGGGGCCGAGCCTTTCAGGAAAGTCAGCGGCGAGACCCACAGCGCGTCTCCTGCGGCGGCAATGACGTCGTCCTGCAGCACCCGCGCGTCGCGCAGCCGTTGCGGATCGATGTGCACCTGGAGCTGGCGCAGGCGCTGCCCCCAGATCGCCACGTTCGCGACGCCGGGCACGCCCAGCAGCTTCGGCTTGATGGTCCAGCGCGCGAGCAGCGAGAGCTCCGTGGGCTCGACCTTGTCCGACGAAATCCCGACCATCATGAAGCGGCTGGTCGCAGACAGAGGCTGCAGAATGACCGGCGGCGTGGCGACGTTGGGAAGCGTGTAGGCGAGGGTCAGGCGTTCCTGGATCATCTGGCGCGCCTTGACGATGTCGGTCCCGCGCTTGAACGTCATCACGATGGACGACAGTCCGGTGACCGACTTGGAGCGGATCGACTCGAGCCAGGGCACCCCGCTAAGCAGCTCCTCCAGGTTCAGCGTGATGAGGCTCTCCACTTCCCTGGCCGAGAGACCGATCGCTTCGGTCTGCACTTCGACGACCGGCGCCGCGAACTCGGGGAAAACGTCCACCGGCATCCGGTAGAGTCGCTCGGTTCCGAACGCGATAAGCGCGGCGGCAATGCCCAGCATCACCAGGCGGAACTGCAGGCTCGAGGCGATTATCCAGCGGAACATGGCCCGATCTCCCTCATTTGCCAAAGCTCATTTGCCAAAACTCATTTGCCAAAGATTTCCGCGCCGTAGAGAAGCGCGGCGCCCACCGTCACGACCGGAGTGCCGAGCGCAGGTCCGTCGGTAAGCACCGCCACGTTGCCCACCACGCGATCGACCTGAACGCTTTGCCGCTCGAATGCGAGCGGCTCCTTGCTGACGTAAACCCAGGCCGCGCCGCGCGCGTCGTAGTACAGCGCGCCGTACGGAACGACCTTCTGGCTGTCCTCCGCGCCCGCGAGCTGCAGCTCGACGCGCATACGCTGGTTGACGGCCAGGCCATGGTCCTTGCCGTTGACGACGTAGTAGGTCGTGAGCATGGTGCGCTTCAAGTCTTCGGTGGGCGGCATCGCAGAGGGCTCGGCCAGCAGTTTGGCGGCGGGCTGCTCGCGGGTGGCAAGCGCAAACAGCCGCGCCGGCTTGTCCTTGGCGAGCCGGTCCCATTCCGCGGGCGACAGGGAAACGGCGATCCAGGCTTCCTCGCCGCCCGCGGCCGCTTTGCGCGGCGCCGGCTGCGCAGCCCGCTGAACGGACTTGGCCGCCACTGCCTGGGCAAACGCGCCGAAGACGCCCGAACCGCCGAAGGCGAGCTTGGGCGCCGCCGTCACCTCCGGCGAGGCCGTCACCAGGCCGCTGACCATCTGCTTGCGCACGATCGGCTGCTCTTCCACCTTGCCCATCTCGATGCCCAGGCGCTCCGCGGCCTTCGCAGAAAGGCGGACGCGCTTGGCTGCCGAGCCGGGAATCGGCTCGAGCTTCACCGCGGCGCTTTTCGCGCCCGCCGCAGCACCGCGATCGGCCGCCTGCGCCTGCGCAAATACGCCGAGGACCGCTCCTGCTGCAAGCGCAACGAGTTGTACTTTCATGGGCTTTTCTCCTTGGTATCGCGAATCGCTGCTCATAGCGGCGGCACGACGCCGTCCTTGCCGACGAAGACGAATACCGCCGCATAGCCGCCGTCGGCGGCCTTCTGGGCGCCGACGAGCACGCGCGCGCCGGCCTTGACGAGCGCTTTGTCGCCGAGCGACATCCTGAGAACCGGGGTGTCGCGCGAGATCTCCACGTCGGTTTCCTCCTGGTCGGTGGGGCCGTACTTGATCGAGAGGACGCGGTCCTCGAGGTCGTCGATCCAGCCGTGGGTGATGACGGCGTTCGGCGTCAGGTCCCACTTAGTGTGCCCGACGGCGATGCCGCGCAGCGACTCGTCGATGATGCGCAGCTCGAAGCCCTTGTGCAGCCAGCTGAGCGAGTCGCGGTAGATGGGGCTGAAGGTGTCTCCCATTCTTTCGGAGACCGCCCCCACGTACAGGCCGAAATCGACGTCGGCGAAGCTGGCCTTGGACAGGGCAAATACCGCGACGCCCTCCGGCAGGGCGAAGTGCAGCGCCTTGCCCTCGCCCGTCCTGATCGCCAGCGAGGATGCGTCCGCACGCGTGACGACACCGCGGAAGCGCTCGGGCTCGCCGGAGCTGTTCTGCGCGCTGGCGGGCGTGCCGAGCGCCGCAGCGATGAGCGCGGCCGCCGCGATGCGATGCAGGCTAATCAATCCCCATCCATATTGATGCGTCATGCGGCCTCCATGGCGGCGCGACTGCCGCTCGCGCCGAACCGCAGGTAAAGAATCGGGATGAAGAAAAGGGTGAGCAGCGTGGAGGTGACTAGGCCACCCAGGATGACCACCGCCATCGGGTGCTCGATCTCGTAACCGGGGATGCTGCCGGCGACGATCAGCGGCAGCAGCGCGAGTCCGGTGCAAAGCGTGGTCATCAGGATCGGCGAAAGGCGTTCGCTCGCCCCTCGCAGCACCAGCTCCACGCCGAAGGGCTGTCCTTCCACCCGCTCGAGGTGGCTGTAATGGTGGATGAGCAGGATGCCGTTGCGCGCTGCGATCCCCAGCACGGTGATGATGCCGACCAGGGAACCGAGCGAGATGATGCGATCGCCGGCGAACGCCGCGAGCACCCCGCCCACCAGCGCCGCCGGCAGGGCGAGATAAACCAGCGTGGCGAGGCGCCAATTGCTGAAAGAGGCGTGCAGGATCAGGAAGATGGCGATGGCTACGAGAACCGCGAACTTGAGCAGATTCTGCTGCGCAGCCTGGCGCTCCTTGTATTCGCCCAGGAGATGGGGATAGTAGCCGACCGGGAATTGCACCTTGTCGAGCCGCGCCTTTACGTCTTCCGCCACGGCACCGAGGTCGCGTCCCTTCACGTTTGCGTGAACGTCGATGCGGCGCGAGTTGTTCTCGCGCCTGATCTTGTTCGGCGTCGGCACCAGCCGCACGTCGGCCACCTCGCCGAGGGTTACCCGCCCGCCGTAGGGCGTGTCGATCAGAAACTCCCGCAGGTCCTGCACGCTCCCGCGGATCGAGGGCAGCGACCACACCCAGACGTCGTAGACCTTGCCGTCGCGATGGATGTCGGTCACTTCGATGCCGGACATGAGGGTCGCCGCTACCCGGCGCACATCGCCCGGCTTGAGCCCGTGGCGCGCGGCGGCTTCCAGGTTCACCGTGACCTGGATCTGCGGAATCTCGACCAGCTGCTCGGCATGCAGGTCGATCAGCCCGGGGATGTCCTTCAGCGCTGCCTCCACGTCGTGCGCTTTCGCGCGCAGCACCGAAAGCTCGGGCCCGAAAAGGCGCACCACGATCGACTCGCCGGCACCGGTCAGCACCTCCTTGATGCGCTCGCGCAAGTAGGTCTGCACGTCGCGGTAGAGCCCGGGATAGCCCGCGACGGCGGCCTCGACGCTGGCGCGCGTCGCGTCGTAGTCCACCTTCGGGTCGACGCTGATCCAGTTCTCGGTGAAGTTGACGTTGTAGGGCTCATCGCCGCCGACGGCGCGCCCGACATGGGCGCCGAAGTTGCGCACCCCGGGGATGGCGCGCAGCTCCCGGCTCGCCGCCTGGGTGATGCGCACCGTCTCGGGATGCGAGGTACCCTCGGCCGGCACCCAATGCATCAGGAAATCGCGTTCCTTGAAGGCAGGCAGCAGCCCTTGCCCGAGCAGCGGCCACACTGCGGCGGCTGCGACGACGAGCACCAGCACCGTGACGGAGGTCGCGCGCGGGGCCTGGAGCACCCTGGAGAGCATCGCCGCGTAATGTCGCTTGAGCCACGGCACCAGCGGCGATTCGCGGCGCTCGA
>Ga0209761_1003046_pt1 | contig 11052 bp, 9 predicted proteins | sample GraSoi013_1_40cm_4_FD_185818 | JGI IMG/M metagenome (GOLD analysis project Ga0209761, IMG submission 185818) | Grasslands soil microbial communities from the Angelo Coastal Reserve, California, USA - Sample 09_25_2013_1_40cm (SPAdes) (version 2) | ecosystem: Environmental > Terrestrial > Soil >... | reverse complement strand
GCACCGTCTCCAGGCCGACGGCCGTGCGCGCGATCCGGGCGGACACCTCGAAGCCCACGGCCAGTGCGGTGAGGAACGCGGCGCCGTCGAACCGCTCCCGCTGACACACCGCCAGCGCCGCCGGCAACACGGTGCCGCTCGCGTGCGACCCGGTGAGCGGCTCGCACTCGAACGCGCCGATGAGCACCCCGTTGGCGAGCGCGGCCCGGGAGACGTCCGTCCGGCAATCCTGGTGAATGACGGACGCCTCGGGCGTGCCACCGAGCGCCCGGACCACCGCCACGATTCGCTGAGCCCACGGCTGCCCGGCCCCCACGAAGCCGGCGCCGATCGTGTCGAGGACGGTGATCTTGAGGTTGTCGACCAGGCCGCGCGGCAGATCGGTGAATTTCGTCTGCGCCACGAATCGGGCCAGCGCGCGCGTCTCGTTCATGCCCGTCGCGACCGACGGATTCTCCACGGTCCTGAGGGCGCCCGGCTACAGCAGGCCGTAGAGCTTCCCGGCGTTCGTGCAGACGATCTTGCGCTGCACCGCCGGGCTGACCGACCCGAGGTCCTCGGCGATCCACTTCTGCGAATCGGGCCAGATCCCGTCGGGGTGCGGATAGTCCGAGCCCCACATGATGTTGTCCTCGCCGATGAGCGGGATCATGGTGGCCACCGACGGCTCGTGCTGGTACGTCGAGTAGCCCTGACGGCGCCAGAGCTCGCTGGGCTTCGCCGAGAGGTTGAGCTGGTAGTAGCGGTCGTCGTACTCCTCGTCCATCCGATCGAGGACGTAGGGAAGCCAGCCCACGCCGGCCTCACCGAGCACGAACTTGAACCCCGGGAAGCGGTCGAGCGCGCCCGAGAACACGATGCTGGCCAGGAACTCGGCGGCGGCGATCTGGAACATCGTCGTGCGCGTGGCGCGATAGCGTAAGTTGTACTCCTTCGCCATCGCCTCGTCCGCCGGCTCTCGCACGGGGTAGCCGACCGTGTGGAAGGAGATCGGGATCCGGCAATCCTGCGCCGCTTCCCACAGGGGGTCCCAGGCGCCGTGCCAGATGGGATAGACGGCGGTGCCCACGGCGAAGTCGGCGCCCCGGAGGCCCAGGCCGGCCGCCCGGCGCAGCTCTGCCGCGGCCGCCTGCGGGTCGTGATTGGGAAGACACGCCAGGCCGACGAAGCGCCCCGGGTCGGTCTTGCAGAAATCGCCCGCCCACGTGTTGTAGATCTCGTAGACGACCTGGATCAGCTCCGGGTCGCGGAGGCGCTGGCCGATGCCGAGGATGCCGTACATCACCTCGGCGTCGACCCCGTCGAGCACCTGGTCCTTGCGGCGCAACGCGGGGGTGGTGGGGTGCGGGCCGCCGTCGTAGAAGCCGACCTCGAACATCTTCTCGACGTGCTTCGAGAAGCCGCGCTGCACGCGGTCGAAGCCGAAGCCCAGGCCACCGAAGACACCGAGCTCCTTGTCTTCCGCGTACCAGCGGGGCCCGTCCGTGCTCTCCCGCACCTGAGGAACCTGGTCGCGCCACTTCGCGGGCGCGTTCGCGGTCCAGAGATCGCCGGGCATCCAGGTCATGTCGATGTGACAGTCGGCGGAAATGATGCGGTAGTCCATCAGCTTGACCTCAGTTTAGAGTCGCGCCTCGGTCGGCGGGGCTCTTCGGATGGCTCGCCTCGGGCCTGGGGGCCCCAGCCCCCGGGCGGCCCTGCGGCTCGCACTACGGCCCCGCGACGACCTGCAGCGCGCACCACCGTAGTCTAGAGCGAGCGTTCACCGCTGGGTCCACCCAACGCGCGGAGTATACCGGACTTCCTGTCCCGCGCCGCTGCGAACGTGGCGCCACGTGCTTGGTATCCTGTCTCCGTCATGACCAGCTTCGGCATCGGTGCGTCGGTCAAGCGTCGTGAGGATCTCCGGCTGCTGGCCGGGCGGGGCCGCTACGCCGAAGACTGCGATGCGCCGGGCCAGGCCCACGCCGCGTTCGTGCGCTCGCCGTACGCGCACGCCGACGTGATCGCGATCGACGTCGAGCGCGCGTCGGCGATCACGGGCGTCCTCGGCATTTTCACCGGACGCGACCTCATCGCCGACGGCGTCGGCGCAATCCCGACGCTGATCGCCGAGCGCGGCGGTGGCATCCGGAGCCGCGACGGGTCGCCCTTCGCGGAGCCGCTCTGGTATCCGCTCGCGACCGACCGCGTGCGTCACGTCGGCGAGCCGGTCGCGATCGCGGTCGGGGCCACGCCGGCGGAGGCGCGGGACGCCGCCGAGGCCGTGGCCGTGCGGTACGCGGAGCGGCCGGTGGTCGTCGACGCCGTCGCCGCCCTCGTCGACGGCGCGCCGCGGCTCCACGCGGGGATCGCGGGCAATCGCGCCTACGACTGGGAGTGCGGCGATTCCGAGGCCACCGCGCGCGCCCTCGCCACGGCCGCCCACGTCACGCGGCTCACGCTCGTCGACAACCGGCTCGTCACCTGCTTCATGGAGCCGCGGGCGGCCCTCGCCGAGTGGGACGCGGGCGCCGGGCGCTACACGTTGCACGCCGGGCTTCAGAGCGTGCACCAGCTGGCGACCAACCTCGCGCGCGTCCTGGGCGTCGCGGCAGGCCGGGTCCGCTGCGTGACCGGCGACGTCGGCGGCGGCTTCGGCTCGAAGATCCAGCTCTACGCCGAGTACGTCGCGCTCGCGTGGGCGGCGCGGCGCGTCGGCCGTCCGGTCAAGTGGGTCTCGAGCCGGTCCGAAGGCTTCGTCAGCGATGCCCAGTCGCGTGACCACGTGCTCGTGGGCGAGCTCGGGCTGGCGGCGACGGGTCACGTCACCGCGCTGCGCGTGCGCTCGACGTCGAACCTCGGCGCCTACGTCGCGCCGACGATCCCGATCTCGACGCTCTCCAACATGGAGCGGATGGTCTCCGGGCTCTACGCGATCCCGGCGATTCATCTGAGGGTCGAGGGGGCCTTCACCAACACCGTGCCGATCAACGTCTATCGCGGTGTGGGGCGCATCGAGTGCGTCTACACGGTGGAGCGGCTGATCGATCGCGCCGCGCGAGAGACCGGGCGCGACCCGGCGGCGCTCCGGCGCGCCAACATGGTCCGGGCGTTCCCGTATCGAACCGCGACCGGCGCGGTCTACGATTCGGGCGACTACGTCGCCCGGCTCGACGAGGCGATCGAGCGGGCCGACGCCACCGGATTCGCCGCGCGGCGTGCGGAGGCCGCGCGGCGTGGCCAGCTGCGCGGCCTGGGCCTGGGGCCGTACACCGAGGGCACCGGCGGGGTCCCGCAAGAGTTCGCCGAGGTGCGCGTGCTGCCCGAAGGCATCGTCGAGGTGCCGGTCGGCAGCAACTCACAGGGCCAGGGCCACGAGACCGTCTTCGCCCAGGTCGTCGCCGACCGGCTCGGCGTCCCGTTCGAGGCGGTCCGCATCGTCGCCGGCGACACCGACCGGGTGGCGAAGGGCGTGGGCACGTTCGCGTCCCGCTCGATGGTCAAGGCGGGCGGCGCCGCGGTCGAGGCCTCGGACGCCGTCGTCGCCGCGGGCACGACGATGGCGGCGCATCTGCTCGAGGCCGCCGCGACGGACATCGAGTACCGCGAGGGCGCGTTTCGTGTCGTCGGCACCGACCGGGCGATCGGGATCTTCGAGGTCGCGCGCGCCGCCGCCGCGGGCAAGCTGCCGGCGGCCCTCGGCACCACGCTCGGCGCCGCCAGGATGCACGAGAACCCGGCGTTCGCGTTCGCCAACGGCTGCGAGGTGTGCGAGCTCGAGGTCGACCCCGAGACGGGTGCCGTCGAGATCGTCGCGTTGACCATGGTCGACGACTCCGGCCGCTCGGTGAACCCGATGATCGTGCACGGCCAGATGCACGGTGCGGTGGCCCAGGGCATCGGTCAGGCGTTGACCGAGCGATGCGTCTACGACCCGGCGAGCGGACAGCTGCTGTCCGGCTCGTTCCTGGACTACGCGATTCCGCGCGCCGACGACCTTCCCGCGATCTCCGTCACCAGCCGCGACGTGCCGAGCCCGACGAACCCGCTCGGCGTCAAGGGCGCGGGCGAAGGCGGCACCGTCGGCGCGCCGGGCGCCGTCATCCACGCGATCCTGGATGCGCTCGCGCCACTCGGGGTGACGCACATCGACATGCCGGCCACGCCCGAGCGCGTGTGGCAGGCGATCCAGAGCGCGTCATGGAGGTAGCACGATGGGCAGCGTGAGTGTTCGCTACATCGTCGATGACGTCGACACGGCGATCCGGTTCTACACCGAGCGCCTCGGCTTCGCGGTCACCATGCATCCCGGGCCCGGGTTCGCGCTCGTCTCCCGCGGCGATCTCCGTCTCTTGCTCAGCGCGCCGGGCGGCGGGGGAGGTGCCGGGCGCGACATGCCTGACGGTCGACGTCCAGAACCCGGCGGATGGAACCGGATTCAGATCGAGGTGGAAGACCTCGCTCGGATGGTCGCGACGCTGAAGCAGGCCGGAACGCGGTTCCGCAACGACATCGTCACCGGCAACGGTGGCAAGCAGATCCTCCTCGAGGATCCGGCCGGCAATCCGATCGAGCTGTTCGAGCCCGCTCGCCGCTGATCAGACGCCGGTGCCGAACCCGCCGGCGGTGCGGACGGTCGCCGCCTCGCCCATGTGTCCCGCGGAATGAAACAGGGCGATGCCGCTCAGCACCGCCGCGCGCGGCCGGCCGGGGAACGCCTTCGCCAGCTGCTCGGTCCGGGCGCCGAAGGCCCCACCGGCCGCGGCGCGCTGGACGGCCTCGGACGCCACGGCGCCTTCCCAGTCCTGGGGCTTGAATCCACCGACGACGTCGCGCGTCCGGAGGCCGACCGCGTCGCGGTACTCGCGGAGGGCGCCGAGATCGATCTCCCGCGTCAGCTCGGTGACCTCAGGGCTCGTCATGCCGATGCCGAAATCGCGACGGGTGATGCCGAGCCGCTTCATCCGCGCATCGTCGAAGACCTGAGAGCCTCCGGTCAGCACCTGATTGACGATGATGTCCTCGGCCCGGGCGATGTGCCACATCAGCCACGCCAGCGAATTGAGGTCCTCGCGCGGGCGAACGCGCATCTGCTCGTCGGTCAGACCGGCGAAGGCGCGCTCGGCCGCCGACATCTTGTTGCCGCCCACCGCCGCCGAGTGCATCGCGGCGTGCTGGTCGAGAAACAGGTCACGAACGTCCATGTCGTCCTCCCGTGTCGGCCCTACAGCACCGAGCGGACGAGACCACCGTCGACGAGGATCGTGGTCCCGGTGATGTAGCTCGACTTGCCCGAGGCCAGGAACGCGACCAGATGGGCCAGCTCTTTCGGCTCACCGATGCGTCCCACCGCGGTCTCGGCCGCGCGCTGCGCCAGCGCCTCGTCGACGGAGATGCCGAGCTCCTTGGCGCGACTCGTCACGTTGGAGAGCATGCGCTCGCTCAGGATCGAGCCCGGGCACACGTTGTTGACCAGGATGCCGTCGCGCCCGACTTCGTCGGCCAGGCTCTTGGCGAACGCCACCACGCCCATGCGGGTGGCGCCGGAGAGCGCGAGATTGGGAATGGGCTGGTAGACGGTGCTGGCCAGGATGTTGATGATGCGCCCGGCCCGTTGCCGCTTCAGATGGGGTAGCGCCTCCCGGGACATCCGCGCGAAGAACAGGAGCGACCGCTGCACCGCCGTCGCCCACTGCTCTTCCGTCGCGGTCTGGGCGCGGGCGAGGGGAGGACCGCCGGAGTTGTTGACCATGATGTCGAGGCGGCCAAACCGGTCGACGGTGGCCGCGATGAGGTCGCGGATGGTCTCGTGTCGATCCAGATCGCCGGCGAACGCGAGCACGTCGCGACCGGTCGCGTCACGGATCTCCTTCGCTGCCTTGTCCAGATCGGGCTGCGACCGGCTGCAGAGGGCGACCTTGACGCCCTCCTGCGCCAGCACGTCCGCGCACGCCCGCCCCAGGCCCTTGCTCGCGCCTCCGACGATCGCCACCTTGTCTTTCAGCTCGAGGTCCATGGGAGTGTGTTATCCGGGCAAACGCAGCGCTTGTCAACCCGAGCCGCCTTGACGCCATGTGCTACATGTAGCACAATCGGGCCATGCGCACAGCCGGCGTCCGTGAGGCCCGCCAGAACCTGTCGGCGCTGCTCGAGGAGGTCAAGAAGGGCCGAGAGGTCGTGATCACGGAGCGTGGGCGCCCCGTGGCGAAGCTGGTGCCGCCGGATCGTCCGCGCGGGAGCGGCGTTCCCAATCTCGCGGGCTTCCGCCGGACGATGCCGGTCTTCGACCCGCCGCTGTCCACGACGATCGCCGAGGAACGCGAGGATCGCCTTTAGACGAGGCGCTCCGGCGCGGCTTCGCGAGCAGCGCGCCGCCTATCGGTTGGCGCTACCCGGCCCGCTCTACTGCGACACCAGCGCTCTGCTCAAGCTCTATCTGCCCGAGCCCGGCAGTGACGCATTCAACCGCATGGTGGAGGGACGGGACGACCTGCTCGTGTCCGATCTGGCGGTGACCGAGGTCGTCTCCGCGCTGGCGCGTCGCCTGCGTCAAGGCGCGATCACGCGAGAGACCGCGCGCCGCGTGCAGCACGCGATCGCTGGACGTCTCGACGGCGGTGCGTACGGGCGCATCGAGCAGACCCGCGACGTGCACCGCCGTGCGGAGCACTTCCTGTTGAGCCTGACGAAGATCCAGCTCCGCGCCGCCGACGCGCTGCACCTGGCACTAGCGACGTCGGCTCGAGCGGCGTCGGTGGCGTCGTTCGACGTGCGGCTGGGAGCCGCTGCCCGTTCGATCGGTCTCGCGGTCCACCCGGTGTGAGGCGCCGCCCCGGAATCACTCACCGCGCTTCCACGCGCTGCGGCTCCGATGCCGGCGCCGTCGCCAGCCGCGCCCGCTGCCACAAGCTCGCGCGCCATCTGATTCCGATGAGCACGGTGAACACCAGGCCGATCGCGCAGTAGGCGCTGAGGGTCAACCGGTAGCCCACGAGCTCGATGAGGGCGCCGGAGGCCATCAGCCCCACGGGCATGCCGTAGATCGCGAGCGTCCGCACGCCCATCACTCGTCCCCGGAACCTCGTGTCCGAGGCCGCGAGTAGGCTGGCGGTCATCGAGATCATCGCCACGCTCTGGACGAAGCCGGCGAGCAGGAGCGCGAGCAGCCCGATGCTCATGGCTTGCACGTGCCCGAAGCCGAGCAGCAGGGCGTACCAGAGCATGGTGTGCACGAGCGTGGCGCGCTCCTGGCGGCGGGGCCCGCCCGTCACCACCATGGTGATCGAAGCCAGGAGGGCACCGAACGAGAAGCTGGCGACGAGCCAGCCCAGGCCCGTCGCGTCGACCATGTAGATGCGCTTGGCGACATAGGGCAAGAGGCCGCTCGACAGGGGGTACGCGGTCAGGTTGATCAGAAACGCCAACCACATCAGGGCGAGGAGCTTCGGCGTCGTCAGGACGTAGACGAGGCCGTCCTTCAAGTCGCGCCAGTTCGAGGTCGGCAGCGTGGAGGCTCCGCGCGGCGTCGCGCCGGGGTCGGGCACTGGACGCCGGCGCGACACCCCGAAGGTCAACGCGAGGCTCGCGACGTAGAAGCTCGTGACGAAGACGTAGGCATAGCCGATGCCGAGGGCGGTGGAGAGTCCCGCGCCGACCAGCGCCCCGGCCACACGCGCGGAATCTGCATTGGCGCGCGACATGCCAACGGCTCCCATCACGTGATCCGGTGGGATCGTCTCGCCGATGAGCGCGTTCCGCATCACGAGGTCGTTGGGGCGAACGATGCCGACGAGCGCCGCGACGATGAACACCCACACCGGCGTGAGCATCCCGGCCAGGGCAAGGACCATGAGGAGCGCGGCGAGTATGGAGCAGATCGCGCGCAGCGCACACAGCATGGCCCGGCCGCCAAGCCGGTCCCCGAGCACTCCGAACATCGGCGCGAAGAGCGTGCCGAGCAGCTGCAGCGAGCCGAAGGCGGTGAGCAGCAGCACCGAACCGGTCTGCACCATCACGTACCAGCCGAGGATGAGCGTCTCCATCTCGAACGCCCACGACGTCAAGAGATCGGCGGGCCACTGGAAGCGGAAGCTGCGGACGCGGAAGGCGGGGAGGATCAGGGCCGGGGCGCAGTCAGCCGGCCAGCGACTCGATCGCCCTCACCTCGTCGGCGGAGAGCGAGAGATCGCGGCTCGTCAGGTCCTGCTTCATGTGCTCAGCGCTGGAGGTGCCGGTCAGCGGCAGCATGCCGACCGCGTGCGCGAAGCGGAACACGACCTGGGCCGTCGTCGCCTTCTCGCGCGCGGCAATGCCGGCGACCAGGCGATGGCGTAGCACCTCCGGGTTGGCGGTGAGCAGGGAGAAGCCTTGGTAGACGATCCGTCGCTCGACGCAGAGCGCTCGAACATCGCGGTCCCACCCGAAGCGAGCGAAGCAGCGGTTCTGCACGAACGCGGGCGCTTCGGCGCCGGTGGCCGCCATCTCCTCGAGGTGCTGCAAGGAGACGTTGCTCACGCCGAGGAGCCGCGCGCGGCCGGCGTCCCGCTCCTTCGCCATCGCGGCCCAGACCTCGGCGTCGTCGTCGGTCCAGCCGTAGCCGGACGCGGGCCCGTGGAGCACGTAGCTGTCGACGTGGTCGGTCCCGAGGTGCTCGAGCGAGCTGGCCATCGACTGGGCGACCTGCGTAGAAAGGTCGGCCGCCGGGTCGTAGGGTAGCCGGTGGTCCTGGCCGCCCTGGTAGGTGAACTTCGTTTGCAAGAACAGCTCGGCGCGCGTGACGATGCCGGCGCGATACGCAGCGGCGAGGCCTTGACCGACTCCGGCCTCGAAGTAGTGCCGCCGTTGATTCGCGGTGTCGATGCCCCGGAAGCCCATCCGGAGCGCCAGCTCGGTGAGGGCCGGAGTGCGGTCTTCCTTCCAGGCGGTGCCGTAGAGGAAATCGGGGATAGGGGTCGCGCTCATGGCTCAGTCTACCTGATAGCGTCGGATCGCCGGCTCATCGAGCTCGAGACCGAGACCGGGCCCTGGCGGCGCGACCAGCTCGCCCTTCTCGAGCCGGGGCATCGACCGGAGGATGCCCGCCGATCGGGGCACGTATTCCACCAGGTGGCCGTTCGGAATCGCCGACAGCAAGTGCACCTGGATCTCGGGAACGACGTGACCACACACGGCAATGCGATGCGCATGCGCCATCGCCGCGATCTTCCGCCACGGCGTGACGCCGCCGACCCTGGCCAGGTCGAGAATGACCACGTCGACGGCGCGCGCCTCCAGGAGCATCCGGAAGGCGTCCAGGTGATACAGGTGCTCGCCGGCCGCGATGGGAACTTCGAGCTGGCGCCGGAGCTCGGCGAGCCCGGCGACGTCGAGATGGCGGACGGGATCTTCGAGCCACGCGATGCCCGCGTCTTGAAGGACTCGGCCCGTGCGTCGCGCTCGCGTGAGCGACCAGCTCTCGGTCGCGTCGACCATGATGCGAACGTCCGGCCCGACGGCTTCGCGCACCGCGCGGACGCGGAGGGCCTCTAGCTCCGGCGTCGCCTCTTTGCCGAGCCGTAGCTTCACCGCGTCGAATCCGCTTTCGACGTGGCGCCTCGCCGAGGCCGCGAGCTCATCGGGCGACAGGCTGTACCAGAGGCCGTCGCTCGCATACGTCGGGAGTCGATCGCGATATCCGCCGAGGAGCCGATGCAGGGGCTGGCCGAGGGTCTTGCCGGCGGCATCCCACAGCGCGATGTCGAGCGGGCACAGGGCGCAGTGGAGCAGTCCGCCGGGGCCCACCCAGTCGCCGCGTCGCGCGAGTCGATCCCACGCCGCCTCCGGCTCCAGGACGTTCATGCCGATCAGGTACTCGCCGAGCTCACGCGCGGCATGGCCGATCGTCGTCATCAGATCCGGGCGGGGGTAGACCACGTAGCCGACCCCTTCGACGCCATCGGACGTCGTGATGCGGGCGACCACGTGCCAGTTCGCATCGACCGTGCGACCGCCCGCCACGTAGGGGAGGTCGACGGGGACCCGCAACACGTTGACGACCACCTGCGTGATCTTCACCAGGCGTCTCCTTTCGGGTCGGGGTCTCCCGCTTCGACGACGTGGCTCCCGGCCCTCCAATACACCGAAGCGCCCCGTTGGGCAACGGGTGCTCGCCTTTACTTCTCGACGAAATCGGCTACGATGCACCCCGCTGACGGCGACGGACCGTCGCGAGCGAGACGTTCTCGACCCAGGAGGCCGGCATGATTCTCGAGCGCTTCAAGGTTCCCGCGAAAGACCAGGTCCTCGTCTCGGAAGCAGGGTTGCGGCGGACGGTGACGGAGATCTTCGAGAAGCTGGGCCTGAGCCCGGACGATGCCGCGGAGGGCGCGGACGTGCTGACGATGACGGACCTCCGCGGCGTCGAGACGCATGGCGTGTCGAACATGCTGCGCGCCTACGTTCGCGACTACAAGGCCGGCAAGCTGAATCCCCGCCCCGGCTGGCGGGTGGTGCGTGAGGCGCCCGCCACGGCGGTGATCGACGCCGAGCGGCGGCTCGGCATCATGGTCGGACCGAAGGCGATGCGGCTGGCGATGGAGAAAGCCCGGACCGCCGGCGTCGGTGTCGTGACCGTGTTCAACAGCGGGCACTTCGGCGCGATCGGCCACTACGCCATGCAGGCCGCTCTCGAGGGCATGGTGGGCGTCTGCTTCACCGGTGCCGGGCTGAGCGTGGTTCCCACGTTCGCGTCGAAGCCGCTCCTGGGCACCAACCCGATCGCGCTCGCGGCCCCGGCGCGCCACGAGGCGCCGATGCTCTTCGACGCCGCGACGTCGGCGATCGCGGGCAATAAGATCCGTCTGGCCATCCGGGTCGCGTCGCCCCTCTTGCCCGGCTGGGTCACGGACAAGGACGGCATCCCGATCATGGAGGAGAAGCCCGTCTTCGACCGCGACGAGTTCTACCAGGCGCCGCTCGGCGGCACGCGCGAGCAAGGCTCCCACAAGGGCTACGGGTTCGCCCTCATGGCCGAGGTCCTGTCCACGATGCTGTCCGGTGCCTTGCCCACGATGCTGGCCGCCGGCAGCGGAT
>Ga0209761_1003043_pt1 | contig 11055 bp, 10 predicted proteins | sample GraSoi013_1_40cm_4_FD_185818 | JGI IMG/M metagenome (GOLD analysis project Ga0209761, IMG submission 185818) | Grasslands soil microbial communities from the Angelo Coastal Reserve, California, USA - Sample 09_25_2013_1_40cm (SPAdes) (version 2) | ecosystem: Environmental > Terrestrial > Soil >... | reverse complement strand
ACACCGGAGTCACTAACGGGAGAGCGGTTCCCGCGGCGCGTGCGCCTCGCGCGCGGCCCGGAGCTCGCTGCCTGCTGGGAACAGGGTCGCCGCTTGCGCACCCCGCATCTCGACCTGGCGTGGCGCCCGAGTCCGCTGGGCCACCCGCGGATGGCGGTCGTGGTGCCCCGCTTTCAGTTCACCGCGGTGGCCCGCAACCGCTTGCGCCGACGCTTGAAAGAGATTCTCAGACGCTACCCCGTCGCCTCGCTCCCAGTCGTCGATCTCGTCGTGCGCGCGAAACGCACCGCGTATGCCGCGCCGTTCGCGCAGCTGCGCACCGAATTGACGGCGAGCGTGACGCGCATCACGTGAATCTCCGGCGCTGGCCGCGGCGCGCCGTCATGGCGCTCATTCGCGTCTACCAGTTGACGCTGGCGCATCTGGTGTTCACGCAGTGTCGCTTCGTGCCGTCGTGCTCGCGCTACACCTTCGAAGCGGTGGAACGCTACGGCGCGGTCCGAGGTGCGTGGCTCGGCATCAGACGGATCCTGCGCTGCCACCCGCTGCACCCCGGCGGTTACGATCCGGTGCCCTGAGGATTACTGTGGAACGTCGCGTCATTCTGGCCGTTGTCCTGATGCTCATCGTGGCAGTCTTGCCGAGCGTCCTCTTTCCGCCGAAGAAGGCGGACAGGCGGACGGCCGGACTGCCGGACAGCACGACGAAGCCCGCGCCGGCGGCGCCGGAGTCGGCTGCCGCACCGGCGCGACCGTCCGTCAGTCCGACGGTCCGACCGTCCGCCACTACGGCGGAAACGGTGTGGGTGACCTCTCCCCTCTATCGACTCGGCTTCACCACGCGTGGCGGCGCCTTAGTGCGCGCGGACCTGTTGGGCTACCGCTCGTTCGCCAAGGCGGATTCGGGACGACCCGTCCAGCTGATCCGGGACGGGGTGCCGCTGCTGGTGTATCGGCGCACGGGGGGAGGCGGCGACACGACGCTCGTGTCCGACTGGAGCCTGACGCCGAGCGCGACACAGGTGCAGGTGGGGTCGGAGGGCGCGACCACCCTGACGTTCGCGGGCGCGAAGGATGGCGCGCGGTTCACCCTCGAGTACCGCTTCTTCCCGGGCGAATACCGCTTCGCCGTGCGCGGGCGGATGGAGGGATTCGGTCCGGCCGGCTCCACGCTGCTGCTGGGGCTGGGGGACGGGTTGCGGTCGGTCGAGGCCGACTCGATGGACGATTTCAGGCACTACGCCGTGGTCACCAAGGGAGCGAAAACACAGCGCACGGACTTCGGGTCGGTCAAGCCGGGGGAGCGCAAGATCCTGGACGGGCCGTTCGAGTGGGGCGGTGTCAAGTCGAAGTACTTCTTCATCGCCGCGCTTGCCGTGGACGACAACCAGCCGCGGTTCGGCGCGGCCCTCGTGGAGGGCGGACCGCGCACCGTATCGGCGTCGTCGCTGTTCGGCCGCTCGGCGATTGCGACGCGGGGCGCCGTCGCCGTGACGCTCCCGGTGCCCCCCGCGGGCGGGTTTGACTACCAGCTGTACGTCGGGCCTCTCGAGTACCGGCGTCTATCGCAGCTCGGTCACGATCTGGACGATGCCAATCCGTACGGCGGGTTCCTGCAGCCCATCATCCAGCCGGTATCGGTGCTGGTCGTGAACATCCTGATCTGGATGCACGACCAGCTGAAGCTCGCCTATGGCTGGGTGCTCATCATCTTCGGCATCCTGGTCCGCCTGCTCCTGTGGCCGCTCAATCAGCGCGCCATGGAGTCGAGCATCCGGATGCAGGCGGTCGCGCCGCTCTTGAAGCAGATCCAGGACCGCTACAAGAACGAGCCCGAGCGACTGCAGCGCGAGATGATGAAGCTCTACAAGGAGCACAACGTCAACCCGTTCGGCGGCTGCCTCCCGATGCTCCTGCCCATGCCGGTGCTGTTCGCGCTGTTCTTCGTGTTTGCGAACACCATCGAGTTTCGCGGCGTGCCATTCCTCTGGCTTCCCGACCTGTCGCGCGCCGACCCGTACTACATCATCCCGATCGTGATGGGGCTCTCGATGTTCGTGCTCTCCAAGGTCGGGCAAATCGGGATGCCGCCCAACCCGCAGACCAAGATGATGCTGTACTTCATGCCGGCGTTTTTGACGCTCCTGTTCCTGAACTTCGCGTCCGGGTTGAATCTGTACTACGCCGTGAGCAACATCTTCAGCATCCCGCAACAGTATTTGATCGCGCGGCGGCGCCTGCGGGAGCAGGGGAAGCGCACGTAACCGGGAGGCGGGATGCGTGCTGTCTGATCCGATCGTCGCCCTCGCCACGCCCCCGGGTCGCTCTGCCCTAGCCCTGATCCGCCTTTCGGGGCGCGGGGCGTTCGCTGTCGCCGCGCGCGCCCTGCACCCGTTTCACCCCGACCCACCCGGCGTTGTCCGTCGCGTCCACGTCGTGCATCCCGCGACCGGCGCGCCGGTGGATGATGCGCTCGCCGCCTGCTTTCGAGGGCCCCGCTCCTATACCGGAGAAGACCTGGTGGAGCTCTCGACCCACGGTGGGCTGCTGGTCCCCGCCGCCGCGGTCGCGGCGCTGGTGGCCGCGGGAGCGCGGCCCGCCCGACCGGGAGAGTTCACGCGCCGGGCGGTGCTGAACGGCAAGCTCGACCTGCTGCAGGCCGAGGCGACCGCCGACCTGATCGATGCCGGCTCGCCTGCGCAAGCGCGGCGGGCCCTGCACCAGCTCGACCGCGGACTATCGACGCGGCTCGACGAGCTCCGCACGGAGCTGCTCGAGCTCGAGGCCCTGATCGCCTACGAGATCGATTTTCCCGACGAGGACGAAGGCCCGGTGGCGCCGGAGCGCGTGGTTCGCGCGTGGCGGGCGACGCGCGACCGGATCGCCCGGCTCCTCGACACGGCGCCCGAGGGAGAGCGGCTGCGGGAAGGCGCCCTGCTCGTGATCGCTGGACGCCCCAACGCGGGGAAGTCGTCCCTCTTCAACGCGCTGCTCGGCACGGAGCGCGCCATCGTGACGGAGATCCCAGGCACCACGCGGGATGCGGTCGAGGCGCACGCCGTGCTCGAGGGCTTTCCGTTCCGGCTCGTGGACACGGCGGGGCTGCGGGAGAGCGACGATCGCGTCGAGCGGCTGGGAATCGAGGTGAGCCGAAAGTATCTCGCCGCGGCGGATCTGGTGCTCTTCTGTCGGGATGCGGGATGCGAGATGCGGGATACGGAGTCCCGGGAATTCCTGGCCTCGTGCCGCGCGCCGGTCGTCGAGGTGATGACGAAGATCGATCTCACGGACCGCTCGACCGGCCGACCGCCCGACCGCCTCAACGTGTCCGTCGTGACCGGCGAGGGTCTCGCGGACGTGCGTCGCAAGCTCGCGGAAGTCGCGTTCGGCCGCCTGCTCGTGCTGGGCGACGTGGAGCCGGTCGTGACGCGGGCACGCCACCGCAGCGCGCTGGAGCGCGCCCTCGGCGAAGTCGAAGCGTTCCACACCGCCCGGGGGAGCGGGGTGGACGCGGCTGCCGCGGCGACGCACCTCCGCGCCGCGGTGGGAGCGCTCGACGACCTGATCGGCGTGGTGACGCCCGACGACGTCCTGGATCGGGTGTTTGCGAGCTTTTGCGTAGGGAAGTGAGCCCGTCGGAACGCTGCTTGCTGACCCCGGGAATCGGCGCCATGTTTTCCGTCCCCCGTTGCCGTGAGGCGCCCTGTGTCACTCGTCAGATCGGTTCCACGCTTCGCCACTCTTGGACTAGTGGCGGCCGCCGCGTGCGCGTACGACGCGCGTGTCTCTCCCGAGCCGGCGGCCTCCGCTCGGGGTCCCCAGTTCGCCTCGGTTGCTCGTAGCGCTTCCTCGGCGAACATGCGCCACATCGTGTCTTTCAGTGGCTCCGTGCCGACGGATTTCGCCTCGCAGGTAGCGGCGCTGGGCGGGAAGGTGCTGTGGGTTTCGCCGGGCTCGGGCCTCGCTGCAGTGAGCGGTCTGCAGGGGTCCGCCGCGACGGCGCTCGCCGGTAAGCGAGGCGTTCATGCGGTGGACGCCGACGCCCTAATCGCTCTCGATGTGCCGCGCCTGGCCATGGATGCGACGGTTGATGGCAGCGGCGTCGCGAGCAGCACCGCCCCTGCGGCGGCGGTGCGCTACCCCCGGCAGTGGAACATGCGCGCGGTGCGGGCCGACGTCGCGTGGGCACGCGGATTCCTCGGCTCCTCCAGCGTGTCGATTTTCATGCTCGACTCGGGGATCGACCCGCACCATGCAGATACTGAGGGTCGGGTGGATCCGACGCGTTCGGTGGACCTGTTGGGGACGTTCGACGCGCAGGCGGTCGTCGGCAAAGACACAGTGATCGTGCCCTTCACCGAGGCGGACACCGTTCAGAAGTATTTCCCCGGCCACGAGGTCTACACGGACCTGTTCTTCCACGGCACGCACACCGCCGCTACCGTGAGCAGCAACGCGGTGCGTCTGGCGGGCGTGACATCGATGACTACGCTCGTGGCCGTGAAAGTCTGCGGCTACATCAACGACTGCCCCTTCAGCTCGATTCTCAACGGCGTGATCTACGCCGCGGACAACGGCGCTGACGTGATCAACATGAGCCTGGGCGGCGCGTTCACGAAGGCGGGCAACGGGCGTCTCGTGGGACTGATCAACAAGGTCTTCAATTACGCGCGGAGCAAGGGCGTCACCACGGTCGTTTCCGCTGGCAACTCACACGCCGACTTGGACCACGACGGGAACACGTACTGGACCTTCTGCAACACGCCGGCGGTGATCTGCGTCGCCGCCACGGGCCCGACATCCGACGCCAACGCCACCAATCCCAACCCCAACCTCGTTCGCAACGGCCCGTGGACCAATATCGATGCGCCTGCGTACTACACGAACTTTGGGCGCTCTGCCATCAACGTGGCCGCGCCGGGCGGCAACAGCTCGTTCGGTCCGGCACTCACCGCGCCGGCCGGCAGGGACGTCTTCGTGTGGGCGGCATGCACCCAGACCAGCCGCCTGGACAAGCCGCCGACCGACCTGACCGGTTGCGCTGCGCTTCCCATCTTCATCGTCGGCGCCCAGGGTACGAGCATGGCCGCCCCGCACGTGGCGGGCGCCGCGGCGCTGCTCGTGTCGATCCTCGGCCGCAATCCGAGCCAGATCAAGGCACGCATTCAGCAGTCGGCCGATAACGTGGCCGGTAACGGTACGACGCCGTTCTACGGGAAGGGCCGGCTGAACGTGGCCCGGGCGGTCGGTGCCATCCCGTGACGCCGTAGCCTAGATTTCAATCTCTGAGAGGGCGGCGGCTCCTGTCGGAACCGCCGCCCGACTTTTTCCACCCAGGAGGATGCGAGCGGATGAATGTCCAGGCGGGCACGGCTCCTCCTCCCGCGATGCGGTCCCCCGAACGCTGGCTCGCGGCGCTCCGGATCGCCGTCGGCGCGTGGTTCGCGAAGGCCATCTTCACCAAGCTGAGTGTCACGCTCGCCTGGGGCTTCCTGCCCATGCCCACCGCGTCGGATCGCTGGCTGCACGTCATGCCGATCCTGGTCACGAAGTATGCCGAGGGCAATCCGATCGGCTTCTTCAGGGAATTCCTCCTGAACACCGTCGTCCCGAACAGCCATGTGTACGCCCAGCTTACGGCGTTCGGGGAAGCAGCGGTCGGTCTGGGACTCGTGTTCGGCTGTCTCACGTCGCTCGCGGCCGCGATCGGGCTGGTCTTGGTCGTCAACTACGGCCTTGCGGTGCAGTGGCAGGGCTCGGCACAGCAGGGGTTCCACTACATGCTGATCACCACGCTGGTGGTGATTCTCGCCACGCGGGCCGGCCGGACCTGGGGCGTGGACGGCTGGGTGCGAGCCCACCAGCCCGGCTGGTGGCTGGCGCGGGTACCGCTCGGCTAGGGGATGTACAGCAGGTCGTTCGGCCGCTCGCCCACCGCGACCGTCGCAATCACCTTGCGCGTGCCGGTGTCGATCACCGACACGCTGTTGGAGCGTCCATCGGCCGTGTAGAGCCGCCGGCCGTCGGGTGATAGCGCGATCCCCCAGGGCCGCCGCCCAACCACAATCGAGTCGACCACCGTCTGGCGAGCCACGTCTACGACGCTCACGCTCGCGGCTGCCCCTTCCGTGAGATACGCGAGCCGCCCATCGGGACTGAACGCGATGCGGACCGGCTTGGTCTTGCCGTCGCGGATCGGGAACCGCCCCACCACGCTGTCGGTGGCCACGTCGATGATCGTCACGTTGCCCCCCGCCTCGGCCGACACCCAGGCGCGGGTGCCGTCAGGGGTGAAGGCGACGGTGCGGGGATTGTCGCCCACATGCAGCGTGTGCAGGATGCGTCCCGTCTTCGCGTCGAGCACGGACACGGTGTTGTTCGTCTCCGCGGTGACGTACACCTTCGCGCCGTCGGGCGTGATCCCCATCCCCTCGGGCTCGACACCCACCGGGGTCAAGAACACCGTTTTGCCGGTGGCGAGATCAATTGCCGAAGCGTGCGCGATCTCCTCGTTCGACACGTAGGCGGTCTTCCCGTCGGGGCTGAGCACCACGAGCTCGGGGTCGCGGTTCGCGGGAATCGTACGCGTCATCTTACCGCTCGCCACGTCGATCACGCCGAGCGCGTCGTCCTGCCCCAGGGCGACGTATACCGTCTTCTTGTCGGGGCTCAGCGCCATGCCGCGCGGGCGCTTGCCCACCGGGATGGTCGCGACGACCGCGTTGGTGCGTGGCGAGACGACGGAGATGGTGTTGGGGATTTCATTGCTGACGTAGAGCTGCGGCTCGCGCGAGCCCGCGCCGAAGGGGCTCGCGAGAACGAGGAGTGCGGCGAGGGCGGCGGCGCGCCGCCGGCGAGTCGTCTCGGTCAATAAGGCGTCCGGGTCAGTCGTTGAAGATCGCCTGGTCGACGTGCAGCGCCTTGTCGAGCCCGCGGAGGCGGTCGCGCCCCCGGATGCCCGTGAGGATCGCCCCGGCCAGATCGGCCCCCGCCAGCTGGGCGTCCGTGAGATCGGCGCCCGTGAGGTCGGCCCGGACCAGCAGCGCCTTGAACAGGTTCGCGCCGGTGAAGTCGGCGCCGGTGAAATCCACGCCGCTCGCGTCGACGCGCATGATACCCATCGATTGGTTCCCGGGGTCCACGCCCAGATTCGCTTTGATGAATTTCGCGCGCTGCGCCTTGGCGTTGTTCATCGGCCCGATCAGGCGGGCGCCGGAGAGGTCCGCGTCGGAGAGATCGGCGTCGTACAGGATCACGGCGAAGACGCTGGCATCACGCAGGACGGCGCGTCGCAAATCGACGCGATAGGCCACGGCGACGTCCAGATTCGCCGCGGTGAAATCGGCCTCGGTCGCCACCGCATCGGTGAGCGTGACGGATGAAAGCTGCGCCTTCGCCAGATTGGTGCGCACGAGGCGGCACTTCGTGAAATTGGCGCGCTTGAAATCGACACCCGATAAATCCAGGCCCGAGAGATCCATTCCGGTGAAATCGGCGGGCCGTTGCGTGGTGGCGCGGTCGAGCGCAACGAGCACCTGCTCGCGGGTGAGGCGCTGCTGCGCGCGGCCGGCGTCGGGGGCGAGGCTCGCTGCGACGACGGCGAAGGCCACCCCCGACAGCCTCCCGGCGCGGCCCGTCACGGACTCTTGGTTTTCTGCTGCAGGTCGGAGAGCCGGTGCGGCCGTCCCGGCTTGAGCCAGCCGTCGCTCCGCGCCTTCACGTAGAGGTAGATCTCCTGGATCGCCGCGGAATCGAGCAGCACGTTCCACGCCGGCATGCCCTTCGCGGGCCGGCCGTTCCAGGCCGTGTTGAAGAAGCTGTCGCGCGGGAAGTTCGCGCCGCTGGGGCTCACGGCCCAGCGCAAATCGGGCGCGGTCGGAAGAATGGGGCGCATCGCGTCCTCGCCGTGGCAGCGGAAGCAGTAGACGTGCCACCACTTCCACCCCTGATAGATCGAATCCGACACCAGCAAGCTGTCCCGCACGGTGTCCCGCCGCGCGGCCACCGCCGCGGCGGGCTGGCTCCACCCCCGCGGCGCCCACGCGATAGCCGCGGCGGCCGTGATACCGACGCCGACCAGACCGCCCCGCACGAAATGCTTCGTCCTCACGTCCCGTCTCCCTCGTTGGCTGTACGGTGCCCGCCGGCGGAGCGCCGCTACGGGCGCAGCTGGATCATCGGTACACTGTACTGCTCAAGGATCGCCGTGATCTCGCCGCGTCGGCGGTCGATCACCGAATCGAGCGTGGCCTTCAGCGCCTTGTCGCGGTGCCGCACGGCCATCGCCATGCTGAACGCGAACGGCATGCCTGAGACCGCGTCGGTGTCGGGCAACGCGACCAGGGTGAGCGGGACGGACTGGCGCTTCGCCCAATAGCCCGCCAGTGGCCCCCACACGATGGCGACGTCGATCGAGTCCTTCGCCACCGCGTTGATGATGTCCTCGGGATGGTCGGCCTTGGGATCCGGATTGAGGAAGTTCCCGAACCCGACGAGACCCACGATGCCGCGCGAGCCGAGCGCGTGCGCCGGCGGCGTGTTGGTATAATCGTAGCCGATCATATTCACGCCGATCTTGAGGCGCTTGAGGATCGTATCATCGAGCGAGCGCAACTGGAGCCCTCGGTCGGCGCGGAACACGAAATAGTAGGTGGAGCGGTAATAGGGCTTGGTCGTCGCTACCGGGTCGAGGCCCACCGGTGCCTGGATCATGACATCGCAGAATCCGCCGAGGATCGAGTTGCGCAGCACGCCCCGGCGGCTGGGCCACCAGTAGTTGATGACGGTCGCGTTCAAATCGCGGGCGACGAGGTGGGCGATCTTGTTTTCGAATCCCTCTTCCTGATTGTTGGAGAAAGGCATGTCGTACGGATCGGCGCAGACGCGCAGGTCCGAGGGCGGCCGCGGCGGCGCGCCGGCCATGAGTGCGACGGTGGCGGCGGCGACGAGCAGCGCCCCCGTGAGCTTACCCCGTATGGAATGCATGCGTGCTCCCGGCGGAACCGTCAGAAGGTGAAGGAGGTGGCCAAGTACTACACCCGGTGCCGGAGCGGGTTCGCTCCGGCACCGGGTGCTCTACACATCTGCCTACTGCGATTGGTGTTGCCCTTCGCCTGCTTACAACCCGAACACGAGCAGCGTGCCGCCCGCGTTGCTGATGTTGATGTAGTCACCGAAGGCGCCGATCGCGCCGAGTGCAGCGGTCGGATCCTCGGGGCCGATGCCGAGCGCCACACCTGCGCCCGCCCAGCCACCGACTCCGGAGAGCACGGCGACGTACTGCTTGCCGTCGGGCCCCAGATAGGTCATCGGGTTGCCGATGATCCCGGAGGGCGTCTTGAACTTCCACAGCAGCGTGCCGGTGGTCGCATCGACCGCCTTGAGCCAGCCTTCCATCGTGCCGTAGAACACGATGCCTGAGGCCGTCGCCAGCGCGCCGCCGTACGCCGCCAGGTTCTCCTTGACTTCCCATTTCACCTTGCCGATGGTCGGATCCCACGCGATGAACCGGCCGCGGTTACCGCCCGGGCCCGGGTACATGCGCACGATTGCGCCGACGTACGGCTGCCCCGCCGAGTACTTCACTTCCACGCCCTCGTAGTCCATGCAGATGTTGTTCGTCGGGACGTAGAAGAGCTTGGTCTGCGGTGAGTAAGCGGAGGGCTGCTGATCCTTGAAGCCGATTGCGGCGGGACAGATACCCTCGGTGTTCTTCTTCGAGGTCGTCCCGTACTGCGGGTTGCGGACCGGGAGTCCGGTCGAGAGATCGATCTTCGACGCCCAGTTGACCGGGCCGAAGGGCTCGGCCACGAGCACCTTGCCGTTCGTCCGATCGACGGTGTAGCCGAAGCCGTTGCGGTCGAAGTGCACCAGCGCCTTCACCGGCTTCCCGCCGATCGTCACGTCGACGAGGACGTTCTCGTTCACGCCATCATAGTCCCACTCATCGTGCGGCGTCATCTGGTACGCCCACTTCACCTCGCCGTTGTCCGGGTTGCGGGCGAAGATCGTCATCGACCACTTGTTGTCGCCAGGACGCTGATCGGGGTTCCAGCTGCCCGGGTTGCCCGAGCTGTAGTAGAACAGGTTCAGCTGCGGGTCGTAGGAGTACCAGCCCCACGTGGTCCCGCCGCCGCGCGTCCACTCGTCGCCCTGCCAGGTGCTGACGCCGAGGTCCTTGCCGCGGTGCGACGCATAGTTCGGGTTGGCATCGCCGACGATCTTGACATCGGCGTCCGGGCCCGTCGAATACGCGCGCCACACTTCCTTGCCGCTGTTCACATCGTACGCCGTCACGCGACCGCGCACGCCGAACTCACCACCCGAGATGCCCGCGATCACGATGTCTTTGATCACGATCGGCGCATTCGTCATGGTCGAGCCGGTCTTGTAATCGGCGTTCGGCACGCGCCACAGCTGCTTACCCGTCTTCGCATCCAGCGCCAGCAGATCGCCGGCGAGCAGCTCGATGAACAGCTTGCCGCTTGGATGGTAGGCGAGGCCGCGGTTGACCAGATCGCAACATGCGATCGGCTTCGCCTCGGGCGGCTGGGCTGGGACGTGCTTCCAAATCATCGGTGCGCCCTCCTTGGTCAGATCGAGCGCAAACACGATGTTCGGGAACGCGCTTTGAACGTACATCACGGTGCCGATCACCAGCGGGTTCCCCTCATGGCCGTTCAGAACGCCCGTCGAGAACGTCCAGGCGGCCTTGAGGTTCTTCACGTTCGCCTTGTTGATCTGGGTGAGCGGGCTGTAACGCTGCAGGTCGGACGTCCGACCCGTCATCGTCCACTCGCCCGCACCCTGGCCGACGGCGGGCGCCGCGACGAGCACCATCAGGCTCGCCGTGAGTCCACCGGACCACAGTTTGAAGCGGTTCATAGCTGACCTCATGTTGAGGATGAGGGTGTGAAAAAAACGGCCCAAAAATCTCTTGCCCGTCAGAATCCCGAGACCCGCACGAGGTCCGGGGGCCCGCGTTCCCGACAGGCGACAACCATCGTCCGACTCCTCCACACCGGGACTGCTGCTAGGGATAGAGGTTATATCCCCG
>Ga0209761_1003042_pt1 | contig 11057 bp, 14 predicted proteins | sample GraSoi013_1_40cm_4_FD_185818 | JGI IMG/M metagenome (GOLD analysis project Ga0209761, IMG submission 185818) | Grasslands soil microbial communities from the Angelo Coastal Reserve, California, USA - Sample 09_25_2013_1_40cm (SPAdes) (version 2) | ecosystem: Environmental > Terrestrial > Soil >... | reverse complement strand
CCACGCGATTCTCAAATTCGAGAAGGTGCAATGCTACGTCATCTGCAACGGCGATCATCGACCCTAGAGGCGTGCTAATCGTGGTACGAACAAGCTTCCCGTCAGTCACAGACCTTAGTCGATTTGCGACTGCTGCCTCTTGAGTTGAAAGCATAGGCTGATCACGGAGGGTAACGAAAATAAATGGTTTGACTCCGAATCTTGCGGTCAAAATAGGCGTAAAGTTGCAATAACCTGTGACAGAACTAGGTTGAATGAGTAATAGGCGCTACCGGCAGATTCAGCTCGACCTTTCCAGTCATGGCTAGTCATAAGCGGCCTTCAATCTCTCGCACGGCATCTTCCATTCTCGGAAAACCAAATTGGAAGCCCGCTGCTAACAACCGGCCTGGGACAACGCGGCGGCTCTTGATTATCAGTTCCGCCTCAGTTCTATGAACAAAGGCCGCGACCTCAAGCATTCTGCGCGTCGCTGGCAATCCAAACGGCACGCCAAGCTCCCGACGTATGATTCTCATCATATCGCGTTGCTGAATCTGGTTCGGCGAGGCCAAGTTGACCGGCCCACTGAAATCGTCCCGGTCGATCAACCATTCGACAGCGCGGCAAAAATCCGCTTCGTGAATCCAGGAAATATATTGACGCCCGCCGGCAATAGCGCCTCCCAGCCCCCATCGCGTGAGGCCTCGCAGGACCCGGTAGACACCACCTTTGCTCGCGGCGAAGACCATCGCGGTGCGCAGCGCGACCTTCCGTGTCACACGCGTAGGCACGTCGAAGAACGCTTCTTCCCAAGCACGGGCTACTTCGATCGAGAATGCATCCTTGGCCTCCGGAGTCGCACCAATTTCACCGGTGGCCTCATCCATCTGTCGGTCGAATGTGTGTTTGTAGATAGTGGCCGTGCTGGCATTAAGCCAGACCGGAGGAGGCTTGCTGCAACGAGCGATTGACTCGCCCAACACGCGCGTCGAATCCACACGCGACTCCATTATCTCACGCCGATTGCGTTCGTTGTACCGGCAATTCACTGATCGGCCTGTGAGATTGATTAGCGCCCGCGCGCCTTCGAGTTCTCTCGCCCAGTCGCTCAGCGTACGCCCATCCCATCGGACTTGACGGATAGACTGCCCGGTTGTTTGTGGGGATCGAGTCAGGACCACGACGTCGTTGTTTCCAGAGACAAGTCTGTCAGTGAGCAGGTGACCAATGAAGCCACTGCCCCCGGCAACGATGATGCGATTCCTCATATTCCGATTCAGATCGAAAGTGTATCTCTGGAGTAGCTAACGGAGCTTTCTTGTAGACTGTAACGGTGGGAATAGACTCTATCCAACGTACTTTCCTTCACCCGGCTGACCTGCGGAGGCTCCTTGTCAGGGCCTTCTTGAGAGCGTTATCATCTCCTTTGGTTGATCTTCCAGGTCTTTCATCTCTATCGTATTGGTATGGTTTTTTGTTAGAGTTCTAGATCCCCCATCGTCTTTACTGGGACCTGGCCCCTGAATTTCTCGTAGTGTACGTCGTCGCATAGGAATCCGTCGAGTCTGGAGCGTTGAGAAGTGTCTCGATACGTGCAGACGTGAATTGCGTCTGCAGCAAAAGTGTTCGTTGAAGCAATGACCTTCTCTGCTTCCGAGCAGATCTTGTCGGATACTGGGACGAAGCTAATTTTGTGGGTGTGAAGCTCTCTGAGGTCCAGTTCGATTATCTCCTTGGTCTTACGGTCCTTTCTGAGCGCCCTCGCTACTTCGAGGAGGCTCCATCTTGACGAGATGGCGTACCATTTAGGATCCTTGTCAAGAATACTGACTAGCTGAATCATTTCATCGCTACCGGTCTCGGATTTGAATAGCTTCACGAGTATGCTGGGCTCAAGGTAGAGTCTCAGGCGTCTTCCTCTCTCCGAGCCTCCTCGACTAGCTGCGCAGCAGTCTTCCCAGAGACTCCTACGCTCTCATTGATGAGACGGAGCATCCTGAGCCGAGTCTCGGTCTCGAGACTTGTTAGGCTGAGATAGAGCCTGATTGCCTCTCTGACAAGGTCGCTACGGTTGAGCAGTCCCCGGCGCCGCACGATCGCATCTATGCGCTTCAACTCCTCTGAACCTATCTTCGTGGCGACGGTTACCTCTGTCATACGGGGAACTACACAGGTTTACAATGGTAAACCGTTATTTGAATTTGGCGACCCTGACGGGCCCCGGGAATTAGCCCACGTACTTTGCCTTGCCCGGTTCAGCAGAAGACGCGCCTTTCTCGTTGCCCTTCTTGAGAGCATCATCAATCTCCTTTGCCTGCTCCTCCAACTCCTTCATCTCAATCTGTAATCCAAGCTTACGTATCAGTACCCGTAGGATTATCATAGCCGCTCTCGGGTCCACCATGAAGCCGGAGGTTTCGCCGGAGAGGAATAGTCCCTTGAGGTTTCGAACCTTGGCGAGGCCTGGGATTAGTCCGTTCATCCAGGTTACGGCGCCGCTGTCTATGATCTGAACGTCCAGAGACTTGAGCTCCTTGACGAGATCGGACTCACTGGCTGCTCCGTAGACCTTGGGATTGTCGGAGATTCTTCCAGTTATGAAAGCCCCCACAGTAATCAGTGTGCCAACGCCTAGTCGCTCTGCAAGATCCACAACAGCCTCTGAAAGTCTGAAGGCTCCTTCGGGAAGTATGGGCTGCGCATCTCCAGTGTAGAGAACCAGATCGTGGCTGGTCTCATCGCTGTTGACCCAGTAGTAGAATTCATGCTTCATCAACTCCGGGGTCCCGTCCGGTCTTAGAAGGACACGGGGTGGAAGATAGTCCGAGTGTAAGTATCCGAGAGGGGATGCTTTGAGGGTCTTGACGAGATGGTCGAGGACAATCTTCGCGACACGACCACTATCCGGAAGTCCCGCAATCAGGATTGGACTATGGAGCTTTGGAGCCTCGTTGAGGTGAAGTTCTATCGGGTCTCTCATGGTAAACGCCGTCGAACGGGACGCTCTATCCTCGAAATGGAGAAGCGAGCACGGATTGATAGGTATTCCTCCGTATGTTTTTTACTCTCTTGAGAGGAAAATCTTCTGTACCTTTTTTCGGAATCTTTATATGAACTGCCCTCGTTGTGACAACTCCCGTTTGTTCAGGTGACTGTTTGGCAAAATTCATGCTGTCCCTCCGCGACGAGAACTTCAAACTCCTAATGACAGAAGCCGGAGACCGTGGAATAACGGTTCAGGAATTGATACGAGCCGTAATCATCCCGGACTGGGTCAAGATCAACACTCTTGTCAGACCCGTCGGAAATCAGGAAAAAATTCGGCCGTACTCCCCAGGCAACGGACGCGAACCCATTATCCAGTCGATGGGCAAACTCCGAACCTGAGTCAGTTCCACAAATCTACCACCACTCTCCTCATCCTCCAGAATATTTCCGTGCCCGCAACTAGTCGGCTCTGTGACAATTGGTCGTCTGGGCAGTTTGTCGCAAAACGCAACTTCACTTGTTGCGCCAACAATCAACCGAGACATTCATTGGTAGAACAACAAGAACCAGGTTAGCCATTCTATCAATTGCTCATGACTTTTTCCTGAAGATAGCCGTTTCTGCTCGACCAGGTTTGTTGTTGAACATGAGAAACCGGAGATGATTACACGTTACTCGATACCGTTGGCTTACCGGGCTGACTAAGTTTGTCTGATAAAAACTGGAACGTAGCGGCTATGTCACGGTTAATGTTGCGCTGACCGACGTTGAGAAGTTGGTACAGTCTACCCCTGTTGGGCCAAGGGTCCGGGTTCACGACCATCGTAAACGTTTAGGCCCCTGTTGGAGTATTCGTGCTTGTCCCGATCAGAAGTTACCAGCTACACTGATAGTACATTTTATATATATCATGGGCAAGCCGCTCATCTCAATGTACGACCGCATGATGGCCGTGCGCCGCATCTTCTCCGCCATGCGCGGAAGAAGGATTCACTCCCAGGGTCTGAGTTTTAGTCGGATTGCAGAAGTCTCAGTGATCCTGTTACTCACAATAGCTCTTGCGTTTGCCCAAGTGTCGCCGATTCATACCGTAGCTGCAGTAAAGCCTCAACCCCCATCATCAACCTCTACCAACTGGGCCAAGGCATATGATGTCCCGTACAGCTACTCGATTGCCGAAAGCGTTGCACAGACGAATAGCGGCGGCTTCTTGGTTGGAGCACTCTGCACCGCAGGGGCAGTAACCACCCCCAACTGCAACACAGTCAGTGAACCAGCCGCAACAGTCATGAGGGTCGACTCAAGCGGAAACATTCAATCTCAGACTCAATACCAATTCACGAGTTATCCATACTCTACACCATTGGATCTCATCCGACCGACCCCGGATGGAGGCGCCATCTTCGCGGGCAACGCTCAATTCGGTTGTCCCGCAACCGGACAGACCAGCTGTGCCCTAATCGTCAAACTGGATTCGAACGCGAACGTTCAATGGTCAAACGACCTCCAATTCTCCACCACATGCTCCGCGGGCCCCCTCACGTGGCCGTTCGACCTCGAGTCAACCACCGACGGGGGATACGTGGTAGCAGGCTACACCTACGCGCCCACCTGCAGCTACAGCGCGTTCATTGCGAAGCTCAGCTCAACAGGGCAGATTCAGTGGCAGCACGTCTTCCTGGACCCGAACAGCCAGTACTCCGCAGCCTACTCTGTCCGTCAGACCCCTGACGGAGGATACGTCGCCGTTGGCGAGTTATACTACTATGTCTCCTCTTCTACAGTTACTACTCAGATACTAGTCATCAAACTCGACTCGACCGGAACACTAGTCTGGCAACACGGCTACACAATCGGAACAGACAGCTACGCAGAATCCCTGGCGCTGACCTCTGACGGAGGCTTCATTGTCAGCGGGTCAGTATCCATAACAACGGGGTCATCATACAGCAGCAGTGTCCTGCTTCTGAAGCTAGACTCAACTGGCAATCCGCAATTTGCCAAGACCTATGCTCCTTCTGGAAGCATCAGCGACCTGGCAATTACGGGCGTACAACAGACGAGTGATGGAGGATACGCGTTCTCGGGATACTACTTCCAGAACACTGTCTACGACGAGCGGGCGTGGCTGGTCAAGACGGATTCCACGGGTAAGGTTCAATGGGACAGGACCTATGGCGCGGACGTGCAGTATTCTTACAGAAAATTCTACTCGTTCCAGCAGACCAGCGATGGAGGATTCATCGCAGCAGGCTCAACCAACCAGTACAACAACGGCTACGCCTCACTATGGCTTGTAAAGATGGACTCCAACGGCAACATCGCCGGCTGCAAGGATGTTCAGACATGGTCGGACGTTAGCGGTTCGGTCTCGGTGACCGTCTCGATCTCAGATCTGAAAGCGACCCCTGACAGTTTTACCTATGTGGCTGATACCATCTCCTCGCTCCCGGGTCCCCTCAAAGCAACAAAGGAATGCTAGCAGACCAGAACAGAGTGGTCATCGCACTTTTCTCTGCACGTCAGCCGACGCGCAGTTTTCGGCCCTGTCGTATGAGGGAGACGGCGTAGAGAGTCCATAGAACCGTAGCTATCACGCAGACGCCTGTGAGCCCGAGTGTGAAAAGGATGAGGGCTGGCTCCGCCGTCGCGAGGAGCAGGCTCAGCACGAAAAGCAGATCCCCTCTCCGGATCAATTGCATATTTGTCTCGATACTCGCCTTCGCCATGCAACAACTTCGAAGTAGTGAACACCGGAGATGCCGAAGAGGAAGATGGTTAGCAAGCTCCCTGTTAGCGTTGCCTGAAACAGAACACCATTCAACTGGTTAGAAGCGTAACGCGGAAAGAGGAAGATCAGAACGAAAGTGAATATCGCCAAGTTCGAACCGATTAGAGTGACACTGCGGTTCAGGTTCGATGTAACATAGTCAAGATCTATTCCCGTCTTGTCCAGCTGAGGACGAAACCTATCTCTCCCTCTAGTGCTTTCTTACGCGATGTCCGTGGACTATTTAGGCCATCGACAGGGGTCGGGTTCGAGGGGATACATGGTTGTCATTAGTTTGCGTCAATCGTACCGTTTCCTGTTACGCTCTGTCGGATCCTTTTTTCGAGAGGGTCCTTGCGCTCAGGAGCGCTGACTATGCCGCGTTTCATCTGAAAGCGTGAAATAGTCAGCGGGCAACGAGAAGAAGAGAGACAAAATGCCTGTTGGAAAGATAATTGAGCTCGTGGGAACGTCTAGTAGAGGATTCGAAGATGCCATCAATGAGGCTGTTAGGAGGTCGTCGAAGACAGTCAAGAACATTCGCGGAGTAGACATAGTGGCGCAAAAAGCGCTCGTCAAAGATGGCAAGGTCGTCGAATATAGGGTCAACCTCAAACTCTCATTCGGAGTAGAATAGAACCTATCAACCCCGTCCACTCGCTCACTAGTGTCGGTCTCAGATCTCGTTCCCGTTGAAAGCGAGACTAGTTTCCGATTCTAAGAGCTGTTGATCATTTGGAGCATCCTTACCCGAAACGGTTTTCGAGGGCTTTCCGCTTTCTTTCGAAGACCCGGTTTGCTGAGGAACGGAAGTATCTATATGAATACCATTATCGTAAACGTGAATGATATGAAAAAATTTACGTGTAAAGAAATGGGTGGACCCTGCGAAGAAGTTCATGAAGGAGCGACAGCAATGGAAATAGCAAAACAAAATTTTGCTCATGTAATGGCTACTACTGACAATGCGCACAAACAGATGAGAGAGCAGATGACAAAACCGGGCAAGGGGCCAAGCAAGGAAGAGTGGTGGGCGTGGTTCAACAGAGAATGGGACAAGAAAAAGGACGAAGCCTGATTACTAGTTCCTCGTAGAAAAAATAGGAATGCCCCGGCATTTCAGAGCTGGGGCTGAAGCTCTTCGACTCGATGTTATGGTTGAACTGGGCAGAGAAAGTCGGCAGCAGCATTTCGAGTCACAGTGACCATTCCGGTGTTCTGGGCTGAGAGAACTGCCTGCTCCGAGGTCAGTAGTACGGGTGTGATTTCTGAGTTGAAGGTTACTGTGAATACCTTCCAATGACCACCGTGATAGCCTGAACTTCCGGGAGCAACGGACGCGATCCCGAGCTGTCCTGTGGCACCGTTTGTCACCTTGTAGAAATTGTCCCGGCCTTCGTTGGGAAAAGCCGCTGAGGGAACCACGGTTCGGACTATGGTCCCGTTGTAGTAGAGATTACCGAAGCCGGGCGTGGCTGCAAAAGCCGATGTTACTGGGAGGACGAGTGCGATAACAAGGGCCGAGAAGATTGCCATGGTGAGAGTTTTCATTCTTACAATTCACCTCCCGGATTTCTTGTGGGTAGGTTTCCGGGACCGGATACTTTACGGGTTTAGCGAGATTAAGTGTAGATTAGGTGTAGTTTTCACCGCGTTGTCGTTCGGAGGAGAGCGATGATGGCCAGTGCCTCGGCAACGTTGATGCCAAAGAGGTACGGAAGAAATGGGTCTTGGATGTACGAAGCCATCGTGAGGAACGAGTAGACAGCGAGAATGTTCTGGGCGAAGAGGATCGATGCGAAAACACTCAAGCCGAGGCTAAACTGGGCGTGGGTGTCCCTGTAAACGCGAAGGTAGACTGCGACTAGGACCAATAGGAGAACCGCACTTATCGCGGCCGTGTACATGCTGAGGTCCATGAGGAGGGACATTATCTCTTCACTTCCCGCTCAAACCCTGGGTCGGATCTGGGCCCATATCTCGTCGAAGAGAGGTAGATGTGCTTCCATCTCGGGCGATAGGAAGTAGAGCTTCCCGTATTTCTCTCCAGCAGATGAAACGAGATGATTCTTCTCGAGAGCCCGAATATGATGCTCGGCAACCCTGTAGTGAACATGGAGAGCTTCCGCAAGCCTGTTGATATTGTAGGGCTCTCTTCGTAGGAGGTTGATGATTCTTCCACGGTTGGGACCTCCTCGGGACCCGGCCAGAACATACCACAACAGACGTTTCCAGGATACTTCGGAACTGGGCCTGGACATCCCCACGTTTCTGCCGTCCTAGATATCACCCCAACCAGAACCCGCATTAAGACTTGGCCAGACTAGAGGGAGATGGCTTCCTTTAGAAGATAGGTCAGGATTACGTCAGGATTAGGTGCGAGTCCAGGCGCCATTATGCGCGAATTGGCCGCTCACACTCCTATGTACAAGGCGAGACAGCAGATGGGCCCCAAAGTAATAGTCAGAAAAAAAAGAGAGAGGGAGGATTGATCTGATCTAATGAGTCAAATGCACTACTTGTATGACGAAGGTCACGCCAGGTGGTGGTGTGAACCCTAGGATCATTGATGTGGAGAAGTGACCAGCTACGGCGGGAATCCCTGTGTCAAGTGGTACGGGACTTATCGGGACGGTTACGGGGGGTCCGCCATTATGACCAGTAAGAGTCATGGTTCCACCCAACACGAAGAAGGTTAGAGGTCCTGCGCTGCCGGGCATTACGGTCCAACCTTGAATATCAGCATTGAAATGGTCGGCACCCGCTCCTGGTGAGCCTGCTGCAACCAAGTGGCTGCAACCCGTAGCGGTAGCGTCCCCTGTCCCGTCACTGTCAAATTCTGCCCACAGCCAGAAACCGCCTTGGAATGGAGTGCAGAAGGATGGATTATTGCAGTTCTGCGATACCGCGATCTGCCAAAGAGCAGCGTTACCGTACGCGTGAACGACAGGAACGCCAATTGACAACAGTGATAGAGCCGCAAGGATGGCACAACACGATCCGATCTGAATCATGGTTTTGGGTTTGCGCATTGATTTTCATGACAATTCTGGAATATCCGTATTTAACACCAGGCAATCTATGGAAAGACAAGGCTACCTTTCGCAAGCGATATCCGACGCGATGAGTGTGATGGCGCTTTTGGCCCTTCTTAAGAACGCCGCGATTCACCATCAGAAATAATGCTCCTGCGAATGTTCATTGTTCCTCATCGACTTGCGGCTCGTATCGCAATCGAAGTCTCTGGAGCTTGAGGGGCTGTTAGTTTCTTGCTCGACCCAGAATAAGACGGGTGGATCTCTTGAAAGACGTCGAGACGTAACATGAGGTTCGGATTAAGCTCAATCCCAGGTCACCTTTGGACATACGCAGACTTACTGGGATACCCGATTTGGGCAATAACTTAAGTCCGGTTCGACAGTCGGTCTGAAAGGTGGAAGATGAGAACAACTAAAGGCATTCTCCTACTGCTATCTGCTCTTTTGCTGGCGGGGTTTCTACCCGCGACGGTTTTCGCTGATAGTGGCCACAAGACCTACCAGTACCTGCTAGGTGTAGACCCTCTCTGCAGCCTTGCACCGGATGCCTGCCCTGATGTATCAAGCGCGCCGAATGGTGATACTGTGGCGGTCGCAGGAATGGGAACCTTCGACATTCGCTCAATGAGAGCAACAGGCGGCGGCACTTTCGTCCACACGATGGCCGACGGAACCGTACGCGCATCGGGCACATGGCAAGCAACCAAGCTGCTCGCGTTCCACTCCTTCGGAAGCGGGTCTGCTCAAGGACTACCATCGAACTTTGAGGGCGGGCTAGCATTCATACAGGTGACACTGAAAGTTCACGACGCGCCAGTTTTCAACGCGGTGCTGAAGGTGGGCTGTGAACTTGGGAATCCGCCAAGCGGGTGGCATGAGGGAATAGAGCTGACCGTGCTGGGAGCAGGAATCAACTTCAACGAAAAGGTCAGCGGATTCACGCTGTTCATACTGCAATAGAACAGGGCTCGTCAATCCGAGAAAAACCCCTTTTTTGTTTAGCCTTTTTTTGAGCCGAGACTTTCCTTCGCGCATACGGAACACACTCCTTCAACTCGGATTTATGCGCGGGTGGAATTTCAACACCGACTTATCAGCGCGTGTAAGCGACTCTGACAGCGGCTGAGAGGGGCTCCCAAAACGATTGCGTCAACTCCAAGAACTTCCAGCGCGAAGTTCAAGGACTTAATAGGCTCGACCCAAATTCTTCATCGCGCTCTCCTCTTCAGCGTTCTAGGGTCTTGCAGGTTCGAAGGTTGACCGCATATTTTGAAATGTGTTTGTCCGCTAGACGAAGAATTGGCTCGACCGTTTCTCGGTTTAGAGTATATTCAATTGTTCTTCCCAGTCTTTGACTTGTTACTAGTCCGCAGAATGCCAAGCACTTGAGGTTGTGGGAGGCCATGGTTTGCTCTATCTTGAGAGCTTCTGAGATCTCTCCCACATTCTTTGGACCGTTTCTGAGCAGGTTTAGGATGCCGACTCGGTACTCGTTCGAGAGGGCGCTGAACAGCAATGAGACGGCCGTAACGTCGGTTTTTCGAAGGATAAGCTGCTCGCTCATGATTGGTCTACATAGACATGGGGCTTTCTACAATTAAACTAATCGAGCCATCCCAGGCTTGTAGCAAGCTTATATGACAACTATGTCATATGACAATCGAACCGTATGTTTGATCTGGTCATTCTAGGGTCTGGCTCAGCCGCATTCGCGGCCGCACTCAAGGCGGCCGACCATGGAGCAAAAACGGCCATGATAGAGAGAAGCACTCTAGGTGGGACGTGCGTCAATGTTGGTTGCGTCCCTAGCAAGAACCTTCTCCGGGCGGGTGAGCTTCGATACTACGATAGTCATCGCGAATTCCCCGGAATAACGCCCGGAACTACAACTCTCGAATTCAACAGAATAATCGAACAGAAGAACCAGATCGTAAGAGGACTCAGGAAAGAGAAGTATGCCGACGTTCTAAGGTCACTGCCCTCAACCAAACTGTTTCGCGGAAACGCGAGATTCGTTTCTCGGACGCGAGTAAAAGTGGACGGAATCAATGTTGACGGTAAGAGGTTCGTGGTAGCGACAGGATCCTCGCCCCGGATACCTAGTATCCCTGGCATTGAGAATGTGGACTATCTGACGAATGTCGGGGCCCTCAGCCTGAGGAACAAGCCCGCCTCGATGGTTGTGCTCGGCGGTCGAGCCCTAGGCCTCGAGTTCGCCCAGATGTACTCACACATGGGAACCAGAGTGACTCTCCTGCAACGAAGCGATAGAATAATTC
>Ga0209761_1003041_pt1 | contig 11059 bp, 5 predicted proteins | sample GraSoi013_1_40cm_4_FD_185818 | JGI IMG/M metagenome (GOLD analysis project Ga0209761, IMG submission 185818) | Grasslands soil microbial communities from the Angelo Coastal Reserve, California, USA - Sample 09_25_2013_1_40cm (SPAdes) (version 2) | ecosystem: Environmental > Terrestrial > Soil >... | reverse complement strand
TCCGGTATCCCTACTATCACAGCGAGCTCGATACGCCCGACAAGCTGGACTACACCCGGCTCGCCCGCGTGGTCGCGGGTGTGGCGCGGGTGGTGCGGGACGTGGCCGGGGTCGGTCAGTAGGGGGGCGGGGGCTGGGGCGGGGGCGGGTGTCATCTCGAGGAATCGCTGCTGCGCGCTCGCGCCGTCGCCCGGCCGTTCGGGGCGCTTCGTGTAGGAGCCGTCGGCGGCGAGCTCCCATGCGGTCGGATCGGCGAGCTCGGTGGTGAGGATGCGATCGAGGCGCGCGCGCGCGGCGGCGTCGCGTATCGGGACGACCACCTCGATCCGGCGGCGCAGGTTGCGCGGCCGCCAGTCCGCGGACCCGATGTAGTACTCGGCGGCGCCCCCGTTCTCGAAGTGATAGATGCGCGCATGCTCCAGGAACCGGCCGAGGATGCTCGTGACCCGGATCCGCTCGGACAGGCCGGGAACGCCGGGGCGCAGCATGCAGATGCCGCGCACGACGAGCTCCACGCTGACGCCGGCCTGGGAGGCCCGGTACAGCGCGGCGATCACCGGGCCGTCGGCCAGCCCGTTCAGCTTCACGCGGATGCGGCCGCCGCGGCCGGCGCGGGCGTGCTCGGCCTCGCGCTCGATCAGGTCGAGGAAGCGCCGCAGCATGTTGGTCGGCGCCACGAGCAGCCGGCGGAACTCCGCCTGCGGCGGTCGCGACGAGCCGGTGAGCTCGTTGAACAGCGCGTTCAGATCCGCGCCCAGGTCCTCGTCCGCCGTGAACAGGCCGAGGTCGCTGTAAAGCCGCGCCGTGTCGGGGTTGTAGTTCCCCGTGCCCACGTGCACGTAGCGGCGGATGCGGCCCCCGCGGCGGCGCACCACCAGCGCGACCTTGGCGTGCGTCTTGAGGTTCACGAGGCCGGTCACGACATGGATGCCGAGCTGCTCCAGGCTGCGCGCCCAGGCGATGTTCTGCTCTTCGTCGAAGCGCGCCTTCAGCTCCACCAGCACCGAGACGTCCTTGCCGGCCGCAGCGGCGCGACGCAGGGCGTCGAGGATGCGCGAGGGCCCACCGGGACGGTAGAGGGTGAGCTTGATCGCCAGCACGTCGGGGTCGTCGGCGGATTCGTCGAGCCAGCGCTCGAAGCTCGCGGTGAACGAATCGTAAGGGTGGTGCACGAGCACGTCCTTGCGGTCGAGCACGTCGCACACCGGGACGCCGGGCGGAAACGGGTCGGTGGGGGAGACGGGGTGGTAGTCGGACGTGGGGCGGGGCAGGGGGAGCTCCGCCAGGGCGCCCAGGTCCACCATCCCGTCGGCCTCGTAGAAGTCCGCGGCGCTGAGCGTGCTGTGCTGCTCGCTCTCCTCGAACCGGAACTCGCGCTGCAGCAGGTCGCGCATCGCCTGCGGCATGGCCCGCTCGATCTCCACCCGCACCACGGGCCCGAAGGGCCGGCGGCGGATCTCCTCCTCCATCGCCTGCGCGAAGTTCGCGGCGCCCGTCTCGTCGAGGTGGATGTCGCCGCTGCGGGTGATGCGGAACGGGTGCACCTCCACGACCTGACGGCCGGGCAGCAGCGCCTCGAGGTTGGCGCCGATCACGTCCTCCAGCGGCACCACGCCCTCGTCCTGCGGCAGCGCGACGAAGCGTGGCAGGGAGGTCGGCACCTCGAGGTGCACGAAATGCCGGGGGCTCGTCGGCGCGTCGCGCAGGGCGAGGGCGAGCGACAGGCGGCGGTCGGCAATGAACGGGAAAGGGTGCCCCGGCGCGCGGGTCAGGGCCTTGGGGGTGAGGAGGGGGAGCACCTGCTCGCCGAACCAGTGGCGCAGGAACCCTTGCGCCGCGGCGTCGAGCTCGCCGAATTGCCGGATGCGCACGCCCGCGGCCGCGAGCGCTCCGGCCTGGAGCGCGTGGAAGCAGCGATACTGACGCTCCACGAGCGGGCGCAGCCGGATCGCGATCGCGTCGAGCTCCTCCTGCGGCGTGAGGCCGTCGGCCGAGCGCGGCGTCAGCCCCGCGGCCACGGCATGCTTCAGGCTCGCCACCTCGACCATGAAGAATTGGTCGAGGTTCGTGCTGAAGATCGCGAGGAAGCGCAGCCGGGCGCGGAGGGGGATCCCGGGGTCTTCGGCGAGCGCGAGCACGCGCGCGTTGAACTCGAGCCAGCTGAGCTGCGCGTTGAGGAACTGCTCGGGTGCTCCCCGCTCCGCGTCGAGCGCGGCGGCGGGGAGCACCGGGACGCGGAGCTCCGAGAGGGTGACGTGGCTGATCCGGTCCGCCTCGTCCGCCTCGGGGAACGGCTCCACCGCCGGGGCGCCGCTCGCGCGCTCCGCGCCGCCGACGAGCGAGCCCGACCACTCTGGGACGAGCGGCGAGCGAGCGGCGACGGCGAGCGCCGCCAGTGTCCTCGGCTCCCGCAGCACCGGGGAGCCCACGCGCCCGACGATGTCGCGCGGGGTGAACCACTGCAGCGGGCGGCCCGCCGCCGTGAGATCGCGCCGCAGCCGGCGCGCGACCCACACTTCGAGCACGGGTCGCCGCTCCGTAGCCGGCACGGTGCCGAGCAGGCGCACCTGGCCCTCGGCCGTGCCCAGCAGCTGGCGCATGGCACGGCGGCAGCCCTCCTCGCCGCCGCCCTCGACGACGAGGAGCTGTAGCCCGTCGCCCTTGCGGCGGAACGCCATCCGCCCGTCGGCCACGGCGATGATCGCCACTTCGCGCTGGCCTTGCACCGAGCGCGCGAGGGCTCCCGTCTCGAGCGCAGCGAGCAGCTCGGCCGCGCGCGCGCGCCGGTCCGTCGCGACCCGATGAAGACCGTGGCGATCCGCTAGCGCCGTACCCAGACGCGCGACGCCGACCGTCCCCCAGGGCAGGCGCCGGAGCGCCAGCTCCCGGAACACGGGGGCCGCCTCCGTGCTGCGCACCGTGACGACGTCGACGACGAACTCGACCTCAGGCCACGGCATGAGCGCCCGGCGCACGAGCCGGATGCGCCGCTCCGTCTCGAGCTCGACGCTCGGCACCAGGCGCGTGGGATCGACCAGCGCGCGGAGCCGCCGTGCGGGACCGGAGCCGCCGGCGAAGATCGCGGCGGCGTCGAGTTCCGCGACCTCCGCCGCCTCCGGACGGCCCGGGCGCAAACCCTCGAGCACGAGGGTGCGACGGTCCTCGGCGGCGAAGCGCACGCGGCACGCGATGTCGCGGCGGCGCAGGTCTCCCGCCGGGGTGTCGAAGTACAGGTCGCGCAGAAAGCGGCGCCGCGCCGGGCCGGCCCGAAGCCCGAGTGGAAGCGGGTCGGCCAGCAGCGCCTGGAGCGCCTCGGCGCTCGGAATGTCCCAGCGCGGCGCTACCCCGCTCATGGCAAGCGGCCCCCCCCCGCCCCCCCGGCCCCCGCTACCGCGCGACCGGCGGGGTCACGGGTGCGCGCAGTTGCGGACGAATTCCCGGTTGGCCGCGCGGGTGTCGTTGATGGTGCGGTAGAAGTCATCGAAGTAGCGCAGCGTCTGCTCGGCGCGCTTGGGATCGAGTCCCTCCTGGCTCCGGAACAGCGCGTAGATCGAGTCCTTGCGATCGTCGAAGCGCGCGATCGTCGGTCCCAGTTGCTCGGGCGTGCGGCAGTAGCCGCGGTAGAGGCGCTCCCGCACACTCTTGATCCCCAGGCGGGGGTCGGGGACCGCATAGCTCGCCGAGACCACGCCCGACCAGTCGAAGTCGTACGGCACCGCGAACACGGTCCCCGTACTGTCCCGAATCATCACGATGTTGTGCAACGCCGCGAACGAGAAGTCGGTGTTCCCGATGAGGTACTCGAACATCGCCACGAGCCCCGTGTGCGCGACCTCGGTGTCGAGCTGCGTCAGTCCCTTTTGCTCGAGGACTTGCGCGTCCTCCCGCCGCGCCATGGGGTCGTCGTCTTCGATGAAGAAGGCGTAGCGCGTGACCGGCTTCGCCTTTCCGGAGCGGTCGAGGTACGTCACGCGCGCGAGCCGCGCGCGGAAGCTCTTCTCCGTGATCAGGTTGAAGACCCGGTAGAGGAGGTACTCCTGCAGCAGGTTCTGCTCGTAGCTGTCCCGGTCCTGGCAGTGGACGACGAGCTTCAGGCCGCCCTGGCCGGCGAACACGGTGTGCTTCACCTGCTGCTTGTCGAACGAGACCTTCAGGGGGGGGAAGTCGCAGGTTCGCCGCTGCAGCCGGAAGTGACCCCGCGTCCGCAGTTGCACGTCGAGCGCGACGGAATCGCCCGCGGGCCCGCCGAAGCTCAGGACGCCGGCGTGCTCCTGCTTTGACTCCCCGCGATCCTTGGAGAGGGCGTTGAAATCGGCCGTCAGCGTCAGCGGCAGCGCCTCGGGCGCGTCGAACAGGCGGGCGCGGGGGGGCCGGCTGTCCTGCTGGGTGGGCGCGCGCAGCGCGGCGCACAGCAGGAGGCTCGACAGCAGCGGCACGTGCGACCCGGCCATGGTGCGCCAAGATACGGCGCGGCGTCGGGCGGCGCGAGCGTGCCGCCCGTGTCAGGTGGCGAGCAGGAAGAGGTCGTACAGCGCGTGGGTCCAGGCGGTGATCCCGAAGCCGCGCAGCAGATAGAGCGCGCTGAAGAAGATCCCGGCGATCATCCGGAACGTGAACGAGTACAGCGTGAGGCGGTCGCCATACGGCCCGATATAATGGAAGGCCGAGAAGATCGCCGCCCCGAGCACGGTCGCGAACACGCCCGCGTTCCAGGGGCGCCAGCCGAGCAGCTGCTGGGCGAGCGTCGCGAGCAGGGCCACCAGCACGACCCGGAACAGCAACTCCTCGTACAGGCCGGCGCCGAGCGAGAGCATCAGCTTCGTCCACCAGCCGATCTCGCGCGGCGGCGCGGGGATCGCCAAGGGGCCGAGCGGGGAGAGCAGCCTGGCGGTGATCGTCCCTACGACGATCCCGAACAGGAGCGCCAGCACGCTCGACTCGCCCAGCATCCGCAGAAACACGCTCGGGCGCGGCGCGCCAGGGTGTCGCTGCAGGTCGCGCACCACCAGCCACAGGCCCACCGCGATGAGACAGGCCATGAACAGCACGGGGCCCCAGGCGCCCGCCAGCGCGATGAACAGGCTCTGGAGGATCACGTCGGCGCCGTTCCGCAGCCCGGCTTCCGGCCCGCCGCGCCCGCCCTGCGACTGCAGTGCCGCGAGGACTTGGTAGAACACGAGGAGCGGCAGCGCGAAGAGGAGGCTGTAGCGCGGCGCCTGACTCGCCTGCCAGTAGGAGCCGGGGCGAGTGAACGCGGAGAGGCCGCTCGAATCCATGGGGCCACAATCTCGCTACATTTGAGCGCCCATGCTTCCCCCTCGATGACCGAGCTCAAGCGCCAGCTCGGGTTCCTCGACTCGACGATGATCAACGTCGGGACGATCATCGCGTCCGCATCAGGAGCACCGCAATTGGCGTCAGCAGTAGACGGGCCCAGAGCCTGGCCGGCCGCCGCCACAGGCAGAGGAAGAGCGGCAAGACGGACACAATCAGCATGGCCAAGTCGTTGACACCGTACCCTGGGATGACGCTGGACCGCCGTCGGTCGTTGAGTCCCTCCGTCCAAAGCGCTGACCGAGCGATGACGACCACGCAGTAGAGCGTCAATCCAGCGATCTGGAGCCAGGCGAGCCGCCGCAGGTCGGCGACCCCGCGGACGCTCCCGGCTTAGGCGGCGCCGGGGATCGCGGTCCAGAGCGAACGAGAGCAGGGTCACGCCCGTGGCGAGGAGCATGATACCGCGTACGGTCCCGATCCCCAGCAGGGATTGGGCGTCCCAGACCTGAATAAACAAGGCGGATCGTCAGGGCTACCAGCACCGCATCCCACTTGAGCCGCTCCGCAGGCGCCGGGGCGACAGGGTAGCTGGCGTGTCGGGGACTCGTTGCAACCGTGCAGAACCGCAGCGCAAATACGCGGTCTTGACTGGTGTACGACCCTCACAACGGCTGAGCGGGTGCGTCAGATCGAGGGCGAGCTCCCTTTGGACCGCCGGCGACTCCGTGGCGTTAGTGGACCGACGCGAGTTTTCGTGCAACGCCCCGAATCGCGATGAGCCTTGGATACAGCAAGCGGGCCACCCACTGATTTCCCTTGACGGAATAGTGTCCGGTGCCGCCAATGAATAGGGAGTCTACTTCTCCAGGGGTAAGCCTTTGCAATTCCTCCGCCAGATCCACAAATGCCACTCCCGTCCTCGCAGACTGCTCCCGCAAATGCCGCCGCCAGCCTCCGGCGTCATTTCCTTTGTAGTCCTGCGAAACCGGGAGATGCACGAGCACCAACGTGCTGTGTTGCGCCTCGTTCATCTCCCTCAGAGTCTCGAAAACCCTAGACGCGACTTGCCAGGTGACACTATCACTTACCGCACGAGGAGCGCCTTCGGGGGGCGACACCTTGCCCCTAACCCTTCTGAACAACTCGGCCGACCGCAGTTGGCCGATCGGTGGCACTGCCCAGCCGACATACCACGGCTGGCGAGGGACGGGCACATTCCTGACGACGAGAGCCGAGTCCCGCAAGTCCAAGACCGGCTTCGGATAGCCGAGGAACGCGGTTTGCTTCATGCGATTGAAATCCGCGCTAATGAACGCGAAGATGTGCACTCCATGATCGATGACCCTGCCATCGCGCGCGTACCAGAGAAACACTTGGTCAATGCCGTATCCGCCTTGGCCCATGTTCACGGTTTCCCATCGCCGGTCCATCGAGGAAAGGAGCTGACACCATGTGTCGTCATTGTCAACACCCCATCCCAACGTAAAGGAGTCGCCAGAGCAGATCACGCGCAGTTTGTGCGTCGAGCTGTGAGCTTCGACATCGGCATTACCGCGAAACCCTTGCGCGTTGGTTTTCAAGTAGACGCCCGGTCCGTACATATCGCGGATGTAGGCGTTCGGGATGTTTACCCAGCCGAGAAGGGTGTCGTATCGGGTATAAGCTCGCTCGGCGAGCGGCCGGGCCGATATCATGTCATGAACGAAGATTACGGCGCTGCTGCCTCCCTCGATGAGAATGAACGTGAGCACGGCCGACGCCACGACCAGGAGACCTCGCTGGGCCACACGCCCCGCTATCGCTCGACCTTCGTGCAACGTGGACACGTTCGCCAAAGCAAAAACCGCCGTGAAGGTCGTGGTCGCTGTTAGAGCCTTATCCAATCCTGCGTTACTCAGCGGACTGACGCTAGGGCTGGCAGTGACGCCGATGCCGCTGGCTGCGCTGCGCGGGCATGGATGACGCCGCAAGGCCTGTGCCCAGCGCCGGCGGGAGCGAGCGCCATCGTGTCGCGCACCCGCAACGAACCGACCTCGGACTCCCTGCTCCGGCGGCGGCGCACGCCGTGGCCCGACATTCGCCGCAGAGGGCAGCGCCCCGGGGCGCTTAGGGTTTCGCGGTCGCCACCTTGAGATCATCGACCCACAGGTACTGATCGACGGGTGAGCCGCCGTTGCCGATGTAGGGGGCGATGAGGAACTGGTGAAACTGGATGGTCGCGCGCGCGCCCGTGCGCCACCGGATGTCGTGGCGGGGTCGATCGCCAGCGCGCCCTTGAACCAGTACTGCATCACGCCGTCGGGCACGCCGACGCCGCCGACGACCGAGTTCAGCTGGAGGTAGACCTCCACGTGGTTCCAGTTGCCCTTGTAGCCCGGGCCGGGGTTCGGCTGGAACCAGACGTTGGCCGCCGAAATCTCCTTGTCGTTGTACCAGGGTGGGTTGTAGTAGCAGCTCGTGTGCACCTTGGGCTCCGCGACGCCATTGCAGCCGCTCGTCGAACGGTTCTCCGTGAGACTGCTCAGATCGTTGGGCACGGAGCCGTAGCCCAGATTGATCGCCTTGTTCTCCTGCATCGAGAGACGCGGGACGCCGCCGTTCTGGTAGTTGTGCTCGATGTAGGCGGCCAGCCATGCGTTCGACGGGTTCATATAATCACCGTCCCGGTCGCTCAGGATCATGAACTCGTGCGGATGATAAGGCAGGCCGGAGCCCACCCAATTGTCGCTGTACGTCACCCAGTAGCTGACGTACAGGGTGAGGGTCGCCTGGAACAGGTGTCGCGCCGGACCCCGCTCTACGGGGGTCGTCCGGCCGGCCGGGAAATGGAGTTCCAGGGCGCTCGTACTCCCGGAGATATGCTGGGCGGTGGTCAGGGCCATGGCGGTGTTGTCGTACCAGCCCCGCGCTGCGAAAGCGTTGTTCTCGAAGTCCAAGTCGTACGGCACGGCGAACACGGTGCCCGTACTGTCCCGAATCATCACGATGTTGTGCAACGCCGCGAATGAGAAGTCGGTGTTCCCAATCAGGTACTCGAACATCGCGACGAGCCCCGTGTGCGCGACCTCGGTGTCGAGCTGCGTGAACGCGGAGAGGCCGCTCGAATCCATGGGGCCACAATCTCGCTACATTTGAGCGCCCATGCTTCCCCCTCAATGACCGAGCTCAAGCGCCAGCTCGGGTTCCTCGACTCGACGATGATCAACGTGGGGACGATCATCGCGTCCGCCATCTTCATCGTCCCCAGTACGATCGCCTCGCAGCTGCATGCGTCCGCGCCCGCCATCCTCGTCTGGGTGGTGGGCGGTGCGGTCTCCCTGCTGGGTGCGCTGGCGGTCGCGGAGCTCGGCGCCGCGATGCCGAAGGCCGGCGGGCTGTATGCCTACCTGGGCGAGGCGTACGGGCCCGTGTGGGGATACCTCTACGGCTGGACGGCCGGCGTGGTGATCAACCCCGCCTCGATCGCCGCGATCGCGGTCGGGTTCGCCACCTACGTCGGCTTCTTCCTGCCGCTCGGCGCCGCGGGGATCAAGGCCGTCGCCATCCTCTCGATCGTCGCGCTCACGGTGCTCAATTGTCTCGGCGTCAAGCCCGGCACCGTGACCCAGAACGTGCTTACGCTGATCAAGATCGGCCTCGTGGCCGCGCTCATCGTCATCGGGTTCGTGTTGCCGGGGGGCAGCGCGGCCAACTTCGAGCCGCTGTGGCCGGCCGCCTCACTCGGCAGCCTGATCGCGCCGTTCGGCATCGCGATGGTGGCGGTGCTGTGGGCGTACGACGGCTGGATCGAAATCACGTACGTGGGTGGCGAGGTGAAGGACCCCGGGCGGAACCTCCCGCGCTCCATCGTCCTCGCGACGCTGATCGCGGTCGCGCTGTACTGCCTGGTCACGGCCTCGTTCACCTACGTGCTGTCGCCGTCGAGGATGGCAGCGTCGCCCCTCGTCGCCTCGGACGCGGCGCAGGTGACGCTGGGGCGGGCTGGAGCGGGGCTCGTCGCCGTGGCGATCATGCTCTCGACGCTGGGCTCGAACAACGGCATCGTGCTCACCGCCGCCCGCATTCCCTACGCGATGGCCCGGGATGGGCTCCTGCCGCGGGCACTGGCCCGCGTAAACCCGCGGTTCGTCACGCCGGTGACATCGCTCGTGGTGCAGGGGGTCATCGCCATCGCCCTGACCTGGATCTCGATAGAGCCGTCGTGGAAGGACACCTACGGCCGACTGTTCACCTACGTCGTACTGGGGGAATTCATCTTCTACGCCCTCTCGGCCGGCGCCGTGATCGTGCTGCGGCGCCGCGCGCCCGAGATGCCGCGCCCCTACCGCACGTGGGGCTATCCGGTGACGCCGCTCGTGTTCGTGCTGTTTTCCGTGTGGCTGATCTGGAACACGGCGCGGGAGCAGCTACTCGACTTCGCCGTCGGCATGGCCCTGATGCTCGTGGGACTGCCGTGGTACTGGTGGAGGCGAGGTCGGTGGTCACGAGTCATCAGTACTCAGTGATGCCCGGTTCCGATGACTGACGATTGGTGACGAGCCGTTGGCCTGCATCGAGGATCATGGAGCCGACGCCCGGACGCAGTGCCCCCAGCGTGGTCGTGATGCGCCGGTCTGGACGGGAGCGGCTTTTCGATGCAGAATTCGGCGGCCGTCACCATGCCTTTCACAGGAGATTCGAGGATGAGATCCATGCTCGGAACCGCGCTGCTTGCCCTCTGTGGGCTCCCCCTCTCGGTCGTCGCCGCCGCGCACGCCCAGAACCCGGTCACCAACGGCGTTCGGGCCATGGCGCAGCGCCAGACGAAGAACATCGTGGAAGCCGCGGAGGAGATGCCGGCCGACAAGTACGGCTACAAACCCACGCCCGCCCAGATGAGCTTCGGGGACGTGGTCGCCCACCTGATCAAGGAAGGGAACAACTATCTCTGCAGCGCGGCGTCCGGCATGAAGCAGCCGGACGCGGACAAGTTCTCTGGGACGGATCCCAAGGACAAGCTCGTGGCGGGGCTCAAGGCCTCGTTCAAATTCTGCGAGACCGCGCTGGCCCAGATCCAGGACGCGCAGCTGGGCGACAGCATCGACTTCTTCGGCGGCCGCAAGCAAACGAAGGGAATGGCCGCGTTGATCACCGTCGCCGACTGGGCGGACCACTACAGCCAGATGGCGATCTACCTGCGCTTGAACGGGCTGCTGCCCCCGACAGCGAAAAAGGCGGGCGACTAGCGGTCCCTGATTATCTCCCGCGCCGCGTTGTACCCACACGCCCCCATGACCCCGCCGCCCGGATGCGTGGCGGCCCCGCACAGGTACAGTCCGCGGATGGGCGTGCGGTAGCGCGCCCAGCGGGGGAGCGGGCGCAGGAAGAAGAGCTGCGTCAGCGTCATCGCGCCCTGGAAGATGTTGCCGCCCGTGAGCCCGAAACGGCGCTCCAGGTCGAGCGGCGAGAGGACCTGCCGATCGATCACGGCGCGCTTGAAGTTCGGGGCGTAGTCGTTCAGCACCTGGAAGCACCGGTCCGCGAACCGGTCCTTGACGCGGTCCCAGCTCTCGCCCCGCAGATCGTAGGGCGCGTACTGCACGAAGAACGACATGACGTGCTTCCCCGGCGGGGCGACCGTCGGGTCCACCACTGAGGGAATCGTGCACTCGAGGATGGGGTCGGCGGAGGGACGGCCATACTTGGCGTCGTCGAACGCCCGCTCCATGTAATCGAGGGTCGGTGCGATGTGGATCGTGCCCCGGAGATTGGCGTGGGCGGCGAGGTCGCCGCTTCCCCGCAC
>Ga0209761_1003040_pt1 | contig 11060 bp, 9 predicted proteins | sample GraSoi013_1_40cm_4_FD_185818 | JGI IMG/M metagenome (GOLD analysis project Ga0209761, IMG submission 185818) | Grasslands soil microbial communities from the Angelo Coastal Reserve, California, USA - Sample 09_25_2013_1_40cm (SPAdes) (version 2) | ecosystem: Environmental > Terrestrial > Soil >... | reverse complement strand
TCGTCGTCAACCTCAACGACCTGCCGCACCTGCCCGCGATCGTCCGGAAGGGACTCGAGGACAACAACGAGTTCTATCGGGTCTTCAGGGAGATGCTGACGGAAGTCGGCAAGCGCTGAGCGTTTCGACCCCGCGGCATGACGGCGTTTGCGTGCTGCGTGAACGCCCGTCGTCAGCCTGCACGACCTGCCACACCCGCTGAACGACCGGCCACACCGGCTCGCCATCCGCGGCAAGGCCTCGACGGCAGCGACCTCGAGCCGCAGCTCGCGCACACTCTGACGTTCACCCGCTGCGCGGCGGTCGCCGAGCGCCTGCTCGGGCGCCCCGTCGAGCATCGCTTCGATCACGCCATCTACAAGCCCGCCTTCAACGGCGCGGCCACGTCCTGGCACCAGGACGAGGCGTACGCGCTCGAGCGGAAGATCCTCAGCGCGCATTTCTGGGTGCCCCTCCAGGACGTCACGCGCGACATGGGGTGCATGGAGTTCATCCCCGGCGGCCCCCGGGGCGCGCTCGGGCGTCATCACCGGCGCGATCGCCTGCGCGACGCGCACGCGCTGGAGCTGGTCGGCCTGGACGCGTCCCACGCGGTGCCGTGTCCGATCCACGCGGGCGACGCGACGGTGCACTTTCCGCGCACGGTCCACTATACCGGGCCCAGCCGGACCGGCACGCCGCGTCTGGCGTGGGCGCTCGAGTTCGGTCCCCGGCGCGGGCTCGGCGTTCGCCTGATGGCCAAGGCACGCCTCGTCTGGCGCCGCGCCACCCGCTGAATTCCGGAGGCACGCGTCGTCCGCGACACCGCCGGCCGCTCGCCGCGAGGCCGGGGTCGTGTGAGAGCCGTGTCTTCTGGGTATTGCGTCGGTTCCGGCGGTAACTTCGTGGCTCGCTGACGAGGCGCAGCGCAACGTCGATTTGCGTGCTCGAACACGACCCCGCCCGCGCGCGGCGCGTACCCGGCGGAGTCGCGGCGGTCAGCGCTTCTTGAAGGGTGAGTCTTTGGCGAGCGTGGAGGGCGCGGCCTGCGGCTGCGGGGGCTTCAGCGGTGACGTCGCCTTACGCTTGAGCGCAACTGTCAGCTCGTAGCGCTTGTCGGCGTTCGGATCGGAATTGAAGGCGGCGATCCACACCGCGCGATGCTGCTTGCCGAGCTGCTCGACTTTCGTGCCCCCCGGGCGGTGCCTGCGCGGCGCCTCGGGCTTGCCGTCCATCGGCGCTACCACGACCCACGCGTGGTCGGTGGGGGCGCCGTTCTCCGTGAGGTGGATGTCGAGATCGGTCGGGTCGGAGAGCGCGCCGGCCTGCACGCTGAAGAACCGCGTGGTGAGCGGTCCCGTCGTGACGCTGAACGTGTGCGTCGTGAATCGCTCGGCCGGCGTCGTCAGCGTGCGCGACTGCTCCGGGCGACCGCCCGGCCGCTCGGGCCGCGTCACGATCGTCGTCGACTCTGGCGCCTCCGTGATGGCGCCCTGCAGCCACACGCCGGGCTTCGGCAGCGCGTGGCCGAGAACGTCCTTGAGGAAGTCCGGATAGGTCTTGTAGAGCCGGCCCTCGGCCACGACGTAGAGGTAGAGCTCCTGGCCGAGCGGATAGGTCTCACCCCGCGCGCGCGTCGTGAACTGGGGGTTGAGGCGCGTGAGCGCCTCCCTCACGAACCCGGGCTCCTCCTTCTCGAGGCGCTGGAGCAGGATCGCGTAGCCCTCGGCCAGGCGTCCGTCGTCGAACTCGTCGCTCTTCGCCAGCGGCACCGAGAGCAGGTACGGGAACCGCTCGAGCGTGTCGCGCGCCGCCTCGGCGGGCGCCAGGCGGCGCTGGACGAGCGACTCCCAGCCGCGGCGCGCGCCGACCCACCACTGCGCGGTCTCCTCGGCCAGACGTTCGAGCAGCTCCTCGCGCTCGCGCCGCTGCTCCGGCGTCTCGACCTGCACGCGCTCGCCGCTCAATCGGATCTCGACCACGAGCGGCGAGCCCGGCGGGGCGACACGGCCACCCGCGACGACCGGCGGGCTGCCGCTGGTCACGACCCCGCCCGGCGTGGTGACGACGACGGCGGGCGGCGGCACGAGGGCCGGGCCCCTCGGGCCGACGGAGCTGCCGCCGCCCGCCGGCACACCGCCGGTGACAGGAACACCGCCAGCCGCTGGAGCAGCGCCCCTGAAGCGCGGTCCGTCGTCGGCCGCCGAGGCCGCCACGTAGCCCTCAGGCGCCGCCTCAGCCGGCGCGGCCGGCACGTAAGCCGCCGGCGCCGTCTGGTCCGGCGCGGCGGGAGCGTACCCGGCCGCCGGCACGAAATCCGTGGGCTCGGGGGCGTCGATGATCTCGCCCTCGTGACCGAGCTTGCCACGCAGCGCCGCGAGCGCGAGCGGGCGGCCAAAATTCTGGGTGATCGCGTCGTGCAGCGACGAGCACCGCTCGTCGTCGAGCTGGTTCCACCCGTCGGCGAGCGTGATGAGCTCGACGAACGGACGGATGTGCTCGCTCAGCATCGTCGTCTCGCGCTCGACGTCCGCGGGCTCCGCCGCCGACAGCGCGGCGTGCAGCTCGCGGGCTTTGGCCTGACCGTCGGCCAGCGCGGAGGCGTCCTTGTCCTCGCGGTGGATCAGCGTCATGACGCGGTCGAGCACGCCCAGCGCGTTCTCGCGCGCCGCCTCCCACGCCGTGCGGCGCGCGCGCTCGGCCTCCACCCGCTCGAGCGCGCTGACGAGCGCGCCGAGGGCCTTCAGGGTGCGGATCCTGGCGGGATCGGGCGCGCCCGCGAACGCACTGGCTTCCTCGAGGAGAGCCACGCGCAGCTCGTCGAAGTCGGCGGACGTCTCCCGGAGGTCGTCGAGGAGCGCCTGGGCGGGGGCCGCGCTGGCTCTGACCTCGGCGGCGGCTGCGGCGGCGCGCCCCCCGACCTCCGCGAACCGGGTACGCAGGGCCGCGAGTCGCTGCCGCAGGTCATCCAGACGAGCGGGGGTTGGCGTCATGTCGGCGGCCCGTCAAGTATAGCCGACGGCCCGCGTGACAATCGCGTGGCGGTTCGCATAGACTGAGTGCTCTGCGTCGCCGGGGGTCGCGCGCCTATCCCCGACGCGCACGCCCGTCATGCGACGGGGCCGCGGTGCCGCCGGGGAGCGGCGTACTCGAGGGACAGGGGAGGCGGCGATGACGGGGCGTGCGACGGCGGTCGGGATCGTGGTGGCGCTCGTGGTGATGGTGGCGGAACGCGAGGCGTGGGCCGGAGCGCCGACGGAGCAGCTGCGGACGCAGATCGATCGCGCGATCAAGGTGCTCGAGGACCCCGAGATGGCGAAGGAGAGTCGCATGGTCGAGCGCCGCACCGCCATCCGCCGCATCGCCAACGAGATCTTCGACTTCACGGAGACCACGCGCCGCTCGCTCGGCACCCACTGGCAGGTTCGCACCCCGCAGGAGCGGGACGAGGTCACGCGGTTGTTCGCCGATCTCCTCGAGCGCTCTTACATCGGCAGGATCGAGACGTACAGCGGCGAGAGGATCCAGTTCCTCGGCGACACCATCGACGGCGACCAGACCACCGTGCGCTCGCGGCTCATCACCAAGCAGGGCATGGAGATCCCGGTGGACTACCGGATGCACCGCGCCTCCGGCGACCGCTGGCTCACCTACGACGTCGCCATCGAGGGCGTGAGCCTGGTGGCGAATTACCGGGCCCAGTTCAACAAGATCATCCAGACCTCCGGCTACACGTCGCTGGTCAAGAAGCTGGCCGCGAAGGAGCAGGAGGGCATGCAGGCGGACCGCGAGCTGACGGTCAAGAAAGCGTCGCAGACCAAGTGAGCGCGGGGCCGGCGCGCGACGTCGCCGCGCGCATCGCGGCGAATCTCGCGACCGTCATGCAGGGGCAGACGCTGGCCATCCGGCGCCTGCTCGCCGCGTTCGCCAGCGGCGGGCACGTGCTGCTGGAGGATTACCCGGGCACCGGCAAGACGACGCTGGCGAAGGCGCTCGCCCGCTCCATCGGCGCGACGTTCAAGCGCATCCAGTTCACACCCGACCTGCTGCCCTCCGACATCCTCGGCGTGTCCATCTACGACCAGCGTGACCAGACGTTTCGATTCTACGAGGGCCCGATCTTCACGAACGTGCTGCTCGCCGACGAGATCAACCGCGCCTCTCCGCGCACCCAGTCGGCGCTGCTGGAGGCGATGGGCGAGGGGCAGGTCACCGTGGACGGCACCTCGTACCGGCTGCACGACCCGTTCTTCGTGATCGCGACGCAGAACCCGGTGGAGTTCCGCGGCACCTATCCCCTGCCGGAGGCGCAGATGGACCGCTTCGCGCTCCAGTTCGGCCTCGGCTACGTCGAGCCCCAGGAGGAGGTGGCCATCCTCACCGCGCAGGAGCGCCACCACCCGCTCGAGGACCTCGGCCCGGTCGCGAGCGTGGACGACGTCGCCAGGCTGCGCGCAGCCGTGCGCGACGTGCGCGTGAGCGACGAGCTACGCCGCTACGTGGTGGACGTCGTGCGCGCGACCCGCACCGCGCCCGGTGTGCAGCTCGGCGCCAGCCCGAGGGCCTCGCTGGCCCTCATGGCGGGCGCGCAGGCGCTGGCGTTGCTCGACGGCCAGGCCTTCGTGGGCCCCGAGCACGTGCAGGAGATCGCCGGCCCCGTCATCGCCCACCGCCTCGCCGTGGATCCGCAGGCGCGCTTCGCCGGCCTCACCGGCGTCGCCGTCGTCGAGGAGATCGTCAAGACGGTGCCCGTCCCGGCCTGACCGCCGTGTGGTTCCGCCGCCTCGCGTACCGGCAGTTCCTGCTCGCCTCCCGCACGCAGTACACGCTCGCGCGCCGTCTCACGCCGGCGGGGAAGCTCGCGGGCGCCGCGCTCGTCGGCGCGATGATCTTCGGCCCCAACACGCGGCTCACCGTCTCCTACCAGGTCTTCACCCTGGCCCTCGCCATGCTCGCGGTGGCCGCCCTCCTGTCCGTCCGCGCGCCGCGCGGGCTCGAAACGCGCCGACGTCTGCCGCGCTTCGGCACCGTGGGCGAGCCGCTGACCTATCACGTCCTCGTACGCAACCCCGGGCCCGAGGCGCGCGCGGGCCTCTCGCTGCTCGAGGACCTGGAGGACCCGCGCCCGGACTTCGCGACGTTCGTCTCGACCCACGAGCCCGACGAGGCGCGCCGCAACTGGTTCGATCGGAAGGTCGCGTACCACCGCTGGGCGTGGCTCATCGAGCAGAATCGCCGGCTCGAGATCGCCGAGCACGCGGTGCCCACGGTGCCCTCGCGCACGACGGTGGAGGTGCGCGTGACGGCCACGCCGCGCCGGCGGGGCCGCGCGCGCTTCCTCGGCGTCAGCGTGGCGCGTCCCGATCCGCTCGGTCTCGTGCGCGCGCTGCGCCAGCACGACTTGCCCGACGCGCTGGTGATCCTGCCCAAACGCTACCCGTTGCCGCCGCTCCAGCTGCCGGGAACGCGCCGCTACCAGCCGGGCGGCATCACGCTCGCGTCGTCGGTCGGCGACTCCGAGGAGTTCCTCTCGCTCCGTGAATACCGCCCCGGCGATCCGCTCAAGCGGATCCACTGGCGGTCGTGGGCGCGCGCGGGCAAGCCGATCGTGCGCGAGTACCAGGACGAGTTCTTCGTGCGGCACGGCCTCGTGCTCGACACCTTCGTGCCGGCGCCGACGCCCGTGTTCGAGGAGGCGGTGTCGGTCTCGGCGTCGTTCGCGGCCACGGTGCACACGCAGGACTCGCTGCTCGACCTCATGTTCGTCGGCCCCGAGGCGTACGTGTTCACGGCCGGGCGTGGTGTCGGCCACGTGGACCGGATGCTGGAGGTGCTGGCCGAGGTCCGGCCGTGTCCCGATCGTGACTTCGCCGCGCTGCACCGGCTCGTGGTCGAGCGGCACAGCCTGCTGAGCGGCCTCGTGTGTGTCCTCGTCGCCTGGGACGACGCGCGCCGCGCGCTCGTGGGCCACCTGCGTGCGCTCGGCGTGCCGAGCCTGGTGCTGGTGGTGAGCGAGGACGCCGGCCTCGACGCCGAGCTGGAGACGGCCGGCGCGCGGCGGCTCGTCCCCGGGCGGATCGCCGAAGGGCTGGCGCGGCTGTGACGCCCCCGGGACTGCTGGGCGCGGCGCTCCTCTTCTGGGGCTGGCAGACCGGCTTTCTCGCGGTGGGCGTCGTCATGGCCGCCCTGGTCGAGGGGCGCCACCTCGTCCGCTCGCGCTGGGATCTCTCGCGCACCGATTTCAACCGCGTGTCGGACCTCAGCGCGGTGTTGCTCGTGCTCATCGCGATCTACCAGTTCGTCGGCACCGACGCGGCGCGCGCCGTGCTGGCCATCCTCGAATGGCTCCCCCTCACCGTGCTCCCGCTGGTGACGTGCCAGCTCTACAGCACCGCCGGCGTCGTCGACCTCTCGATCTTCTTCTGGAGCCTGCGGCGGCGCGCCAACGAGCACCCCGAGGAGCCGGGATGGCCGATCGACCTCACGTACCCGTACGTGGCGCTGGCGCTGCTCTCGGCCAGCGCCGCCAACGTGCGCACCGGCGCCTTCTTCGCCGGCGTGGTCGCGCTCGCGGGGTGGGCGCTCTGGAGCGCGCGGCCACGCCGCTATCCCGCCGCCGTCTGGATCGCGACGCTGGCGGTGGCGGTCGCGCTCGGCTGGGCGGGCCACGTCGGGATCGCGGCGGCGCAGCGCGCGATGGAGCGCGTGGCGCAGTCGTGGCTCCTCAACCTCATCCGGCGCGACACCGATCCGTTCAAGAGCTCGACCGCGCTCGGCGAGATCGGCGAGGTGAAGCTCAGCCCGCGCATCCTGCTGCGCGTGGAGTCAGCGAACGGCACGCGCCCGCCGGGGCTCCTGCGCGAGGCGAGCTACAACGTCTACAACGCGCCGACCTGGTACGCCGTGGACGCTACGTTCAGCTCGGTGTCGCCGGAGGCCGACGGCGCCACGTGGAAGCTCGGTCCCCCCGTCCTCGAGCGCGGCCGGGTGACGGTCGCCGCCTATCTGCGGCGCGGCAAGGGCGTCCTGCCGGCGCCGAGCGGCGCCCGTCAGCTCGACAACCTGCTCGTCGTCGAGCTGGCGAAGAACCCCCTCGGTTCCCTGCGCGTGGACGAGGGCCTCGGCCTCGTGCGCTACGCGGCGCATTTCGGTGACGGCACCGCCGACGGCCCGCCGCGGACGCTCGACCTCGTGGTCCCGCGCAGCGAGCAGGCGGCGGTGGAGCGCGCGGCCGCGCAGCTGGGACTCGCCGGCAAGACCCCGGAGCAGGCGGTCATCGCCGTCCGCGCCTGGTTCAGCAGCCACTTCCGGTACGCGCGCTTCCTGGGCGCGCGGCCGCAGGGCGTGTCGCCGCTCGAGGATTTCTTCTTCCGCACGCGCGCCGGCCACTGCGAGTACTTCGCGACGGGGACGGTGCTGCTGCTGCGCGCGGCGGGCATTCCCGCGCGCTACGCGATCGGCTACGCCGTGCACGAGTGGAGCCCGCTCGAGGGCCGCTGGGTCGTGCGCGCCAATGATGCCCACGCGTGGACGCTCGCGTGGGTGGGCGGCGCGTGGCGCGAGATCGACACGACGCCGGGCGAATGGATTTCGGCCGAGCGCGAGACGGCGTCGTTCTGGACGCCGCTCGGCGATCTCTGGTCGTGGGCGACCTATCTCTTCTCGCGCTGGCGCTGGAGCGAACGCGAGGACCGGCTCGCGGGGTCGATCGGATGGCTGCTGGTGCCGCTCATCGCTCTGCTCGCGTGGCGGCTCTATCGGCGCCGGCGCGTCGCGACGGGTGCGGCGCGGGGCGCCGCCGCCACGGCGCCGCCGCCGCGCCCCGGCGACGACTCGGCGTTCTATCTCGTCGAGCGCCGGCTCGCCCAGCTCGCATTCCCGCGCGCGCCGGGGGAATCGCTCGTGCGCTGGCTGGCGCGCGTGGAGTCGGCGCGTCCGCCCGCCGTGACGACGGCGGCGCTGCCGGCGCTCCTGGCGCTGCACTACCGCTATCGCTTCGATCCCGCGGGACTCGGCGCCGCCGAGCTGACCGAGCTCGACACCGGCGCCCGCGAGTGGGTTGCGGCCCACGACATGGGCGGCCCCGACATGGCCCCCCAGGCTCATCAAGCGAGGGGAGCGACGCCCCCCTCGGACTCCCCCGGCCAACGCTCGTAGCGCCCCGGGGAACCCGGGCCGCCCCTCGATTTCCGTGGCCCCTGAGCTCGGCGCGTGCCGAAGCTCGCGCTCCGATTGCTTCCCCCGACCGAGGCTCGCCCGCCGGGCTGGGGCGGTGTGCTGCGAGCCGGGCAGGCGGCGCGGGGGCGTGAGGCCCGTGTCTTCTGGGTACTGCGTCGGACCCGGCCGATAATCGTGGCTCGCTGACTTCGCGCAGCGCTCTGTCGATTTGCGTGGCCGAACGCCCCCGCGCCGCCTCCCCGGCTCGCTGCGCGCGTCGGTCAGCGCAGCAGCGCGAGCTTCTCCGAGCGCGGCAGCCGCTTGATCGCGGCTTCGCGCCGCGACGCGGTCGCGCGATCCGGCCAGGGTTCGGACCACACCAGCCGCACCGGCCGACGCGTCCGCGTATACTTCGACGCCGACCCGTCGTTGTGCCGGGTGACCCGGCGCTCGAGCGCGGGCGTGATGCCCGTGTACAGCGAGCCGTCGGCGCACTGAAGGAGGTAGCAGAACCAGCGTGCCACCCCGCGATCCTAGCACTCCGCCGCCGCCCGCCCGCGATCTCGAGGCACGACGCGATCGGCGCTTCCGCCGCGCGCCGGGGCTCCGCGTGCGGAGCGCGAAGACCGCGCTGGCCTTCGTGAAGGACGTCGGCTTCTGCTCGACCTTCTACTGTTTTCCGGAGGGCGTGCCGTGCCTGTGGGAGGCGGTCGTCGGCCGCGCGCGCCCGCGCTGGCCGCGGCACTCGCACCACGACGACGGCGTGGGGCTGACCTGGCGTCTCAAGGACGACCTGCCCGCCGCGCGTCACGTCTACTACGGCAAGGTCCTCAAGGCGCGGCCGATGCTGGTGGCGCTCGACGTCTTCCCGGCCTTCTACGCGCTCGCGCGCGGGCGCCAGCGCGCGCGCGACTATCGCGCCGAGTACGAGGCGGGCCGCCTCTCGCACACGGCCCGGCGTCTCATGGACGCGCTCGCCCGCGAGCACCCGCAGTACACGCGCGAGCTGCGCGGCAACGCCTTCATGCTCGAGTCCGGGAAGACGCACGAGTTCGAGCGCGCGATGGCCGAGCTGCAGCAGGGGCTCTGGGTGGTGAAGACCGAGGAGCGCTACGAGCCGACGTTCTCGTACCGCTGGGATCTGCTGGAGGCGTGGCTGCCCGACGCCGTCGCCGAGGGCCGGCGGCTCGCGCGCGCGGCCGCGCTCGATCGGCTCCTCGCGCGCTATCTCGACACGGCGGTGTTCACCACGTCACGGGGCGTGGCTCGGCTCTTCGGCGTGCCGGTCGCGGAGGTCGCGGGCTGTGTCGCGCGGCTGATCCGGCGGGGCGTCGTGGTGGAAACGGCCGTCGAGGGCTGGCAGGGACGCTGGCTGGTGACGGCCGCCGCGATCCGCTAACGCGCCGGGTCCGACGCGCGGATTCGTCGAAGCCGCCTGATCGTCAGCCCGCGTCCGATCGTCTACAATCGCGGCGCGAATCCACTCCCGGAGGTCCGGCCATGCCGAAGATCGAGAAGTTCTGCGCGAACGGAGTCTTCGATCCCCCGACCTACAGCCAGGGCATCAAGGTGAGCGACGCCCAGAGCGTGCTGTTCCTCGCCGGCCAGGTCGCCTACGACAAGGACGGCTCGGTCGCCCACCGCGGCGACTTCAAGGCGCAGGCGCGCGAGGCGTTCCGCTGTCTGAAGGCGCTGGTGGAGACGGCCGGCGGTCGCATGGACAGCATCGTGAAGATCAACACCTACCTGACGGACATCCGCTACCGCGCGGATCTCGTCCCCGTGCGCGAGGAATTCTTCGGCAAGAAAGGGCCGGCCTCCACGCTCGTGCAGGTGGCCGCGCTGGCGCACCCCGACTGGCTCATCGAGGTCGAGGCGATCGCGGTCGTGTAGCGGTCACGAACGGCGTGAGGTCGAAGCGGCCGCGCCCGGAGGCGGCCGTCACCGGCGCCCACAGGTCGCCGAGCCGCTTCACCCGCGCCGGCACGTTGTCCATGCGGAAGTCGTCGATGGCAAGCGGGCCACGCAGCTCCTCCCACGTCACCGGCGTCGAGACCGGCGCGCGCGGGCGCGGCCGCACCGAGTACACGGAGGCGAGCGTGCGGCCCCACGCGTTCTGGTTGAAGTCGACGTGCACCCGGTCGCGCGGGCGGAGCTCCTTGCGATAGACGGCGGTGGTGAGCCCCGGGTGGCGCTTCGCGATGTCGAGGGAGATCGTCTTGGCCACCGTCCAGACGTCCTTCTGCGTCGGCCCGCGCACGATCGGCACGTAGACGTGAATGCCGCGGCTGCCGGTGGTCTTCGCGTAGGTCGGCATGCCGAGGCCGCGCAGCGTCTCGTTCACCACGTGGGCCGTCTCGACCACCTGCGGAAAGCCGACCTCCTCGCCGGGATCGAGGTCGAAGTGCAGGTAGTCCGGGCGGTCGACGTCGTCGCAGCGCGCGTACCACTCGTTGAGGTCGATGCAGCCGAGGTTGATCACCCAGAGCAGCGCCGCCAGGTCGTTGATCATGGGAAAGTCGATGACGTTGCCCGACGAGTGCTCGATCGAGCACGTCTCGATCCACGCGGGACGCGGCTTCGGCGCGCGCTTCATGAAGAAGAACTCGCCGGTGGCGCCGTTCGGATAGCGCTTCATCACCATGGCGCGGTCGCGGATGTGCGGCAGGAGGACGGGCGCCATCCCCGCGTAGTAGCGGAGGAGGTCGCCCTTGGTGATGCCGTCCTGGGGCCAGAAGACCTTCGTCAGATTGGTCAGCTTGACGGCACGGCCGCCGACGTCGATCTCGGCATCGTTGACGTCGCGCGGGATCTCCACGGGCGAGGTGAGGCGCGCCGGCGCGGCGGCGCGGGTGCGTTGCGCGGGGTGATGGTCGCGCGTCGCGGGGCCGCGCTCCGGACCGGACGGGCCGCCGCGCGCCGGC
>Ga0209761_1003039_pt1 | contig 11065 bp, 12 predicted proteins | sample GraSoi013_1_40cm_4_FD_185818 | JGI IMG/M metagenome (GOLD analysis project Ga0209761, IMG submission 185818) | Grasslands soil microbial communities from the Angelo Coastal Reserve, California, USA - Sample 09_25_2013_1_40cm (SPAdes) (version 2) | ecosystem: Environmental > Terrestrial > Soil >... | reverse complement strand
CCAAGTGCTCGGCACCGCTCAGTCGCCTGCCATGATCTCCCCAACGCCGCACTGGGTCACCTCCGCGTAGTCGACAATCATCTTAGGCGTTCGCCCGAGATGTTGCGTCGATCACGTGAGAGCGCCCTCGCAAACACATGCGGGGAGAAGGTGATTGCCGGCCGTCGCATACGACCCGAACATTCTCCCGAGGACTTCGGACCCGCGCGGACGACCGTTGATCACTCCAACACACCAGTGCTCGCCAGCCCGGCGATCCTTGACTCTCTGGGAGCCTCCTGGGTACGCTCGGTCCACTCTTGACGTGGCGGGAAACTGACGGGCCTGCGGTTGGGGAGGTCCGGCCGATGAAATGTCTCCGGTGCCAGCACGAGAACGAGGCGGGCGCGAAGTTCTGCGAGGAATGCGCCGCACCGCTGGCCTTAGCGTGCGCCAAGTGCGGTCGGCCACTCTCTCCGACGGCGAAGTTCTGCCCCGAGTGTGCGTACCCAACCGGGCTCTCTACCGCGCCGCCTCCGGCTCACCGATTCGACTCCCCTGAGTCCTACACTCCGAAGCACCTCGCCGAGAAGATCCTCACCTCCAAGAGTGCGTTGGAGGGCGAGCGCAAGCAGGTGACGGTCCTCTTCGCCGACCTAAAGAGCTCCATGGAGCTCCTCGCCGACCGTGACCCCGAAGAGGCGCGGAAGCTCCTGGACCCGGTCCTGGAGCGGATGATGGAGGCGGTCCACCGCTACGAGGGGACGGTCAACCAGGTCCTGGGCGACGGGATCATGGCGCTCTTCGGCGCGCCGATCGGGCATGAGGACCACGCGGTGCGGGCCTGCTATGCGGCGCTGCGAATGCAGCGGCGGGTCATCCTCTACGCCGACGAGATCCAGCGCGGAGGCGGTACGCCCGTCCACATCCGCGTGGGGCTCAATTCGGGCGAGGTGGTCGTGCGCGCCATCGGTAGTGACCTGCACATGGACTACACCGCTGTCGGGCAGACCACCCATCTCGCCGCCCGGATGGAGCAGATGGCGAAGCCCGGGTCGGTACTGGTCACTAGCGACACCCTGGAGCTGGCCGAAGGTTACCTCCAGGTCAAACCGCTCGGGGCTGTTCCCGTGAAGGGGCTCAAGACGGCGACGCAGGTGTACGAGCTGATCGGGATCGAGCCGGTACGGTCTCGGTTCCAGGCCAGCGCCGCGCGCGGCCTGACCCGGTTTGTTGGGCGCGAGAGTGAGCTCCAACAGTTGGCGCAGGCCCTCGAGCGTGCCGCCGGGGGACACGGACAGGCCGCCGCCATCGTGGGCGAGCCCGGTGTCGGGAAATCGCGGCTCGTCTGGGAGCTCACGCGATCGCACCGCACCCACGGCTGGCTGGTGCTGGAAAGCGGCTCGGTCTCCTATGGGAAGGCCACGCCGTACCTGCCCGTCATCGAGCTGCTGAAGGCGTATTGCCAGATCCAGGACCGGGACGACCAGCGGGAGATTCGCGAACGCGTGGCGGGCAAGCTCCTGATGCTGGACCGCGCCCTGGAGCCGCTGCTGACGCCGCTGCTGGCGCTGCTGGACGTCCCCGTCGCCGAGGCCGCGTGGGACGCCCTCGATCCGGCGCAGCGCCGCCAACGGACCCTGGACGCGGTCAAACGGCTCCTCCTCCGAGAAAGCCAGGTCCAGCCGCTGCTCGTAGTCTTCGAGGATCTCCACTGGATCGACTCGGAGACCCAGTCGCTGCTCGACGGCTTGATCGAGAGCCTCCCGACTTCCCGCGTCCTGCTCCTCGTCACCTACCGTCCCGAGTACGAGCACGCTTGGGGACGCAAGACCTCCTCCCTTCAGCTGCGGATCGATCCGCTACCGCCCGAAAGCGCCGAAGAGCTACTCAACGTCCTGCTGGGCGAGGACCGGACCCTCGAGCCGCTCAAGCGGGTGTTGATCGAGCGGACCGAGGGGAACCCGTTCTTCCTGGAGGAGAGCGTGCGGGCCCTCGTCGATACCGGGGCCTTGCTCGGCGAGCGCGGCGGCTACCGGCTGGCGCGGCCCTTGCCGACGATCCAGGTCCCGGCCACGGTGCAGGCCGTGCTGGCCGCCCGCATCGACCGGTTGTCGCCCGGGGACAAAGCGCTCTTACAAATGGCGTCGGTGGTGGGGAAGGATGTCCCGATTGCGCTGCTTCAGGCGATTGCCGAGCCTGGCGAGGACGAGTTGCGCGCCGCTCTCCGCCACCTGCAGGCCGCGGAGTTCCTGTACGAGACCAGCCTCTTCCCGGACCTCGAATACACCTTCAAGCACGCGCTCACCCATGAGGTGACCTACGGAAGCCTCCTGCACGAGCGCCGGCGCGCTCTCCACGCCGGGATCGTCGAGGCCATCGAAGGCCTCTACCCCGAGCGGCTCGCGGAACACGTCGAGCGTCTGGCCCACCACGCGCTCCGGGGCGAGGTGTGGGAGAAAGCGGTCGCCTTTCTCCACCAGGCCGGATGGAAGGCCGCGACGCGCTCGGCCCATCGGGAGGCGACGGCCTGTTTCGAGCAGGCGCTCGACGCGCTCCGGCATCTCCCGCAGCATCCGGAGTGGCGGGCGCGAGCGATCGACCTCCACCTCGACGCCAGCCGTGACCTGCTGATGTCGGGTGAGCGGGCGAAGAGCGCTGATCATACCCGTCAGGCCGAGGCCCTCGCCGAGTCGCTGGGCGACGAGCGGCGGCAGGGGTTGTCCCTCGTGGACCTCGCGACCCGCGCCTGGCTCTGGGGTGATTCGGACCGCGCGCGCGAGCTGGGCCAGCGGGCTCTCGCCATCGCCATCCGCCTCAATGACGTCTCTCTCCACACATCGGTGGCCTACCACCTCGGCCAGAGCGGGCAGACCAGGGGGGACTATCGTCAGAGCGCGGAGGTCCTCAGCCGGGTGGCGGAGACTCTGCAGGGCGACCGGCGTTACGAGTGGTTCAGCTCGCGAGCGCGGCTCGCCTTGGTGCCTCGCCGAGCTGGGCGAGCTCGCGGAAGCGATGGCGCGCGGCGAGGAGACCGTCCGGATCGCCCGCGAGATCGATAATCCCAGCAGCCTCGTCTTCGCCTACCGGAGCCTGGGCTTCGTCTCCCTCCGCCGGGGCGCCATCCCCCAGGCCATTCCGCCGCTCGAGCGCGCCGTCGAGCTGTGCGGGTTGGCCGAGGTGCGGGTCCTCTTTGACGTCACGGCCGCGCATCTCGGTTACGCGTATGCGCTGTCGGGCCGCCTCCCGGAGGGCGTGATCCTCATGGAGGAGGCCCTCGCGGACCCCGAGGCGACGGGCACCACCCACCATCCACTCCTCCTGGCCTATCTTGGCGAGGCGCATCTCCTGGCCGGCCGCCGGGACGACGCGGTCGCGGTCGCCGGGCGCGCCTTGGACCTCGCGCACAGGCAGAAAGAGCGGGGCAACGAGGCGTGGGTCCTTCGCCTCCTCGGCGACATCGCCGCGCACGCCGACTCTCCCGACCGGGAGTCAGCCGAGGGGCACTACAACCAAGCCCTCGCCCGGGCCAACGAGCTCGAGATGCGCCCGCTGGCCGCCCACTGCCACTTCGGCCTGGGCAAGCTATTCTGCGGCACGGGCGACCATGCCAAAACTCGAGAGCACCTGGCAACCGCGGCCAGGATGTACCGCGAGATGGAGATGGGCTTCTGGCTGGGAGAAAGCGGAGGCGGCGCTGGGGCCTTCCCACGGTAACCCACCCTGAACCGGGTCGAGCGAGCCGGACCCTCAGGTCGGGTACCCCTACACTAATCTCATGAGCCCGCTGTCTCATTCTCGTTGACAGGTTCCGCTGAGCGTCCTCGGTACGGTCGGGGTTGGAGTGATCCTCTCGATGGGCATGGTGACTATCTACGGCGGCCAATTTTATTTCCGAAGCATGTGGTGGCGGCTATCCTGGTGGGCCGCCTGGCTCAGCTTTCTGGTCGGCATCGCACTATCGGCGTTCCTCTGCGGATCGCCGGCTAACCACCTCGCGTTGGAGGTCGGTCTGACATAGACTCCCGGAACAGCCATCACGAGCGCGTGGGCGGCGACCCATCGCGCGACGCACGCGAACGGGACCGAGCAGAATCAGCAGGGGCAGTAACTCTTCGTAGGCTCACCTTCTCGGCCGCGCGCCGGCCACCAGGGTCTAGCCTCTCAGCGCCTCCCTTGCTGCCTTGATCCGTTCCCCGTGGTTGCGGAGAACGAGGCGCGCCTGCTGCTTCGATTCAACTCTACGCTCGCTGAGTGGGCGCCCCTGGAATCGCTCGGACTCCGTCATCGGCGTGTCCAGGACATTCTCCAGAGCCTCTGCGAGAGCGGCGATGGTGGCATCGCGAGGATCAGTTCGTGCCCACCGCGCCCGCGCGGCCTTCTACCTCAGTTTAAAGGCGATGAGTTCCCGCACGCGCAAGCCAGTCTTCAGATTCTCGCGAAGCTTCACGGACCAGTGCTCGCATGGTGACCTCCTCGGGATTGTTGCTTGACGGCTGCGGGGTCTAGCCGAACGCCAGGCCGAGCACCAGCACCGCACCGCACGAAGCAAGCCAGCTAGTGTCCTGAGTTAGAGATCGTGAAACTAAATGGCGCCGACGATCGCGATATGCATTCAACGCTTGCAGACCAAGTCCAAGGGTTCCGACGATGGCCCCATACCAGGCGACTTGGCTTGCAGTGATGGTAATTGAGATATCAGGCCCCATCGAATGCCTCCTCCGCGACACTCAAGAAACCTCCCCGCCTCCTCCGCCTCTTCCCACGTCGCGAAGCCCCGCGGACCCTCGACGTCGTGAGAACTCGCCGGTCTCCGGATCCCAGGTGACGAGCTGCGGGACGAAGAGGTCGGTCTGCAGATCGAGGACGATCGTGCGCCAGGCGGAGATCGCGACGATCATCGACCGATCTCTCGAATGAAGGGCCAGGCGGTCGCAAGTGCGACGAGCGCCGTCAAGACAACGAGCGCCCAGGTAGCCACCATCATTCGCCTCGTCGCAATAGCGAGGTTCGCCGTCACAGTGACGAGCTTCTCGGTCGTCGTTACGAGCTTGTCGGCCGTTTCCAGCTGGCGCGCGCTTGAACGGGCCCCGAGGAGGAGTTCGGCGTCGATCCGATCCGGGTTTCCACTGCTCATCGTCTTGATGCAGGTACGAATCTCATCGTCGGTCATGCGATCGAGGTCGTCGATCATCAGCGCCTCCCTCCGCGCGATGGTCTTCCGCGCGATCATTTTGCCTCCTGACTTCACGCTCGCCTCACCGCGACGCGCTCATGGGCGCCCAAGATCCGCTCATCGATGAAGGCGGGCTGATCGACCCTTCGGACGCGAGCGTGGGCTCTCTTGCCACCTGCCGTCGTCTCTAGGGCCGGCCCGACGATCCCCGGTCTCGGCTCGGAGACCAGGTGACGAATTTCGTCAGTCGCTTGCCCTCGTGCGTCATTTCCGGTAACGCATTGCTTCTAGGGCCCTTGAAACAAAGGACCGGTGCCTTGGCAGGGCCATTGCTGTGGAGATTTAGTGCAATGAATGCGTCAATCCGTCGCCGCTGGCAGGCGCCGCTCACAGTCCTCTTCTGCGGTCTGGTGCTCCTCACGTCCGCAGAGCGCCGGCTAGCCGAACTGGATTTCAACTCTCCCGGCGTTGTGCGGATCGAGAACAACGAGAAGCCCGACGGCGATGAGATTTTCAACCGGCTCATCTTTGTCGACGACACGGCTGAACCCAGGGCGCTTGCGGTACGCGATACCTGCCACGCCGCTCCCATTCTCCTCGAAGCGTGCCCTCGTGCTCTCATCACCGTCCGCCTCTCGGAGCCTCGCGCTCCTCCGCACTCCCTCCCGTCCTACGCCTAGTAGCGCCCCGCCCTAAAGGTGGGAGCGCGGCAATCTGGGAGGAACTTAAACCACAAAGGAGGAGCATATGCTTCGGTTTTGGTACAGACGACATCTGAGTCTCCGCAACCAGCGAGGCTTCACCCTGATCGAGCTGATGATCGTCGTCGCGATCATCGGCATCCTGGCGGCCATCGCCATCCCGCTCTACGCCAACGTCCAGGCGCGGGCGCGGATCGCCAAGGCCCAGGCTGACTCGCGCGCGCTCGCGTCGGCGATCTCCATCTACGCCGCCCACATGGGCGCCGTCCCGGCCAGCGGCAGCGCAGGCCTCGCCGCGCTCACGACCGTTGCAGTCAACTCCCTCAGCCAATCGGCCGGTCCGTTCATGGCGCAGATTCCTCTTCCCCCGGCTGGGTGGACGAGCCCATACGCGTTCGCCAGTGACACGGCGTCTGGCACCTTCGTGATTTCCGCGATTGGTGACAACACGACCGTCCGCTTGCCGTAACGCATCAACCGCATACCCACGACGGACGGGAAGGGAACCGTTCCCTTCCCGTCCGCGTGGCACCGCCAGCCTAGAGCATCCGCCGGACGTCTCCGAAGCGTCGCTGTGATCGACGGCCTTCCAGGCTCGCCTTCCTCAGCGCGTCCCATGCTGCTCCCTGGACCGCGTGCCACGGCGTTGCGTTCCCACCTGGTGCCCGTCGCGCTCGTGGGCGCGCCCCAGCTACGGATCTCGGTTACGCCCGGCTGCTTCACCGACTCGACACGCACGCCAGGCCGATAACCATTAGGCTGGAGACGCCAGGGGCTTTCCCTTCTCCACAACATAGGTGATAAGAACTCTGGTCTTCGCGTTGCCCGGCTGCGGCTGTGGTCGTGGGCCGCCCGCGCACGCCGACGCCAGAGGAGATGCCAATGACCGCGCGGCTTTATGGTCTGTGGGTTCTGAGCGTGATCTTGGTGCTCATGCTTGAGTTTCTTACACCGGGGATGCTCACACTACTCCCTGTGCCCTGGTAGAGACACCCGTTGACAGCACGGAAGGCTGGTGCGCGGCACGCGTGGTGATCATGCCCGACATCAATCAACTCATTACGGACTGGGGCTACGCGGGGATCTTCCTCGTGGTCATTCTCGGGAACATTGGACTGCCAGTTCCCGAGGAAACCGTGTTGGCGGTCGCTGGCTATCTGGTGTGGTCGGGCCGGCTTCAGCTTATTCCGGTGCTTGTCGTGGCCCTCATCAGCGCCGTAGCCGGGGACAACTTTGGCTACTGGCTCGGACGCCACTACGGACGGGCGACCGTCGAGCGCTACGCCCATTGGCTCCTGAAACCCGGACGCGTGGTGGTGGCGGAGTCTTTCGTCAGTCGGCATGGTGCTCTCGCGGTGTGCATCGCGCGATTCGTCGGCGGGTTCCGCTTTCTGGCCGGTCCGTTAGCCGGAGCAGTCGGCCTTCCCTTCCGCTCATTCTTGCGCGGGAACTTGCTCGGGGCGGTGCTCTTCGTGCCCTACGCGGTCGGGATCGGCTACGCGATCGGCTACGGTCTAGGGCCATACATAGCCCATGTCCGGCACGCGCTGGGAGGCATCGGCCACATGGTGTTGCTCCTGGCGATCATCGTGGTCGGCGTCCTGGTCGCGTGGCGCACGATCATAAGGATCGTCAGGTTAGGAGTGATGCGCGCGATTAGAACGCGTCTGCGACGACACCATGACCACCTTATCTAATTGGGAAACTCGAATCGACCAGCGGCAGTGCCCGAGCGCACGCGCCGGGTAGTCGGGAAGCTTGAATCGACCAGCGCCAGAAGCGGCCCGAACTCGGTAAACTAAGCTGACAGAACCGCTCCGAAGTCCGTTCTCACGATATTCGCTAACATCTCGTTACTCTTGCCCTTCAGAAAGCGCCTGTTGGCAAACTTTACATTTATCGGTCGGGCCGGCGGACGCGCCGGCCCAAATACCTGTCGCGCAATATTTTCATAACTTGGCGAGAAATATGCCTGTGCCTCCGGTGGCACAACAGCTTCCTTCCCCAACCGCCGATGTTCGCAAAGGAGACAAATATGACGGTGACTAGACTTAAAACGGCATTGGGTGCGAGCGTCATCGCAGCGGTAGCTCTGCTGGCTCCGACAACTGCTCGCGCAACCGTCATCGGCAACGCGTATTTCGTGCCGGAGGCCGAGGCTCAAAACGCAGTAATCGGGTTCGCGCATGGAGCACCGAACGCGACCTTCACCGCTCCGACACCGCTCAGCTTCACGAACGCTGGCGGCTCTACGTTAGGCGCCTTTCTGGCCAGCGGAGGAGCGTTCGGGATCACGGCCACCGCTGCCGACCTCGCAAGGGTCTTGGACAATGGGACATCGGGGACGATGTTTGACTTCACGGGCACCGTTACCGTTACGACTAGCCAAACTTTCACGGTGACCCATGACGACGGGCTGCAGCTCCAGGTCGGTGCCCTGCTCGTCATTAACCAACCGGGTCCCACCGGGCCCGTCACGCAGACCTTTACGTACACGGGGCCCAGCGGTAACTTGCCCTTCGAACTCGTATACGGTGAGTGCTGTGGCGGGGCTGCCGTTCTCAACATCTCGCTTCCTCTTGTGACTGAGCCTGGGCCTTCTGTCCCGGAACCTAGCTCCCTGGCTCTGTTGAGTGCTGGTCTTGTTGGCCTCGGCGTGGCCCTGAGCCGCCTCCGCAAGACCGGATAAGCAATCCGTCGAGCTTCTTTACAGGACGGCCGAGGGCCCGAGCGCTTCTCGGCTGCGTTGATGCGGACGCCTGGGATCGCCAGAAGCTTCTTGATCTAACGTGCCGGCTCGGTCGCGTCGGCGGCCAGGGTGCCGTGCGGGCGGTGGTCGTGGACGAACTCTTCAAGATCGGCAAGGAGGGTCACTGATGTCATGAGAAACGCTCCCGCGCTGCTGCTACGCTCGGCCAACCCGAGCGCGACAGCGCCGACACAGAGGAGACCGTTGTCATGACACTAGTCGGATGTGACCTGCACTCGCGGAAGCAACAGGTCGCGGTTCTCGATACCACGACCGGCGAAGTTCGCGAGCAGGAGCTCCCCCACGACGGGCGACGCCGTTGAGCAGTTCTACCGGGTGCTCCCACGCCCCGTAACGATCGGTATCGAGACAACCGGCTACACCCAGTGGTTTCACACCCTCATGCACCGGCTCGGTCACACCGTTCTCGTCGGCGAGGCAGCGAAGATTCGGGCCATGGTCGTGCGCAAGACGAAGACCGATCGCCGCGACGCGCGGCACCTCCTCGACCTCCTCAAGGATGATCGTTTCAGCGCTTGGCGTTGCGCTCCGCGCTGTGGACCCAGCGGGGTCTCGCCCAGCTGCGGGCGCTGCCGCTGCCGGCGCATACCACACGGCGCCGCGATGATAACCTCGAACTGCTCGCGTGGCTGACCGCCCGGATCAAACAGCTCGACGACCAGATCACCACCGTCGCCCGTGAGCATCCGCGCGTTCAACTCCTGCTCACGCATCCGGGGGTTGGCCCCCTCACCGCCCTCACGACCGTGCTCGTCTTGGGCCCGCTCGCGCGCTTCCCGGATAGTAAGCATGTCGTGAGCTATGTCGGCTTGGCGCCGGCCGTCAACGCGTCGGCCGACAAACAGCGACTCGGTAAGATCACCAAGCAGGGCAACGCCCTGCTTCGCTGGGTGCTGGGCCAGGCCGCCCCCCTCGCCGCTCGCCAGGATGACGATCTGCGACGCCGATACTTCAGCGTCATGCATCGACGTGGCCGGCCCAAGGCCAAAGTCGCCCTCGCCCGCAAGCTCCTCGTGCGCCTCTACATCATGCTGCGCGATCAGATTGACTACGATGAATTCCGGCGCCGCGGCCGGGTGGCCCACCCGCCGCGAGCTTCGGTGGCCGGCATGTAGGACGCGCCGCGGCGCCAGACAAGTTCCCAGGGCAGACGTTCCGGTGCGGGCGTTCTCGCGGTGATCGATGGTTTGCCATGACCGGCCTATTGAATGGGACGCCCACCCTCGACGAGCGGGTCGCGCTCGTCGACGATCGAATACTGACGTCATGCGCCGTGTGCCGTGCGCGAATGGATGGCTGGTGGACGCTTGCCGCGGGGACAGCAGCTCTCAACGATCGTCTCCTGAAAGGAACCTGGGATCGCGATCGACACGCAACGCTCTTGCCCGGAAGACCGTTCTCATGGATCGATCACCTGATCCGCCCGCCCCAGAAGTGACGGGGGGACCTTTAACCCGAGCGCCTTCGCCGTCTTCAGGTTGATGATCAGATCGAACTTCGTCGGCTCCTCGATCGGGAGATCAGCGGGCTTCGCCCCCTTGAGGATCTTGTCCACATAGGTGCCCGCGCGGCGGTAGCCCTCCGTGACGTTCGGACCATATGAGAGAAGCAGCCCAGCCTCGGCGTACTCCCTCGCTCCGTAGATGGCTGGCAGCCGGTGCTTCAGCGCGAGTGCCGCGATTCGAGTCCGGAGGCCGAAGAACAGAGGTGATGCCCCCATAATGAGCCCGTCGGCGCGGTCCCGGGTGATCGCCTCGAAGGCCCTCTCCACGTCCTCCGCCGATCGCGCCTCCTGGCTCAGCAACTGGAGCTTCAGGGTCCGGGCGGCGGCCTCGAAATCCTGGAACTTGCTCGCCCCGCTGCTCGGATTCCACAGGATCGCCACTCGCGCGAGCCTGGGCACCATCTCCTTCAGGAGACTCAGCCGCTTCGGGGCCAGGTCGACGGAGATGTTGCTCAGGCCAGTGACGTTCCCGCCCGGTCGTGCGAGGCTGGCGACGAGCCCGTAGCCGACGGGATCTTGTCCGCTGATCATGACGATGGGTATCGTTCGGGTCGCCCGTTGAGCGGACTGGACCACCGCGTCGGCCCCGGCCGCCACGATGAGGTCGACTTTAAGGCGGACAAGCTCGGCGGCCAGACCGTCGAAGGGATCGCCTTCCCGCTCCGGGGCGCGTAACTCGAAGACGATGTTCTGACCCTCCACGTAGCCGAGGTCGCGCAGCCCTTCCCGGAACGCGTTCCACAGGTGCATGCGCGGCGGGAGCGGGGCGGCGGAAATGAATCCGACTCTCGGGACCTTCGGCGCCTGTTGCGCCTTATACTCCTGTGCGCTCGCTGTGGAGCCGAGTGGAGTCAATGCTATGACGACGCCCGTGGTGAAACGGCGACGCGATATCACCGTGCGTCCTCCGGTGCGCAGGAGAGAATCGTCTCCCG
>Ga0209761_1003036_pt1 | contig 11069 bp, 11 predicted proteins | sample GraSoi013_1_40cm_4_FD_185818 | JGI IMG/M metagenome (GOLD analysis project Ga0209761, IMG submission 185818) | Grasslands soil microbial communities from the Angelo Coastal Reserve, California, USA - Sample 09_25_2013_1_40cm (SPAdes) (version 2) | ecosystem: Environmental > Terrestrial > Soil >... | reverse complement strand
CACCTGGTCCTGCGGCAGGTCGAGCGCGACGTCGTAGGTGGCGAACTCGCCGTAGAACTCGCCTCCCGGATAGAGCGGGTGGGCTTCCCAGCTGTAGCGGTCGTACACCACCACCTTGGGATACCATTGCGCGAAGTCGAAGCGCCGGCCCTGGCGTCCCTGGCGCCGCGGCAGGGTGGATGGACGCGCCTGCCAGTCGATCTCGACCACGAGCGAATCGCCGGGGGCGAGTGGCCGCGGCAGCGTCCAGTGCGCGATGGTCGAGTCAGGGGCATAGGGGTAATCGGGTCGGAGTGCGCGGCCCATGACGGTCGCGGCCGTGATCCGCTCGAAGGCGTAATCCGGGTCCTTCATGTGTTGAAACCGCTCGCGCTGCTCGGCCGAGTCGGCGGCGGCCCAGCGGGAGCCGGGGCGGAACGCGTTCAGGTACTGATGAACGTAGAAGTCGCGCAGCGTGTCGGGGGAGCGGTTCACATAACTGATGCGCACGTGCCCGGTGAGGACCCCCGACGGCTCGTCCAGCGCCGCGGCGATCTGATACGCGACCTGCTGTTGCCAATAGCCGGTGGTATCGCCGGCTACAAGGGTATCGCCGGCTACAAGAAGGAAGAGGAGGGGGAGCATGGAGGGGGGAAACTACAGTCGGTAGGGCACTATGGGGAGCCGGGCGCCCGTGCGAGATCACCTCGACGATGAAGCGGATCCCCCTGGACCCGACGCCACCTACCGCACCCCGCTCAGCCGTTTGAGCGCCGCGCGCGCCTCGGTGACGTACGGCTGCAATTCAGGGTCCGCGTTGCGCCAGTAGTCGGCTACAAAAGAATAGCCGGCGATAGCATTGTCGCGCTGCCCGAGGCGCTCGAAGACACGGCCACGCTCGAGTGCCCAGAGAGCTCGCGTCCCAAATCCGCCCTGCCCCATGGGGAGGCCGCCGCTGTGATGGTCCAAGAGCTCGGCTGCCTCGCGCGTTCGGTCAAGTCGGGCGAGCAGCTCGATGCGCTGGAGGCGTAGTAGCGTGTAGGTGTCCTCCAGCTGATTGGAGTCCGCCAGGACGACGAACCCCTCGAGTGCCGCTGCGCTGTCATGCCGGGCGAGGGCAAGGCAGGGCCTGCTCACACTTGCGATCGATCGCCAGTAATGCCGAGCCTCGGCGTCGCCGGACGCGCGTGCGAGCGAGTCGGCGCGCCGCCGGAGCTCCTGGATAGAGTTTGAGTCACCGGTCGTGGCCCACCACACGAGAGCCACGCCCACCCAGCGGTTGTTCGTCCGCAACCAGTGGTCGAAGAGCGCGGCCGTGGAGTCGCGTGGTATGGCCCCCAAGTACGCCAGCTCTGCGGCCAGCAGCGGGCCCGGCCATACAGTCGTCCATCGGCGATTCATGGAGGCTTGGCGCAAGTGCCCTCGGGAGGCCAGGGCCGCCGCCAGGGTCCAGCCGACGAGGCCTGAGTCAAGAAAGTGGTAGCCGCGCCGCAGGGTCAGGAGCCGGCCGAGCCTAACGGCGGTCTCTGCCGAGTCTGGCCAACTAGTCATGATCCCCTGTACGGTGGACAGCGCGTCGGGCGAAAGCGTATCAAGCATCTGCGAGATCTCCGACGATTGTGCTGCGCTCGGATCCAGCAGCTTGTCGACCAGGTGGAGCGCGGCAGCCCGCTCGGGCGTCAGGTTGAGGGTGAGTTCCTCCGCGATCAGGCGGCGCGCCGCCGCGGGGCCCCGCCACGCGAGCACGAGCTCAAGTCCGTGCACGTATGCGGGGGCAAACGCGGAGTCGAGCTCGATCGCTCGCTCGCAAGCTTCCAGGGCATCGCGCGGCCCGAGCGGCACCGGGGGGCGGGAAAGTCCCACGTGGACTGCCAACTCACACCGGTGGTACCAGATCTCCGGGTCGTCTGGGTAGCGGCGCACCGCGTCCTCGAGCACCCTGAAGAACCGACGCCGCCACGGCCAATAAGGGGGGCCGTTAGCGCGGGACAGCGCGCCCCACGCTGAGTCCGCCGCGACGAGCAGGCTCTCGCGGGGTGCGAGTCCGTGGTTGTGAGCGCCCGCTCGCAGCAAGTAGGTGATGTACGACGTGTCGGCGCCCCACCACCATTGGGCCGTGCCGACACGCCGGAGGGCAAGCGCGAAGGTGGAGTCGAGCGCGACCGCTTGTCGTGAGTACGCGATCGCCGAATCCCAGACGCCCCGTCGGTAGAACTGCTCGCCGGTAAGGAAGGCCTTGGTCGCTGCCCGCGAGGTCGAGCCGAGCGACGCGAGCCGCACCGCGCCGATGGGTCGAGTGCGCCCCAGCGCGCGCAGCACCACCACGGTGAGCGAGTCGCTGAGCCGGTCCATCCGGTCCTCGGTCCCGGGCAGCTCGACCTCGGCGAGGGCACGGGCAGCGCCCGCATCGAACACCGTCGCGGTAACCCGTGCGGAATCCGGTCCCGCCCCGATAATGCCGCCGAACAGAACCACCCTCGCACCAGTGCTCCTGGCGAGGTCGGCCGCAGACGCCGGATCGCCCGGGCCCCGCCAGCGCCGCACAACCACGGTCGGTGGAACCGTCCGCAGCGGCCCCTCCCCGTCCAGGTTGCGCGACAGTACATCCATCAGTCCTTCGTGCCATAGCCCAAGCTTCGGGTCGAAGACATCGAACGGCGCCACGGCGACAAGGTTCGGGTCAAGAGGCGCACGGGATGGAATTCGTGGCCGTAGGATTGTGAGCGCCAGTGCCGCGACGACCACCGTTGCCGTGCCGGCCACGAGGAAGCGGCGCGCCCGCCGTCGTGCGCCGGACGGTGCTTCCACAGTCCTGGCCGCGAGCGCTGCCGCAAACTGGGCCGCCGTGGCAAAGCGATCCGCAGGAGACGTCGCCAGCGCCTTGCTGACTGCTTTCTCGATCGCCCCGGGCACGCTCTCCCGCACGGTGCGGATGTGCGGAAGGGGCTCGTTGAAGCGCTTCGCAAGGACGGCCTGCGCGCTAGGGCCCGTGTACGGCGGCTCGCCTGCGAGCATCTCGTAAAGCACACACCCCAAGCTGTAGATGTCACTCCGCGGGTCCAGATCTCGCTCTGCAGTAGCCTGCTCCGGGCTCATGTACGCTGGCGTGCCGACCGCGATCCCCGTCTCAGTGAGCCTCTCCCCAGCTGCATTCCGGAGGGCTCGTGCCACTCCGAAGTCCGCCACCAGCGCGTGCCCGCGACTGAGCAGGATGTTCTCCGGCTTGATGTCACGATGGATGATCCCCTGGCTATGGGCATAGCCCAAAGCATCGGCGACTTCCCGAGTGATCTGGAGCGCGTCGTCGAGCGGGAGCTGCCGTTCCCGGGTGAGCCGCTCACGCAGCGACTCGCCCTCCGCAAACGGCATCGTGTACCAGAGCTGTCCGGCGGCTTCACCGGAATCGAGGACGGTCAGGATATGAGGATGCTGCAAACGGGCGGCGAGCTTGATCTCGCGCTGGAACCGCTCCGGGCCCAGCGTGAAGGCGAGTTCCGGGTGGAGCACCTTCAGGGCGACACGGCGATCGTGCTTGAGATCTCGCGCGAGATAAACCGTCGCCATCCCCCCGCGGCCGAGTTCGCGGTCGATCGTGTAGCGGTCAACGAGGACAGCTTGCAAGCGGCCGAGCGGGTCGGCCAAGGGGGCTCGCGGCCGGAGACAGGTCCATGATAGGTGCGGGGGCCCCGCGCGGCCAGAGGGCTTCGCGCCTTGCGATGCTCAGTCACGGACGCATATTGCAAGGCAACTCAGATGCCATGAACCCCGAGACGCGATGTCGAGCGGCTCGCCCAGGCCTCGGGGGGAGCCAATCGCGAAACCGGCTGAGTGGGATACCCACGTGGCCGGTTTTGTTTTCCTGTTCTCCGGCTGCTCGCAAAGGAGAAGACTACCCATGGCATCCGTCCTTATCACGGGAACCAGCTCGGGAATTGGCATGGCCACCGCACTGGCCTTCGGGAGAGCCGGCCACAAGGTCGCTGCGACGATGCGCAATCCTCATCGAGCGCCCGAGCTCGCGAGAATCACCGCGAAAGAAAAACTGCCGATCACGATTTCGGCCATGGATGTTGATTCCGATGCGTCCGTCAGAGAAAGCATCGAACGCATCGTGAAGGAGGGCGGACAAGTCGATGTGCTGGTCAACAACGCCGGGATCGAGCGCACCGGCTCGGTCGAGGAACTTGCGTTGGCCGAGTTCCGGGCGGTGATGGAGACGAACTACTTCGGCGCCATCCGCTGCATCCAGGCGGTGCTGCCAACGATGCGCCAGCGCCGGAGCGGGTGCATCATCAACGTGGCGTCGGTCGCCGGACGCATCGCCAACTCGCCCATGGCTCCGTACACGGCATCGAAATTTGCGTTGGAGGCGCTCAGTGAGGCATTGGCGCAGGAGGCGAAGCCGTTCAACGTGCGTGTGGCGATTGTCGAGCCGGGCATCATCGACACGCCAATGGCCAGGCGCGTCGAGACGGCGCAGACTCCTTCGCCCTACCCACAGCAACGCCGCTTCGCCGCGATGTTCGGCGCGTCGCTGAAGAACCCAGTACCGCCATCGGTGGTGGGAGAGAAGGTGCTCGAGATCGTCGATAGCGGTACCTGGCAGCTGCGGCATCCGGTGGGACCCGACGCAGTGCCGTTTCTCCAGTGGCGCAAGGCCATGAGCGACGAGGAGTGGGTCGCCTGGGGCGCACTGGACGACGATCGCTGGTATGACCGCTTGAAGGCCGATTTCGGGATGGACGCACGCCCCACGGCATCACGTTAGGTCGAGAATAGAATAAGGAGGAGCCGTATGAGTCGCGCGGCCACCACGGTTTTCGTGTACGGGGTCTATCTCATCTTCTTAGGGGTCACGCTCATCCTCACCCCGAACACGCTGCTCGGCATCCTCGGCATCCCACCGACCACCGAGGTCTACATCCGCATCCTCGGGGCCGTCGTCCTGGGAATCGCCCTGTACTACGTTGCGGCCGCCCGGCAAGAAGTGGTTCCGTTCTTCCGCTGGACGGTTTGGGGCCGGACGTTGGTGCTTACCGCACTGATCGTCTACGTTGCCCTCAAACTCACCCCGGCGGTGCTGCTCGTCTTCAGTGTCGTCGAGGCGCTCGGCGCAACGTGGACCGCGCTCGCGTTGCGAGCTCCGCGGAGTGCCGCTTGAAGCGTTCGGCTCCCGCCCGCAGCTGATGCCTAAGATGACCGCCCGCGAGTTTCGCAACATCGCCCTGAGTCTGCCGCAGGCCTCGGAAGCCGCTCACATGGGCCACCCGGACTTCCGGGTGGCCGGCCGGATTTTTGCGACCCTGGGTCATCCGCGCACCGGCTGGGGCATGGTGAAGCTCACCCGCGAGCAGCAAGAGCTGTTCGTACGAGCCCGGCCCTTGGCGTTCGCGCCGGTCAAGGGCGGGTGGGGTCGCGGCGGGGCGACCAACGTCCGGCTGCGGGCCGCCACGAAGGGCGCCGTTCGCGAGGCGCTGATCACCGCCTGGCGCAACCGGGCGCCGAAGCGTCTCGCCGAGAGCATCCTCGATACATGATGGCTCCACCGGTCTTTTTCTACGGTCTATTCATGGACGCCGACGCGCTCCGATCCAAGGGCGTGCATCCCGCGAACGTGCGGCGGGCTGCCCTGCCCGGGTACACGATTCGCATCGGGAACCGCGCCACCCTGGTGCGTGAGCCCGGCTCATCGGCATATGGAGTATTGATGGACCTCCCCCGCAACGAGATCGATGCTTTGTACTCTGGTCCGGGGCTGGAAGCGTATCGTGCGGAGCCCGTCGTGGCCGAAGGGCCGGATGGCACGAAGACTGCCGCCTTGTGCTTCAATCTCGTTACGACGCCGGCGCCAGGCGAAGCGAATCGCGAGTACGCCGACACGCTGCGCGATCTGGCGCGGCGCCTTGGCCTGCCTCGGGACTACATCGAGCGCATTCGATGAAAATTCTCGCTTGCCAGCTGGTCGTGGCTATGGGTCTCCAGCAACCACAGCCGCTCCTTCCCAGACCGGTGCTCAAATTGATCGTCGAGCATCCTGCGCTCGCCCCTTACCTCCATCCCGAGATCGCAGGCCCGGTACCGCTGGAGGTCTCAGACCACCTGCTGGAGCCGGGTGTCACGCCATCTAGGTTTGGTCAGCCCCTGCGCATCGTTCCCGATCGGGAGGTCGGTACAAAGCCGCATCTGCGCATCCTGAGCTTCGACGTGGACGGCTCGCGGGCGAAAGCCGTGGTCGAGTACAAGGTCGAGGGCGTGCAGGCAGTGTTCGACTTGCGGCGTGATTCAAAGGGGTGGTGGACCGTCGTCGACGCCAGGGTTGCGGAACACCAGCGCGCCCGCAAGTGAACCAGCGAGGCAGTCTATCGGCCGAAGTGCGTATCCGGACCACGGACCCGGCGGCCATCGCCGCGGTTCATGAGTTTCTCGCCTTTCAACGCGGCGCCCATCATGCTGCGGGGCACGAATGAGCACGGAGTGTAGCAAGAGGAAACGCTCTTCCGCTTATCGCTCCGACGCTGCATCATGGCAGCGGTCCCTCTCACCCTTTCGGAGGTTGTTATGCGCGGTCTCGGCCTTTCGACGTGCCTCCTGCTGGCGATAGCCCCCGCAATTCACGCCCAGGCTGCCCCGGCAGCAAAGAAGTGGGGTCCAGCCCCGGCAGCGCTTCCTCTGGGCGCGAGGATGACGGTCGTGAGCGGTGACCCGAGCAAGGCGGAGATGTTTACGGCCGAGCTGGCGATGCCGAGCGGCTACAAGATCCCGCCCCACTTCCACCCCACCGACGAGGTCGTCGAAGTCAAGAAGGGCACGCTGCTGGTCGGCATGGGCGACAAGTTCGACGCATCCAAGGCGAAGCCGATGAAGGCCGGCGACAAGGGAACGGTGCCGGCGAAAGCACACCACTTCGCCGCGGCGCAAGGCGCCACTTTCATTTCCGTCACCGCGATGGGCCCGTTTGCCCTAACCTACGTCAATCCGGCGGACGATCCCCAGAAGCAAGCCGCCAAGCCGTAACGTCGGTCAGAAGCTCGGCTCGAGACTCACCTGCCACCGCAGCGCGAAGCGCGTGCTGTTGGCCGGGTCGTGCGCGGCCACGTCCCAGCGATTCACCGCGAGCGGCAGCTCGAAGCGCATGGTCCATTCCATGTCCTTCACCCGGTGCCGGGTAACGATGCCGACGCCGCCGTCGTACAGCGTCGTGTACCACCGGCCCGGCGACGACGACGGCGCGACGAGCGTGTCCGCGACGCCGAGGTCCACGAATGCCCCGAGCGCGACTTCCCGCAGGAAGCCCGCATTCCGGCGCGCCACCGTCCGCATGAGCTCCAGGTTCACGCCCACAGCCCAGCGCCCCCCGAGATCGTTGCGGAACCCCCGCAGGTTTGGGCCCCCGGGCGCGTGGTAATGGAAGTCCGGCCGCACCAGCAGCGCGCCGCGACTGCGTAGCAACGGATTCGCGAAGGTCGCGTACGGATCCGCCCCCGCGACGGCAATGCGGAGCTGGCGTACGGGCTTGGACGGACCCAGGTACGCGCCCGCGAACACGCGCGCGCCGAACGTGGTCCCGCGAGCCACCGGGGTGCGCACGCTCACCTCACCCGTCGTGCGGTTGAATCCGTGGTAGAGGTACGGCCGCCCCGACGCCACCACGGGCGTCGCGTGCTGATAGACCAGCCCGAGACTGACGGCACCTCTGGCCCGCAGCACCGTCTCGCCATGGCGCACCACGGTGGAAATCCACGGGCCGACCTCGATCGAGCCGGCGTCCTCCCACAAGCGGGGGTCCAAGTAGCCGAGGTTGGTCGTCGCCATCCACAGCGCGACCACTCCGATACGACGATCGGCACCGATGTCGCCGTGTTGGCGCGAGTGATCGAACGAGATGGATGCGCCGGTCCGTCCTTCGACGGACCAGGCCGCCACGCTGATCGCGACGCGCCGCGCGCCACGGGCGACAGCATTGTTCCAGCGACCGTACAAGCTGATCGCGCTGGCGGCCCCGCCGCGAGTCGCCGCCGAGGCGACGAGCAGGCCGCGCTCCGCGTCATCGTCACGCGCCGGGCGCCCGCGCAGCCCGACGGTCACACCGCCGTAGTCATTCGACCAGAGCACGGGCAGCAACGGGCGCGGCCGCAGGGCGCGCGTCCTGCGGGCGACTGAGTCCGGGCGTCCCGCCGAGTCCACCGTCTGGGACGGCCCGCTCACCGGCCATGCGCCCCCGGTACCGGAAGCGACGAGCGATAGCAGGAGTTGCAGCATCGGAGCCGATGCTGTGTAGGCAAAGATCGCGCCGAAGCGGCACGCCGCACGATTCCGATGCCGCCCGGCGATCCGGATGCCGCTCTGCTGCGGCCACTCAACAACTTTACGCTGGTGGACGCGCCGCGCGAAACTCGCGAGCGAGCTCCCGTCGCAACAGCTTCCCGATGGCGGACTTGGGCAGCGCCTCGCGGAACTCCACGCGCTTCGGGACCTTGTAGGCGGCGAGGTGCCGCCGGCAGTGGTCGCGGATCTCCTCCTCGGTCAGGCCCATGCCTTTCCGCGTGACCACCCAGGCCATCACGGCCTCTCCCGAATGCGCGTCCGGGACGCCCGCCACGCCGACCTCTGCGACCGCCGGATGGGTTGCGATGACTTCCTCGACCTCGCGAGGCCAAACCTGAAAGCCGCTCGCCTTGATGAGGTCCTTCTTTCGGTCGGCGATGATGAGATACCCGTCCCCGTCGAGCGACCCTAGATCGCCGGTATAGAGCCGGCCGTTGCGCAGCATTTCCCGGGTCGCCTCCGGATTCCGCCAGTAGCCTTCCATCAGCTGCGGGGCCTCGATGACGATCTCGCCGATGTCGCCGGGTCCGAGCTCCTCGCTCGGATCGTCCATGTCCACGATTCGCAGCCGGACGTCGGGCAACGGGATACCGACCGCGCCCTCCTTATAGGTGCCCATCACGGGCGTGCCAACGGAGGCCATGCAGGCTTCGGTCAGCGAATACACCTCGATGATCCGCCCACCCGTCAGCTGCTCGAACCGCCGCTTGGTTTCCGCGAGGAGCGGCGCCGACCCCGAGACACACAGTTTGACCGACGAGAAGTCCACCTTGCCGGCTCGCACGGCAGGGTGGGCAAGCATCGCGTTGTAGAGCGTCGGGACGGCGGGCAGGACGGCGGGACGCGCCTGCTGGATCGTCCGCAGGAGATCGTTCACGTCCCTGGGGTTGGGGATGAGCACCGCCGGGTTTCGCCCCACCAGCGCCGTGCCGAGAATGCCCACGTTGCCGGCGACGTGAAACGGCGGGAACACGAACGCGATGCCGTCGTCCCATTCTTTGAGGATCGGCCGGAACCAGCGGTTGAGCTGTAGCGCGGCCATGAGCACGCCGTGATGCCGCAGCAGCGCCGCCTTCGGGATCCCGGTCGTGCCGCCCGTGAGCATGAGCAACGCGGCGTCGGATGGAGCTGGGCCGGCGCGCGGCGGTGCTGACGGCCGGGCCCGGATCACCGACTGGAACCATACGTCCCCCGGGGCCAGCTCGACCCGATCCCCTTCCTTCCGCTCTTTGAGCAGGGTGTACGCGAGCCGGAGCAGGCGCGGCAAGAACTCCTTGATGTTGGCCGCGATCACGACTTCGAGCGCGGTGCCCGGCTGGAGATGCTTGATCTTGTGATAGAACCTGCTCAGCACGACGGCCGCGCGGGCGCCGGTGTCGGCCAGCGCGTGCGCCAGCTCCTCCTCCGAGGATAACGGATTCAACGGGACGGCTACCGCGCCGGCTTTCCACACACCCAGCTGCGCGATGATCACCTGCGGGCAGTTCGGCATGATGAGGGCGACGCGGTCGCCCTTCACGACCCCGCGCGCGGCGAGCCACGCGGCGAGGCCATCGCTCAGCCCGTCCAGCTCCCCGTACGACAGTTGGGCACCCTTGAAGAGCACGGCCGGGTGGCGTGGCCGTTCGGCGGCGCTGGCCTTCACGACGTCCACCAGGGTCTGCTCAGGGTAGGGCGCCAGGGTCGCCGGTACCCCGTCGTCGTAGTGCGCGAGCCAGGGCCTGTCCATAACGGAGTTTGCAGGCCCCGCGGAGGGAGCGCCAGTCGCGCTTTAGTGCGGAATGATCTTCAAGTTCGCGAAATCGCCGCCGGAGCCGTTCCCCACCCACAGGCCGACCAACCCCTTCGTGCGGTCGTTCAGCTGGTCGACGACCAAACTGGGTTGCTTCGCATCGCCCACGAAGACGCTCACTTTCGGGCTCGCGACCACCACGCGCACATGGAACCACGCGTTCGGATCCGGCGCGGGACTCACGGGCTGCTCGAAGCTCCCCGGCCGCTCCGCTCGCAGCTTCTGCCACGTATAGGTCGGATGCGATATGTACTGAACGGCGTGGCTGTGTCTCGTCGAATCCGGAGTCCTGAAATTGAACGGGCGGAAGTAGATCGCATCGTACGTCGTGCTATCTACCCCATGAAAGGCGATACCGACAAAGCTTTGTCCCTGGACGTCCTTGCCTCTGATGTCCACCTCGATGGTGCCGTTGCCGAACTCGGTCCCGCGCAGGTAGGCGACGCCGTCGCCGGGGCTACTGCTGAGCCGAAGACCCTTCCTGGTCCCGTCGCTGAGACTGCTCACGCTGCGGTTGAAGACTTGGACGTCCTTGGGCGCGACGGCTCGCTGTTGAGCGGCGAGGCTGGAAGCAGCAAACAGGACGGCAAGAGCAGCCCTGCTCATACGCCTCCTTTCCTTATTCGTAGCGCAGTGATTCCACCGGATCCACCGCCGCGGCGCGCCGCGCCGGGAGGATCCCCGCGAGGAGACCCACGCCGATGAGGATGCCCACGCAGATGAGGGCGATGGGCCAGGATAGTCGCGGGCTGAGGATGTACTGCATGGCCGGATTGTCTTCTGTCGGGATCGCGTCCACCCCGAGCACGATGAGCGTCGCCACCGCGAGGCCCACGAGCCCGCCGGACAGGGCGATCGCCATGGCCTCGAACAGGAATTGCGCCATGATGTGCCGCCGCCGGGCGCCGAGCGCGCGCTTGATGCCGATCTCCTGGGTCCGCTCCTTCACCACGACGTACATGATGTTCGCGAC
>Ga0209761_1003034_pt1 | contig 11071 bp, 8 predicted proteins | sample GraSoi013_1_40cm_4_FD_185818 | JGI IMG/M metagenome (GOLD analysis project Ga0209761, IMG submission 185818) | Grasslands soil microbial communities from the Angelo Coastal Reserve, California, USA - Sample 09_25_2013_1_40cm (SPAdes) (version 2) | ecosystem: Environmental > Terrestrial > Soil >... | reverse complement strand
AGGTGCACGCGGAGCCGGTGGCGCTTCGCGTCCCAGCCGGCGGCCTTGACGACCTGGCTCGTGCCCAGCCCGAGCCTCAGGCGGCCCGGGACCGACAGCGTCTGGAAGCGGCGCTCCAGGCGCATCGCGTTGTCGTCGGGCGCGATGAGGGAGTTGAGCGCCTCCTGCTCCTTGGCTATTGCGCTGCTCGTTTCGATGTCGGCTCCAAGGACTTCCACGCGACGCGCGAAGTCTTCCTCGCTCTCGGCGGCGAGCCACTGCTCGGCGAGCCGGCCCTCGAACTGCTGCGCGCCGCCGAACTCGCCCAAGATCAGGTCCAGCTCGCCCACCACCAGCTCGAACAGCTTGATCTTCCGGTCGAGCAGCTGGAGGATGTACGACTCGATCGTGTCCGCCGCGGCGAGGTTCACGATGTGGACCTCGCGCGTCTGCCCGATGCGGTGTAGCCGTCCGATGCGCTGCTCGACCACCATCGGGTTCCAGGGCAGGTCGTAGTTCACGAGCACGTTGCAGAACTGCAGGTTACGTCCTTCGCTGCCGGCGCGGGTGGCGATGAGGACGCTCGTCTCGTCCTCGTGGAAGGCGCGGATGCGCTTGTCCCGCTCGGCGGTCGAGTGAGCACCCCAATACACGACGGGTTGGCGGCCGAGCTTCTTGACCCGTTCTTCAATCAGCTGAATCGTCGGGCGGTGATCGCTGAAGACCACGAGGCGGTCCGGCGTTTCGCGCAACAGCTTGGTGAGCACGTCCAGCTTGGCGTGCGTCTTGATACCTTCCGCTCGCTTCGCGAGCTGCTTCGCGATATTGCGGTACTCGGGGCTGATGCGCTCGCCCTCCGCCAGGTGCGCGAGCGACTCGGCGAGCGCCCGCGCGGAAGAGCACAGCCGCTGGCGCAGGTGGATGACCGCTAGCTGCAGGATCCCCTTCTTGGTCGGCCGCCGGCGGCGCGGCTCGTCTTCCGCCTCTTCTTGCTCGGCCGGCTGAATGAAGCCCTCTCGATACAGCCGGCGCAGGAACTCGGTGGTACGGTGGTACAGGTCCGCCTCGGCGCGCGTCAACTTGACCTCGGGGTGTCGCGGCCGGCGCGGCGGCAGGTTCAGGTCGTCGACGACGCTGGAGCGCCGAGTGCGGATCATCACCTCGTGTGTCAGCGCGCGCAGCGCTTCAGGGTCACGCGGCGTGCGATGGTCGCCCGCGACCAGGTGCTCGGCGCGGAACTCCTGCCAGGTGCCGAGCTGGCCCGGTCGGAGCAGCGTGATGAGGTTGTACAGCTCGCGCAGGTCGTTCTGGAGCGGCGTCGCCGTGAGCAGCAGGATGAAGTCGCGCTCGATCCGCTCGATGAACTGGTAGGTGGCGCCGCGCTGGCTCTTCACCTTGTGTGCCTCGTCCACGATCACGAGATCCCAGCGGTGCCGCAGGATCTCCTCGGCGTGCCGGCGCGAGCGCGCGCGGTCGTGCGACACGATCGCCTTGGTGACGCGTTGCCAGTCGTCGGGGTCGGTCGGGGTGTCGAAGCGCTCGAAAAACTTCTCCTCGAGCTCTCCCTGCCACTGGCCCACGAGTGAGGCCGGCGTCAGGATCAGCGCGCGGCGGGCGAGGCCGCGGATCGCTAGTTCTTTATAAATGATGCTCGCCTCGATCGTCTTGCCGAGGCCCACCTCGTCGGCGAGGATGGCGCGGCCGCCCATGTCGCGCAGCACCCGTTGGGCCACGTCGATCTGGTGGGGCAGCTCCTTGATCGCGTTGGCGTCGAGGGTGATCAGCCGGTCGAAGCCCGGGACCAGGGCGATCCGTTCCGCCTCGCGCCGCAGCTCGTACCAGGCGCGCTCGGCCGGGGGTTCCTTGAGCTTGTCGGCGAACGCCTTGAGGGAGCGCTCGTCGACCGCCCAGGAGTCGTCGGGGAGTGGGTCGGGAGTCGTCACGTGCTGCCTGTAGAGTCGGGGTCGCAATATAAGGAGTCCGGACCGCGCGCCGCGGCCATAGGCTCGCTGCGCCCCGACCCCCACCGTATCTTTGCGTTGTATGAGCGGTGTGCCAGGCCGGCTCCAAGTCGCACTGGCCGAGCGGTATACGATCAACCGGGAACTCGGCCGCGGGGGCATGGCGACCGTGTATCTGGCGGAGGACCTGAAGCACCGCCGCCTGGTCGCCCTCAAAGTGCTCAGCCCGGACCTCGGCGCGGCCCTGGGGAAGGACCGGTTCCTGCGCGAGATCGACATCGCCGCCCGGCTCACCCATCCCCACATCCTGCCACTGCATGACTCCGGGGAAGCCGACGGTCTGCTGTACTACGTGATGCCGTATGTGGAGGGGCAGTCGCTGCGCGGGCGCTTGGTCCGCGAGCGCCAGCTCCCGCTCGAGGACGCGTTGCACATCACCCGCCAGGTGGCGGACGCCCTGGACTACGCCCATAGTCGCGACGTCGTGCATCGCGACATCAAGCCGGAGAACATCTTGTTCCAATCCGGTCATGCGGTGGTGAGCGACTTCGGTATCGCCCGGGCGATCGGGGTGGCAGGCGGAGGGAGCGTAACGGGCACGGGCATCGCGGTGGGCACTCCGGGGTACATGAGCCCGGAGCAGACGCGGGGGATCGCGCAGCTCGATGGCCGCAGCGATCTCTATAGTCTCGGCTGTGTGCTCTACGAGATGCTGGCGGGAGACCCGCCATTTACGGGGTGGTCGGCCCAGGCGATTCTAGCCCGGCAGGAGTTCGAGCCGCTCCCGCGCCTCCGCACGGTGCGAGACACGGTGCCCGAGTGGCTCGAGCAGGCGGTGGCGAGAGCGCTCGCGAAGGCGCCAGCGGATCGGTTCGCCACGGCCGCTGATCTCGTCGCAGCTCTGACCAAGCCCAGGACGATCGCGGTCGCGGAGCCGGCCCTTCCCCCCGTCCGCGCCGCACCGGCCGTCGCGAACTCGATCGCCGTGCTGCCGTTCGTGAACCTGAGCGCCGATCCCGAGAACGAGTATTTCGGCGACGGCATGACGGAAGAAATCGTGAACGCATTGAGCTCCGTCGGCTCGCTGCGAGTGGCGGCGCGGACGTCCTCGTTCGCCTTCAAGGGCGCGACACAGGACATCCGGACGATCGCGGAGAAACTGCAGGTGCGCACGGTCCTGGAGGGCACCGTGCGCCGGGCGGACACCAAGCTGCGGGTCACGGCCCAGCTCATCAACGCTGCGGACGGCTTTCACCTCTGGTCCGCCACCTACGAGCGGGAGATGAAGGATGTGTTCGCGCTCCAGGACGAGATCGCCCGGGCCATCGTGAGCGCGCTGAAAGTGAAGCTGACGGATGAGCCCGGCCTCACGCTCGTCGAGCCCCACACCTCCAAAGTGGACGCCTACGCCCTCTACCTCAAGGCGCGCTATTTCTGGAGGAGGAAGTCGGCAAGCGGGATGAGGAAAGGCATCGAGTACTTTCAGCAGGCGATCGCAATCGACCCGGGCTATTCGCTGGCCTACGCGGGGCTGGCCGACTCCTATATCACGCTGGGGTACTACAGCTACCTTCCCCCGAAAGACGTGTTCCCTCCTGCGAAGGCGGCTGCCGACGCGGCAATAGGGATCGACGACGGCCTCGCCGAGGCGCACACCGCGCGCGCGTGTGTGAGCCTGCTCTACGATTGGGACTGGCTGGATGCGGAGCGACGATTCCAGCGGGCGATCGAGCTCAAAGAGAGCTATCCGACCGCGCATTTCTGGTATGCGTGCTATCTGTGGGCCGTGGGACGGACCGCGGACAGCTGCGAGGAAGCTTCGCGCGCCCTGGCGCTCGCACCCTTGTCGCTCGTGGGCCACGCGAATCTGGGCTGGGCTCTGTATTTCGGGCGAAGGTTTGACGATGCCATCGCCCAATGCCGGAAGTCGCTCGAGCTGGATCCCCGCTACTTGTTCACGCACACGGTGCTCGGTCAGGCCTATGTAGCGGCGTCCAGGTGTGACGAAGCCGTCAGCGCCCTTGAGAGCGCCGTCAACCTTTCCGGTGGCCTAGCGTTCACAACGGCCGCGCTCGGGCACGCCTATGCGAGGGCAGGCAAGCGGCGGGAAGCGAGGAAAGTCCTGGAGACTCTCAAGCAACGATCGGACGTCGAGTATGTGCCGCCGTTTTGCATTGCGCTGGTCTATGCCGGGCTCGGCGACAAGGATCAAGCATTTGCCTGGCTCGACCGGGCCTGCGAGGAGCGCTCCCATTGGGTGGCCTACCTCAAGACATGGCCGCTGTTCGACGACCTGCGAGGAGACACGAGGTTCGGGGCGCTCCTGGGCAGAGTTGGCCTCGGCTCTTAGCCTCCGAGCATCATGATCGCCCCCTCGTGCTCGAGCAGCCAGCGCTTGCGGTCCAGGCCGCCGCCGAAGCCCGTCAGCTCGCCGCGCGCGCCCACGACGCGGTGGCAGGGGACGATGATCGGGATGGGGTTCTTGCCGTTGGCCGCACCGACCGCGCGCGTGGCGCGGACGTCGCCGAGGCGACGAGCCAGCTCGCTGTAGCTCACCGTCGTGCCGTAGGGGATGGTGCACAGGGCGCCCCAGACCCTTTGCTCGAACGGCGAGCCGGCCGCGTCTAACGGCAGGTCGAACGTCGTGCGGGTGCGGGCGAAGTACTCCGCCAGCTGCTCGCGGGCCCGGGCGAGGAGGCCGCTCGCGGGAGCCTCACCCCCTGTCCCCCTCTCCACTCCGTAGAGAGGGGGGACGTGACGGGAGGTTGGGAAGTAGACCCCGCTGACCCCGGCGTCGGAGGCGGTGATCACGAGCTCGCCGATCGGGCTTTCGAACCGGGTCGCTGCCACCCCCTAGTCCTCCTTCCAGGCGCCGAGCAGGCGTCGCAGCAGCACGAGCTGTCCCACGTGATAAGAGTTGTGGTCGGCGAGGACGAGCGCTTCGCGCAGCACGGTTTGTCCGGTGCCGTGCGGGATCCGGGCGTAGAGGTCGATCTTCGGGTCGCGCACCAGTCGCTCCATCTCTCGGAGGTCGCGCTCCACCTGGGCGACGCTCTTGTCCCACGCGGCTGGGTCGGGCGGCGCGTCGCTCACGGGCCAGTAGCCCGCCGGCCACTTCGGGGAGACGTGCTTCGCGCTCTTCGTGAACTCGACGATATCCCACTGCGAGATCCGGATATGCTCTAGCAAGCGCCAGGGGGTGAACGGCTGGCCGGGCGGCTTGGTGCCCCTGAGCCCGGCCGGCCAATCGGCGATCGCGTCCTTGAACGGGACGTGGGCGTGACCCTCGCCCAGCAGCGCGACGAGGTGGTCCCGGAGCGAGTGGTCGGGATCGGTGCGGCGGGGTTTGGGCTTCGCGGTCATGCGGGGCTCCCAGCGTGAGGGGTCAGCGCCGTTCAAGTTACAACCCGGCGCTTGGGTTCGTGAATTTCCCGGGCTAAGAGGCCGGGCTCGGCGCCAAGGTGCGCCCTTCAAGGGCGCACCCGGGCCGAGCGCGCCCTCTCAGGGCGCGAACTCACCGAATCGGGACGTTCTTGACGCTCCCTCCCGCAAGACTCTCCCTGCCGCAAAAGCCGCCCTCGGTGCCGCAAAGACGCCCTAGGCGTTGCGCACGCTTTCGCTCCTCCCGGCAACGAAACGAGGCCGCTCGTGCGCACGTGGGTGGCAGCTTGGAGCCGTGCTTCTCTCTTGCCAATCTCAGGCCGAGGACTCGATCATATGGGCATGGCGGCGCCGATCTATTACACGGCAGAGATGGTGCGCGGGCTCCCCGACGACGGCAACCGGTACGAGACGGTGCACGGGGAGCTGCTGGTGACGCCCGCCCCGCGGGCCTGGCACCAGGTCGTGCTGGTGCGGCTCAGCCAGGCGCTTAGTCGCTACCTGGAGCGCAATCCCGTCGGCCAGCTACTCTACTCGCCTGCTGACATCTCGTGGAGCCCGGACATCCTGGTGCAACCGGATCTCTTCGTCGTCCCATGGGAGGAGATCCGGCCGCTCGCCTGGGAGCGGATCAAGCATCTGCTGCTCGTGGTCGAGATCCTGAGCCCCACGACGGCTCGCGCCGACCGCTTCACGAAGCGCCGGCTCTACCAGGAGGTGCGCATCCCCGCCTACTGGATCGTGGACCCCGACGAGCACGTCGTGGAGCTGTGGACGCCGGAGGCGGCCCTGCCCACCGTGGAGCGCGAGCGCGTGGAGTGGCTCCCAGCGGGGGCGGCGGACCGCTTCGTGCTTCCCATACCGGAGCTGTTCCGGCCGCTCTGAGTAGTCGAATCCCCCTTCGTCACCTCCCTGCCGCAAAACCCGCCCTCCGTGCCGCAAAAACGCCCTAGGCCGGCGGCTCGGTCGCTCCTACGTTCCGCCGAGGGTGGCTGCGCAAATGTCAGGCAGTGACGAGATACCAGCCCTGGTACGCCGACTCCACGCGGTGGCCGGGTGGCTGCGGGACGACGTGCGGCGCTGGGAGGCCGCGCGGGACCGGCGCGCCGTGTTCGGGTTCGCGTACGCCACGATCACCGAGCGCATCGCGGAGGTCTTGCCCACGATGGGGTTCGACGATACGGCGTGGGTCGTGGCGCTGGACGAAGCGTTCGCAGCCGAGTTCCGTCGCGCGGCCGACGCCGTAGGCCCTGAGTCCGCGCCGCCGGGCTGGCGGCCGGTGCTCGGCGCGCTCATGCGGCGGCGCACGTCGGTGTTCGAGGACCTGGTGCTCGGCATGGTGGCGCACATCGTGTACGACCTGCCGCACGCGCTGCTGGCCGTGGAGCAGGGTGCACCGCACGCGCGCCATATCCGCGACTTCCACAGGATGAACGACCTGCTCGCTCGCGGTACGGGGGCGATCCAGGACGCGGTGGCGCGGCGCTACAACCCGTGGCTCCATTGGTTGGACCGGTTGGGCGGCCGGCTCGACGAGGTGCTCACCGACTATGGGATGCGGTTGGCGCGGGGGATGGCGTGGTACAATGCCGAGCGGCTCGCCGCCGCGGCGGCGGCCGGCGATGCGGGCGCAACCGAGGGGTCCTTGGCGCGCTCCGTAACCAAGGTGGTAGCACTGGCGCTCGATCCGCCGGCGGGGGCGATCGGTTTGGGGCTGCGCCTGTTGCGCCTCGTGGCGTCGTTCGGGAGGAGGTGGCCGAGGGGCTGAGAGTTCCGGTGGGGGTCAGGCTACCCGTGTCGGCCGGCCGCCGCGACGGCCGCCAGATCTTCCACCAGAAGCGCCCACTGCTCGGCGCGGAGGCGGCCGCGGAGGCGAGCCTGGGCGCGCTCCCATGCGGGCCGTGCGCGGGCGAGTCGCCGGCGTCCCGCCGGCGTGAGCGTCCAGCGCACCTCGCGGCGGTCGCGCCCAGCGCCCGCGCGGATCCAGCCCGCGCGGGCGAGGGGGCGGAGGGTGCGGCTCAGCGTCGTGGGGTCGAGCGCGAGCAGCTCGCCCAAGGCCGACTGTGGGCTCGTGCCCATGCGCTCGAGCACCTGCAGCAAGGTGAACTGCGTGGCCCGGAGTCCGGTGTGCTTGAGCGCAGCCTCGTAAGCTTGCGTCACCGCGCGGGAGGCGCGGCGCAGGCTGGCGCAAGCGCAGTCGAGTGCGGGCAGCGTCTCAGCGGCCATCGGAACCGCGGCCCGCCGCGAGCAGCCGGCGGAAGATGAAGACGTGGTTTGCGAGGAAGATCGGCACGAAGAACGTTGGAATGACGACGAGCGGCAGCGTGAGCACCGGCTGCACGCCGGGCGTGACGGCGTGGAGCGTTACCCACGTCGCGGTGCCGACGGCGACGACCAGGTCGAGCAGACCGAACGCGTTCCAGGCGTGGGCGAGGGCGCGGTGCGTCGCGGTGCGGGGCTCGCCTGCGGCGACCAGGACGAGGGCGAGCGCGGCAGTCGCGATGTCGCCCCAGCCGGCGCGGTTCGCGAAGACCGGCGCCAGTTCGCCCCGCGCGGCGATCACGAGGAACCACGCCCCGATGAACCGGAAGGCATTGATGCCGATCAGCGCGCGTATCGGAAGGGCGCCGATCCAGTCCCGTAGTGCGGGGACGAGGGTGCCTGCCGCGAACGTCGCGACGACGAGGGTGAGGATAATGAGCTGCGGTCCCGGGAAGGGGAGCCGAGCGAGGAAGCCGGTGGCGCCCGCGAGCAGCGCGAGGCCGAACCAGATAGCAGCCGCGGCGATGGCCGCGCTGGGAAGACGAGGCATCGGGATACTGGAAGCGGTCATGGGAAGGCCCTCTCGGAAAGGTGGTTCACTCAAGTTCCGTTATGTGCATATACAGCTATCGGAGCGAGCCAGGAGTTCCCGGGGCTAGCGCAAGTCGTTGATTCACAAGAGCGGGCGTTACGCGCTGCGGGGGCGTGGCATCTTCACCACACACCCCGAACGGAGGCGCCTACGTATGCGCGACTCCGCACCCTATAGACTGACCGAACGACGCCAGGCAATTCTGCGCCAGGCGAGTGCCGCCCTGCGGGGCCGACTGGTCACGCTGTGGCGTATGGCGAGCGGTTTCGCGGTGGCCGAGGTGGCGAGCCAGCCGACTGTGCCGCGGGACCTGATCGACTTCGACGTGGCCGCGGCCCTGCGGATGTGGGGCCGGGCGGCGGCCGAGGGAACTCTCTGGGTCGTGTGCCGCCTCGACCCGGGTCACTGGCACGTGGCTCCGGTCCGCACCGACGTGCCCGCGCCGTCGCCTAGCGGTGTCGAGCGCCGCAGTCCGGAGCGGCTGACTCTGGAGCTGGCCGGCCTGTTACTCGGCGCGCTCGAGCGTGTTTGGGCAGTGGCCGACCAGGCGACGGTCTATCTCTGCGCCGCGCTGGCCGTCGTGGACGCATCGCTCGAGCGCGTGCGGAAAGCGCGCGGCCTGACGACCGCTTCGCGGGCGCACCTGCTCGCCGATCTCGCGGTCATCGCCGAGGCGATCGAAGGGGCGTTGGAGGCCTAGAGCTTCGACCCCACCGCTCCTGCCGCGGCGGCCAGATCCCTCAGGGTCTTCGCCAGCGTGTTGACCCGCGTGGCCTCGCCGGACCCACTCGCGTCACCCTCCAGTTGCACCGCGAGCTGAGTCAGCGCGCTCTGGCGCCCCGCCACCGAGGCCCGCTCGGCGCTCGTCAGTGCCTGCCGCACCGCCAGGATCCGGTCCGGCCCCAGGCCGTGCGACCGCTCGAGCTGGTCCACGTAGGCGCGTGCTAAAGCGAACGTCGACGGCCAGACGAACCGGAGCTGTCCCTGCGTATTGAACTCGTCGAAGTGCACCGACTTCGCCGCGTCGATCTCGTTCTGCGAGATGAAGCCGCTGGGCTGAAGCGCGAAGATGTCCAGTCCCCGGGCGATCTCCGAGCTGACGATGACGCCGTTGTACCAGTAGGCCGACCACGACCCGGCGCCGACCATCTGGGTGGAGTCGACGGGGCCGCGGTCGAAGAACGCGATCTCGCGCGGGTGCGCGGCGTCGGTCCAGTCGAACACCGAGATGCCGCCCTGATACCACGCCTGCACCATCACGTCACGCCCCGGGATCGGGATCAGCGAGCCGTTGTGCGCGACGCAGTTCTCCTGCGGCGTCTGCGGCGCCGGGAGCTTGTAGTAGCTCTGGAAGTGCAGCTTCCCGTCGGCGATCGTGAAGATCGCGTCCGCTCCCCACTCGCGCGGGTCGGTGGCGCGGCACTTGGGCCCACCGCCGCCGCCCCATTCGTCCGAGAAGAGCAGCTTGGTGCCGTCGTTGTTCAAGGTCGCCGAGTGCCAGTAGGAGAAGTTCGAGTCGGACGCTGCGTCCAGGCGAACCGGATGCGCCGGATCCCGGATGTCGAGCAGCATTCCGTACCCTTCACACGCGCCTCCGGCCAGGCCGACCGCCGGATAGACCGTGATGTCGTGACATTGGGTCGGCCCGGGGGGCGGGCCGTTGGGGTTGCTGCCCTGCCGCTGCGCGGTCATCCGGGCGATCATGACCGGGATCGCGGCCCGCAGGGCGGCGCTGTCGGCGGCGGTCGGCGCGCCCGTGCCTTGCCGGGCCTGGACGACACTGTCCAGCATCCGGTCGACGAAGCGCGACGGCAGTACGAACTCTTCCCCCCACGGGAAAGTCGCGGTGAAGGCACCCTTGGCCTTCGCGGCCGCCAGCTCCGCGATGTCGGCCGAAGCCGGGCCGTGGCGCGGGGGCGCCATGAGGTTGGCGAAGATCCGCGGTGAGCTCACGATGGCGGCCTGCTCCGGATGGGCGAGCGGCACCTTGATAACCTCGATCCGGAACAGCGCCGTGGTCGAGTCCCCTTCGGGCATGACGCCCACGCAGCCGGGGAGCTCAGTGGGCGAGCGCACCGGAGCCGAGCCGGAGATGTAGACGTAAACGTTCGCGCTGTCCTTGGGATCGACCACCACCGTGTGCGTGTGCGAGCCGCGGCAGGTCTGCACGTTGCCGATGTACTTCGGACTGGTGATGTCGCTGATGTCGAAGACGCGGATCCCACGCAGCCGTACCTTGCTGACGGTATCCTTGACTCCCTCCGTGCTGCAGTCGATGCGCCCGCCCAGACCCTCGCCCGAGACGAAGAGGAGATTCTTATAGACCGACACGTCGCTCTGCGACGCCGGACAAAGGAATGCGGTCTTGAGGACGGGCCGGCTCGGGTCCGTGATGTCCCAGACCTGGTAGCCGTTGTAGTTGCCCTGGATGGCGTAATGACCGGTGAACGCGAGGTCGGAGTTGGTGACACCGGCGAACTTCTCGGAGGGCGGGGTCTGCGACAGCACGCGCAGGTTCCACGCCGCTTCGCCGGCATTCATCAGTCCCGCCCGGAGCCCGACCCTTGGATCCGGGTTCGGGGCCGTGGTGGACATGTCGATGGCCGGAGTCGGAGTGCCGTAAGGCCTGGGGTGGGACGCGCACGCCGCCAGCAAGCACAGCGTGATGGCGACAAGGAAGTGTCGGTCGTAGGCAGACGCCATGGTGGTTTCCTCGGTTAGGACGTGGGGACTCACAGGGCGCCCTGGATCTGGAGCGTGAGGAGCATGCGCTCCATGCGGGCGATCTCGGTTGTCTGATCCACATTGATGTCGGAGGCGAGCTTGAACACGATCTCGTCCTGAGCGGCGCCGTAGGTGGCGAACAGGTTCTGCACCATGACGACGGCGCCGTGGT
>Ga0209761_1003030_pt1 | contig 11074 bp, 9 predicted proteins | sample GraSoi013_1_40cm_4_FD_185818 | JGI IMG/M metagenome (GOLD analysis project Ga0209761, IMG submission 185818) | Grasslands soil microbial communities from the Angelo Coastal Reserve, California, USA - Sample 09_25_2013_1_40cm (SPAdes) (version 2) | ecosystem: Environmental > Terrestrial > Soil >... | reverse complement strand
ATTCCTCACCGATGACCCGGTCCACCAACACGTTCAGACGGCGGGCCGTGGCCTCGTCCCGACCGAACGGTTTCTCGATGATGACCCGGGTCCAGAGCTGGCGACTCCCATAGCGGATCAACTCACTCCGCCCCAGGTTGGTCAGAATCGATTCGTAGGTCGATGGCGGCGCGGCCAGGTAGAAGAGACGGTTCCCGCCGGTGCCGAAGCGGGGTTCAACGTCGGCCAGGGTTCGAGCCAGATGCGCATAGTCGGCTTCCTTCATCGAATCGGCTGAGACATAGAAGAGCCGTTCCGCGAACCGGCCCCAGCTCGCGGCGTCAATCGCGACGTCCCTCTGCACACCCTCGCGGACGAAGGTTCGGAATTGTTCATGGGTCATGCCGCGGCGTGACATCCCCACGATGGCGAGGGACCCGGCGATCGCCCCTTCACTGAACAGGCGGTATAATGCGGGAAACAGGAGCCGCTGCGACAAGTCCCCGGTCGCGCCGATGATCACGATGGCGACGGGCTCCGGGGTCTGCGTGCCGGGATGGTTCATCGTCTCTGGCCTCTTGAACGCATCGAGCACGATGCACCGGCCTCACCGCCTGCCCGCAGGAGACACTCATGAGTGCTTCGTCCGGCAGGTCTTTTGCGGTTCAGCCTCAGCGCGTCATCGGCCCGCTCCGCGGGCGACACTCGTGGGTCGGCCATATCAACGCCGATGCGGCCCATTCCTACCTCCAACCTGCCCATCCGCGCCGGGCCAGGGACGCGGAGTGTTTGACCCAGCGCCGGTCGCATGCTACCATCCTCCTGATCGGGGCGTAGCGCAGACTGGCTAGCGCGCGTGGTTTGGGACCACGAGGTCGCCGGTTCAAATCCGGCCGCCCCGACCATGCACCACTCGCGGAGTTCATCCTGTACCCGAGTTTCGCGAGTGGTTCAGCACTCAGGGGCATGGCGGCGCCACACCGTATCCCTTCAACGAGAACATCCGCAGGGTGCATGGCCACACCGCACGTTACCTTCCCCGCCCACTGCAATCCGAGGGGTTCAGGTCCACCTCGACTATCTTCCGCGAATCTGAAGAAATTGTGAAGATTGAAACGAGGTCCAGAGAATCCAGGATCAGGATTCCGGTGCCGGCGACTCGCCCGGAGGCACCGCGGGGCTGACCGGCCGAGCCGGCGCGGGTTTGCTGGCGGCCTCTCGAGCCAGCTCGGTGGTCTTCTTGGGCCGCTGCTCGTGGCGGCCCAGGAAGTCACTGGCGAGGTAGCGCTCCAGCAGATCGCGGACCTGTTGCGTCCGCTGCGCGTTCCCCGCCCGCGCCTCAGCGACCCAGGTTTTGTCCACACGGTAAGTCCGCAGTTGCTTGCCATCGTGGAAATGCACGAGAGGATGCTTCATAGAGTCTTCCAACACCACGACGTGGACGGTCAGCCCCAGCTTCGTGGCGACCTCGGTCGCGAGGTCGAGCACCCACTGCCGCTTCTCGTCGGGTCGCTGACCTGGACCCATGCCCAGCGTCTCGGCCACGGTCTTCCCTTTCAGAGGGTTCGAGTCTAGGGCCGGCCCCCGGGGGAGAAGCTGGCTGCGGCGCTTTCGGACCATGTCCATCACCTGTTCCCAGATGTCCAACCCGGCCACGACGAACGCGAACACGTAGAAGAACAGAACGGCGAACGTCAGCGACCAGTAGCGGAAGAACGCCTTTAGTTCCGGAGGCATGTGGCTTCCCTCACGACGCCGCGAGACGTGCAGCGACGGCTTCTGTTGAATTTGGCGCCCGTTCCGGGGCCTCCTCCCCTGCCCCGCTGAGACCCTGCCGAGGTGGGGACTGTCCCCTTTCTCCTTTTGACTCAAACCGGCTACGCGGCACGCTCGGACCCGCTCCAGATGCGGGCGTCCGGGGGACAGTCCCCGATAGAATTTTGGCCCGGACCGGCCATTCGTCGCTCCGGGCAGCCCCGCGCCCCGCGGCAAGGCGCCGGCACGCAGGCAGGAATCGACGCACAAGAGTATAATACGCGTACATCCATTCGCGGCCCGCCTGACGGAGGGACGGTTCGATGCGCCCGATCTGGAAAGGTCACCTCACCTTCGGCCTGGTCACCATTCCGGTAAAACTCTACACCGCTACCGAGCCGAAGGATGTACGGTTCCGCCTCCTGCACAGCAGTTGCATGACTCCCATTCAAAACAAACGGTATTGCCCCCATCACGAACAAATTGTGGACTGGAACGACGTCGTCCGCGGCTACGAGTATGCGAAGGGTAAGTTCGTTCCCGTCAGCGACGAGGACTTGGACAGCGTTCCGCTCGATACGGCTGGCACCGTCAACGTGACGTCTTTCGCCGACCTCAGCGAGATCGACCCGATCTACTACGAAAAGTCCTACTACCTTGCGCCGGACGAGGGTGGGCAGAAGGCGTTCCGGCTCCTCCACGAAACGATGGAAGAAACGACAAAGGTTGCGGTCGGCAAGGTCGTGATCAAGGAAAAGGAACACCTCGTCGCGGTGCGGCCGTACGATGGGACGCTGGTCATGTCCACCCTGTACTACGCAGATGAAGTGCGCGCCGTCAACGACGTTCCCGAGTTGCCGGTCCAGGCGAAAGTGCATCCGAACGAAAAGAAGATGGCGATGCAATTGATCGAAGGTCTCATCGCCTCGTTCAATCCCGCCGAATATCGGGATGAGTATCGCGAAGCGCTACAGAAGGTCATCGCCGCAAAGATCGACGGTGAGGCTGTGGTCGGCGTCCCGGCGCGGAAGCCGGAGAAGGTCGTCGACCTCATGGATGCGCTTCGCCGCAGCCTGCAGATGACCCGCAAGGAGAAGCAGCCCGCCCGCCGGCCCAGAGCCTCCGCGCCGCGGGCCGCGGCGATGCGCGAGCGGCACCGCTGACACGAACGTCAATCGGAACGTTGGAGCGTTGAAACGTTGAAGCGATTCCACAGTAACGTTTCAGCGTTCCAACGTTTCGCCGCTTCAATGGCATGACGGGCCGCGCGTACATTGGTACGTCCGGCTTCAGCTATCCCGAATGGAAGGGTTCGTTCTATCCGGCCGATCTACCCAACGGCGAGATGCTGCGATTCTATGGGCAGACGTTCCTCACCGTCGAACTCAACAACACCTTCTACCGGTACCCTGGGGAAGACACGCTGGCGCAGTGGGCTGCGGCGGTGCCGCCAGAGTTCCGCTTCTCGGTGAAGGCGCACCGCCGCATCACGCACAACAAACGGCTGGTGGACGTGGACGGAGATGTGGCCTTCCTCTTTGAACGTCTCCGGCGTTTGGGGGACCAGGTGGGCTCGATTCTCTTTCAACTTCCGCCGTCGCTGCGGTTCGACCTGGGCCTGCTGGAGTCGTTCCTGGCCACCCTACGTCCCGGTGGGCAGGCCGTGCTCGAATTCCGCCACAGCAGCTGGCGGAACGAAACGGTCTACCGCCTGCTGGAGACTCACCGCGTGGCGCTCTGCGTGGCAGAAACCGACGAAGAAACGCAGCCGGCGGATGTGGTGGGGCCCGTCTCCTATCTCCGGCTACACAAGTCGCGCTATGCTGACGAGGACCTGGGCCGGTGGGCCCAATGGATCGGTCAGCGCGCCGGCGAGGGTCGTAATGTCTTTGCTTACTTCACGCATGAAGAAGGAGCGCCGGCCACGGACTACGCGCGAACGCTGATGGAACTTGTGACGGGTAACCAGTAGCCAGTGACCACTCTCAATGACCCCGTTTGTGCTCTTCCTGGCTCCTGGAGACTGGCTCCTGTTTGGCTCGGGGCACCTCGCTCATGATGGCCATCATATTGTCTTCCGAGTCGTAGAAGAACGCCATCCACAGATCGTAGGTCTCCATCTGGGCGATGAGGTGAGGCGCGTCGTGAAACCGGACGCCGCGCCCGGCGAGCGCGCCATGTGCCGCCTGGATGTCCGGCACACGGAAATACAGAATGGAGTTCCCATGAGGTTGGCCTTCCGGACGGCTCAGCATAAGCCGGACGCCGCTGCAGTCGAAGAACGACAGCCCGGGGGGTGCGGTAAACAGGTGCCGCAGCCCGAGCCGATCGCGATAGAATGCCGTCGCCCGCTCCACGTCCTTCACCGAAACGCCGATCTGGCCGACCTGAGACAGGGTGACGTTCGCTGTCATGACAACCTCCTGAGAATGATCTCGCCGCTGCGGTTGGCGAACTACACCTTTGGCCAGCATCGCGGCATCACCTTGTGCGCATGAGCCTGGAAGCCTACCGGCGCAAACGCAAATTTCAGCAGACCCCGGAACCCGCGGGCCGTCCCAAGAAGCCCGGCGCGACATCGCGCTCCCGACCGCCGCGGTTTGTCGTCCAGGAGCATCATGCGACCAGACGGCATTGGGACTTCCGGCTGGAGATGGCTGCGGTCTTGAAATCGTGGGCTGTTCCCAAGGGACCCACCTACGACCCGGATGAGAAACGACTCGCGGTGCCGGTCGAAGATCATCCCATCGACTACATGGAGTTCGAGGGGGTGATCCCCGAGGGCAACTACGGCGCGGGGACGGTGATGGTCTGGGACCTGGGTACGTACGAGGTGGTGGAAGGCGATCCGGAACAGGCGTACGCAAATGGGAAGCTGACCCTGATTCTGCATGGTCACCGATTGCGGGGTGAGTTCCACCTCGTCCGGACCAAGATGGGCGGCGAGGTGCAGTGGTTGATGTTCAAGAAGCGCGACACCGAGGCCGTCGGGGGCTGGACCCTGCCCGAACCCTCGACATCGGTGAAGACGGGGAGGACAATCGAGCAAATTCGTGCGGACGCTGGGGCACAATGGTCATCGGGGAACCCCCGCGCTGGCTCGACGCGGAGCATGAAAACGAAGGCAGTTTCCGCGCGGACACGAAAGACGCTGCACGCTCTCAAACTCCATACGCCGGGAAAGGATCCGTACCCGCGTGACATCAAACCGATGCTGGCCAGGCTGGTCAACGCCCCCTTCGATGATCCGGCGTGGCTGTTCGAGATCAAGTGGGACGGTGTACGCGCGATGGCGTTCCTTCGCCATAACGGACCTCGGCGCGAGGTCACCCTCCGGAGTCGCGGAGGGATGACTCTCAACGCGCAGTTCCCGGAGGTGGTGGAGGGACTCTACGGTCAAAACCTCCCCGATGTGATTCTGGACGGGGAAATCGTCGCGCTGGATACTGGTGGTCGCGCGCACTTTCAGTTGCTGCAATCCCGCTTCCATGGGGGGAACGGCAGCCGGCCCGGACCCGCTCCTCTCATTGCCTACTACGCGTTCGACGTCCTGTACTTCAACGGCCACGGCCTGCTCGACTGGCCGCTCGCCGACCGCCGGCAGGTGCTGGATTCGGTGCTCCATCCCACCCAGGTGATCCGCGTTTCGGAGGCCGTACCCGAGCACGGCATCGCGTTCTACCGGGCTGCGCAAGACCTGGGAGTGGAAGGCATTGTCGCCAAGCGCCGCGACGCGCCCTACAGGCCTGGCGAACGCGCGAAAACCTGGCTGAAGATCAAAGTGACACAGCGGATGGAAGCGGTGATCGGCGGATTCACCCGCGGTCGCGGGGCCCGGGCGAAGACCTTCGGCGCGGTGTTACTCGGCGTGTACGATGCGGCGGGCCATCTGCAGTACATTGGGCATTGCGGCGGCGGTTTCACCGATGCAGAGCTCCGGCGCCTCGCGACTCTGCTGCAGGCCCGCGTTGAGGCGGTCTGCCCCTTCGCGCAGGTACCCCCATCCAATGATGTCGTGACCTGGGTCCGGCCGGAACTGGTGATGGAAGTGGAGTATGCGGGGTGGACGAATGATGGGCTGCTGCGGGTCCCCGTGTTTAAAGGGCTACGAACCGACAAGCCGGCGCGCGACGTCACACTCGAACTGCCGGAAGCGCGGAAACCCCCACGCTCGCTCCGCGAGCTCGGGGCGGAGCGCGGAGACGGGGAAACGCGGATCACCGACCAGGCCCCGGGCCCCAGGCCCGAGGGCCGCGCACCTGCCGGGCATCTCGATGGCGCACCGGCCGGCGTCGAATTTACCAACCTCGAAAAAATCTTCTGGCCGCAGCGAGGGCACACCAAGGGCGATCTCATTCGCTACTACCTGGAGGTCGCCCCGCAGATCCTCCCCCACCTGCGAGATCGCCCGGTCACACTCCGCCGCTTCCCAAATGGCATCGCGGGCGAGAGTTTCTACCAGAAGGACTATCCCGATGCGCCGCCATTTGTGGAGACGGTGCGCATCTGGACCGAGAGCGAAAAGAAAACGCTGGTCGCCCCTCTCTGTAATAATCTGGAGACGCTCACCTGGCTGGCGCAGCTCGCCAACATCGAGATCCACACCTGGTTCAGCCGCACCACCCCGGTCAGGCGCGCCGAACGGGCGGGCACGGCGGGAACGGTGTTTGCCGCCTCTGAACAGGCGCTGCGCGCCAGCACGCTCAACCGGCCGGACTACGTCGTCTTCGACGTCGATCCATACCTCTTCCCCGACAACAAGCTCCCGCAGCGCAAGGGCGAGAAGGACCCCGACTATTCCCGCCGCGGGTTCGACGCGGCGACCGAAGCGGCGCTGCTGTTGCGGGACGTGCTGAAACGGCTCAAACTGGACGGATTCGTGAAGACGTCGGGGAAGACTGGTCTGCACCTGTTCGTGCCGATCGTGCGGCGGTACACGTTTGAGCAGACCCACGCCTTTGCGAAAACCGTCACGCAATATCTCGAAAGTCTCCACCCCCACAGGGTCACCACGGCATGGGCGGCAGAACAGCGAGTGGGGAAGGTTTTCCTCGACTACAACCAGAACCGGCTGGGCGCAACGCTGGCCAGCGCGTACAGTGTGCGGCCCACACCGGAGGCCACGGTCTCCCTGCCCCTCACGTGGAAGGAGCTAGAGCGCGGATTGGATCCGCTGGCGTACACCCTCGGGACTGTGCCGGCGTTGATGAAGAGGCGCAAGGATCCCTGGCGGGACCTGCTCTCAAAGCCTCAGCTGCTCGAGAAGCAACTCTAACAGGAAATCACCAGAATCCATTCGCCAAACCCTTTCCCTCGATCGCGGCAACTGGTGACTGGCAACTGGCTGCTGGTCACTGGCTCCGTTACGGGCTACTGATCACTGGCTACGGTAGTTTCCCCTATCGCCAGCTGGCGAAGATACACTCGCGCGGCAGCCATCGCCCGGGCCCGATGACTGATCCGGTTCTTCACTGCCATCGGGAGCTGCGCCATCGTCTTGCCGTACTCCGGGACAAGAAAGATCGGGTCGTACCCGAACCCGTGCGATCCGCGCGGCGCTGCCGCGATCTGACCCTCACAAATCCCTTCAAACGTCCGCACCGCGCCTTCCGGTGTGGCGACTGCCACCACCGCGCGGTATCGGGCGGTGCGTGATCTGGCTGGCACATCTGCCAGGAGTTTAAGAATCCGCGCGTTGCGCGCGGTATCGGAGATCCCCTCGCCCAGGAAACGGCGGGAGTGAGGACCGGGGGCGCCTTGCAGCGCGTCGATCTCGATCCCCGAATCGTCTGCCACGGCCACGCGGCGTGTCAGCCGCGCCACCGCCAGGGCCTTGCTGATCGCGTTTTCCGTATAGGTCAAACCGTCTTCTTGCAGATCCCGAATCTGCGGGAAGGCATGCAGTGTGTACACCTGCAACGGGAGATCCCGGAGCAGGTCGAGCAACTCACGCACCTTGCCTGGGTTGCGGGTCGCCAGGACGACCTCCAACGCACCGGAGGGCGGCGCAGACTGGGCGGCCGGGCGCGCGCGGAGCCGGGACGGTCTCGACCGCCGGGTGCGCGTGGGCCTGGAGCGAACTCTGCGCGACGTTTTGGCCATGGCCGGTAGACACCCCCGCGCACTTAGCGCCTAGCCACTGAGGCGACGTCGGCCAGCGCGTCTTTCTGGAAGGTGATCAGCCGATGGATCCCCGCCTCGGCGAGACCCAGCAGTTGCAGCATCTCATCGCGGGTGAACGGCAACCCCTCTGCCGTCCCCTGCACTTCGACGATCCGGCCCGTCTCCGTCATCACCACATTCATATCTACACGGGCGCGCGAGTCCTCCGCAAAACTGAGGTCCAGCACCGCCTGCCCCTCCACGAAGCCTGCGCTGGTGGCGGCGAGAAATTCCCGCAGTGGCCAGACGGTAATCATCCCGGTGGAGCGCAGCACATGCAGGGCATCGACCAGCGCGACGAACGCGCCCGTAATCGCCGCGGTCCGGGTGCCGCCGTCTGCCTGAATGACGTCGCAGTCGATCCAGATCGTCCGCTCACCAAGCTTCTCCATGTCGACGGCCGCCCGCAGCGACCGGCCTACCAGCCGCTGGATCTCCTGCACCCGGCCCCCCGGCCGGCTGGCCTCGCGAGGGTTGCGCTCTTGCGTGGCGCGGGGAATCATTCCGTACTCTGCCGTGATCCAGCCCTGCCCCGCACCCCGCAGCCATGGCGGTACCCGTTCTTCGATGCTTGCCGCGCAGACCACGCGCGTGTCCCCCAGCTCGATGAGCACCGACCCCTCGGCATACTTCAGATAACGTCGCGTGATCTTTACCGACCGCAGCTCATCGGGCCGGCGACCGTCTGGCCGGGGCATTCCGCTTACACCTCGTAGGTGACGCCTTCATCGGCAACCCGGACGTCGCCGAACTCTTTCGCTGCAGCCGCAGATGACTCCTTGACGGCGTGCCGCGGAGTGAAAAAGTGGGTCAGCATCAACCGTTGTACGCCAGCGCGCTGGGCGGCGGCTCCGGCCATGCCGCCGGTGAGGTGTCCCAACTGACCGCTGAGATGCTCATCGCCTTCCATCAGCGTGGATTCGCATAGGAACAAGTCGCACCCCGCCGCAAGGCGTTCCAGTGCCTCGCACGGTCCGGTGTCGGCGCTGTACACTAGACGGCGGCCGCCGGCGCTGACTTCGACTCCATGACAGGGCATGGGATGGGACGTTAAGACAAACCGCAGCCGTACCCCGCCGGCATTTCCGACCCCGTCCTCCAGCGCGCGGAACGTGAACCCCGCGGTGAACTCCTGGCGTGACTCTGGCTTCGGCAGGCAGGCGGCCAGATAGCCGGCCGCACCGGCCGGCGCGAACAGCAGCACCGGGATTGGTGGGGGATCGGGCAACCGGCCGTACGCCAGTTCGTTGCGCAGCGGATAGATATCCGTGAAGTGATCGGGATGCAGGTGGGAAATGACGATCGCGTTGAGGTCAAACGCCGTCCCGAACCTGTGCAGGCTGCTGACCACCCCCGAGCCGCAATCCAGCAGGATGCGTACACCGTCCGCCTCGACCAGGTAGCCGGGGCAGGCACCTCCGGCCGGCGGGTATGGGGACCACTTGCCCAGGATGGTGAGCTTCATCAGACGTGATGTCGTCTCACGCGAAGAACGCAGATGGCAGAACGCAGAGCGCAGAGATCATGGACGATCCGTCTGCGATCTGGGTTCCGCATTCCGCGTTGTCTATTCTGCGTTCTGTGTTCTGCGTTCTGCGTTCTGCGTCAAGGCGCCTGCTGGGGCACGGGGTAGATAGCAAGAAACCGGACGATGCCATGGTGTACGGCCTCCGCCACATGCTGGCGGAAAGCCTGGTCGCGCAGCCGCAACTCGTCGTCGGCGTGCGAGATGAAGGCGGTTTCCACCAGCACCGATGGAATGTCGTTATCGCGAAGCACGACGAAGTTCGCAGTCTTGATACCCCGGCTGGGGATCCCCAGCACCACGCCGAGTTCATCCTGGATCATCTGGGCCAGCACAAGGCTCTGCGGGGTGAGAAAGAACGTCTCCGTGCCGTTGACGGCCGCACGCGGAGAGGCGTTGGCGTGAATGCTCACGTAGATCGTGGAGCCGCTCTCTCGTGCCACCCGCGGCCGGTCGGCCAAATCCACGGTCGTGTCGCTGTCACGAATCATCAGCACGCGGATCCCGTCGTGCGCAAGTAGATCGCGGACGCGCAGCGCGATGTCGAGTACCACATCGGCCTCGCGCAATCCACTCGGCCCGACCGCTCCGGGATCCTCTCCTCCGTGCCCCGGATCGATGGCCACCAAGTGTCCGCGGGCCGCCGTGTTCGTGCTCAGGTCGATGGTCAGCCGGCCGGCCGACTGGTTGATGATGTAATTGAGCTTTCGTTTCAGGGTCACCACGATGCGGGTTACCGGCGGCCGGGCCGTGAACTGCGCCGCACGGACGGCGACGACCGACGTGCCGTCCACGCTGATCTCGCGCTTCACAGGGATGAAGACCGCATTCTGCACGTCGATCGCCAGGCGGTCGGGGAACATGAACTCGCGAATCTTGTAGTCCATCGGCCCTGTGCTGTCCACGGTAATGCGGCCGGCCTGGCCATCGGGCTGGAAGGACACGCCTGTCACCTTCACCGGGTTGGCGCCGCGACCGAGCGGGGAGCCCTTCGCTGCGCCCTCTGGAGCTCGCCACGGTGCGGACCCTTTCGGACGCACCTGGAGGGTGACGAGATAACTCGTCGGCGCCGTGGTGATGCTCACCTCGACGGGCTGGTTCAAATCAAAGACCATCCGCGAGACATACGGCTTGACCTGAAACTGCGCGGTGCGGATTCGATCCACGCCGGCGTCGCTGACCGCGTACAAGCGCTCCTGCGTGCGCAGCGTGGCGTTGATGAAATCCACCACCAGCCGGTCCGGATTGCTGATGACGTTTGTCTCGACCTGCATGGGACCGGTGGCATCCACGGCAACTTGCAGGGCGCCGGCGGAAACCTGCGGGGTGATCCCCGTGATCTGAGAATTCACAAATACGGCGCGGTCGGTCTCATCGAATCGTGCCCATGCGCCCAGCAGCGCAAAGGTCGCCTGCACCGGCACAAAGACCTGGGAGCCGAGCAGGGCCGGGGCCACCGGCAGGGACCTGGGCTGTCCGTTGACAAGCGCGGCGGTTTCGTTCAGCCAGAATACTACCGTGGTACGGACGCGGTTGGTGACCACGATGGATCGATCGGTTTCATAGAATGCAGCAATGGCTCCCATGGGCTCAAAGAGCCCGGCAATGGGAGCCATAACCTGCCCGTTGAAGACCACGGCAGGCACGGCGAGC
>Ga0209761_1003029_pt1 | contig 11078 bp, 8 predicted proteins | sample GraSoi013_1_40cm_4_FD_185818 | JGI IMG/M metagenome (GOLD analysis project Ga0209761, IMG submission 185818) | Grasslands soil microbial communities from the Angelo Coastal Reserve, California, USA - Sample 09_25_2013_1_40cm (SPAdes) (version 2) | ecosystem: Environmental > Terrestrial > Soil >... | reverse complement strand
AACGCTCGGAGAAACCGAACATGCCCGATATCCGCGACCGAGTCGAACAAGACCGAGGACTGCTCAAGAAGATCCAGCTGGTGATCCCCGGCTACGCCGGCTACCGGCGGCGAGAGGACATCCGCGCGGCGGACAACCTGCTCCGCATCCAATTGGCGAATCAGCTGAAAGGCGTCCGCGGGGAACTCGAGGACATCCGCGACGGCCTGGCGATGGAGGGAAAGATCCAGGGCCTCCAGGGCATCGGCAACATCATCTTCACGGTCGAAGGCCTCGAGGCCAAGGTGCGTCACGCGGAAGGCGGGTACTCCGGCATCAGCGCGACGATTCAGATCAAGGAGACGGAACTCGACAAGCTGTACGAATACGATTACGCGATGCTCGACTCGCTCGATAAGGCCGCCGCGGTCGTCCCGATGATCCGGGATGCGGGCGACCCGAAGAGCTTCGACGCCTCCCTGAAGGCGTGCCGCGAGGCGATCGCGGGTTTCGAGACTGCGTGGAAGAACCGGACGATGGCGGTGACCGGCATCCAGGTGAGGTGAAGACATGATCCCGATTTCGTTCTTCTTCGGCGGTGCGCGGCGGACGGATCAGACGGCGGGCCGGAAGGAAGGCATCGTCGGCGCCATGACGGTCGCCTGGGACGACCAGTTCAAGCGACAGAACATCATGTGGAAGGTCCCGCGGAACATCCGGATGAACGACAACATCGTCGTCCGGGAGGACGAGATCGCGGTGTTCTACCGCGACGGGAAGGTGCTGGCGTATTTGGACCGCCCGGACCGGTACGCGCTGACGTCCCAGAACGTCGCGATCCTGGGCAAGCTCATCCAGGCCCTCTCCGGCGTCGTCCAGCAGGCGGAGGTCTACTACCTCCAGAAGCGCATCTTCGACGGGAAGTTCGGGACCCAGGAGGCGTTCCTGTTCCAGGACCCGGACTTCGACATGGTGCAGCTCCGCGCCTTCGGGGACTTCCGGTACCGGCTCAAGGACCCGGAGACGTTCATCAACCAGTTCGTGGGGACGTTCGGCGCGGCGACCTCCGCGGAAGTCGAGGACCGCATCAAGAACGAGCTCATGAAACAACTCAACGTCACGCTCGGCAAGATGAAGGCGAACGGCCTCAAGGTCGTCGACTTCGCGGCAAGCCTGAACGACATCGAACAAGGCACGCTCGCGAACTCGAAGCCTCACTTCGCGACCCTCGGCCTGGAGATCCTCCAGATCAGCGGCCTGAACATCCCGCTGCCGGAGACGATCAAGGAAGCCCTCGAGAAGATGGCGTCGGCGAAGGTGCTCGGCCGCACGAACACGGCCGCGTACCAGCAATTCGCCTTCGCGGACTCGATGAAGGCGGCGGCGTCGAACCCCTCGGGCGGCGCCGGCACCGGGGTCGGCCTCGGCGCGGGCATCGGCATGGGGTACGGGATGGCGTCCCAGATGCCCGGGATGATCGCCCAGCAGCAGCAGACCCAGCAGCGGCCGTGCCCGAAGTGCGGCACGATGAACGCCGTGACGACGAAGTTCTGCGGGAACTGCGGTGCCGACACGACAATCGCCGCGGGCAGCAAGCCGTGCATCAAGTGCGGAAAGATGGTCGGGCCCGGGCAGAAATTCTGTCCGGAGTGCGGCGCAGCCCAGACGCTCAAGTGCCCGGACGGCCACGAGGTCCCCGGCGGCATGAAGTTCTGCCCGGAGTGCGGCAAGCCGGTCGTCCAGAGCTGATCCCATGGAGCAACCCCCGGCCCCCGCTCCGAGCGGGCCCGCAGTGCCCAAGCTGTCGACGACGGTCCTCCTGGCGATGGGGGCGATCGCGACGATCGTCCTCGCGGCGATCTTCGCCTACATCCTGTTCGTCGCCCCGGCCCTCCGGATCGACGAGCGCCTCTGGTGGACCGGACTTGCGTCGATGATCTTCGCCCTCGGGTTCTACCTGATGTTTGCGGCCACGCACGACCGGACGATCGCGCGCCCCTTGGCCGGCGGCTTCTTCGTCGTGGGGGCGGGCAGCTTCTACGGCTCGATCTTCACGGGCCCCTCGAGCGACTTCGCGAAACTCATGTATCTGATCTTGCTCTCGATCCTCGTGATGATCGTCCTCGGGGCGATCTTCGTCATGGCGAAGGACGCGGAGAAGGACGCGGTCCGCCGGGCCCAGCGTAGGTACATCCCATAGCGGCCGCACGGTTCGGCGGGCGACGAGTCGGCTCGATCCGCCGGGGGCTCACACGAACTTGTAGATGTTCTGTGGAAGCCCGCCCTTCTTGATCTCCTCTTCCATCTCCTCGAGGACGAGGATGCGCTTGTACGTGGGCGGGTGGGTCCCGAACAGCTCGTTCGCGCGGCGCCAATGGCTCTTCCGCTCCTGATCGACCGCCTTTTGCAGTTCGTACGCGTCGAGTTGCCCGTCGCGGTCCAAATCGTACCGGTTCATCCGGTCCTGCAGTTCGCGGTAGTCCTCTTCGGCCTTCACCGGATCGCCGATCATGAACGCCCGGAGACCCGACGGCTCCGCGTCGGGCCGGGCGAGCGACAGTCCGTACGAGATCTTCGTGAGGGCCGAGGCGAGCAGGTGCGGGTCCCGCGTCGCCGCGCCGCTGTACGCGTCGGCGTAGTACTCGCGAGTGCGCGACAGGTAGAGGACGAGCAGTTGCGCCACGAGATAGACTGCGTAGGAGACGATGGCGGATGCAATGATGATGATGAAGGCCTGACCCGCCCCTTTTCCGCGGACGCGCACGTTCCCGCGAAGCGCCTCGAAACCCAAGCGCGCGATCACGTACGCGATGAGGGGCACCGCGGACATCAGCGTCATGATGATCACGTCGCGGTGCCGGAGATGGCCAATCTCGTGCGCGAGCACCGCGCGGATCTCGTCCTGGTTGAGACGCTCCAGGAGGCCTTGCGTGACGACGAGTTCCGCCGAGGAAATCGTCCGGCCGAACACGAACGCGTTCGGCGAAGCGTCCCCGCTCTCCCAGATTTTCGGCGTGGGGACGCCGGCCTGCCGGGCGAGTTCTTCGACGGTCCGATAGACCCATGGATTCGACTCGGCGGTGACCGGACGTCGATCGCGAATCGCCCACCGGACGATCACGGGCGAGATCAACCACTGGAAGAAAATGAAGAGGACCGCGAGGCCGACGACGATCGCGAACGCGCCCGGGAACGCCTTCGTCTGAAGCGCGTAGTCCGCGATCGCCAGGATCACGAGCAGCAGGAGGGACAGCAGGGCGAACAGCAGGATGACGGTCAGGAGACTGCCACGTCGAAGGGCGTTGAGACTTCCCACGAAGCCTCTATATTCGACCTCCCCATGAGCGTTGTGTCGGCATGCCCGAGCTCGTGACGTCGATCAACTGCCCGAAGTGTGGCGGACCGCTGAACCTGACGACGGGCGAGGTGATCGTGACGTGCCCGTACTGCGGCACGGCCTCGCGCATCCGCGGGGACAAACCGTTCGTCTTGACGCACTCGATGCTCGCGGCGCGGATGGACCGCGACGGCGCCTTGCGCGCAATCCAGGGTTGGATGGAGGGCGGGGTCATGAAACCGGACGACCTCCGCCGGGCCGCGCGGATCGCGTCGCTCGAATGCGTCTACCTGCCGTTCTACGTGTTCGAAGTCGACGCGACGACGGCCTATGCCGGCGTCCTCACCCGCACCGGGACGAACGAACGACGGACCGGGGATCTTCGGCGCGATTATTTCTGGAAGGTCCTCGGCCGCCGTTCCGGCGACTTTCCGACGCGGGAGTACAAGCTGCCGCTCGGACTGAAGGTGCCCTTCGACACCGGCGGCATGGTCCGCGACTCCCGCTTCCTGAACGCGGAGGTCGACGAGGACGAGGCGGAGCGCCTCACCCGGGAGGACGTCGACGGCCATCAGCGGGAGTTGCTGAAGGATATCGTCGACGTGATCGAAGACGCCCGGACGCAAGTGGACGTGAAAGACTCCGAGTTCCTCCATGCCCCAATCTGGTTCTCGACCTACGAGTACCGGACCCGGTCGTACACGATCCTGCTCGACGCGGCGTCCGGAGAGGTCGTGCGCGGGGACATCCCCGCGCCGAGCGGCGGCTTCGGCGAGTTCCTGAAAGGCGCCGGCCGCGACATGTTCCGAGGCTGATCACGTTCCGTCCTCGGACGACTCGAGGTTCTCATAATCCGCAAGGTACGCCCCGCAGTTCGGGCACATCTCGTCGTCCGCGTCGATCTCCCACCCGCACTCGGGGCAATGAATCATCCGGAGGCCCGGGGCTCGATACGGACATGCGGGGTATAAAATCAAGACGGATTCGCGGTCAGAAATCCTCGACCGTGGTCTGTCCTTTCTTCGATGCGCGCGGGCGTGGTTCCGGAAGCGGCGGCGGCTCGCGGGACTGCGCCTGCAACGCCTCGATCCGCCGCTCGGGTGCCGCCGCGACGAACGTCTCGCCGCCCGGCTCTCCGACGAAGATCTTCTGCTTCAGCTCCTTCCGGAGGCGGTCGAGCTCCACGTGCATCTTTCGCTCCTTGCGACGGGCGCTGTACAGGTAGGCCTCATCCCGCGTGTCCTTCGTGACGAGCATGATCACCCGGCCCGCGGCGCTGCGTCCGGTTCGGCCCCGTCTCTGAATCGTGCGGATCTCGGACGGCACGGGCTCGTAGAACACGACGAGGTCGACCTGCGGGATGTCGAGTCCCTCCTCGCCGATCGAGGTGGCGACGAGGACGTTCACCAGTCCGGCGCGGAACCTCTCCAGGATGTCGACTTGTTCCTTCTGCGAGAGGCCGATGTCCTCTCCGCGGGAGGCCTGCCCGACGAACCGCATCGGCCGCACGCTCGGGATGCGAGCGAGGTCCTGCGTGATCCGGTCCGCGGTTTGGCGGTAGTGGGCGAACACGATGATCTTGGAGTCCGGCTTCTCCATGAACTGCTTGCGGACGATCCAGCCGGTCTTCGCGAGCTTCGGATGCTCGACCTCCGTGGCCTCGGCGAGTTGGATCGCCTCCTGCACCGTCGCATGCTTCAGGAATTGGACGTCGGCCTTGGTCTTCGGGTCCTTCTCCATGTTCCCGAAATACAATCGGAGGGAGCCGAGCCCCTGGGTCTCCGCAAGTTCGATCGCGTGGTCCGCTTTCATCGCGATCGCCTGTGCCGTCATGGCGCCGTAGAGCCGGCCGTCCTTCACGCCGGAATCGAGGCGCGCGCGGGCTTCGTTCCCGACGGCCAGGAGGTCTTTGCGTGTGACTCTCGCTTTGCCCGCGAGGAATCCGAGCTTCTTCAAGCGGGCGACTTGCTCGTCGACGACGGTCTGCAAGAGCTTCCGGATCTCCTTGGAGACGTCCGGCGCCTCCACCGGAATCCGCTCGATCTGCAGATCGTGCAGGTACGGCACGACATCCGGGTCGTACTCCGTCCGGATTTCCACCGCGGTGATGCCGAGGTTCCCGCACACCTCGAGGATCTTCTCCGCGGACGAACCGGGGGACGCGGTCATCCCGAGGACCAGCCGGCCGGGGATGTCCTTGTACGCCGCCGCGACGTCCACGTAGGCGTAATCGCCGACCGCGCGATGGGCTTCGTCGAAGACGATCAAGCTGACGTCATCCAGGGAGATGCGTTCTGCCCGCAGGTCGTTCCGGATGACCTGCGGCGTCGAGACGATGATCTTATTCTCCCGCCACAGGAGTTCCCGGTCCTCCGGGGCCGTCGCCTCGCCGGTGAACAACGTGATGCGGTCGACGACCAGGACGTTCCGCATCGAGGTGGCGTGCTGCTCAACAAGCGGCTTCGTCGGCGCGAGGAAGAGGATCCGACCGCCTCGGCGCCGCAGGACCTCCGCGATCACCATCGCGGCGATGACCGTCTTGCCCATGCCCGTCGGCAGGACGACGAGCGTCGATCGCTCGAGGCACGCCCGGGCGATGTTCACTTGGTACGCGCGTTCCTCCACCGCCTCGCGACGGAGGAGCTCGTGCGTAACGAACACGGTCGGCGAACCACGCCGGCCCCGAAATAACCTTTTGCGTCACGTGGGCGGACGCCGGCTGCGTCGCCTCCACATTAGGAACCCGACGAGGGCCACCGCGACGCCGAGGCTTCCGGCGATGGCGGCGACGATGACGAAGCCACCGGTCGACTCCCCGGGGACTGCGATGGTAATCATCGCCGAAGCTTTCGCATTCATGGGCCCCGCCGAGTAGACCGTTGCGACGTAGGAGCCCGGGGCGGCGCCGGGCGGCACGAGGATCGCGAAGCCGATCGTCGTATCTCGATCCGGGCCAACGACAACCGTCCGATTCGCGAGGGTCGGGAGTCCTCCGGGAGGCGCGAACAACGCCACCCATCCCGCGGGCACGGAGGCGTTCAGCAAGAACGCGTCTTCGAAATCCCCGACGTTCGCGAGCTTAAGTCCTGCGGAAGCGAACGTGCCCACGACGGCGTCCGCGGCGAGAGACGGAGGTAGCAGCACGACGGCGTGGGCGAGCCCTCGCGTCGCGATCGCCACATCGTCGATCCACCAGCCGCCACGGCCCGGCATGTCGCCTGCGGTCGCGTTGAACCGAAGTTGCACGGTCGTCGGGAGGACCGGAGGGGCGAGCGGAATCGAGACGCCTCCCCACTGCAAGGATCTCCCGGAGAAGGTGCCGAGGACGGCCCACGGTCCGGCGCCGTAGCGCACTTCGACCGTCGCGTGCGAGTTTCCGGGCGACGCCGAATCCGTCCCGTTCGTGAAATCGAAGCGGTGGTAGAAGATCAGGAACGCCGGGGCCGTGACGTTGACGGCAGCCGAGGTGAGGGCGCGCCAGCTGGGGCTCGCCGGACTCAGCGTGGCGTTCGATCCGAAGCCGAACCTCCAGGCAAATGAACCTCCGTGGGCTGATCCGTTGCCCGCGGAAGCGTTCAGGAGCGACCATCGCGGATTGTCTTGAGGCATCCCGCCAACGGTCCAGTTCCCGGCCCCCGCCTCCATGTCGTCTCGGAACGCGAAGGTGTTCGTCGACACGTGGACGATTCGCTCGTCATCCGAAGGGATCGCGTCTCCTGCGATTGCGGCCGCCGCGTCGATGAGGTATCGGGCGAGCGCGCTCGCGGAGAAGGTGACATTCACGAGGGTCGTGTCTCCAAAGGCAAGAGCGAGCGTCCGGTTCTCCTGGAGAACGAGGTTGGCGGGGGAGATGCTGTCCCGGTAGACCCGCACGAAGAGGCGGGGGTCCGCGCGACCCGCGCCCTCGTTGCGCACAACGACGCGCCCCGTCACGGAGGCACCGAGAGGCACCATCGAAGGCGCTCGGATCTCCTGGACCGCGACGTCCGTCGGCACGGAGTACAGGATCGTGGCCGTCATCGGATCCCCGATGGCGGAGATGTCCCGCACTCGCCATTTCGTCGGAATCGGACCGTATGCGAAGCTACTTGGATTCGTGTCGGGCCCGAATCCCACGGCGGTGTCGTGCCACGGATCGCCCGCGTCCGTCGGGCGGTCCCCGTTCACGCCTTCGTCCATTTCCTCGAGATCGAGGAGGCGGTGTGCGTCGTCGTTGTTGTTCGGACGGGAGTCATCGACGTGCCAGATTAACAGGCCGTGAGCCGGCAACGCGGCATCGAAGTCGATCGGCTCGCGGTTCTCGATGAGGAAGTATTCGGACGGAGATACCACCGTGTCCAGCCGATAGGCGAATGCGTGGGTCTCGATCGCCGGGATTGGCGTGTCCGCGACGACGTCGAACGGGCCGAAGGTCGGCGTGAGCCAGCCAAGACGGATCTTCGACCAGGCGCTGAACATGGCGGGACTGGAGCCTCGGGGCGCTCCGTTCCACGCGCCTTCCGACATGACGTCCCAGATTCCCGCCCCGTCCGAGCTGTAGTCCGTGTCGTACAGGTCCGGAAGCCCGAGATCGTGGCCGAACTCATGGACCGACACGCCGAGCGGCGAATCTTCGCTCACCATCGTGTAGCCGGAAACCTGAACGCCATCTACGATGAGCGATGGCCCGCCGACAACCCAGGAGTGCGACCAGATCAGGTCCGTTTGATTCGCGTGACTCTCCTGGCCGGCTCCCGCGTGGACGATCATGAGATGGTCCACCACGCCGTCGTGGTCCGTGTCGAAGGCGGAGAAGTTGACCACCGGATCGGCCGCCCGGACGGCCTCGGTCACGAGGTTGTAGATCGGTCCGTTCGTGGAGTCCACTCCCGAGGGACCGTCTTGGCCGTAGTACGCCATCGTGTGGCTGCTCGCGAACCACGTCGGGACGATCGTGGCGTTGATCGTGAGGGCCCCGTACGAGGCCTCCGCATAGAACGCCCGCATCGATTGCGTGCCCGGCGAGGCGTCGTTGAAGAAGCGGTCGAAGAAGGTCTGATCGTGCGTCGGTTCGTGGACGACGTCCGTGAATTCGATCAAGAGGACGAGGATGTCGGCGGTGCCCACGGGGGCGGCTTCGGGACCGACCGGAGGTGAAACTTGGATGGCTCCGGCGGGCCACGATCCGACCTGAGGATCCGGCGACATCAGGTGCGGCCCGCCGGATGCGCTCACGACCGCTGACCGAGCCGCGACGAGGCCGGGACGCGATGCGCGATTCGGTCCCTCGAGGGCCGCGGCCGCGGGGGCGATCAAGATCGCCGCGACGATCCAGGCCAGCGCCCGCATCGCGTCAACGATGCGGCCTCGTCGTAATGAACGTTGACGTGCCCCCGCACACCGGTCAAAGGGTCGCCTTGTCGAACATCGCGGGATCCGCCGCGAGAGGCTTCGTGGCGTCGATGCCCATCTTCGAGGTGAAGCCGTCTCTCGCGGACGGATCGATCGACGAACCGCGGACATCGTGCAGGACGACGAGACCGCGGTCTGCCTGGAAGCGCGTCGCGATTGCCCACTCCACATCGCGGTCGTCGAAGATGTCGATGTCCTCGTCGACGATGACGACCTGCTTCATCGAAGTGTGCGCGCCGAACGCCGCCAAGATCGCGTTCTTGCCGTCGCCCTGGTGCTGCTTGCGGATCGACACAACTCCGTGGAGCCAGGCGCAGCCGCCTTCCGTCAGGCGGACCGCCTTCACGTGCGGCACGGCGCGGGAGACCGCCTGGTAGATCACGGGTTCGCGCGGCATGCCCATGAACATGAAGTGCTCATCGAGGCCTCCGACGATGATGTGAAAGATCGGATTGTCCCGGTGGTAGATCCGGTCGACGACAAGGACCGGTTCCTTCCGCACGCGATCGTAGGTGCGGACGGCATCGACGAACGGTCCCTCCTCATGCACCTCGTGAATGAGGCGACCCTCCAACACGTATTCGGCTTCGGCGGGCACCGTGAGGCCGTTTTTGATCCGAACCATGTCGACGGGCTTGCCGAGGCACGATTGGGTGAGCGCGGAGGCGATCCGACTCTCGTCGACGCCATACTCGACGGATGTCCCGCCCGCGAGGAGATTCCATGGGTCGAGGCCGATGCACACGGCGACCTTGAGTTCCCCCCCGGCCTTCATCGCCTCGTCGTACATGTGACGCAGGTGCCGGGGGACGATGCGACACGCCCCGCGATCCGTGCCCAGGATGAGGATGCGATGGAACGAGAGGTTTCGCACGCCCTCCCATTCGGCGACCCACACGCCGGCGGTGATGTACCGGCCTGCGTCCTTCGGGAAGAGCTTCGGGATCGGGAGTTCCCTGAGGTCGACGTCCGTCGTCTCGTGGCGCATGAAGTCCGCACGGGCCACCACGCGTGCGTCCTTCGGATGCGCCTGTGCGTCCATCAGCTTCGGGAGGAGGTCCGCATTCTGAACTCGAAGGGCCGCCGCGACACGGTCACGAGTGGACCAGAGATTTCCGACCGCCTCGCCTCCTTGGAGATTCCGGAGGTGCACGGGCTGCCGCGGGTGACGGAGCAGGAACCGGGTGGCCTCGAGGTCGGTGGCCACGGGCTCTTTGACTTCGACGACGTCGTTCGAAAAGGCCGCAAGCCAATCGCGAATCGCCATGGTCTCGCCGTCACGACCGAAGGCGGGCCGTCTCCTTAGTCGTTGCGGGGAACGCATGACGAGCGGGTGTCGCTGGCCCCTCGAACTACGGCGGCCTGATTGGCGGAGGCGAGTCGTCTGGCGGCTCGGGAGGCGGGGGCTCGAGTGGTCCGGATTCGCGCGGTGTCAGGAGCAGCCAGGTCGCCACCAGCACCGCGGCGACCGCGGCCGCAGCCAACCCGCCCGCGAGGAGCGCGGTGTCCAGGGAGAAGCCCCCCTCGTTCGGAGGAGGCGGGGGTCCCTTCGCCGGGAGGACCGTCATGCCGATCGTCAAGGTGTTGTCCTCGGTGTCCGTCTCAGCGGGTGTCACGCTCCGAATGTCGATCTTTAGCTGATGATCGCCGACGCCGGCCGCCACGAAGGACGGGGAATCCGCAACGACGGAGTTTCCGGGCTCCAAGGGCGTCGACAGCACGGACGTCCCGATCCGAACAATGGTCCCGTTTGGCCGCACATCCGAGATATCGATGATGGCGGCATCCGCCGCGACGGTGCCTCGGTTCACGATCCTAATCGAAAGGCTCACGCTCTCGCCTTCGATCGGTTCGGTCGGGATCGTGACCGCGGATTCCGGCGCGAGGTCGGGCACTCCTCCGGGCGGGGGCCCCGTGACCGGGAGCACCGTCATTCCGATCGTGAGCGCGTTGTCCTCGACATCCGACTCTGCGGGCGTCACGTTGCTGACGACGATTTGCAACGAGTGATTCCCGACTTCTCTGGCCACGAAGGTCTGCGAGTACACGACGACGGAACCTTCCGGCGCGAGCGATGCCGGGAGCGACGGCGTCCCGATGGAAACGACGGTTCCGTTCGGACGCTGATCCGTCACGTTGATCGTTGCGCCTTCCGCGGTGGCATTCCCGAGGTTCACTAGGACGATCGAGACGATTGCGATCTGGCCCTCGATGGGTCGCGACGGGATCGTGGACGCCGAAGTCGGCGTGAGATCCGGAGCTCCGGTCGGCGGGGACTCCGGCTGCACATCGATTCGCACCGACGCGATGTCCTCGTTCCCGCGCGCGTCCTCGACCTGCACCGTCGCTTGTTTCAGGCCGACGAACGAAT
>Ga0209761_1003026_pt1 | contig 11087 bp, 10 predicted proteins | sample GraSoi013_1_40cm_4_FD_185818 | JGI IMG/M metagenome (GOLD analysis project Ga0209761, IMG submission 185818) | Grasslands soil microbial communities from the Angelo Coastal Reserve, California, USA - Sample 09_25_2013_1_40cm (SPAdes) (version 2) | ecosystem: Environmental > Terrestrial > Soil >... | reverse complement strand
CACCGGATCTGGTTGACTTTTATAACGAGACGCAGCCGTCCATTTTTCTAATCATACCGGACTGAATTCATTTTGCATGTTCCAAGGCCGAGCTTTAGAAGACGCATAATCTCCTCCTCGGCCGGAAAAAGAGCGCCGCTTTTCACCAAGATATTACTTGTCGGAATCGTTGTTGTCGCGATCGGTGCTCTAGTAACCGAGCTACTGATCGGCGGACTGACTACAGACTGCCAGAATAATCCTCTGGACACACTGTGTGTTCCAGGATATGCTGTTCGAACTCTTACCCGAATGACGATCGCGTACATTTTCGCACTCGCCTTTGCTCTAGCGTATGGAATCGCGACAGCGATGAGCCATCGTGCGTCCCACGTGCTCTTGCCCTTGCTCGACATCTTCCAGTCGGTCCCTGTTCTCGGAGTAGTACCAGTTGTGTTCCTGATCATCTTGGGAACGGGAACAGGGACCACTCCTCCGCCTGAGTTCAACCAAGAAGTTGCTTCGATCATATTGATCTTTACTGCGATGGCGTGGGCCCCGACGTTTGGGGTCATAGCAGGAATAAACGCGATCCCGACGGACATCAAGGAGGCGGCTCATGCCTATGGAATGCACGGCGTCAGGTATCTGCGCCAGATCGTTCTTCCAGCTGTATTCCCTGAGCTAGTCTGGAGTAGCATACTGGCCTGGGGCGGAGGATGGTATCTCATCCCTGTCGAAGAGCATCTTTCTTTCGGGCAGCCCCCTAATCAAACCCAGGTAGACCTTCCCGGGATAGGCAGGTTCATCGCGCTGGCTGCGTTGAAGGCGGACCTAGGACTGGCGCTCTTTGGACTCATTGTGCTCGTGGGAATCATACTTGCAATCGACCGATTGATATGGAAGCCCCTAGGAGTGAGGGCAGAGAAGTACAAGTACGAAACAGTAGCAGCTCCCAGGACGACAGCAACACGACAGAGTAGTGTTGTGGCTGGAGTGAGAAGATACGAGGATCGTTTGGTTTCTCCTGTACTAACTTTCTTCAAATCCGAACGGTCTTATGCGGCACGAGTTCTGGAGATCACTCGTCTGAAACGACTACGTCACATAACAGAGAGGTTGAGGTTTCCGGAGCGAATCGGGAGAATCCCGTTATGGGGAAGGATCCTCAGCTACGCGATCTTCGTTGGACTCGTTATCTTGGGTCTCGTCGTGACGATTATGTCGCGGTCCCAATCCATCGAGAGTGGCATTTCCCTTCTGGCTACTGATGTAACAGCTTTCGAATTGATCGCGATTACGCTTCTTTCACTATCGAGGCTGGTCATAGCGTACATCATTGCCCTCTCGTGGACGCTTGGTGCGGGAATATTGATAGCTAGAAGTCAGAGGCTTTCTAGGCTTCTCGTGCCTATCTTTGATATCGGACAGTCTATCCCTGCGACGGCCCTGTTCCCGCTAGTTGTAATACTACTGGTCGACCCGTTCAAGAACTCCCCGTATCTCGGATTCACGTTGAACCTAGCTTCTGTGCTTTTGATTCTCACTGGTATGCAGTGGTATTTGCTGTTCAACATCGTCGGTGCGGTGAACGGTGTCCCGAATGACATTTTGGAGGCGACTGCAGCTTATCGAATTCGAGGACGACGTTTTGTCAAAGAAATCCTAATCCCGGCATCTTTTCCCGCAATCCTCATCGGAAGCATACAGGCGTGGGGCGGAGGATGGAACGCCCTGATAGTCTCTGAGTCCATCGGGCCCAATGTTAGTGTCCCTGGATTGGGTTCGTTTCTGGTTCAGGCCTCATCAAGAGAGCCTGCACTGGGAGCTGTTGAGATCTATGCGTCTCTATTGGTCATGACTGCAACTGTTCTTATCATTAACCGGTTGGTCTGGAGGCGTTTGCTACGTAAGGCCGACAGGTACAAGTTCGAGGCATAGCAAGTTGAGCCAGGCACCTGAACCTATTCTCCAAATCAAGGACATTGCAAAGATCTATCCGGGTGAAGGCAAGAGCACAACAGTACTCGACCATATTTCATTTGACGTCTACAAAGAGTTCCTCTGCATTGTCGGGCCTTCAGGCTGCGGCAAGAGCACGCTGCTCCGAATTATTGATGGACTCGACAAACCGACAAGCGGTCAGGTGCTGTTTCACGGCCAACCCATTACGAGTCCAAGCCCAAAGGTCGGTGTGATCTTCCAGACCTTCGCCCTCATACCTTGGAAAACAGTGCTTGGAAACGTGTTGATGGCGATCTCATCGGCGTCGATTCAGAAAGAGGAACAGCTGAAGATCGCACAGAAGTACATTCAGGATGTTGGCTTGGAGGGGTTCGAGTCCTCCTATCCGAAAGAACTTTCTGGTGGGATGAAGCAGCGGGTCGGTATTGCCCGGGCCCTCGCTCTTCAACCGGAGGTGTTGTTGATGGACGAGCCATTCTCCAGCCTCGACGCCTTGACGGCTGAGAACTTACGGCGCGAGGTCGTTGACATTTGGAGGGACCCGGCCTACCCTACTGGTTCAGTGCTAATGGTTACCCACAACGTTCAGGAGGCTGTCGAGATGGCTGACCGTGTGATCGTGTTGAGCGCGAGGCCGGCGAAGATAGTTGATGATGTTAAGATCGATCTCGAGCGACCTAGGAGTCCTCGAGATCCGGTATTGTATGATCTCGCGGATCGGATAATCTCGAAGATCAGCTAGTGAATGTGGGTTTTCGGCAGCAACCTTTCTGACTGGCCATCGTAGCCGAATAGGCCTGTGAAGACTCCCCAGCTGATGATTATGCTGATCAAAGCTGGTATGTCGAGAGTGGGGCCGTACTTGGAACTGATGAAACGGGCAAGGGTAAACCGTGTGACCTGCCCTTGCTCCTTGAGGAGCTTTGCGATGTCAGAGAAGGGCTCGAGCGTTTCCAAGCGCGCGTGAACGAGCTTTTTCCGTTCGGCTATCCTGCTGTTCAAGGCTTTGGTGCCGAGTTCTGTCAATGATATCTCACCTTCCTTGACGATGACGAGACCGAGGTATTCCGCTGTGTCGATGATTGGAAGAAGCTCGTCGAGGTCGATGCGGAGGTCGATGGTTAGAGTCGCGATGTCTGTCTTTCCATTGTACGCTTTCAAGAGATCTAGTAAACCGAAGACTCGGTTTACGCCAGCCGTAGGGAGCATTCTAGCTACAGGACTCGCTTGGATTTGAGTATGGTTAAAGAACTTTGGATATCCAAGAAGATCATTTGTTGACTAGCGAAGAAGTCTAGCCAATGTCTTGACCGCGTCCACCTGGTTCGATATGCTTGCTTTTCCGTCCGGGCTCGGCACTGCAACGATGTAGGAGACGCCGAGCTGTTCCAGACCTGAAAGTATCTTCTTGTTCTGAGCCTCGTCTCCGGATAGCATGATTCTTCTTTCTCCCTGCGGCGACTTGTACTCCGACTGTTCGGCCCTGGTGTTAATGGCGATTCGGACGCAGATCTCCTTGGTTCTTGCATCCGGAGAAACGGCTCTGAAGTCAGCAACGAGTTTTGTGAATTGGTCGAGGGGTTGCACGTTTGGATGCCACGCATCGCCAAGTGTTACGGCGCGTTTCATGGCCGCCTTGCTTGTCCCACCAATCCAAATGGATAGATTCTTCTGAGTTGGATGCGGCTTGAAGACTGCGTCGCTAAAGTCTATCCCAAGAACACGGCTCTTGAAACTTGTCTCCCCTCTCCAGAGCGCTCTCAGAAGCCGAATAGACGCGTCAACCCTCCTGCCTCTGTTGCGGAAGTTTGAACCTAGACTCGCAAATTCCTTCTCGTTCCAGCCGGCGCCGATTGCCAGCACGATTCTTGCTCCGGCGAGATTGTCAATCGTAGCGAGCTGTTTCGCAACAACAACAGGGTTTCGCATCGCAATAATCAATGACGAGATTCCGAGTCTTACCCGATTTGTAATTGGAGCAAGGTAGGCGAGAGTTGTGATGCTATCGAAGATTCTCTCATACGGAGTCCCACTGTTTCTCGGCATGAGGACATGGTCGGTCGTCCATAGAGAGTCACAACCGGCACCTTCAGCCTCCAAAGCCACAGTACGCAGAGCCTCGGGTGAGGATGATTCGCCGTAGTTTGGGACGCATATACCGAATTTCATGTCGCGGCCAATGCACCCCTTGCTGATAACATTCTTCTGAAGTCGCGCGGGTCAGGGCTGCTCTGGACCTTAATGGGGCTGGTTCAACATTTTTATCGCCCATCTCCGCGAACTGTCGTTTCCCAAGCTTGTTTGCAGTGGAAACGCTCAACCTCTCGAAGAGGTACGGGAAAACTGACGCTCTTCGCGGCTTGAACTTCACGGTCAACGAGGGCGAGATAATGGTAATTCTAGGCCCGAACGGCTCCGGCAAGACCACCCTCCTGATGATCCTCTGCACGATTCTCAAACCGACATCAGGAACAGCCAAAGTTGTCGGAATTGACGTTGTTGAAGACGGGACCAAGGTTCGAGAGGTCATGGGAATAGCCTTCCAAGAGGCTCGCGGCTTCTGGCGTCACAAGCCCTCGTCAATTCTGAGATTCCACGCGTCCATGTTCGACATAGATCCTGCGAAGCGGCAGGATCTGATCGAGCGCACGATGAAAGATTTGGAATTGTGGGAGTCACGTGACAAGATGTTCATGCACCTGTCAGGCGGCCAAGCAAAACGCCTAGAAACCGCCAAAGTCCTCATTCAAAAGCCTAAATTGGCGATCTTCGACGAGCCGACGAGCCAAGTGGATCTTAGGGGTAAGAGGAAGATCTGGGACAAGATCCGCGAGCTCCGAGACCAAGGCTCCACGATCATAGTTGCCACGAACGAGGTCCGGGAGGCCGAGTACCTAGCCGACCGGGTCACGATACTTCACCAAGGCCAACAGGTTGTGTGCGATACTATTTCAAAGCTGAAGGATGCGATCGCTGAAGGAGACATTGTCGAAGTAGATTTCGAAGACCCTGTTTCTGAAAAGCTAGTGGGGAGCCTCAACGGGCTCGGAGGCGACGTATCCTTGTCGCCGGAAGGTAATCAGTTGCGAGCGAAGGTCTCGAAGGCGGAAGACTGGGTTCCAAAGATGACATCCGCTAGTTACGTGGCTGGTGCGAAGATCGCGTCTATCCGGATCACCGAGCCTTCCCTGGATGATGTGTTCCTGCATTTCACAGGCAAAGCCCTGGCGGATCAGCCATGAACCGTGTCCTGACCCTCGCAGCGTACAATGTTCGGATGCTTTTATCGCTAAGAACCTGGTTCATTCTGGCCTGGGCGCTTTTCGGACTACAAATAGCGATCTACGGGTCACTGATGTCAAAGCTGGTATCGACAGCGGTCCCCAACTACCTGTTCTACTACGCAATCGGACTGATGGTGATTACGGTGTTCGATTCTGGAGCTGAGGTGGGCCGACACTTCGTTGAGCATGCGCATGAAGGAGAATTGCCCTACTTTCTCTCCCTGCCGGTCTCGCGTGGAGGATTCTTGGCAGCTCAGGCGATCTATGGGGTCGTGAACACGATGATCAAGGTTCTCCCGCCCCTAATCGGGGTCCTATGGTTCGTGGGCGATCTTACAGTTCAAGGCGTGGTTTTCGCGATGATCTCGATGTTTCTCCTTGGACTCGGAATCACGGGAATAATGGTGTCAATGTCATTCATTGCATTCAAGTCCGTTGACATCTACAGTGCATTCCTCGCCGGGCTGTCAGCACTGATCGTCCGGTTCAGCACAGTCTTCTACCCCCTCATCTTCATGCCCAGCTTCTACTCGCCAATATCCGTGTTCAGTCCATTGACCTACGGTGCTGACTTGACAAGATGGGTCTTGGGCTTCGACCCGAACTTCCTCCTCAACCCGATACTCGCCGCAGCCGTAGTCACCGGAGTAGCGGTCGGAACCCTCTCGATAAGCGCAAGAATCGTAGACAAAGTCATTGAAGGAGTGAAGGCAGCTTGAGCCAGCTCTCGAGACTTGTTCGTATTGCGCGAACCGATTTCTCGTATTTCTTCAGGACAAAATGGTTGATGGCGGTATTGATCAGTCTCAGCCTTTCAGACATGCTCGTCGTGGGGCTAGTATACACAAGGTTGATCCCTGCCTCCAAGGCAATCGGCTCTTCCTATTTCCAGTTCCTAGTTCCAGGAATCGTCGTAGTGGGCCTATTTTCTGCTGCAACGGACACTGGCCGACGAATCTGGCTCGCGCTTCGGGAAGGAGTAGTACAATACTACCTCACTCTTCCAATTCGGACCCGAGGTCTAGTTGGAGCCTACATAATTTCCGGAGGCCTGGGGGGAATAGTCTACTCTGGGGCACTGCTAATCATAGCATATCTCTCGTTCATGCTGTTCGGTGCTCCAATTCCAGTTCAAGGAGTATTGTACTCTCTTACCCTCATTCCCTTCCTATTCGTTCTCTCGACCGGAATCGCCGGTCTAGCCGCCTTCTTCGCGAGCGTATCGCGGAGGGGAGAGATCTACTGGGTCTACGCACAAGCACTCCAAGTGTCAATGGTCACAATCAGCACCGTGTTCTACCCTGCCCAAACGATTGCTCAATATCTTCCCGCTCCGGTCGCCACAATTGCGGAGTACAACCCTCTTAGTCTTGCAGCGGGCGTTCTCCGAACTTCCGCCTTCGGCGGAAACGCTCTTGAAACCGGTGCCCTGACGAGTCTCCTCGCCACCTCACTGCCTCTTGCAGCGATTGGAGCGCTTGCTTACTGGATCATTCTTCGAACAATTAGGCTCAAGGGAAAGCCCTGAGAATGGCCCAGACAACGCATGTCGAAAAACTATCGGGCATTTCAGTCAGAGCCTTCTCTCACGGCGAAGAGTCAGCGTTACTAGAAATTCTCAGAGATGCCTTCGGCAGTTTTGCAGATGTTGCACGGACAAAGGCAGTCCTCTCCTCCAAGCGATTTGATCCTGACGGATGCTTCGTCGCTGAAGAGAATGGAGTACCGATCGGATGGTTGGCTGTCACAAGTCTTCCCAGAGACAAATGGTTCGTAATAAGATACCTCAGCATTAGACGTGCAAGACTCCAAACCACGGTCGGTGAGAGACTTCTCTCCAGAGCAATCACCTACGTAGAGTCGAAAGGACAAGAGTTCCTCAGAGCCACCACTCCAGCAATTCAGCCTTACGTTGATGCGTATCAGAAATTTGGGTTCAAGCCACTACGGCGGGATTTTCGAATCAGCTGGCAAGTAGAGGACATCCCACAAACTCGATACCCTCGGCTTGAAACCGAGGAGGTCTCGAAAGAGAATATGGATAGAGCTGGCGGTATCTTCGTCCGGGCGTCGAGTCCTTACTGGGATTGGCGAACGGAGGAAGAAGGCGGTATTGTGGCTGTCGCTGACTCATTCAAAGAAGACAGGTCTCGGGGAGCCAGGTGGATCCTTTCTAGTCTGGACCATGAACCTGTAGGATTGGTGGGGATTATTCCCGACTATTATGAACCGGGTGTGGCGTGGTTCCGAGGAGCATTTGTCCTTCCGGAGCATCGGGGAAAGAGAGTCGGCTCCGCTTTGATGTCCGAGATCTCAAAATTTGCGAAGACCCTTGGGCAAAGAAAGATGGTTGTTTACACATTCTCTTCTTTGGACAGTCTAGCTCCGGGAGCCTTACTTTACCTAAAGACCGGTGGTAAGATCGAGGCCGAGTACCTACAGCTCGCTAGAGTGCGAGCTTCGGCTGTTTCAGGAAAGTAATGCAGGTTCAGTCAGGCCCTCGGCGCTAGGTTGACAATAGTTTTCGTTACCTCTGTTGCACATTCATTAGAGACAAGCTATACTTGCTAGGGCAGTCGTCGCATGAACTCGTCGCTACGGGATGAGGGGAGTGACTCCGACCAGTGACGGATCAGAATGAGGATGCTAGGTTGGTCGGCCACCGTAAAATCCTTGCCTGGCAATGGGCCAAGCTACCAGGCGTGAGGGGGCGGTTGAGGTTCGACCGTTCTCTGCCAAGAAGAAGCTAAGGGCTTCTGAGGCGCAAGGGCTCTCAGGTGAAGCTGTGAAGGGGAACCCGACGACGACGGCAATCCTCCGAGCAGATGAGAACAAGTCGAGTCTAAAAACAAACCGAAGACTTGACGGAACCCATAACCCGAATATAGCCTAGCACCGTACTCTGCAGTCGGGATTGTAGGGAGAGTTGAGCGATTGGGATGTGACTGTCATTGGCGGGGGAATCCTCGGGACCTCCCTTTCCTACTGGCTGGGGAACCAGTATGAGGGCCGAATCGCAGTTGTCGAGAAAGAACAACAGGTAGCGGTTCATACATCCAAGAGGAATACTGGAGTCGTCCATCGTCCCTTCTACTTGGACCCTGTCAAACGCCGAGTCTTCGCACGATCTTCACAAGCAGCTTATGGAATGTGGAAGTCATACGCGAAAGAGCGAGGCTTGCCCTGGTCGCCTGTGACAACATTGGAGGCGGCGACACGAGAGACGGACATGAAACGTGTGGAGAAGTACTATCACTGGGGCCTAGAGAACGGGATGGGGGAAGACGAGCTGAAAGTTCTAACCGCGGAAGAAGTGCACAAACTTGAACCCCATGTCAGGTCTCACGGAGCAATATGGTCGAAAACAGACACCTCGGTCGACTATCCCTCATTCACGCGATCGCTGAGGGGAGACGCAGAACGCGAAGGAGTCAAATTCATTCTTGATTTCGAGGTCAAATCGATCGAAGCAGCCAAAGACGTCTTGGAGATTCAGCCCAAAAATGGCGGTGAGACGATACGGACCCGGTTCCTGGTAAACTGCGCAGGCGGAAACTCCCTGCGAATAGCCCACATGCTCGGCGTCGCAAGAGAATACGCTGACCTCAACTTCCGAGGAGAATACTGGGAAGTCGGTGAGGAATGGCGATACCTAGCCACGAGGAACATCTACACAGTAGCACAACATCCTGAGTTGCCCTTCCTTGATCCGCACTGGATATGCAGAGCGGACGGGCGTCGAGAGATCGGGCCGAACGCCGTCCCGGTTGCTGGACCCTACACTTACAGGGGCTTTTTCAAGAACCCGATACAAGCCTTGGAGAAGCTTCTAGAGCCTCCGATGATGAACAAGATCGCTCTTCTATACAACAAGGACTTCCTGACTCTAGCAGGGGAAGAATGGAAATCGTCCATCTTCAAGTCAGAAATGGCAAGAAGGGCCCAGGAGTTCATTCCCGAACTCAAACTAGACTATCTGGTCAAACCTGGGATTGCAGGGGTCCGCGCGCAAGTCATAGATCGAAACGGGAACTTCATCAAGGAAGCTATCGAGATCAAAGGCCCCTTATCGTACCACATTACCAACTATAACTCTCCAGGAGCGACCGGGTCGCCGGCTTACGCTGCCTGGTTGGTCGAAAAGCTGGGCTCTCTAGGCTACATCGGTCTCAAGAAGAGGACCTCGGTGAGGTCCAAAGGACCTTGGGACTATGAGTCCGTCACCAGTATGATAAGCGACGCGCACAAAATCGTGAACTAAGAAGTCAACTGTGGCCATCGAGCATATCGTGCTTGCTCAGGGGATCGAGTATCTGAAATTCTTCCAGATACCGGTCGCCCCTTGACCGTGAACTGACATGCTTCCCTTCTCTGGATCAACGGGCTTGAGGGTGAAGAGTCCCCAGCCTACGAGAATGTCCTTTGGAGCTACTGGGAGGCTCTCTGTCTTGAAGAACTCCTTCTCATCGACAATCCATTCCGCCCTCTTCTTCTGCGCGTCTATTCTGACCATGTAATGGTGCATCATTTCGGGCTTCGTACGAACCCCCGAAAATGGTGCCTCAATTAGATAGGTGAACGAAGTCTTCTCATCTGTGACACCAGGGATCAGGAGTCGCTCGTAGATTACTCCAATCTTTTTCCCAGTCGTGATGAAGTCGAATATCATGCCGGTCGAGAAGTCCATTAGTATTAGGCCCGCAAACGCGTCCTGCAAATCATCAGCATTGCTTCGATAAGTCTCGGCTCCCATCTCAGCCTCGAAGACCGTTACCTGATCACGTGATACTGGAAAGGTTCTCGTGGAGGCGTACAGCTGCTTCGGATCGTCGAACATGTGGACCTTGTCATGCTTCCGCGTGAATGGGTCCACAGTAAGCGCTAGACCGCCATTCCGGGATGCTATCCTGGCCTTTGGTTCCTCCCAGACCCAATTCTCTCCATTACCCATCGGGAAGCTGAGAATCTTCCACTTAGAAGCGTCAACCCGGCCCTTGGACATATCATCGTAAAGATTCGTCTCCGTCTTTAACAAGGCTATCTCATTCCCGACTTGGGCCAGCAACCGGATTTAATTCTTCTGAAAGGATCCCACCTTGATCGACCCTGTTGGCGATCGTATCACTTGTTTATCTCGTGTGATAAGGTCATGTTCTCGCGCCTCTATCAGTTATCAGCAGCAGACAGTATAGTAGTGTCGAGTTGCAATCGCCAGCGATCAAGACCGTCAGTCAGAAGCTTCAGGCCTCGGGGGAACTCATCCAGCTACTGGACGAGTTCAGGCGGATGGTCAATGTGTGCATCATGATTGGAAACGAACATGACGTTTCTTCTCGAAGGACCCTTTCCTCACTGGCTTATCCGCGTCTTTCCCGTGAAATGCCGGGTTACTATAGACTCGGGGCCATCAGGATAGCCGCCTCTATTCTTCAAAACTATCGAAAGGCCAGGAAGAAGCACACTCTGACACGTTTTCCATACGCCAAGAAGCTGATGCTAACCAGTTGTTACGGGTTCAAGATAGTGAGCGACCTTCTCAGGCTGCCGGTCAGACCACGACGGTACGTATATTTCAACCTCAATGGTCATACGCTTCAAGTACTCTCCGGGCTTAATGTTCGATCAGTCACGCTGACTCCGAACGCTGTCAGCTTAAGCTATTCGAAAGAAACAGCTGAGATTGAACCGGAAGGATACGTCGGTGTAGACCGCAATCTGGACAATGTGACAACCGCATCAACAGGCCGGACAGCTCAAACATTTGACCTATCACAGACGACCAGGATCAAGTCCAATTACCGCGTGGTCAAAAGTCAGTTCAAGAGGAACGACATCAGAATAAGGACACGAGTCTTCTCC
>Ga0209761_1003024_pt1 | contig 11095 bp, 8 predicted proteins | sample GraSoi013_1_40cm_4_FD_185818 | JGI IMG/M metagenome (GOLD analysis project Ga0209761, IMG submission 185818) | Grasslands soil microbial communities from the Angelo Coastal Reserve, California, USA - Sample 09_25_2013_1_40cm (SPAdes) (version 2) | ecosystem: Environmental > Terrestrial > Soil >... | reverse complement strand
CGTCCCCCTTCCGGATTTCCGAAGGTGTCTCACACCCGCCGATCTCTGGATGAGGTCCCGTGCCACGGTGGCGCTCCGACCGGACGCCGCGCCCTACGAAGTCGTTCGGGTTGTAGCCGGCATCCTGCTCGATCCATCCCTTCCGATTTCGACACGATTAAGTACGTGGCAGACGGTTTCAGGATGGGGGCTGGAGGGGTCCTTGTGACGAAGGCGATACTGCTAGCACTAGCGTTGTTGATCGTGATCGGCAGCTTTGGATCGTTTGTCGCGACAGGCATGCCCCAACCGGCTTCGCCGACGTCGCAGCTCGACTCCGCCTCCGGCATCGCCGCCAAAGCGCCCGACACTGTTCGTCAGTCGTCGAATGTCCGAAACCCGATTTCGAGCAGTTCCGAGTTGTCACCCGCCATGTCTGCGGGTTCTGGGTGGTCCGATCAGCGGGCGAAGATCGCGGGTGAATTCCCTCAGGCCGGACCCCTGCGGGGGCATCCAGAAGTCTTGTCTGGCGTTCCGTTCATCGCGGCGGCTCGGGCCGTTAGCGCGCCACTGCCAATGCCCTCTAGTTCTTCTTCAAGTTCCTTTGTGTCCCGCAGCTCTGTCAATAGCCCGGCTCTCTCCTGGGAGCCAAACGTTCCCGTTGGATTCGAGAACACCTTTGCCCCGGGGCAACCCCAGAATGAGCCGTCCATCGCGGCAAGCCCTGTCGACCCAAACACAGTCGTGGCCATCTATCACGACTATGACACGAATGCACTGGTCACAATTAAGGTCAGTCATGATGGCGGTCGCACGTGGGGCGCGCGCATTCCTCAACCATGGTCAACTGGTCCTACGTTCGATCCGGCCGTTACGGTGGACTCGGCGGGCGTCTTCTATGCAAGCTACCTTGCCGACGCTGCTAATGGGACTTCACAGCTTATTCTATCCAAATCGAGCGACAGTGGCGCTTCCTGGGTTCAGAGCGTCGCCCGCGCAGGTGTCTCCCCTGAGTTTCTCGATAAGGACTACATTGCCGTCGATCGGGTAACCGGAACCCTCTACGCGACCTATACCAACTTCGTCGGATTCTCCGGCATTCAGATTGAGGTGATTCGGTCGATCGACGCAGGTTTCTCCTGGAGTGCACCGACCGTGATCGCGCAGGTTGACTACTTCGACCGCCCCGGCGGTCACGTGATCCAGGGATCCATTCCCGCGACGCGGAACGGCGTCGCAATTGTCACATACTACGACAGCGGCGATGATGGGTGGCTCACCGGTGACTTCGTTGTCAGGGCGGCCGTCTCGACCGACGACGGCGTGAGTTGGGGACCCGCAACGGCGGTTTCTACCCTGCCGGGTGAAATGCCGTACTATCTGCCATCAGGGATCCCTGATCCCTTCTTCTGGCCGCGAATTTGGGGGACGATGTTCCCGGTGCCTGCCGTGGGCCCAGAGGGGAACCTCTACGTGGTGAGTGTGGCCGCGAACGGTAACCTTGGCGATGTCTTCTTCATGCAATCCACGAATCAGGGAGGAATCTGGTCGGCGCCTATGGTCATTTCGGACGACTCGACCGGGCATGCTCAGTTTTTCCCATGGATTGCGATTGCGGACGACGGAACAATCCATGTAACCTACGCGGACCGCCGCGACGACCCAGACGACGCGTTCTACGACGTGTTCTACACATCGTCGGTGGACCTGGGCGCGACGTTCGCACCGGGCGCACCCGTGACGGACACCGCGAACACGCCGTCCTGGTACTTCATCGGCGATTACTTCGGTTTGGCTGTGAGCTCTGGAGGAACTCATCCGGTCTGGACGGACAACCGGGTGTTCGAAAACATGAACGACGTGTACACTGCCCGAGGCGACTTGGTTGTCACCGCCCCCTCGATTCGGTCGATTCCGAACCGGGCCCGGGTCGGCGAACCCGCGGGTGTCGTGGGCACTAACTTCGCGCCCAACGATGTCGTGACGGTCAGTTTCGATGGAGTTCCGGTCGCGTCTTCCGCTTCAGATTTGTCGGGCGCCTTCGTTGCGTCAATCATCATCCCGGAACGGACTGCCGGTCGGTATCCGTTGTCCGCCAATGATTCCCTCGGCAATCGGGCGGTCCGATTCTTCATCGTCGTGCCCACTCTCTCCGCACCCGCCTCCGTTACCATCGGGGACTCTACGCCCATTGCCGGGAGTCACTTCGTTCCTAATGGTAACGTGGCCCTCTTGTTGGGATCCAATCTTCTCGGCTTCTTCCCTACGGACTTCAATGGGAACTTCTCGGTTGTCATTCAGGCGCACGGCCCACCTGGTCAACAGATCCTTTGGGCCGTGGACGTTCTTGGACCCTCCCCCATCCCTCTCGACGACTTCGCCATTCGCCCGATCGATGTCGTTCCCCCGCCGGGCTGGAGGCTCTTGGCGCCCCTTCCGGAACCGAGGGAGGGCGCTGCCGGCGAAATCTCGGGAGGTCAGGTTTATGTCCTCCACGGCGAGACCCCCTTCTCGGGTGACACGACGGATGTCCGGATCTACGATCCGCTTGGCAATTCGTGGTCCTCCGGAGCTCCTGGGCTTGATCCTCCTTCGTCCGAACAGTACCAGGCCGCGCGGGTCACCCGAGACGGTTTGGAGCGCCTGTACGTAATCGGTGGCAAGAGTATCTTCCGCTTCGGTGTCCTCTCAGAGAACCGGGAATTCACGCCGACGACCGGGACCTGGGCGTACCGCGCGCCGATGCCGACCGCCCGTGCCGGGGCGGCCGTGGCCGTGGTCGACAATCGTATCTACGTCATCGGGGGCCGAGACTGTCCTTACCTCTTCTGCTACGGTGCGAGGGTTTTCGACACGGTCGAGATCTACGATCCCGTGACGGATTCTTGGACGGCGGGCGCATCGATGCCGACCGCGCGGACCGACGCAAGCGCGGCGGTCCTCGGGGGTCTCGTCGTCGTCATGGGCGGATGGGTGTTCGACAACCGGACGGGAATCACGATCCTCGGGACGACGGAGGTCTACGATCCGATCACGGACTCTTGGGCGTCCGCGCCCGGGATGTTGACTCCTCGCTCCGACCTGGGGAGCGCGACGTGCAATGGCTGGGTCGTTGCGGCCGGCGGATTCGGCTCCTTCTTCGGCCCTTCGTCCGTCTCCGACGCGGTCGAGCTGTTCCACCCAGCCTTGGGGTGGCGGTCCGGGACATTCCTCCCGACTCCGCGTGGCGAGCTCGTCATCGCCTCCGATGGAACCACATTGTACGCGATCGGAGGCCGCAGCGCTGCAGATCCGACGAACGCAACCGAGGCGTTTGACTGCTCGTTCTTCCCACCCGCTCCGGTGTTGGTGAGTCTCGTCCTCACGCCATCCTCGGGTGCCGTCGCGGGCTCGGTGCTTGTGAAAGGAAGTGGGGCAATCGGCGCGGGCATCACAATGACGGCCTATTGGGATCGAGCCGATCCGGGTGCCAGCCTCGGCTCGGGTTCCACCGACGCGAACGGCAAATTCTCAATTTCCGTCACCATCCCCGAAGCGGTTTTCGGCGGTCATCGCCTCATAACCGAGGGGACGGGCGGGACGCCGACGCCGAGGCTTCACTATGGCAGCGCCAGCTTCTCCGTGGTCCCGAGCCTCTCCGCCGTCAAAGCGGTCTTGGCTCCCAGCGAACGCCTCGATCTCGACGGTAGAGGGTTCCCATCCTCCGCGGTCATCGAACTGAATTTCGAAGATGTCCGGCAGACGACCGTCGTATCGAGTGGTCTCGGCTCGTTCACCGCGACGATCTTTGTGCCGCAAATCTTGGGTGGTACCTACAGAGTCCACGCGATCGCCCGTGTAGAAGGCGTCTCGGCGGACGCAACGATTGCCGTCGTCGAGCAAAGCGTCCTGGATGTTCAGGCGAGCGTTGGCACGTTGCACTTCCGCGGAGAGGTCGTCGACTTCTCCGTCCTCGTCACCGCGAAGGGTGCGCCCACGGACGCGACAATCACGGCGACCGTGTGGTTCCCGGGAGGCACGTCCCAAAGCCTCGTCGCGGCTCAACTCGCCACGGGCCTCTATCGGGCGACGTACACCTTGCCGGGAACCGCGCCAATGGGCACGTACACGTTTGTGGCCCAAGCGACCGTTTCGGCGACGTACCTGACGGGATCCGGTGCGGGCTTGGCGACTTTCATCGTAAGTCCCACCCTGAGCGGTGCCATCACGTCGATATCGAATGGCATCGCTCAGATCCAGACGGACACGGGCTCAATCCGCGTCGATCTAGACGCGGTGAGCGCGAGCATCGTATCCATTCAGGGCGACACCGCGACGATCTCCACGAGCATCGGGACGTTGACCGCGAGTCTCGCGGCACTCAATGCAAAGGTCACCAGTATTGACGGAGACTTGGCGACCGTCCAGACGACTCTGGGCACCCTCACCGTCAAGTTGGATGCGCTCGATGCGAAGATCACGGCCATTCAGGGGGACGTCGCGACGATCAAGACGAACGCCGGCACGACGACGCAGCAACTGTCCTCGCTGCAATCGACAGGCGGCCTGTTAGCGATGTCGAGCGCGTCGGTCGCGGCGGTCTTGTCCGCGGTCGCGGCGATCTTCGCACTGGCGTCGTGGCGGGCAACCCGGAGGCCCAAGTCCGAGTAGGCGAGCAACTCAAGGCGCAACCATGCCAGCCGAAGGCGGAGCAGGAGCACCGGCTCGGCCTCTCCTCTTTCTTTCGGGCTTCGACGCGCTCGTCCTCCTCGCAGCTGTCGGCCTGAACCTGGAACCGCTGTTGCGCCTCGACGGACTCGTCACGGCTCTCTTGATCTGGACTGCCGTCCTGCTGATTTCGGCATCCGCTGCGGCTTTCGCGGGGGCGATTTGGCTAGGGAAGCCATCCGCATCGAGGACCGTCGTCACGGTTTTCGCCATATCGAACGGCGTGCTCGTTGCAGTGGTCGCCTTGTACTACACAATCGAGGTGCGACTCTTCGGCGTTTTCGGATCCGTGTTCATGCTGTTTGCGATACCCGGGTTTCTCAGCGCGTGGATTGCTTGGCGCTCCGTCGCTTCGGCCTAGAGCCGCGGTGCTGTGCGGTCGGAATTCATTGAGGACTCGGTCGCCCTGCGCTCTACACGCTCGGAGGAGTCGGGCTCTCGCCGTAGACGGCCGCTTGCTCGCTGACCGCCTGCAGTTGGACCGTCGGCGCCTTTTCCTTGTGCCGCCGCGCTTCCTTTCCGATCGCGGCAAATGCGTTGTCGGCGACCTCGAGGGCCCACTCGATGTCTTCTTCCGTGTGCTCTGTGCACATGAACGCGCGCTCGCCGGTGTTCGGGATTCCGAAGAGCACGTTGTTCCCGAGGCAGTGGATGAACCAGTTCCACCATCGACGCGTGTTTGCGCTCAGCGTGTCGCGGAAGTTTCGGATTTCGTCTTTCGTCGTAAAGTAGACGTTGCCGATCGATCCGACGTATTCGACCCAGGCGGGGATGCGGCGGTCGTCCGCGAGGTCCTGCAACCCGCTGTAGAGTTGGCGTCCGAGGCCGTTGATGCGATCATAGTATTCGGGGTGGTCTCCGAGGATCTCGAGACCCTTGAGGCCCGCGGCGACGCTGATCGGATGGCCGTTATACGTCCCCGCGTGGAACGTGGCGTACTTCCATCCGCGGCCCGGCTCGAGGACGTTCATGATCTGGGCTTCGCCACCGAAGCCCGCCAGCTGGAAGCCGCCGCCCGCGATCTTGCCGAACGTCGTCATGTCCGGGCGGATGTCGTAATACTCCTGCGCGCCGCCGTACGCGAGGCGGAAGCCGGTGAGGACCTCGTCGAAGATCAGGACGATGCCCTTCTTGCGGGTGAGCTGGCGGAGGCGCTTGAGATAGTTCGCCTTCGGCGCGATGACGCCGGGGCCGCAGAGCACGGGCTCGATGATGAGCGTCCCGACCTCGTCCTCGTTCTCCTCGAGGACCTCGGCGGTGGCCTCGATGTCGTTGTAGGGGAAGATCACGACCATGTCGGACACGGCCTTCGGAATCCCGCGGCCGTACGGGATGGGCCGGTAGCCGTTCATGCGGCTCGCGGTGCGGCTGTCCATGTCGAGGCTCTGCAGCACGTAGTCATGGGCGCCATGGTACGCTCCCTCCGCTTTCGCGATCTTCTCGCGGCCCGTGTACGCGCGCGCCGTCCGGATCGCGTGCATCGTCGCCTCGGTGCCGCTGTTGCACAGCCGCACCTTCTTCATCGAGGGGACGGCCTTCCGGACCGCTTGGATGTAATCGATGTAGAGCTCGCTCGTCACGCCGAGCATCGATCCGGACTCGAGCTGCTTGATTACCTCGAGGGCGATGTCCCGGTTGTTGTGGCCGAGGAGCAGAGCGCCGAATCCCATCATGAGATCGAGGATCTTGTTGCCGTCGACGTCGTAGATGTAGCCGCCGTCTCCGTAATCGGCGAGAAACGGATGCGGTTTGAAGTACCGGACGTTGCTCTCGACGCCTCCGGGGGTGATCCGAGCCGCGCGGCGCCAGAGCTGCCCGCTCTTCTTGTGTCGTGTCAGGTACTTTCGGCTGAACTTCTGGGACGGCAATTGGAACACCTCCAAGTGAAAACAAGGTCGGCGCGAGCGCCGACGCGCGGGGTTGGAGGTCGCCTCGGACCTGCAAACTCCGGTTCACTTGTGCATTCCTAAAATGCTCCTGGAAATATGAATAGCTTTCGCGCATAGTCTGCGCGGTGTATATCAAATGTGAGAGTGTGCAAAAGTATAGCTACGACATACACATCGGCCGGACATCGGATCGTCCGCCGGCCTAGTCCAAGCTTATAAGAATTCACACGGCCACGGCACAAAGCGGTCCGTCGGAAGCCACAACCGGCGTTCGGATACCCCCACCCGCTTCCGGTCGAACGTCCACTTTCGTCCGTCGCTTTGAGGACCCATTCGACGTCCCGTTTCGTTCATTGGCCGAGAGGAGCGAGGGAGGCCAACGCCAGGACGACGGCTACGAACGCCGCGAGCTGAAGGATCGCCCGCACCGTCTGCCATCGGGTAAATGCGGTGTACACATCTGCGAGGACCGCTTCTTCGGGTATCCCCGAGCGGAGCTTGAGCAAGTTCGGGGCTGCCCGGGTCGTCGCGAAAGTGTGGGCCAACGAGAGCGCCGCAGCGAGATAAACAAACGAGGCGGCAGTTACGGGTGCGTCGTGGCCGATGACGAAGGCGATCCCGATCGCGACTGTGAGGGCTGGTGCAGCTAGGCCCAGTGCAGGATAGACCCAGAGGCCGGTGTGGAGGTCCGCGGCCCGATGGTAGGCCGCCATCGCGGGGAGGCCGATTGTTCGGCGAGCGGGAAGTTCCACCACGGATTTGATTACACTGCCGCCCGCCAGGATGCCGTTGAAGATGGTGGCCGCCGCCAACAGACTCCACTGGAGAGTTGAGACGATCTTCATGCCCCCGCGACTTGCATCGGCTTGTCTCGACAAGATGCGTGGGGCAGGATTTGAACCTGCGAACCCCTACGGGACAGGATTCTGAGCCCTGCGCCTTTGACCAAGCTGGGCCACCCACGCACGACGCGGCTGGACGCGATTTCGTGGACTCGTAATAATCTTATGGTGGACCGCGGAAGGAAACGCAAGACCTAAGGGCCCCGGGTTCATTTCATTGTCCGGACCCATGTTCGAGAAACGCGATGTTCGATCTTTCCCCGGGTTGCGCCGCGATGACGTATGGGCGAAGTCCTGGGACTGGTGGGGGCGCCAGGGATTCCATCTCGCGAAGACCGGACCGTACCGGTTCCACGGTTCTTCGTTCTATTCGCGGATCGGATTGCGCCGCGAGTTCGACCTGATCGTGGATGAGATTTCCGGCGGATGCAATGTCGATCTGACGTTCAGCGCGCAGATCACGGATGAAGGTCTCATCGCCGGCGCGGTGACCGCGGTGCTGCTCCTGCCCGTCGCGGTCCTCGGCGGTGCGGTGTCCTACTCGGAATACGAAACGGACGCCCGGAACCTCATCCTCGCCTTCTGGCAATTCCTTTCGACCGCACCGAGCGGGTCCGCCGCGAAGGCGCCGCCCGCGATGCCGCCGCCGTGCAAGGGTTGCGGCGCCGCGCTGCTCCCAGACTGGAAGGTGTGTCCGTACTGCGGGCGCGCGCGAGACTAGGCTCGATGTGTTTGCAGCCGTGCGTCAACCCTGGCGCTTCATGATTTTCATGAAGCCGTTCGAATCGAAGACCTCGAGTTGTCGGTCCGCGAGCGTCATCCGGAATTCATCCCAGGTGATGACTTCGATCCGGTTGTTCCGACCTTTCGTGAACTGAATCCCATCCGTTCCCTTGACGCGGCCCGGCCGGAGACCTTTCTTCTTTGCCTTCTCGATGGCCTCCTCGATGCTCACGGGCTCCATGACCATCCAATCCCTCCTGGACGCGGTCCAACTCGCGCGCGTTTGCAATCCGGGCGTCGCTATATAATGGTTGTTTCAGGGATGGACGGGCGGCTCGCCAGAAGACTTTCTATTGACGCGCCGTATCTCGATTGGTGCCGCGGTTCGGTTCCTCCGGGATTCGAGGAATGGGGAACGTCGACGTGTCCCCCGAGCTCGCCCTCCATGTCGGGATGATCCTCGGAGAAACCTACGGGAGCACGATCGTCGGGCGGGATCCCCGCGTCACCGGGCCGATGCTCGTCCAAGCGCTCACGGCCGGGGTCCTTTCCTCCGGCGCACCCGCGATCGACGCAGGTCTCGTCTCGACGCCAACCTTGGCCCGGGGAGCCCGTGAGTTTGCGTGCGGCGCGGTCGTCACGGCCTCTCACAACCCGGCTCCGTACAACGGAATCAAGTTGTGGAATCCGGACGGGATGGCGTTCGACGAGGATCAACAACGGGAGATCGAGGAAGCGCTCGATCGGGCGCGTCTCGCGGTGCCGTCGTGGGATCATGTTGGCGTGGTCTCATCTCGGCCCGATCTGGTCGAGCAGCACCTCGAGGCGATCCTGAAGGACCTGGGGACCGCGAAACTCCGCGTCGTCGTCGACTGCGCATGCGGTGCGACCTCGACGATCACGCCCTTCCTCCTGCGGCAGATGGGCTGCGACGTGATCGCCATCAACGCGCAGGCGGACGGACACTTTCCCGGGCGAGATCCCGAGCCGCTCGAGGAGAATCTCGCGGTCCTCTCTTCGACCGTCCGCGCGGTCCATGCGGACTTGGGCATCGCCCATGATGGCGACGGCGATCGCATGGTCGCGGTCGACCGCGAAGGACGTTTCGTCGGAGGAGACACGCTCCTGGCCCTCTTCGCTCGCGAAGAAGTCCGACGGGGCCTCGTCGTGCCCGTCGACGCATCGATGGTCCTCGACGATCTCCTTCCAAAGGCGACGATCTGGCGCACCCGGGTCGGAGACGTCTACGTCGCTGCAGAACTGAAGCGTCGCGGAGCCGACTTCGGAGGCGAGCCTTCCGGGACGTGGATTTTTCCGAAAGCCACGTTGTGCCCCGATGGCGTCTACGCCGCGGCCCGACTCGTCACGATGGTCGCCGCCCGACCCCTCGACGCGATGGTGCAGGAGGTTCCGAGGTATCCCGTCCTCCGCGGATCGCTCGCGTACGACCCGTCGAAACGCAAGACGATCGAATCCCGGCTCGACGCGGCCCTGCGGGCCCTCGGCGGGCGGGTCAGCACCGTCGACGGATGGCGGCTCCAGTTCGACGACGGCTGGTCGCTCGTTCGTTTCTCCGGCACCGAGCCCAAGATCCGCCTGACCGCCGAATCACGGGATGCGACCAGAGCAAACGAGATATATTCCGCGGTCCTATCGAGCGCGAAAGGTGCCACCGAATGAAGGCCGTGGTCCTCGCGGCCGGAGAGGGCACCCGGATGCGTCCCCTCACGGCCAATCTCCCGAAGCCCCTTCTTCCGGTCGCCGGCAAGCCATTTCTCCGACACACGTTGGAGGCGCTGCGTTCGGCGGGCATCTCACAAGTGGCCGTCCTCATCGGCTGGCAAGGCCATCGGATCCGAGAGAGCCTCGGGGACGGCGAGGCGCTCGGTCTCTCGATCGCATACGAGGAACAGACGGAGCGTCTCGGCACCGCCCATGCGATCGGATGCATGCGGTCCCACGTCACCGGCTCCTTCCTCAGCGTGAACGGCGACGTGGTGGTCTCCGGCGAGGCGCTCGCCGCGATGATCGCCCATCACGGGAAGGTCCGCGCTCCCGTGATCGCGCTCGCGGAGGTCTCCAACCCGCAGGCGTTCGGGGTCGTCGAGGTGAACGATGGCAAGGTGACCGGCCTGGAGGAGAAGCCCCGCCGGCCGAAGTCGAACCTGATCAACGCGGGCATCTACATCTTCGACGAGGACATCTTTCCCCTCATCGACAAGACCCCAAAGTCTCCTCGAGGGGAGTACGAGATCACGGACACGATTCGTGCGTTGATGGAGCAGCGTGACGTCTACGGATTCCGGCTCCCGGGCGAATGGATCGATGTCGGTCGGCCGTGGGACCTCCTCCGTGCGAACGCGGCCCTCCTCGCGCCGTTGAGGGGGGCGAACCACGCCGATGTGGACGGCGGCGCGACCCTCATCGGTGAGGTCCTCGTGGAAGCGGGCGCTCGCGTCCGGCGGGGCGCCTACATCGAAGGCCCGACGGTCATCGGGGCCGGCGCCGAGATCGGCCCGAACTGCTACATTCGGCCGTCGACTTCCATCGGTCCGAAGGCCAAGGTGGGCAACGCGTGTGAAGTGAAGAACTCCATCCTGATGGCCGGCGTCCACGTGCCCCATCAGAACTACGTGGGCGACAGCATCCTCGGAGAACGCTGCAACCTTGGGGCGGGGACGAAGGTCGCGAACCTCCGCCTCGACGAGGCGCCGATCCGCGTCGTATGGAGGGGGTCGGAGATCGACACGGGCCTCCGGAAGCTCGGCGTGATCATGGGGGACGACGTGAAGGTCGGGATCAATGCGTCGATCGACGCGGGCACGATCATCGGCGAGGAGTCGTTCCTCGGTCCGGGCTCCCACGCCCGCGGGAACATCGCGCCGCGAAGCCGGATTTTCTGAGGTGCGGGGGTGAAGATTGCCCAGGTCACGCCGTGGTTCTTCCCGCATCTCG